>Ga0247831_1000092_pt1 | contig 180331 bp, 159 predicted proteins | sample LaCruzMarch2015__9_FD_192406 | JGI IMG/M metagenome (GOLD analysis project Ga0247831, IMG submission 192406) | Freshwater microbial communities from meromictic Lake La Cruz, Castile-La Mancha, Spain - LaCruzMarch2015_1m | ecosystem: Environmental > Aquatic > Freshwater > Lake | place: Spain... | reverse complement strand
GGTCACCGACAGCGGCGACATCAGATCGGGCTCCTTGCCCAGCTTCAGTGAGCGCACCGCTTCGGCCAGCATCTCGTTGTAGAGCTGGAAGCCGACTTCCATCATGTTGCCGCTCTGGTTTTCGCCGAGCACCTCACCCGCACCACGGATCTCGAGGTCGTGCATGGCCAGATAGAAGCCCGAGCCGAGTTCTTCCATGTCCTGGATGGCCTGCAGGCGCTGCGCGGCCTGCTTGGTGAGCCCTTCGATGTCGGGCACCAGCAAGTAGGCGTAGGCCTGGTGGTGCGAGCGGCCGACCCGACCGCGCAGCTGGTGCAACTGCGCCAGACCGAACTTGTCGGCGCGGCTGATCACGATGGTGTTGGCGCTGGGCACGTCGATGCCGGTTTCGATGATGGTCGAGCACAGCAGCAGGTTGTGGCGCTGGGCCACGAAGTCGCGCATCACACGCTCGAGTTCGCGCTCGGGCATCTGGCCGTGGGCGATGGCGATGCGCGCTTCGGGCAGCAGCTCGGCGAGCTTGTCGCGGCGGTTCTCGATGGTCTCGACCTCGTTGTGCAGGAAGTACACCTGCCCGCCGCGCTTCAACTCGCGCAGCACCGCCTCGCGGATGGTGCCGCTCGATTCGCTGCGCACGAAGGTCTTGATCGACAGGCGACGCTGCGGTGCGGTGGCGATCACGCTCAGGTCGCGCAGGCCCTCCAATGCCATTCCCAGCGTGCGCGGTATGGGCGTGGCGGTGAGCGTGAGCACGTCGACTTCGGCGCGCAGGGCCTTCATCGCTTCCTTGTGGCGCACGCCGAAGCGGTGTTCCTCGTCGATCACCAGCAGCCCCAGGCGCTTGAATTTCGTGCCCTGACTGAGCAGCTTGTGGGTGCCGACCACGATGTCAATGGTGCCGTCGTCCAGCCCTTCGAGCGCGGCCTTGATTTCCTTGGTCGACTGAAAGCGCGACATCTCGGCAACCTTGATCGGCCACTTGCCGAAGCGGTCGGAGATGTTCTGGTAATGCTGCTCGGCCAGCAGCGTGGTGGGCGCCAGGATGGCCACTTGCTTGCCACCGGTCACCGCCACGAAGGCCGCGCGCAAGGCGACTTCGGTCTTGCCAAAGCCCACGTCGCCGCACACCAGCCGGTCCATGGGCTTGGGGCTGATCATGTCCTGAATGACGGCGTGGATGGCGGCCTTCTGGTCGGGCGTTTCCTCGAAGCCGAAGCTCGCGGCAAAGGCCTCGTAGTCGTGCGGCGAGAAGCGGAACGCGTAGCCCTCGCGCGCGGCGCGGCGGGCGTACAGGTGCAGCAGTTCGGCCGCGGTGTCGCGCACCTGCTCGGCCGCCTTGCGCTTGGCCTTTTCCCACTGCCCCGAGCCCAGTCGGTGCAGCGGTGCTTCCTCGGCGCTGACGCCGGTGTAGCGGCTGATCAGGTGCAGCTGTGCGACCGGCACGTACAGCGTGGCCTTGTCGGCGTATTCAAGATGCAGGAACTCGCTGTCGCCGTCGCCGGTGTCGATGTTGCGCAGTCCCACGTAGCGGCCGATGCCGTGGTTCATGTGCACCACCGGATCACCCACCTTGAGCTCGGACAGGTCCTTGATCAGCGCGTTGACATCGCTGACTTGCTCTTGCTTGCGGCGCCGGCGTGCGGTCGGGCTGGTGGCGAACAGTTCGGTCTCGGTGACGAACTCGATGTCCACGCCTTCTTCGGCGTCGCTCCAGAAAAAGCCCGAGGCCATCGGCGCCACCGCGATCGCAAAGCGCTCGTCGCCCGATTGAAACTCGGCCAGCGAGGCCACGCTCGGCGGCTCGATGCGGCTGTCGCGCAGCAGCTCGAGCAGGCTCTCGCGCCGGCCTTGCGTCTCGGCCACGATCAGCACGCGGTGGGCTGTGGTGCCCACGTGGATCTGCAGTTTTTTCAGCGGCTCGGGCGCGCCGCGGTCAACGCCCAGATCGGGCAGGGCGCGCGCCCAGCTGAGCGCCGCCTCATCGGCGGACTCGCGACCGCGCAGGCTGAGCGTGGCGTGAGCGCCGGCCAGCGTGAAGAAGTCTTCCGAGCGCAGGAACAGGTCTTCGGGCGGCAAGATGGGCCGCTCGCGGTCGTGCTGCAAGAAGCGGTGGCGCTCGCGGGTGTCGACCCAAAAGCGCTTGAGCGTCTCATCGACCTCGCCATGCAGCACCAGCGCGGCGGGTTGATCGCTGAGCGCACCCAGGTAGTCAAAGATGCTGGCCGTCTGGTCAAAGAACAGCGGCAGGTAGTACTCGATGCCCGCCGTGGCCATGCCGGTGCCGATGTCCTTGTACAGGCGCACCTTGGTCGGGTCACCTTCCATGCGCTCTCGCCAGCGCGAGCGAAACGCGTTGCGCGCGTCTTCGTCCATCGGAAATTCGCGACCCGGCAGCAGCCGCACCTCGGGCACCGGGTACAAGCTGCGCTGGCTATCGGGGTCGAAGGTGCGGATCGAATCGACCTCGTCGCCGAACAGGTCCACCCGGTAGGGCACCAGCGAGCCCATCGGAAACAGATCGATCAGCCCGCCGCGCACCGCGTATTCGCCCGGCGACACCACCTGGCTCACGTTTTGGTAGCCAGCGAGCGTGAGTTGCGCCTTGAGCGCGGCCTCGTCGAGCTTTTCCTTTTGCCTGAAGTTGAAGGTGTAGGCGGCCAGGAAGCTCGGCGGTGCGAGGCGCACCAGCGCGGTCGACGCCGGCATCAGCACCACGTCAAGGTCGCCGTCCTTGTGCGCTTGCAGCAGCCGCCACAGCGTGGCCAGCCGCTCGGAGATCAGGTCCTGGTGCGGCGAGAAGGTGTCGTAGGGCAGCGTTTCCCAGTCAGGGAAGACGGCGATGCGCAGCTCGGGCGCGAAAAACGACAGCTCGCCTTCGAGCCGCTGGGTGTCGGCAGGCTCGGCGGTGAAGATGGCGGTCAACCGCTTTTGCGCGGCTTGCGATTGCGCGTGGCGCGCGATCAACAGCGAATCGGCGCAGCCAAGTGGACGCGGCAGTGTGTGGCGCTTGCCGGGGGCTATGAGGGGTGTTTTCATCAGACAAAGCAAATCGCCCCGAGAGACGATCCCTGCGGGGCGAAACAGGGTCAAATTATAGAATTCGCCCCGTTACAAAGCCCCCATGCCACAGCCGCCCAATCCTCACAGTTCGCCCCGCCTCTACGCTCTTGTGCCATGTGCCGGTGTGGGCGAACGCGCGGGCACAGCGGGGCCGAAGCAATACGAAAGTCTGGCCGGCAGCACGGTGGTCGGCCACACACTGGCCGCGCTGGCTCAGGTGGACAGGCTGCACCGGGTGCTGGTGATGCTGAGTGCGACCGACTCGCATTTCGAGTCGCTGCTGCCGGGTTTCGACGGTTGGCTCGAGTACCGCGGTGGCGCCACGCGCGCGGCCACGGTGTCGCGCGGCCTGGATTGCCTGATCGAGCGCGGAGCGCAGCCTGACGACTGGGTGCTGGTTCACGATGCGGCGCGCTGTCTGATCCTGCCCGAGGCGGTGGATCGTTTGATTGATGCCTGCCTTGAAGATGAAGTGGGCGGGCTGCTCGCACTGCCTGTGGCCGACACGCTCAAGCGCGCATGGGATGACGATGACCGCGTGGGTGCCACTGTCGCGCGATCGCGCATGTGGCAGGCGCAAACGCCGCAGATGTTTCGCATCGGCTTGCTGCAAGACGCGCTGATGGCCGCCGAGCGCGCCGGCGTGTCGGTCACCGATGAAGCCAGTGCCGTCGAGTCGCTCGGGCACGCCCCGCGGCTGGTGCGCGGCGACATGGAAAACCTCAAGGTCACCTTCCCGCCCGACTTTGCGCTGGCAGCCCGGCTGCTGCGCACACGCTGAATCCACCCCACTGAAAGACACGCCATGACCGCGCCTGTATTTGGACCGCCGTTTCGCATTGGCGAGGGCTGGGACAGCCACGCTTTGGTGATCGGCCGCGCCTTGATTCTGGGTGGGGTGACCATTCCCCACACCCACGGCTTGCTCGGACATTCAGACGCCGATGCGCTGGCGCATGCCATCACCGACGCCTTGTTCGGCGCGGCCGCCATGGGCGACATCGGCCGCCACTTTCCCGACACCGACGAGCAGTTTCGCGGTGCCGACTCGTTGGCTTTGCTGGCCGAGGCGGCGCGGCGCGTGCGTGCTGCCGGCTGGAAGATCGCCAACATCGACTGCACCATCGTGGCCGAGAAACCGAAGATGGCGCCGCACGTGCCGGCGATGCGTTTGCGTCTGGGTCAGGCGATGACGGTGCAGCCTGATCAGGTCAACATCAAGGCGAAGACCGCCGAGGGGATGGGCCCAGTGGGTCGCGGCGAGTCGATCGAAGCGCGCGCGGTGTGCCTGTTGATGCGCTGACGCCCGGCGGCGCGAGCCGCTACAAGGGCCGCTTGAGCGTGATCTGCACCACGAAGCCGCCGTCGCTGGCCAGATCGAAGTTCAGCGCGCCACCCATGCGCTGAATCGCCTTTTCGACAATCGCCAGCCCCAGGCCGGCGCCGGTGGCAGCGGTTCGGGCTGCGTCTCCGCGATAAAAAGGCGTGGTCAGCTTGGCGAGCTTTTCGATGGCGATGCCGGGGCCATGGTCGCGCACGATCAGCTTGAGCCAGGGGCCTTCGGGCGCGCAGGTCACATCCACGTGCGCCGTATCGTCATCCGTGCTGCGGCCGTAGCGGCGGGCGTTTTCAAACAGGTTTTGCAAAACGCGCCCGAGTTCGGTCTCGTCGGCGATGACCATCACCGTGTCGGGCACCCTGGAGGTGATCTGGATGCCCGACGGGTCGCGAAACGCGGCGCTTTCGCGATCGATCACCGCAGCCAGCGAAATGGACGCCAGACGCACGTCGCCGGGGCGCGAATAGTCCATGAACTTGTCGATGATCGCGTCAAGCTGATCGATGTCGAGCGCCATGTTGTTGAGGGCTTCCTCGTCGTGGACGCTCATCTCTGCTTCGAGCCGCAGTCGCGCCAGCGGCGTGCGCAGGTCGTGCGAGATGCCGGCCAGCATCACCGCGCGGTCGTCTTCCAGTTTGGCCAGTTCGCGCGCCATGCGGTTGAAGCCCATGTTGACCTGCCGAATTTCGCTGGTCAGCGTGTTCTCGTCGAGACGCGAATCGAACTCGCCTTCGCGGATGCGACTGGCCGTGAACGACAGTTCGCGCAGCGGCTTGGTGATGGCCGTGGCAATGGCCAGGGCACCGAAGACCGTGATGGCCAAGGCAATGCCGACCCAGATCAACAGCGTGCTGGTGGCCATCGATCCGAGGCGTGTCGGATCGGCCTGCAGCCAGTAGGCGTCGTCATCGATCTGAAAGCCGACCCACAGGCCAGCGACACCATTGAGCTCGCTGGCCACCACGGTGTCGGCGCCCAGCCGCGAGCGCAACTCGGCTGCGATGGCACGCGAGAAACGGTCGACCTCGTAGGGCTTCCAGCGGTCACCCGGCTCGCGGGGCGCGAACTTCACTGCGGCGTCGGCTGAAGCGGCCTTGATGATGGTCAGGCGGCTGATGGCGTCGGGCCCGCTCAAGGCCACGCGTGACAGGTTGACGAGGCTGGCGATCTGCTGGGCGGCCTGCACCGCGCGGGGCTCGAACTCGAGCGCGCGAAAGGTCTGGGTCCAGGCGAAAACACCACCGACCAACAAGACCAGCAGCAGCACGAAGGTGCGCCAGAAAAGGCTCAGCGCGGGCTGACGTCTTGCCATCGGGCAGGCGCTGCAGTCAGGGGCGCTGGCGCGTCAGGCCGACTCGTCGGGCACGAAGACATAGCCCACGCCCCACACCGTCTGGATGTAGCGCGGCTGTGCCGGATCGGGCTCGATCATCTTGCGCAGCCGCGACACCTGAACATCGAGGCTGCGGTCGAAGGGCTCGAACTCGCGGCCTCGGGCCAGTTGTGCCAATTTGTCGCGCGTGAGCGGCTGCCGCGGGTGGCGCACCAGCGCCTTGAGCATCGAGAACTCGCTCGTGGTCAGCGCGATCGGCTCGCCTGACTTGGACAGCCTGCGCAGCGAAAGATCGAATTCGAAATCGCCAAAGGTGATGCTCTGCACTTCCTTGCCCGGCGCGCCCGGCGCCTCGAGCGAGGGACGCCGGCGCAGCACCGCGTTCACGCGGGCGAGCAACTCGCGCGGGTTGAACGGCTTGGGCAGGTAGTCGTCGGCTCCGACTTCAAGGCCCACGATGCGGTCGACGTCTTCGACCTTGGCCGTGAGCATGATGATGGGCGTGAGGTCGTTGCTGTTGCGCAGTCGGCGGCAGATGGACAGACCGTCTTCGCCTGGCAGCATCAGATCGAGCACGATCAAGTCGACGCTTTCGCGGCTGAGGTGGCGGCTGAGCGCCTTGCCGTCTTCGGCGAGCAGCACCTCGAAGCCTTCCTGGCTCAGGTAGCGGCGCAGCAGATCACGGATGCGGGCATCGTCGTCCAACACCACGATGCGGTCGGCTCGTTCAGAAGTGGTCGCGTTCATGCCGCTCTCCTATTTGTAACAAACCAGATTCTGCGCGGCTTTGCGGGCCGCAGGAGCGTGCATTGACCATTCGTTACAAAGATCTGGCGGGGGCCGCAGCGACATTCGCAGACCCGTGTCATCGGCATGCGAACGCCTGGCGTTACGCTGTGTGATCGCGCTTTGCGATGCCAACGCTCCAGCCCATGAAACCCATGACCACCCATTCCAAGCTGTTTGGCCGACTGTCGGCCTGCGTTCTCGCCGCAGCGTCCATCTCGAGTGCTGCATTTGCCGCCGAGCAAGCAGCGCCAAGCGGCGTGGTGGCGCTCACCGCCACCGCCAGCACCGACGTCACCCGCGACATGCTGACCATCACGCTGATGACCAACCGCGATGGCGCCGACGCGAGCGTGGTGCAGTCCTCGCTCAAGCAGGCGGTGGAATCCGCTTTGGCCGAAGCACGCAGCGTCAGCCGCCCGGGGCAGATCGACGTGCGCACCGGCAACTTCTCGCTCAGCCCGCGCTACAGCCCGAAGAACGCAATTTCAGGCTGGCAAGGCAGTGCCGAGGTGGTGCTCGAAGGTCGCGATTTGCCGGGCCTCAGCCAACTGGCCGGCCGCATCCAGAGCATGAGCATCGCCCGTGTGTCTCAGGGCTTGTCGCGTGAACAGCGCGAGAAGGCCGAGGCCGGTGCGCTGTCGCAGGCCATCAGCCGCTACCGCGCCCAGGCTGCCGAGGTGACCAAGCAGTTTGGCTACTCGAGCTACGTGATTCGCGAGGTCAGCGTGAGCACCAACGACCCGGGTTCGAACCCGGTGCCCATGTTTGCCGTGGCGCGTTCGATGGCAGTGCAAAACGACGCACCGATGCCGATCGAAGCGGGCCAGACCAGTGTCAGCGTCACCGTGAATGGCACGGTGCAAATGGCCAAGTGATCTGACCCGAATGGCTGGCTGTGGCGCTTACTGCGCCGCCCAGCCGCCGTCCATGTTCCAGGCGACTCCGCGAACCTGGTCACCGGCCGGCGAGCACAGGAACACCGCCAGTTCACCCAGTTGCTCGGGCGTGACGAACTGCTGCGAAGGTTGCTTGTCGCCGAGCAGACGACGGCCCGCTTCCTCGACGCTGATGCCTTCGCGCACAGCACGGTCATCGATCTGCTTTTGAACCAGCGGCGTGAGCACCCAGCCCGGACAGATGGTGTTGACCGTGATGCCGGTGGTCACGGTCTCGAGTGCCACCACCTTCGAGAAACCCACGATGCCGTGCTTGGCGGCCACGTAGGCCGCCTTTTGCGCCGAGCCGACCAGGCCGTGCACTGAAGCCAGGTTGATCACACGGCCCCAGTTCTTTGCGCGCATGGCGGGAATGGCCAGCCGTGTGGTGTGGAACGCCGAGCTGAGGTTGATCGCGATGATCGCGTCCCACTTTTCCACCGGAAAGTCCTCGACGTTGGCCACGTGCTGGATGCCGGCGTTGTTGACCAGGATGTCGACGCCCCCGAAGGTCGCCGTGGCCACCGCGAACATGTCGGCGATCTCGGCCGGCTTGGTCATGTCGGCGCCGTGGTGAATCACCTGCACCCCGTGCGCTGCCACCTGAGCCTTGGGCGCTTCGACATCGCCGAAACCGTTGAGCACGATGTTGGCGCCCTGACGGGCCAGACTGAGCGCGATGCCCAGACCGATGCCGCTGGTTGATCCGGTGATGAGCGCTGTCTTTCCTTTGAGCATGCTGATTCCTTCAGGCAAGGTGGTTGATACGATGCATTATCGAAGAGCGTTGATGGGCGTCCATCTCGCCTTGAGCCAGCACTGGATTTGCCCATGTCCGACCAGCAACCCCGACTTCATCGCGTGAACTGTCTTGATGCCGGCGGCCTGCACCGCGTGGCTTACTGGGAGTGGGGTGATCCCGCCAACCTCCGCGTTCTGGTGTGCGTTCACGGTCTGACGCGTCAGGGGCGCGACTTCGATGTGCTGGCTCGCGCCATGAGCGACCACTACCGCGTCATCTGCGTGGACGTGGCCGGTCGCGGTGAATCCGACTGGCTGCCGCAGCCGATGGATTACGCCATCCCGCGCTATGTGGCCGACATGGTCACCGTGCTGGCCCGCGTCAACGCCGAGACGGTGCATTGGGTGGGCACCTCGATGGGCGGGCTGATCGGCATCGTGCTGGCCAGCCTGGCACGTGGCCCGATCCAGCGTCTGGTCATCAACGACATCGGCCCGGCGCTCGAGGCCGCCGCGCTCACACGAATCGGCAACTATGTGGGCACAGCCCAGACTTGGGCGACGCCAGAAGATGCGGCCGACTACATGTGGTCGAACTCGCGCGGCTTCGGTCCTCACACGAAAGAGCAGTGGCTCGCGCTCACGCGGCCCATGCTCAGGCCCATAGCCGCGGCCGATGGCGGTGGATTCCGCTCGCACTACGACCCGTCGATCGCCGTGCCATTTCGTGCGGCCACGCCTGAGGCCGCCGCATTGGGTGAGGCCGCGCTGTGGCATGCCTATGACGCGATCACCTGCCCGACGCTCTTGCTGCGTGGCGCCGAATCGGATTTGCTCAGCAAGTCCACCGCGCTGTCCATGACGCAGCGCGGGCCTCGCGCCGCCTTGCGGCAGTTCAGCGGTGTGGGCCATGCGCCCACGCTGGTGGTGCACGATCAGGTGCAAGCGGTGCGCGAGTTCTTGCTGGCTTCATGAAGACAGGCGCCCAGGCGACCAGGGCCAGCGCGCTGCGCATGGCGCCGCCTGGCGACGAGCCGCCCGATTCACTGCAGCGCGATGTGCTTGCCGACCACGAAGGTGAGTTGCAGCGCCAGCGTGCACGCGCTTTCGCCGAGCCCTTGCTGGCCGGACAAGCGCTGGACACTGGCGAAGATGCACTGGAGCACGCCGACGGCGTGAGCGAGATCCTCGATCAGATGGGCTCGGCGCCGTCCTTGCGCGCGGCCGCATACCTGGTCTACGCCGGTGATTACCTGCAAAAACCCGAGGAGATGGTGGCCAAGGCCTTCGGTGCGTCGCACGCCAGCCTGGTCAGCAGCACCCGAAAGCTGGTGCAGATCCAGCGCGCGGCGCGTGAAGCCAGCTTCGAAGGCGAGCAGCGCAAGCAGCAGACCGAACTGGTTCGCAAGATGCTGCTGGCGTTTTCGCGCGATCTGCGGGTGGTGCTGCTGCGTCTGGCCTCGCGGCTGCAGACTTTGCGCTACTACGCTGCAAGCAAGAACGCATGCCCCGAGCCGCTGGCGCTCGAATCGATGCAGGTGTTTGCGCCGCTGGCCCATCGGCTGGGCATCGGTCAGATCAAGTGGGAGCTCGAAGACCTCGCGTTTCGCTTCCTGCAGCCGCAGCAGTACAAATCGGTGGCCAAGCTGCTCGACGAAAAGCGCGCCGAGCGCGAGCAAGGCGTCGAGGCCTTCAGGCTGCGGCTGGCGTCCCACCTTCAATCGCACGGCATCGAAGCCGAGGTCCACGGCCGCCCCAAGCACATCTACAGCATCTGGAAAAAGATGAATGGCAAGGGGCTGGATTTCGCCAGCGTGCTTGATGTGCGGGCGCTGCGGGTGATCGTCGCCGATGTGTCGGACTGCTATGCCGCGCTGAGTCAGGTGCACTCGATGCTGCAGCCGGTGGTCGACGAGTTTTCCGATTACATCGGTCGACCCAAGCCCAACGGATACCAATCGCTGCACACCGTGGTGCTCGACGAGTCGCGCCGGCCGGTCGAGATCCAGATCCGCACGCACACCATGCACGAACACGCCGAGCATGGCGCTGCCGCACATTGGGTTTACAAGGAGTCTGGCGTCAAGGGATACAGCGGCGCGGTGGCTGATGCCGCCACCGTGGACGAGCGGCTGGCCGAAGCGCGCAAGGGCGTGCTGCGGCAGTTGCTGGCCTGGGAACGCGATCTTTCAGTTCAAGGCAGCGACGCGGCTGCAGGCGATGCGCAGGCCGATTCGGCCGATCGCATCTATGTCTTCACGCCGCAAGGTGCTGTGGTCGAGCTGAGCTCGCCGGCCACTCCGCTCGACTTTGCCTATGCGGTGCACACCGAACTGGGTCACCGCTGCCGTGGCGCGAAAGTCGACGGCAGCATGGTTCCGCTGCAGTCGGTGCTGGCCAACGGGCAGACGGTGGAGCTGACCGTCGCCAAAGAAGGCGGCCCGTCCATGGATTGGCTGAACGCCGATCTGGGCTACTTGCAAAGCTCGCGCGCCAAAACCAAGGTGCGCGCCTGGTTCAATGCGCGGGCATTGGCCCAGACGGTGGCGCGTGGTCGCGAGGCGGTGGAAAAACTCCTGCATCGCCTGGGCAAGACCGCCGTGAAGCTCGACGATCTGGCCAGCCGGCTTGGCTTCAAGCAGGCTGACGCCTTGTTCGAGGTGGTCGGCAAGGACGAGTTCTCGCTGCGCACCATCGAAACACTGCTGCGCCCCACCGAGCCCGCGCCGTCGATCGACGACAGCATCGCGCAGCGCCTGTCCCGGCCCGAAAGCGATGCGCCCAAGGGTGGGGTGCTGGTGGTCGGGGTGGAATCGCTGCTGACAACCTTGTCGCGCTGCTGCCGTCCGGCACCGCCCGACACGATCGGTGGATATGTCACGCGGGGCCGTGGGGTGGCGATTCACCGCCAGGGTTGTTCCAACTTCGTGCAGATGTCGCAGCGATCGCCAGAGCGGGTGATCGCGGTGGCCTGGGGTGAGCCGAGCGGCGACAAGGGTGCGCTCTACCCCGTGGATGTGGTGGTTGAGGCCTCGGATCGCCAAGGGCTGCTCAGAGACGTCTCTGACGTCTTTTCAAAAGAACGGGTGAACGTGATCGGCGTGAAAACCCAGTCGATCAAGGAAAGCTCGGGCGGCACCGCATGGATGACCTTCACGCTGGAGGTGAGCGATGCGGCTCGGCTGACCAAGGTGCTCAATTCGGTGGCACGAATCGCCGGGGTGAGGGCGGTTCGACGCAAGTAGAAGAAGGACGCAAGCCCGATTTGCGTGTTTGACGCGGGATTGGGGGTCTAGACGGGCTCTGTTCGAGCCTTCTCCCGTCGCGGGGCGATCGGAAAATCGGCGCCATCTATGGACGATCCGCCCATCCACGACCCCGTTGCCCAAGTGGTGTCATGGCACAACCGCCACCCGTTGGCGTTGCGCATCAAGCCCGAGCATGTGAGCGGGGTGGGTGTGGTGTCGCTGCCGTTTGTGGCTGCTGAAGAGCAAGCCGCCAAAGCTTGGCAGCGCTTGCCGAAGATGCTTTGGCAAAAGGTGCTGCGGCTGGCCAAGCGCCCCGAAAAGCCGGCTGCTGGCTCCCGTCTCAAGGCTGCGTTCAGCGAGGACTTCATCGCGCCCATCCCCGCCAAAAAGGTGGCCGCGTTTGCCTTGCGTCATGCCAGCCCCGAGCGGCCGGGCGCGGCCGACCTGCCTCAACGCGAAGTGGCGGTCGATGAAAAACGGGTCTCAGGGGCTGTCGTTCATCTGTACCTGACCACCGCCTGCGTTGAAAAGGGCAAAGGCCGGGTGCGCGTGCTGCTGGGCAGCGCAGCGAAATCCCAGTTCCTTGGCGGTCGGCTGTGGGACAAGCCAAAACGTGCCGCTGCAGCGGGCGTGGCCGTGCTGCTGGTGGCAGCAGCGGTGGCCATTGGGTTGATGTGGGGCGGTGGCGGTGGCGGCGGCGTTGGCGTTGGCGTTGGCGTTGGCGCAGACGGTGACAAGGCGTCCGGTGTGGCCTCGGCGGCCAGCGCCGCACAAGCCACAGCCGTTGCGCCCGCAGCATCCGAACCCGCGAAGCCCGAATCACCAGAACTGCCGTCCGCAAACGCATCGGCACCTTCCGAGGCGACGGGCGAGGCCCAGGCCTCAGAGCCAGCCGCATCCGCAGAACAAGCCGATTCCGCAGCCGTTTCTGCCTCGGCGGCGGCTGACCGTTCGGCGAAATCCGATGCCCCCACCGAGGTGGACACAGCACAGGACACAGAGGCGATCGAACTCGGGGCCAAGCAGGCCTTGCGCCCCGGGCTGAGTTCCGAGGAGCGCGCCGAGGCCGTGCGTCAGGCCAACCTTTTGCGATCCCAAACACCGGCGCCGCCAGCGGCTGTTGCCAAACCGACGAAGGTTTATGCCCTGGTGACGTCGCTCACCGGCACGCGGGCGGCTTCAGAGAGGCGACTGCGCATGATGGGTTTGAGCTTTGCAGGCGGCAAGATGTCCGGTGACTTGCGCAGTGAAATCATGAAGGTCGACAAGGGCTGGCGCGCCACGCTGTGGCCCTTCACCTCACGCGCCGAAGCCGAGGCCGCACGCGACATGCTGGCCGATCGTGGCGTCTACACCGAGGTGATTGCCTTCTGAGGTGTCCGCCTGTCGCGCCGCAACCTGATTCGCCCCAGCAAAATGTGCCTAGGCCTCAAGTGAGATGGTTAGAATCTGCGGTTTTGCAGGCGCGTAGCTCAGCTGGTTAGAGCACCACCTTGACATGGTGGGGGTCGTTGGTTCGAGTCCAATCGCGCCTACCAGGTATCAGCCCCGGCTCCCACATGAGAGCCGGGGCTTTTTTGTTGGCGGATCAAGACTTGCTGCAGATATCCAGCGCTGCACCTTGACGGGCACCGTTGCCGCCTTCAGTGCACTTGCAGTGGCGCCCCCGTGGATACGGGCTGCCTCGCGGTGTCAAACAGGACTTCGGTCTGCTGTGAATTTCTCTTCTTCATTTTTCTTTCTTCGGATCGATAACGAAAAAGTCGCGCGTGCGCCCTGATCCACAAGGATTTTTTCGATGAATACCCCCTTGTCAACGCCGGCGCTGGAAGCAATTCGGCAAAGTGTCACCAATGCACTCCAGGGCCAAAACCTCGCGCAGGTTTTGGCGCGACGAAGGTTGCAGGCCCACTACCAGCCGATCGTCGAACTGAAGACCGGCAAGGTCATGGGCCATGAAAGTCTGATCCGCGGGCCTGTCGACTCGCCGTTGCAGTTCCCGGACGCCTTGTTCGCTGCAGCCAGTCGCGAGGGACTCACGTTTGAACTGGAGCGGGCCTGTCTGATCGAAGGTTTGCGCTCGTGGGCGAGTCAGAGGCAAGACAAACGGTTGTTCCTCAACCTCAGCGCACAGACCCTGACCACCATGGTGGATCGGTTTTCGCTCGAGGGGATGATGCAGAGCTTGAAGGAACTGGCCATCGCGCCTTCAGCTTTGGTCATCGAGATCACCGAGCATGAGTGCGTGACTGATCTGGTGCGCCTGATTCAGGTGGGGTCCGACCTGCGTGCTTTGGGGCTGCGCTTCGCACTGGACGATTTTGGTGAAGGCCGCTCTAGTTTGCGCCTGTGGGCAGAGTTGCGTCCCGAATACGTCAAGATCGACAAGTACTTTGTCCATGACGTGAACAACCAGGCGGTCAAGGTCCAAACGCTCAAGGGCCTGACACGCCTGGCTGAGACTTTCGGCACCTTGCTGGTGGCAGAGGGGATCGAGACAGAGGCCGAGCTGCAAGTGGTGCGCGATCTGGGCATCGATTTCGGGCAAGGCTATTTCCTGGGGCGGCCCAACCCTGAGCCGGCCATGAACATCTTGCTCCCTGCTGCCAAGGCCATTGCCAGTTCGCAGATCTCCGTCTTGCCCGAACTGACGCGTGCCGCAGGGTCCGACTTCACGGTGCAGCGTCTGTCGACCCCTGTGCCATCGCTCGGCCCGGACGCCACCAACGAAGACATTGCGAGGGCTTTCAACAGCGACTCCTCCTTGCGTTCGATCGCACTGGTCGATGACGGCAAGCCCATCGGCTTGTTAGCCCGACAGTCCTTCATCGACCGCTACGCGAAGCCCTATTTCAAGGAGGTGTACGGCCGCAAGCCCAGCCTTCTCTTCGCAAACACGACGCCTTTGATCCTGGATAAGTTCACGGGACTGGATGCACTGACCGCTGTGTTGACCTCCTCAGATCAGCGCTACCTCAGTGAAGGATTTATCGTCACAGAGGGCGGCCGCTATTTCGGCCTGGGCACGGGGGAACAACTGGTGCGGGTGGTCACCGAGGTGCGCATCGAATCCGCGCGCCATGCCAACCCGCTCACCTTTTTGCCAGGAAACATTCCGATCACTGAGCACATTTCTCGCTTGCTGGCTGGCGGTGGCGAATTCGTCGCCTGCTACGCCGACTTGAACGACTTCAAGCCTTACAACGACCACTACGGCTATTGGCGCGGAGACGAGATGATCCGACTGGTGGCGCGAACGCTGGTATCGCGCTGCGACCAGCGTCGAGATTTCATCGGGCACGTCGGCGGCGACGATTTCGTCGTGCTGTTCCAAAGCGATGACTGGATGGACCGCTGTGAAGCCATCGTGGCGATGTTCAACGAAAAGGCGCGTTCATTGTTTGACGACGATGCGCTCGAAAGAGGCGGCATTGACGCCGAAGACCGGCATGGCGTGATGCGATTCTTCGAGTTCACAACGCTGTCGATCGGTGCGGTGCCCGTCAGTCCTGGCACATTCAGCAGGGCCGAACAAGTGGCCTCAGCCGCCGCCAGAGCCAAACACAAGGCGAAAACCCAGCGCGTCGGCGTGGCAATCGAGTCGTCGGGCGCCGACCTGTCGCGGTGGTGAATCAGCGCCACCAAGACAGGTCTCGATCAGCAAACTGGTTCAGAACACTAGGTGGCTCACTCCGTGAGTCAACCGCCCCGGCGACCGGTTGGTGTTGACCTTCCGGCAAGGCGACCTTGATCAATGGGCGCTTCCTGGGGTCGCATCCCGCTCACTACAGTTCCCCAACTTATGGCTCGCTTCACGCGCGGCGTACTGCACGCGTCCAACGCGGTGGCGATGACCTTTCATGAGGGGGCGGGGACCAATGCAAAACAAACCCAAGACGCACCGCAAACTGCAGCCAAGGCAATTCGCGGCTCGGGCGGTGTGATGGTCCCGCGTTCGTACCTCTTCGTGCCGGGCGACAGGCCCGAGCGGTTCGCCAAGGCCTTGGCCTGCGGTGCCGACGCGGTCGTGATCGATCTGGAAGATGCCGTCTCCCCCGCAGCGAAGGACGCTGCGCGCAGCAGCCTGCAAGAGTGGCTCGCCCGGCTGGGCGCTGACAACCCACCCAAACCGGTGGTGGTGCGCGTCAACGCCTCTGACACCGTGTGGTTTGAAGATGACCTGCACGCTTGTGCTGCGCCCGGCGTCAGCGCGATCATGGTGCCCAAGGCCGAGCGCGCCGAGGATCTGAGCCGCATCGCTGCGTTGCACGGCAAACCGCTGATCGCGCTGGTGGAAACGGCTGCGGGCTTTGACAACCTGCGCTCGGTGGCGTGTGCGGCTGGCGTTTTGCGGCTGGCGTTCGGGTCCATCGATTTCCAGCTGGACACCGGGATCACGGGCGACGGTGATGAGCTGCTGCTGTTCCGCTCTCAGATGGTGTTGATGTCGCGCGTTGCCGGGCTCGCTGCGCCGGTCGATGGGGTGAGCACCTCGATCTCGGACGCGCAGAGGGTTATGGATGAGGCTCAACGCGCCCGGCGTCTGGGTTTTGGCGCAAAGCTTTGCATTCACCCGACGCAGGTCGATGCCGTCAACCGAAGCTTCAGCCCCAGCCCAGCCGAAATCGACTGGGCGCAACGCGTGCTGGCGGCCGCCGCGTGCGCAAACGGTTCAGCGTTTGCCGTGGACGGAAAGATGGTCGACAAGCCTGTGGTCCTGCGCGCCGAAGCGATCTTGCGTCAGGTGAATGGCACCCGATGAGCGAGTGCGCGCGGGTTGCGGATCAGGCCCGGGTTGGCCGATGTGTGGCCAGCGTGCCGCTCACCCTGCCGAACGGGTGAGCGCTTCGAGCCCGTCACGAATGGCATCGCCGTGTTCGTCAACGGCCGGGATCGGTCGATAGCTTTCGTCGTCCCATTCGGTGATGAACGGGGTCGCTGGAAGCTCGACCACGCGGCCGTTGACTGGCATCTGCCGTGTGCGCAGTTGGGGGTGCGCGATCAGATCGTGAACCGAGTTGATGGCGCCGTAGGCGGTGTGGGCTGCGGCGAGGCGCTCGACGACCTGGGCGTCGCTGAGGTTCGAGAACACACCTTGAATCAGCGCTTCGAGCTCGACGCGGTTGCGGGTTCGTTCTGTGTTCGAGACAAACGACGGATCTGTTGCCAGCGCCGGCTGCAGCAGCACCCGGTCACAAAAGTTCACCCATTCGCGCTCGTTCTGGATCGACAGAACGAACTCGCGACCATCACGCGAGGTGAACGCGCCGTACGGCGTGATGCTGGGGTGCTTGAGCCCCACGCGCTCGGGTGCGCCTGAGCCGTAACGGGCTTGCAGCATGGGCACCGACATCAGGTCGGCCGCCGAGTCAAAGAGAGACACCTTCACCGCGCTGCCGCGCCCGGTGCGTGAACGCTGGATGAGTGCTTGCTGAATGCCGAGCAGGGCGTTCATCCCGGCGGTGATGTCGCAGATCGACACGCCGATGCGTCCCCACGGGCCCGGTGCGCCGCTCACGGCGACCAGCCCGCTTTCGGCTTGCACCAGCAGGTCGTAGGCCTTGAGTTCATGCAAAGGGCCCGACTCTCCGTAGCCGGAGATGTCGCAGGTGACCAGCCGCGGGTGGTTGCGGCGAAGCTCATCGGAGCCGAAGGTCAGACGGGCGGCGGCACCTGGGGCGAGGTTCTGGATGAAGACGTCTGCCGTCGCCACCAACGCGTGCAAGCGGGCGCGGGCGTCGTCTTGTCGCAAGTCGAGCGCGATGGATTCCTTGCCGCGGTTGATCCAGACGAAGTACGCGGATTCGCCATGCACTGCCGTGTCGTATCCGCGGGCGAAATCTCCCTCGGGCCGTTCGATCTTGATCACGCGTGCACCTGCGTCTGCGAGGCGACTCGTGCAGTAAGGGGCCGCGACCGCCTGCTCCAGGGCAACGACGGTCAGCCCATCGAAAGGTTTACCTGACATTTCCAATACCTGTCGACCGACGTTGAAAGAGCTTCGTACCTTGGGGCATTCTTGAAGGCACCCGAGGCGCCGTCTATGAGAAGTTCGGCAAGGGGGGCTTGTCCAAAATGAGTCTTCGGGAAACTACTCAGGCTTAAGGCCTGGACTGCCTGGAGTCGAGCGCTGGGCTCACGCCGTGAGGTGATTGATCAGCAAGGTCAGCGAAGGCTTGGCGGGGCGGTCCTTCTTCACGCACACGAGCACCTTGCGTTGTGCCCACGGCTCGTTCATCGGCCGCACGGACAGCTTCATGCTTTCTGCCAGCACCTTGGCTGCTTCGTACGGCAAGATGCCCACGCCCATGCCGACTTGCACCATGCGGCACACGGCCTCGAAGCTGCGGACCTGAATGCGCAGACGCAGCGCCTTCTCCAGAACAATGGCCTGTTCGGTCAGCAGTCTCATCATCGATGAGCCGACCTCGAGCGCCACCAGGTCGTACTCAAGCACGTCGCTGAAGCTCCAGTTCAAAGCTCTGGCCAGCAGGTGATCCATGGGAGCAATCACCGCGAGCCGGTCATTGCGATACGGAAACACTTCCAGCCCTTCGGTTCGCGCGCCGTCGATGACGATCCCGATGTCGGCCTCGCCGGCGAGCAGGCTGCGCAAGATGTCGCCACTCCAGCGTTCTTGTATGACCAGGCGAATGTCCGGATTGGCCTGGCCGAACGACGCTAAGTCCTCGGGCAAGGTCTCGGTCATCGCCGAGGTGTTCGCGAGCAGGCGTAGCACGCCCTTTCGGCCGGCCGCGTGATCGGTCATCTCGGCGTTCATGTCGTTGAGCTGCACCAGCAGCGCCTTGGCGTGTGCGAGCAACGACACACCTGCTGCAGTGAGTTCAACGCCTCGAGGCGAGCGATCGAGCAGCGGCGTCTTGAAGCGGTGCTCGAGCAGCGCGATGCGCCTGCTGGCCGCCGCCACGCCGATGTGAGACGCCTCGGCCGCCTTGCTCAGACTGCGCAACTCCGCCGCGCGGACGAACAGAGCCAAGGAATCGATGTCGGGCAGCATGTCAAACCTTTCTCCGGGTGCAAAAGTATCCCATCGGGGTTCGAGAGAGCCCGACCGCGCGAATGGCGAAAGCGCGGATTCGCAGCTCGGCGCCGACCTAGGGTTTCTAGCGAGTTTGAATTCTTGATGACCTCAGTTGTTCAGAATCATCTTCTTCCTTTCAGACCGGATGCCTAGCATTCCCTTCATGAAATGGGTGGTGCATTCACGAAGGCGCCGCCGGCTGCAAGGAGATGGCAATGACACCGAACAACGCGCCGACTGAGCCCGCGAGGCAAGGCGCCAGGATCGTCGGCCTGTCGGGCAATTTCGCCCGACCGTCGCGCACGCGCACGCTGGTGTCGGCCGTTCTCGACAGCGCTGCCGCTCGCGGCCTCGGGTCAACGCAGATGTTGGATCTGGTGGACGCAGGCCCTGGCCTCGGTCAGGCGACCGACCGCTCACAGGCCGATGCCAGCCTCGAAGCGGTCTTGCACGCGGTGCAAAGCGCGGACGCGTTGGTGGTAGGCACGGCCGTCTACAAGGGTGCTTACACGGGGCTGTTCAAGCACTTTTTCGATCTGTACGACATGGAAGCGCTCGCTCGAAAGCCGGTCATCGTGACGGCGACCGGCGCGTCGCCCGGCCATGCATCGGTGATCGACTACCACCTCAGGCCGCTGTTCCTGTTCTTCGATGCGGTGGTGGGCACGCGGGGCCTGTATGCCGTGCAGCAGGACTTTGAGTCGCCGGAGCGCTTGACCGAGGGTTTCTTGCGTCGCGTCGAACGCAGCGTGGACGAACTGCAAGCCATGTTGCAACTGGCCTCGGACAAATCATGACGAGCCCATCCCTCAGCGACCCCGCGCAAATCACCGCCGAGTTCAAGCGGGCAATGCGCCGGCTGGCATCGACGGTCACGATCATCAGCACCGCTGACACTGAAGGCGAGCGCCACGGCATGACGGCCACGGCGGTCAACTCCATTGCCGCAGACCCACCTTCGCTGCTGATCTGCGTCAATCACAGCGCCAGCATCCACGCACCGTTGACACAGCGCGGGCGTTTCTGCGTGAACGTGCTGGCCACGCAACACGAAGCGCTGGTGGCTGCTTTCAGCGGAAAGCTCAAGGGCGATGCCCGCTTCGAGGTGGGCGAGTGGCGCAACGAAGTTTGCGGCATGCCCTACCTGCGCGATGCGCAGTGCAACCTGTTCTGTGATGTGGACACCGTGGTGCCGTACGGAACCCACTCGATCGTGATCGGCCGGGTGAGTGCCGTTGTGGTCGGGGAGGTCGTGTGTCCTCTGGTCTATGCGGATGGCGGGCTTCGCTCGACGCAGCCATTGTGCGCAGTCGACTGACCGACGCTGACGCTGACGCTCTCGAGGAGTCACCTTGAAACTTTTTTACAGCACCACCTCGCCGTACTCGCGCGTGGTTCGAATCGCGCTCGCTGAAAAAGGCTTGTCGCAAGTCGAAGGCGTGCTCACTGATCCGTGGAAGGACGCAGCCTCCTTGCTCGCCGCCAACCCCAGCGCGCGCGTGCCTGCGCTGCAACTCGACGACGGACGCTCGATCACGGAAAGCCTGCTGATCGTGATGTGGCTTGAAACACAAAAGCCCGCACCCAGCCTGCTCGGCACCGACGCCAGCGCCGTGATGTCGAAGGCCGGCGTGGCCATGGGTGCTGTCGATGCCGCAGCGGCGGTGATCATCGGCCGCAAGATGACCGATGCGTCTTTTGACGAGTCGCCCGTGGGGCTGCGCCGCAGACGCTCGGTGATCCAAGCCCTGAGCCAGCTTGAGGGCGATCCACCAATGTGGGTCGGCGACATTCCCGACCTGGCGGTCATCGCCACGGTGGTGCTGGTCGACTACGTGCGATTTCGTTTCCCCACCGCGGCCTGGGTGCCTGCGACGCCCCGACTGGACCGCCTGGTCGAGCAACTGCGCGGCCGGCCCTCGTTTGCCGATTCGGCGCCGCGTGACATGCCTGCGGCCTGAGCCCGACAGGCAAATGCATTGAATCGAGGAGACAACGAGATGTCCACGATCGTTGAAGTCAAGTCACCCTTCGATGGCGCGCACGTCGGCCAGGTGGATGCGTCGAGCGAACAAGACATAGAGCGCGCGCTGGCCACGGCACACGCGCTGTTTCGCGACCGGCGTCAGTGGCTGCCAAGGCAGCAGCGCATCGCGATCCTCAAGCGTGCCGCCGAGATCATCGCGTCGCGTCGCGAGGCGATCGCCCGCCAGGCGGCCCACGAAGGCGGCAAGCCCTACAGGGATTCGTTGATCGAGGTGGACCGCGGCATCGACGGAATCCAGATCTGCATCGATGAGTTGCGCACCAAGGGCGGCCATGTGATCCCCATGGACCTGAATGCGACATCGGCCGGCCGCGTCGCCTTCACCCAGTACGAGCCCATCGGCGTGGTCGTCGGCGTGAGCGCTTTCAATCACCCGTTCAACCTGGTGGTGCACCAGGTCGCACCGGCGATCGCGGTGGGTGCCCCGGTCATCGTGAAGCCCGCGCCGGCCACGCCACTGAGCTGCAAGACGCTGATTGACATCTTCCACGAGGCCGGCTTGCCGCCCGGCTGGGCCCAGATGGTCTTGCCGACCGACCTCGATCTGGCCACGCGCCTGGTTGCTGACTCGCGCGTGGGCTTCTTTTCGTTCATTGGCTCTGCGGCTGTGGGCTGGATGCTGCGCTCCAAGCTGGCGCCCGGAGCGCGTTGCTCGTTGGAGCATGGCGGTGTGGCGCCTGTCATCGTTTCGCACGATGCGGATCTGGAGATGGCCTTGCCCCGGCTTGCGCGGGGTTCGTTCTGGCACGCGGGCCAAGCGTGCGTGGGCGTGCAGCGGGTGTTTTGCCACAGCAGCGTCGCCACCGCGGTGGCTGATGGCATTGCGCGACTCGGTGAGCGCATGGCCATCGGCGATCCCTTGCTGGCCACGACCGACGTCGGCCCGCTGATCACGCACAAAGAGGTGGACCGGGTCGCGAGTTGGGTCGACGCTGCGAAGAGCGGTGGCGCCAAGGTCGTGTCGGGCGGCCACAAGCTGTCGAGCAGTTGCTACGCCAACACGGTGTTGCTCAACCCTGCGCTCGATGCCGACGTGACCCGCAAGGAGGTGTTCGGCCCGGTGGTGAGCGTTTACAGCTACGACGATCTCGATGCGGCCATCGGTCTGGCCAATGACTTGCCCTATGCCTTTCAGGCCGCCGTCTTCACCCGAAACATCGACACCGCGATGCACTGCTACCGCCATCTCGACGGCACCGCCGTGATGGTCAACGAAAACACCTTGTTTCGTGTCGACTGGATGCCCTTCGGAGGCGCGCGGGCCTCAGGCCACGGCATGGGCGGCATGCCACACACCATGAGCGACATGCAGACCGAGAAGTTGATGGTCTGGCGCTCCGATGCCCTGAACTAATTCAACCCGCCGAGTCGGCTATCCCCACAGGAGACTTTCATGAGCAACGCAAATCTGCCGCAACCTCTGCCCAACCCAATGGCCAGCTCGCCAAACAAGATGAAGCTCGGCGTGTTCGCCATCAACGCCCACGGCGGCTGCGCGATCACGACCGCGCCCGAGGTGCACCGTGCAGACAACTGGCGGACCAATCTCGAGACCATCCAGCTGGCGGACCGCGCCGGCTTTGAGGCCGCCATTCCGATCGGCCGGTGGCGCGGTTTTGGTGGCGAGAGCAACTTTGGCGGCACCAGCATGGAGACCTACACCTGGGCGGCTGCGATTGCGGCTTCCACAAAGCAGATCGCGACGATCAGCACCTCGCACATGCCGACGGTTCATCCCTTGTTGGCCGCCAAGCAGGCGGCCACCATCGATCACATCGGCGGCGGGCGGTTTGGCCTGAACATGATCTGCGGCTGGTTCGGCCCCGAGATGCGCATGTTCGGCGGCAGCATGATGGAACACGACGAGCGCTACGACTTCGCCGATGACTGGCTGTCGGTGGCTCAGGAAGCGTGGACGAAGGAGGGCTACTTCGACCACAAGAGCAAGTATTTCAATCTGGTGCAGGCCTTTGCCGAGCCCAAGCCGCTGAACCGGCCGTTTCTCATCAATGCCGGCGGCTCACCACGCGGAAAACGCTTTTGCGCCCAGCACTGCGACGCGGCTTTCCTGATCCTGGGCTCGCACGATCTGGAAGGCGTGCGCAAACAGGTTCGCGGTTACAAGGACCTGGCCATGAACGAGTTCGGACGCGACATCAAGGTCTGGTGTTACTCCTACGTTTCGGTGGCCGAGACGATGGAAAAAGCCAAGAAGTACGTGGACCGGTATGCCATCGAGTACGGCGATGACCAGGCTTGCGAGAACATCGTGAAAGAGCTCGGCATCCAGACCGGCATCTTCACGCCGGAGCAGGCCGATCAGTTCCGCTACCACTTCAAGGCGGGATGGGCAGGTTTCCCGCTGGTTGGCACGCCGCAGATGATGGTCGACCATCTTGCAATGCTCACCGAGGCCGGCGTCGATGGCGTGTGCCTGAGCTGGCTGGACTACAACAGCGGCATCAAGCAGTGGAACGCCGAGGTGATGCCGCTGCTCGAAAAAGCCGGTCTGCGCCAACCCTACACGGCTCAGTAAACGGCACTCATGCGCTGACCCAGCGCATGAGCTTCTCGGAAATCGCTCAGCGTGGGTCGGCGATCAAAACGTTTCCCAGTCGTCGGTGCCCGTCTTGGCCACCACGGCGGAGTCTTGTGGCGCACCGTTTGACTGCGTCACGGCAGCCTTGGCCTTGAACGCCGGGCGGGTGACGTTCACAGCGCGATTGGGACCACGACGCTCGCCGGTGGGCGCGTTGGCGACCGGGGTCGCCAGATGAGCCGTGTGCGCAAGTCCATCCTGTTGGGACAACTTGAACGCCGCCACGGTCTGCACCAGTTGCTGCGCCTGGCCCTTCAGGCTTTCTGCGGCGGCGGCGCTTTCTTCGACCAGCGCGGCGTTTTGCTGGGTGGCCTGGTCCATCTGGCTGACGGCCTCGCCCACTTGCTGAACGCCCGCGCTTTGCTCCACGCTGGCTGAACTGATCTCGCCCACGATGTCGCTCACGCGCTTGATTGTCTTGGTCAACCTCATCGGTGGGCGCCGCAGCCTTTGACGAAGGGCCCTTGTGTCGCAGGGCCTTGGGCGTGCGGCCTGCGGGTCGCACGCGCCTGAAGGCGCGCCGCCATCCACCAGGAGAACCCAGCATGCAAACCCTCAGTTTCGATGTCAGCGGCATGACCTGTGGCGGCTGCACCGGCAGTGTTCAGCGCGCACTCAGCAAGCTCGATGGCATCACCGACGCCAAGGTCAGCCTGAGTCCGGGTCTGGCCACGGTGGTGATCGATCCGGCCAAAGTGACGGTTTCAGAGATCGAGTCGGCGATCAGCCTGATGGGTTATCCCGCCAAGGCAAGGCCCGCTTGAGACGTTCGAATGCCGATGCCCACGCCTTTGAAGACTCAAAGCCAGCCGGTATATTCCTTGCCGCATGGAGCAAGCAATCATCTGGTCGATCCCGGCACTCGCGCTGGCCGCTTTGATCGAATTCATCGTGAGCGTGCGGCGTGGTCGCAAGACCTACCGTGGCAATGACACTCTGGCCAATCTGAGCCAGGGGGTGATCAGCCAACTCATTGGCGCTTGCACGCCCTTGCTGCAGATCGGCATCTACACGCTGGTCTTCTCGTACCTCGGTCATGCGCTCGAACTGCCGTTCTGGCACACGTGGTACGGATTTGCGTTGGCGGTGGTGATGTTTGACTTCTGCGAGTACTGGCTGCACCGTGTGGGCCACGAGGTCTCGGTTTTTTGGGCCGCTCACGTGGTTCATCATCAGAGTGAAGAACTCAATATCTGCACCGCGCTGCGTCAGGAGAGCCAGAACGCGGTGCTGGGCTGGCCCTTTTACCTGCCGATGGCCATTGCCGGCGTGCCGCCTGAGGTGTTCGCGTTCTCGCTGCTGCTTGTTCAGTACTACCAGATCTGGGCCCATACCGAGCAGGTCGGCAAGCTCGGCTGGCTCGATGGCGTGTTCACCACGCCTTCCAACCACCGCGTGCATCACGCAGTGAACGATTGCTACCTCGATCGCAACTACGGCGGGCTGTTCGTGCTGTGGGATCGGCTGTTCGGCACCTACGCGGCAGAAACCGAGCGTTGCGTGTTCGGCACCCGTTCACCGGTGCGCAGCTTCAACCCCCTGCGAGCCATCACCCAGGTCTACGGCGATCTGGCCAGGGATTGCTGGCATGCGCAACGGTGGCAGGACAAGATCAAGGTCTGGTTCATGCCACCGGGTTGGCGCCCGGCCGATGTGGCCGAGCGCTTCCCCAAGCCGGGCTTCGACGTGAACCGAACAACCTACGACCCGCCCGCCACAAGGATGGCGCTGGGGTTGGCCACGGTGGTCTTCTTGTCTCTTTCGGTGGCCAGCGGCTTTGTGCTGTGGAACGCCGAAACCATGGACTACAGCTCGCTTTTGCTGTGCACCGCTGTGCTGATTGCTGGCTTTTGCGGGGTGGGCGAGTTGCTAGAGCGGGGTCGGCGTCCGTCCCTTGCATGGCCCGATGGGTCGTCGGGGATCCCATCGTGATGCGTCAAATCGATCCAGATTTGTGGCTCTCGTGCCACAAGGGCGTCATGAGTCAGGTCTGTCGCTGTGCTTGGCCATCGATTGATGCAAATCATCACGCCGAGGGCTGCGTGATGTTTTCATGACATGTGGGACCGTCTTGCCCATCGATCTTCAATCGAGCTCCAGGCTGATGCAAATTTTGAGTCCGTCAATTGATGGGCGAGTCACAAAATCGCCATATTGGCGTCATACGATGAGCGGTGTTCCAATGTCTCAGGGCATTGGAGTGCGTCTGTCAGTGGGAGGTCGAATAGACCGACTTCCGGGGCCGCATCTCGCGACCCAAGGTACCTGCCCAAAACTTCCGAGTTGCCAATGAACACAAAATATCTGATTCGTCCGCTCGTGGCTGTTGCGGCTCTTGCCGTGGCCACGGTGTCCTACGCCCAAAACGTCACCGGTGCGGGTGCTTCGTTCCCCGCGCCGATCTACAGCAAGTGGGCCGATTCGTACAACAAGGCCACCAAGGTCCAGGTGAATTACCAGTCGGTGGGCTCCGGTGCCGGCATCAAGCAGATCATCGCCAAGACGGTTGATTTCGGCGCCAGCGACATGCCGCTGACCGACGAGCAACTGGCCAAGGACGGTCTGATGCAGTTCCCCACGGTGATCGGTGGCGTGGTTCCTGTGGTCAACATCAAGGGAATTACCCCCGGACAGCTGCGAATGACTGGCCTGTTGCTCGGCGATATTTACCTGGGCAAGATCACCAAGTGGAACGACCCCGCCATCAAGGCGATCAACAAGGACGTGCCCCTGCCTGACACCCAAATCGCGGTCGTGCGTCGTGCCGATGGTTCGGGCACCACTTTTCTCTTTACCAACTACCTGTCCAAGGTCAACCCTGACTGGAAGAGCCGCGTCGGCGAGGGCACCGCTGTCAACTGGCCTACCGGCACGGGCGGCAAGGGCAACGAAGGCGTCTCGGCCTTTGTTCAACGCCTGGACAACTCGATCGGCTACGTTGAGTACGCCTACGCCAAGCAAAACAAGATGAGCCACATCCTCATCGGCAACAAGGAAGGCAAGTTCGTCGCTCCCGATGACGATGCATTCAAGGCGGCAGCTGTCGGTGCGGATTGGACCAAGAGCTTCTACCAAGTGCTGACCGAGCAGCCAGGCGAAGCATCGTGGCCCATCACTGGCGCCACGTTCATCCTGATGCACAAGGTGCAAGACAAGCCCGCCCAGGCCTCGGGCTCGCTCAAGTTCTTCAACTGGGCCTACGAAAGTGGCGACAAGACGGCCACCGAACTCGACTACGTACCGATGCCTGCCTCCGTGAAGGATCTGGTGCGCAAGCAGTGGGCCCTGATCAAGGACACCTCCGGCAAGGCCATCGAAATGAAGTGATCACCCTCTTGGGTTGATCGGGCTTGCGGCCCCTGCGATCCTCATGGATCGCAGGGGTTTTCTCTTTTGGGCGTTTGAAACTGTTTGATGTGCGCCACTGTTGCGGCAACTGACCTTTCCCCAGGAAGCGCCCAAGCGCTGAACGTCGCTTCAGTCGCCTGAGGGTCTGCGCAGACGTTTGGTCTGCACCACCCAGCCGTCATGCTCGATCGCGCCCGCAGCGGCTGGAGCCATGCGCTGCGACAGCCAGCAGCGGGTGGGCAGCATCAGATCGCCAGCGCTCATGCGCAAGGCGGCCGAATCACCGGGAAAGCTCGACAGGGTGCTGCGAATGGCCTCGATCTTTTCGGCGTTCAGATCGCGCGCGATGAACACCAGCCGCCCCCGGCCGTCTGAAAATGCCCCGTCCTTCGGCCAGTTGACCAAGCTGATGCAAGGGTAGGCCACGCCCTGAACACACTGGATGACTTGCGGTCTGTCATTGCCGGCAATGTTCATCAGCCCCTTCACGCGCAGCAGCTTGGCGCCATGCGTGGCCAGCACCTGACCCATGGTCACAGCAAAGCCCAGCCATGGCACCGGTGGGTCAAACTCGATGACAAAGCTCGAGATGCCGATGGAATGCGGTGCGGCCGTGAGCGAGGTGGCGCCCGACTGGCGGGTGCGGTCCTGCCAACGCACGGCCAGCGGGCTGCCTTCGGGATCGTCGGACTCGGGTGACGCGAGACCCATCAGCCAGCCGCGCGGGTTGTCAGGCGAGTCGTCTGACTCAGCCCGGTGGGCGGCCTCGTCACCGAGCCAGCGCGCGAGGTCTGGTGATTTGTGCGTGGCGCTGTAGATACCCCGACCGAGCAGCACGCCGGCATCGATCATGCCGTTGCGCACCGGGTGGCAGGGCGCACCGGGGTTGAGTCTGTGCAGTTCATCCTCGAGCGTGCGCTGGCTCAGGCTGGAAGCCTGATCGCACTTGCTGATCAGCAGCACGTCGGCTGCGACCACCTGACGCAGCGCTTCGGCGTGGTCACTGATCTGCTGCAGCCCGTGAGCCGCCGACACCACGGTGATGACGCCGTCGCACACATGGCGCGCCGCCACGAAGGCATCTTCCATCAGCGCGTAGATCACCGGAACCGGATCGGCCAACCCCGACGTCTCGATGATCACGCGGGTGACCGGCGCGATGAGGCCACGAGAGCTGCGAGCGGCCAAGTCCTTCAGCGCACCGATCAGATCGCCCTGAACCGCGCAGCACAGGCAGCCCGAGTCGAGCAGCCACAACTGGTCGTCTATCTTGTCGACCAGGTGGTGATCGACGCCGACCTCGCCGAATTCATTGACCAGCACGGCCGCCCCGGCCATCTCAGGCAGCGACATCCAGTGGTTGAGCAGCGTGGTCTTGCCTGAGCCCAGAAATCCGGTGAGCAGGCTGACCGGTATGCGATCGACCGGTGCGGGCACCGACTCAGGCTCCGCGCAGAGCGCTCAAGCGTTCGAGCACCGACTCGGGCCGCAGGCCGGGCTCGATCTGGGCAAAGTAGAACTGGCCGGCGGCCAGCGCTGGCGCCGTGGCCCCGTCGCTCAAGGCTGCCGAGATGTCACGACCCACCGATGCGCTGGCCGACGTGAACTCGGGCGAGCCCGAAATGAGGGCGTCGAAGTGACTCAGCTCTTCAGCGCTCGCGGTGGCTGTGTCGGGCAGACGCAGCGCCAGCGACCAGCGGTAATGGCGGATCACATTGACCATCGACTGGTAGTGCGACAGATCGTCGGCGTGGAAGTCGGCGGCCTGGCGAGGTTCTTCCAGCAACACACCGGCGAGCGGGTGCGCAGACACCGAGCGCAGCAGGTCGGCGATGTACATGGCGCCGTCTTCCACATCGTCTGCGCTCAACTCCATGGCTTCGCCGCCGGTGAGCGAGTTGGCGTGATGGATCCAGCGGCGCGGCGACGGCATCGACAGCACCAGTGGAGTCTGGCCACGCAGATGCGCGAGTACCGCTTCGACCACTTCACCGAGCAGTTGGCGCGGTGCTTCGGGCTCGAGCAGACGACGCAAGGCGGTGGCTGGCTTGCGCCGCTTGTTCACCGCCTCTGACCAGTCGGGGTGCGCGGCGGCAAAGCTGTCGTACAAGTCGCCCAGCTCCAGCACCGCCACATCCGGCTTGACCAGCGCATGGGCCTGCGAAAAGAAGGCCAGGTACTGCGCCGCACCGGACCACGGGTCCACCGATTCGCCCAGCAGCACCCGCCGAGCGTAGTCGGCGGATTTCAGCCACAGCCGGATCTGGCCGTTGCCCTGCGGCGCCGGCAACCGGGCTGCAAATCCTCCGCTCACTGCTTGTCGTCCTGCAGGGCCCCCAGCTTGGCCAGGCGCGCCTCGAGTTCATCGATTCGCACGTCCTTGGGGTTGCGCATGTAGTTGGGCTTGGGCTTGTTCGCGTCACGGGTGATGTCGGGGCTGCCGACATACAGCGTGCCGACGTCATCGCCCCAGCAGCCGAAGTACTGGAAATGCGCCGGTGGCTTGGGCTTGTTCCAGGTCTTGATGAACTCCTTGTAAGGCACGCCGCGCGCGATGCGCGCCTTGCGCTCGTCGTCACGCAGGGCTTGGGTGGCGGCCGGGTCGACCACCAGTGTCTCGGGGTCGAACTTGACCTTGTACAGACGAGCCGCCACGCCTTGCGACATCAGCCCTTCTTCGATGTCGCGGATGACTGCTGCCGGATCACGCTCGAGCAGATCGCCGTAGCCGGCACCCGCACCCTGCGAAATCATGTACATCTCGCCGCGCTTGGAGATCTCGAAGCCCATGCCCATGTGGTGGGTGGTGTAAATGGCATCTTCGAACGGCCGCTCGTTCATCAGTTCGGCAATCGAATGCTTGAATTTGTGCGGCTCGTCAAGCAGCACCTCGTAGGCGTCCACGCCCCTGATCTTGCACAGCGGATAGGTGCCGCAGGCGTAGCCGCCGAACAGACCCTGGATGGCTGGGATCTTGGCTCCCTGGGTCGTGGTCATGAAGCCCCACTGCTCGCTGTCCTTGGTGGACGCGATCATGGTGTAGCCCTGACCGCCACGGTACTTGCCCGGGGCGATGGCGTCCCGGGTCATCTTCTTGGATACCAGCTGCAAGAAAGGCACGTCTTCTTCGTTGATTTCCTGCTCGCCGATGTCGGCCATGTTGGCGAAGATCGGCGCCAAGGCGTGTTCGCCGTCCATGTCCGAGCGCGCACCACCGCCCATGCCGTTCAGGTCGGCGCACAGGTTGCCAAGCAACTCACCGTGCTGGCTGACGCCTCCCCAGATGAAGGTGTTGATCATGTTGAAGGTGGGCGCATGCACCTTGGTGTACTTTTCGGGGCAGTTGTAAAGAAACTTGGCCACCGCGTGCTGGCCGGCGCTGAAGCCGGTGAAGATGGACATCAGGCTTTGCGAATTCGGCGCGTCGTAAGACGAATTGACGATCGAGTGCGGATCGGTGATCACCTCGATCGGCGCAAACGCCGCCTGGCTGCGCGGCAGGTCAGGCCACACGTAGCACAGGAAGACCTGCGACAGCATGCCCTTCAAGCCCGCCAGGATGGTGTTGGTGGCGCGGTTGGTGAACTCGGGGGCCGAGCCGCGGAAGTCGAAGATCAGCCGGTCACCGGTTTTGGTGAGCTGGCAGTTGATCTTCACCACGCAGTTCTCGCGCAGCGTCGAGTCCTGGATCATGTAGGTGCGCACCGTCATGTCGGGCCACTCGCTGATGCGACGCTTGACCTCGGTGCGCACGTTTTCCATCGACAGGCGCAGCGTCGAAATCAGCGACTCCGGGCCGTCGGTGCGCAGGGTTTCTTCGATGCGCTGCTTGATGCGCAGGCAAGCAAACAGCTTGACCTTCATGTCTTCGTACTGCAGCTTGGGCTCGCGCACCGAGTTCTGCAAGAAGGTCAGGATGTCGCGCTTGATCTGGTAGTTTTCGACCACGCGGAAGGGGCACATCTTGAGGCCTTCGTCCGACGGGCTCTCGGCCATCGAAGGCATGCCGCCCGGCTCGATGGCGCCGTTCTCGCCTTCGTGCACCGTGCAGGCCACCCAGCACACGATCTTTCCTTCGTGGAAAAGCGGCAGGATCATGCTCTGGTCGGTGTTGTGGATGTTGCCGTAGCGCGAATCGTTGTGGATGAAGCCGTCGCCTTCGCGCACGCCCACGGTGGGGTCGTTGACCCAGTTCTTGATGATGAACTTGATCGGGTGGTGCACCAGCGCCGAGAACACCAGAACGCCGCCCGAACTGGCAATGGCCAGGTCGCCCGCGGCCGAATACACGCCGGTGATGAAGTCCCCCCACTTGGCACCGGGCGCAGCGCCCATCTGCTCGACCATCTCGAAGCCTTCGTCGCAGCCGGCCTGGATGCGGTCGCGAATCTTGGCCACGGTGCGTGCGTCGCTGACCTTGCCGATGGCAGCTTCTTCGACTTCGGAGCGCGGCATCAGGTCGTGCTGGCTCATGATCTCTGGGTCAGGCCCGAGGAACAGCGTGGTGTCGTTCAGGAATTTCTTGATCAGTGCCGCCTCGGCCGCCGTGGGCGTCTTGGCTTTGATCGGCGTTACGTTTTCGCTCATGTCAGACCTCGTGTAGGGTTTTGAAGGCGACGCTCAGGTCGCACTGGCGCGCAGGAACCATGAGGCACCTTGGCGAGCGGCGACGAAATTCCAGCCTGGATCGACCAGGAAGGTCGTGACCTCTGAGGCGACGATTGCCGGGCCTGCGATTTGCACGCCGGGTGCTATCGCCGAACGGTTCCACACCGGGGTGTCGACAGGGCCGTCGTGCCCGACGAAATGGCACTTGCGAACGCTCTCGGGAGGCGGTGGTGCCGTGCGCTGCGCGGCTGGCACCGGCTTGATGTCTTCGAAGGTGATGGTCTCGTGTTCCACGAAGGCCGCCACGCGCATGGTGTTGATGCGTATGCCTGCCTCGGGCGCCTGACTGCCTTCGCCAAAGCGCTTGCCGTAGTCGGTCGAGAACTGCGCAATGATCGCCAGCACATCACCTGGGCCGTGCACTTCGTGCAGCGGAATCACCGCGGTGGTGGTCACCATCTGGTTGCCATAGCGCATGTCAAGCTCGAGTCGGTGCTGGACCTGCCCGCGCGCGAGGCCCTGGCGCAACAGATCCTGCGTGCCTTGTTCCTTCAGCTCGGCCACGATGCCATTGAAGCGCTCGTAGTCGTCGAAGATCTTGCGGGTGTTCGAGTCGTACAGCACCATGTACAGCGAGTGCTCGTGGATGTGAAGCTGGTGCATATTGCTTGCGCCCACAGCCGAAAACACCGAGCTCAGCGGTGGTGCCAGGATCTTGTCGATGCCCAGATTGCGCGCGATGCCGCAGCCGTGCAGCGGGCCGTTGCCGCCATAGGCCAGCATGGTGAACTCTTTCGGGTCGTAGCCGCGCGCGCGCAACTCGGTGAACAGGCCGTTGGCCATGTTGGCGTCGACCTTCTCGCGGATCATCAAAGCAGCTTCGATGACCTCGCAGTCGAGGTCGTCGCACAGCGCGTCCTCGATGGCCGCTGCAGCGCGGCGCGGGTTCAGAGGGATCGAGCCACCGGCGTAGTTCTTGGGGTCCAGATAGCCCAGCAGCAAGTCGGCATCGGTGACGGTGGCGCTCATGCCGCCGCGGTCATAGCACGCCGGGCCAGGGTCGGAGCCGGCGCTTTGCGGGCCGCACTTCACGGTGTTGTACATGCGGTCATAGGTGGCGATCGAGCCGCCACCCGCGCCCAGCGTCACCAGGTGAACCATGGGCACCGACACCAGCCAGCGGTCGATCACCGGGTTGAAGTCGTAGTGCTTGACGCCGCCTTCGACCACGATGCCGATGTCGTAGCTGGTGCCGCCCATGTCGGTGGCCACCACGTTGCCCAGACCGGCTTGCATCGCCAGATGCTCGGACGCTGCAATGCCCGACACCGGGCCCGAGTGGATGGTCTGCAGTGCATCGGTGGAATTGAGCTGCGCCATGCCACCTGAGTTGTGGATGACCAGCATCGGCTTGTCGTAGCGGTGCGCGCGCAGGTTCTGCTCAAGGGCTGACAGCGCGTGGTACATCGTCGAGTGCAGGTAGCCATCAACCGCCGCCGAGGTGGCGCGCACGTATTCGCCCTTGCGGCCGGCCACCTGGTGCGACAGGATGATCGGGATGGCGCCCAGCAGGTGCGACGGGTATTCCTCGAACAGGATTTCCTCGATGCGCTGCTCGTGTGACGGGTTGACCACGCTGTTGACCAGCGCCACCACGATGATCTGCGCGCCGCGGTCGACCAGCGAGCGGATCTGCGTGCGCACGTCGGCCTCGTCAAGCGGCATCACCAGCTTGCCCTCAAAGTCGAGGCGCTCGCGCACACCGTAGATCATGTGCGCCGCCACCAGCGGGGCAGGGCGCTGTGCATTGGGCATGTCCTGCTGTGCCAGCTTGTCCAAGCCGTCGCCGTAGCCGCGTGCGCGGCTGAGCGGTACCGTGGCTTCGAAGCCGGCGGTGACCAGCATGCCGATCTTCGGGCCCTTGTGCTCGATCAGCGCATTGGTGCCCAGCGTGGTGGCGTAGCGCACCGAATCGACCCCGGCGAGGATGGTCTCGAGCTCGAGTCCCAGCACCTTGTTGGCCTTGCCCAGCGCTTCGTTGAAGCCGAGCGCCAGGTTTTGATGGGTCGTGAGCGCCTTGGCCTCGACGTGCTGTCCGTCCCAGACCACGAAGCAGTCGGTGAAAGTGCCACCGATGTCCACAGAAATGCGTCGCATGTTTTCTTCCTTTCGGGGCCGGCGCGCAGGCCGGCTTCATTCATCAGGCCGCGAGGCGTCAGTGCTTGTGAGTCGCCGGCGTGGTCACAGCCGGTCCCACCACGGGTTCCTTGACTTCCTCGCGCTGCGACCACTGCGCACGCAGCGCCGGCAAATCGGGTTGCATGTCGTACAGCGGCGGGTGGCCGGGGATGGCGTACTCGGTCTCGACCTGTGTGCCGCAGCCCGGGCAGTAGAACTCGAGGATGCGCACCCACTCGGGATCGGGGCTGAAGGTGAACTTGTAGCGCTCGGGATCGATGATGGGCGGGTGAATTTCGCGCGGATCGCGGTTGTGCACCAGCAGGCCTTCCTTGTAGTTGGCCATGGCGCTGCCGATCACGTGGTTGCACACCCGGCACTCCCACTGCTCCGCATCCAGATCGATGCGCAGGTATTCAGTCATCAGGACTTTCATGTGCTCGAGACCTTTCTGTTCAGGATGATGTCGCCGGCATCCGAGATGACGAAGCTCCAGCCGTCGAGCACGCGACAGGTGAAGTAGTCCTCTTCCAGGATGGCCGGGCCGCTGGCGTGGTCGCCGCTCTTGAGCGTGGCCATGCGGTACACGGGCACGTCGATGCGCCCCTTGGTGCGCGTGAGCACATGTCGCACGCCATCGGCGACGGCCGGCGCGTGTTCGGCAAAGCTGGCGTGGTTGCCCGATGCTGCGCGCAGCCGCTTGATGGCAGCCATTTCCAGTTCAACCGAATCGGCAGCACCGATGCCGGCCGGCAGGATGGGCACCGCGCCCAGAACATGACGGGATTCATGTCCTGATGCATTGGTGATCACCAGCGCCGCGTCGACTTCGAAGTCACCAGCGCCGCAGCCTTCGGCGAACATGTCGCGCGAGGCACGCGTCTTGAGCAGGTTGCAGCTGTCTTCCAGCGCTTGCTGGGTGAGCTGCGTCAGCGGCTCGCAGTAGCGCTGCGAGATGTCGCAGGTGCCGATGCCGTAGGCGCTGAACACCGCAGCCATCTGCGGTATGGCCACCCGCTTGATGCCGGCCACCTCAGCCACGCCGCAGGCGTTGAGCGGGCCGGCGCCGCCAAAGGCCAGCAGCACGGTATCGCCCGAGATCTTCGTCACGCGCGCCATCTCGGCGGCCACCTTGGACTCAAAAGCGCGCTCGATGCGCTCCAGCGCCACATCGAGCGTGATGCCCATCGGCTGCGCCACATTGGTGTTGATGGCCGCAGCGGCGCGCTCGAGGTCGAGCCCCATGCCGCCGCCAAAGTAGGACGTGGGATCGAACAGACCGGCGAGCAGGCTGGCGTCGGTGAGGGTGGCGCTTTGCCCGCCGCGACCAAAGCACGCCGGGCCGGGCACGGCACCCACGCTTTGCGGGCCGATCACGATGCGGCCGTCCTCGGCCCGAATGATCGAGCTGCCGCCCGCGCCCGCGCTGACGATCTCGCACAGCGGAATCGACACGCTGATGCCTTCGACGTGACCGCGGCGGTCTTCGACCACCGTGCCATTGACGTACTGCCCGATGTCGGTGGTGGTGCCGCCGACGTCGAGCGAGACCACATCGGCAAAGCCGTAGCGCTGCGCAAAGGTCTTGAGGCCTTCAACGCCGCCGCGCGGGCCGGAGCTGTAGGTCTTGACGGCGATGGTCTTGGCCACGCGCGAGGCGTCGCCGTCATTGCGAAAGATCAGCAGCGGGTTCTTGGTGCGGTACTGGCGCAGCCGGTTCTCGGCGTTGTACAAAAACGCCTCCATGCCCGGGTGCAAGAAGGAGTTGATCAGCGCGGTCCAGGTGCGGCGGATGGCGTCGCTGTCCTGGCTCAGGTCGCTGCCGTACAGCATGGGCACGGCGCCCAGCAGGTGACGCGGGTACTTGCGCAGCGCGATCTTGCGGAAGATGCCTTCGGTGGCAGCGAAGTCGGCACCGCCAAAGCTCACCACGATGCGCGCCGCACCCATGCCGGTGAGCGCGTTGATGGACTTGACCACGGCCATCGCGGCGTCGTCGCCCTGCAGCTGAGCGGTGTCAATGAAGGCCACCCGATCCCCTACCAGCGCCTGGTAGACGTCGCTGTCGCGAGCGGCCAGCTCGGCCACCATCGCGGCCGAAGCGCTGTCGAGCACCAAGCCCAGCCGCGGGCCCTTGCGCTCGCAGATGGCGTTGGTGCCCTGCGTGGTCGAGTAGCGGATCACCTCGACTTCTTCAAGCAGTCGCTTGACGTCGGGCTGGCCGTAGACCACGCCAGAGGCTTTCTCAAGCCCCTCGAAGAAACACTTGCTCAGGTCGTACGGCGTGGTGAGCACCTTGGTCTTTTGGACCCGCTCGCCGTCGATGATGCAGATATCGGTCAGCGTTCCGCCGTTGTCGATGTTGATCTGTATGCCCATGGCAGATTCCCAGTTGGTTTGGCCGACAAGCTGCCCGAAGCGCCAAACGCGCCGCGAGGCAGATCCTTGATGTTGAGTCTTAATCGCCGCCACCGTCAGGGGGGAATCCTTGAGAAGGACAGTGCTGGCGATGGAGTAAACGGCTAGGCCCCGACGCGCGTCAGCCCAAACCCGTCTCGCGCGGCATCTCCGGCAGCGCCACGGCGGGCTGGGGCTTCCAGCCTTTCTTGCGGTGCTCGGCAATCACATTGGTGTAAATCCCGCCGCGCACGTACCAGCGCGCGGTGATGCGGGCAAAGCGCGGCTGCGTCACGCCGACGATGTGGCTGAGGATGTCGTTGGTGACCTTCTCGTGGAAGGCGCCTTCATCGCGAAAGCTCCACATGTACATCTTCAGGCTCTTGAGTTCGACGCACAGACGGTCGGCCACGATGTCGATCACGAAATGCGCAAAGTCAGGCTGGCCGGTCAGCGGACACAGGCAGGTGAACTCAGGGATCTGGAACTGAATGACGTAATCGCGCTCGGGGGCCGGGTTGGCGAACACGTGCAGTTCCTTGGACGGTGCCGAAGGCGGATTGGGCGGCATGGCGCGTTCGGTGGGTGTCGAGCGTCGCGAGGGCTTGGCGGCAGCCTTGGCTGCTGGCTTGCGTGCGGGTGATGAGCGGGCTGCAGTCATGGTGTCAGGCAATGGGGAGTTGGTAAAAAAGATCGCCAGGTGGCAGCGCGGAATCAGGGGATGCCCACGGCCTTGTGGGTTTGCACACTCAGCCGCCACTGCGGGTGGGCCAGACAGTACTCGACCGCCAGCCGCGTGTTGCGAGCGCGCTCCAGCCCGTCCATGGGCTGCAGATAGAACAGCCGGAAGTCGAGGTGCTCGAAGCGATCGGGCATCGCGCCGGGCTGCGGAAAGACCAGCTTGAGTTCGGTACCGCTCGTCAGCACCAGATCGGCACCGGCCTTGGGGCTGACGCACAGCCAGTCGATGCCGGCCGGCGCATCCTGGGTGCCGTTGGTCTCGACGGCGATCTCGAAGCCGCGTTGGTGAAGCGCGGCGATCAGCGCTTCATCAAGCTGCAGCAGCGGCTCGCCGCCGGTGCACACCACCAGCGGCTGGCCCGTCGAACTGTCGGCTGGCCACAGCGAGGCGACGTGCGCGGCGAGCGATTCGGGTGACTCAAACTTGCCGCCGCCCATGCCGTCGGTGCCGACGAAATCGGTGTCGCAAAAGCGGCAGATGGCCTGGTCGCGGTCGGCTTCGCGGCCGCTCCACAGATTGCAGCCGGCAAAGCGGCAGAACACCGCAGCGCGACCGGTCTGCCCGCCTTCGCCTTGCAGTGTGTAGAACGCTTCCTTGACCGAGTACGCCATGCTCACACCGCCAGGGCCAGGCCAGCGCCAGGCGCGATCACCATGGCGCCGCAGCCTTCGGTTTCCAGCAGATCGACGCGATCGAGCTGCGGCAGCTGGCCGCGCGCGCAATCGAAGATCCAGCGTGCCACGCTGGCGCTGTCGCCATCGGCCAGGTCAGCGATTTCGTGCAGCGGCTGGTGATCGAGCTGCAAGAAGATGGGCTCGAACAGCGACTTCACGTCGCCGAAGTCGATCGTCCAGCCCAGCACCTCGTCGAGTGGCGCCGTCAGGTGCAGCCGCAGCGTGTAGGTGTGGCCGTGCAGACGGCGCAGCGCGCTCGACTCGGGCGCATGGCGCAGCTGCACGGCGCTGTCGAGCGTGAGCTCTTTCCACACGCGGTAGCGCTGGCCGTCGAAGATGGCGCCGCACGAGGCAGTCTCGTAGACGGTGACCGACGACAGAGTCGGCAGCTGCGGCTGCAGCCGCGCCCAGATCCAGCTCGACAGCACTTCGCTGGTGGGGTTGGCCAGGCCGGGCAGGTCGTTCAGGCAGGCGTGGTCGAGCAGGGCCTGCAAGGGCGACCAGGCGGCATCGATGTCGTCATGGGCCAGTGCCATCGCACCGGCCATCGACGCATCGGCATGTAACACCACCTCGAAGCCGTGGCCGTGCATGCGACCGCACTTGTGGCCGGCGGGCACTTGCGGCAGCACATGCGCTGACTGAAACACGAAGCGCCGCCACAGGTGGGCGTGGCCCGCGGCATCAACGTCCACACCACGGTGCGGCGTGCTTTGCAGCCGCAGCTGGCGCACCCCGGGCAGCACGGCCTGCTGCGCTATCCAGTGGGCCAGACGCGCGTCGGTGGGGTCGGCGAGCTGGTCGTTGAGCAGCCGGTGGTCGAGCGGCGCGGTGCACGACTCGATCGCGCTGCGCAGTTGCTGCACTTCGCTGCCAGGGAAGTCGACCCACGACTGCGGCAGGCTGCAGCGCGCCTGCACTGTGAAGCCGTGGCCATGCAGCCGGTGCTGCGGGTGGTCGCCGGGCGCAGAGGTGATCTGGCGCGCCGCCTCGAAGCGCGAGGCCGCACAGATGAGCAGCTGGGTTTCCATCAGGCGATGCCGTAGCGTGCGAGCAGCGGATCGGCCACGCCGGCCTCGGCAAAGCCCTTGGCGCGCAGCACGCACGAATCACAGCCACCGCACGGCCGGCCGTCGGGCGCGGGGTCGTAGCAACTGCTGGTTTGCGAATAGTCGACACCCAGTCGCAGGCCCTCGCCGATGATTTGCGCCTTGTTCAGGTGCATCAGCGGCGCGTGGATCTTCAGCCGCTGGGTGCCCTCGACGCCCGCCTTGGTGGCCAGGTTGGCCATGGTTTCGAAGGCGGCGATGTATTCGGGGCGGCAGTCGGGGTAGCCGGAGTAATCGAGCGCGTTCACGCCGATAAAGATGTCGGTCGAGCCCAGCGTCTCGGCCCAGGCCAGCGCGTAGCTCAGGAACACCGTGTTGCGTGCCGGCACATAAGTGATGGGAATGCCGTCTGCCATGTCGTGGGCCGAGCGACCCTTGGGCACGTCGATGTCGGCCGTGAGTGCCGAGCCGCCAAACGCACGCAGGTCGATCGTCGCGACCACATGGCGTGCCGTCTGCTGGGTGCGCACCACGGCGTCGGCCGCGCTCAGTTCGTGAATGTGCCGCTGGCCGTAGCTGAAGCTGATGGCGCAGGGCTCGAAGCCCTGTTCGCGCGCGATGGCCAACACCGTCGATGAGTCGAGCCCGCCGCTGAGCAATACCACCGCTGGCGCACGATGCGTGCGGGACTCCACCATTTGCATTGCACTGACCTTGATCGCTTCTGAGTAAGCGGTCGAGTTTAGTGGCGCTCTCTCGGGTGCTGACCCGCATCGTCGCCGGCAAAGCCCTGTGCTAACGTCTTTTTGCCGGGTGGGCTGTGCCGCATCCAGCGATGAAGGCGCACTCTCGACCGAGCACCATCCAACCCCTGCCGCCGGCGTGTGCTGGCTTCAACCCATGTCCTTGAATTTCCCTTTTTCCGCCATCGTCGGCCAAGACGAGATGAAGCTGGCCATCCTGATCGCGGCCGTCGACCCCAGCGTGGGCGGCGTGCTGGTGTTCGGCGACCGCGGCACCGGCAAGTCGACGGCGGTCCGTGCGCTGGCCGCCATGCTGCCGAAGATGCGTGCGGTGACCGGTTGCCGCTACCAGTGCGATCCGGTCTCGCGCGGCATGGTTTGCGAGTCGTGCGCCGAGCTCAAGGCCGCTGGCGGTGCGCTCAAGTCGCACCTGATCTCGGTGCCGGTGGTCGATCTGCCGCTGGGTGCCACCGAAGACCGCGTGGTGGGTGCGCTCGATCTGGAGCGCGCGCTGTCGCAAGGCGTCAAGGCCTTCGAGCCCGGGCTGCTGGCACGCGCCAACCGCGGCTTTTTGTACATCGACGAAGTCAACCTGCTGGAAGACCATCTGGTCGACCTGCTGATCGACGTGGCCGCCTCGGGCGAAAACGTGGTCGAGCGCGAAGGCCTGAGCGTGCGCCACCCCGCGCGCTTCGTGCTGGTGGGCAGCGGCAACCCCGAAGAAGGCGAGCTGCGTCCCCAGCTGCTCGATCGCTTTGGCTTGTCGGTCGAGGTGAAGACACCGACCGATCTGGCTTCGCGTGTGGAAGTGGTGCGTCGGCGCGATCAGTTCGAGCGCGATTCTGAAGGCTTTTCCAAGAAGTGGAAGAAAGAAGACGAGCGCGTGCGTCAGAGCATCGTCAAGGGCAAGCAACACCTGGCGAATGTGGCCGTGCCCGATGCGGCGCTCGAGCGCGCAGCGCAGTTGTGCATGGTGCTGGGCACCGACGGGCTGCGCGGCGAGCTCACGCTGATCCGCGCGGCGCGTTCGCTGGCGGCCTTGCAGGGCGACGACGCGGTGGGTGACGAGCACCTGAGGCGCGTCGCGCCGCCGGCGCTGCGCCACCGTCTGCGCCGCAATCCGCTCGACGACGCCGGCTCCACCGTGCGTGTCGATCGCGCCGTGGCCGAGTTGTTTGGCGGATGAGCGTGGGCAGCGGCATGGCCGCTGATCGCTGGCAGCCCACGGCCGCGTCGCTGCCCATGATGGCGCGTCAGGTCGCAGCACTGTTCGCCGTCGACCCGGTGGGCTGTGGCGGCGTGGCCATCCGTTCGTTGGCCACACCAGGGCGCGACGCCTGGCTGCAGCTGCTGCACGATTTGTTGCCCGAAGACACCCCCGTGCGCCGGGTGCCGCTGCACATCAACGATGAACGCCTGCTGGGCGGTCTGGACCTGGCGGCCACGCTGCAAGCCGGTCGGCCCATCGCGCAAAAAGGCGTGTTGACGCTGGCCGATGGCGGCGTGGTGCTGATGGCCATGGCCGAACGCATGTCCCCGGCCACGGCCGCGCGGCTGGCTGCGGTGATCGATTCAGGCGAAGTCGCTCTCGAGCGCGAGGGGCTGGCTTCGCGGCACCCCACGCGCTTCGGGGTGGTTGCGCTTGACGAGGGGCTGGCCGACGACGAGCGCATGGCCCCGGCGCTGCTCGATCGCCTGAGCTTCATGATCGACCTGCATCCGGTGTTGCCCGACCCAGCGGTGGCTGCCGAATCCGAAGGGATGGAGCTGCCGTTTCGCACCACCCGGGCCGACATCGTGCGAGCCCGATCGCTGTTGGCTCAAATTGAAGTTGAACTCGATGTCGTTCAGGCGCTGGTGGCCGCAGCACTGCAACTGGGTGTGTATTCGATCCGCGCGCCCATGCAGGCGCTGCGCGTGGCGCGCGCGGCCGCAGCGCTCGACGGGCGCATTTGCCTGATCGACGAAGACGTGGCGCTGGCGGCCGCACTGGTGCTGTCGCCGCGTGCCACGCGAATGCCCACGGCTGAGCCACCGCCCGAAGAAGATCAACCCGAAGAACAAGAACCCGCCGATCCGCCACCCGAGCAGCCCGAAGAGCCGCCCGAGCCCGAAGAGCCTCCGCCGCCGCCCGAGCAGCCCGATGAGGACGCGGCCGACCCGCCTGACGAAGAGCCCGAGCGCGAGCCGACGATGGACGATCTGGCCGAACTGGTGCTGGCGGCTGCGCAAGCGGCCATTCCGCCGGGGCTGCTTGCGGCCATGCAGCTCGGGCTCGAGCAGCGCGCGCGCAGCAACGCGGCCGGCCGCATGGGCGCGTCCAAGGCCAGCCAGTCGCGTGGTCGCCCGCGAGGTGCTCGGCGCGGCGAGCCACGCGCCGGCTCGCGCTTGAACGTGATCGAAACGCTGCGTGCCGCAGCACCGTGGCAAAAGCTGCGACAAGCCGAGATGGCGCGCATCGCAGCCGTCGAGGTGGTGACCACGCGCAAGCGCGCTGCGAAGAAGCACACCGCGCCGGTGGCCCGGGTGCAGGTGAGGCGAGATGACTTCCACGTCACGCGCTACCAGCAGCGCAGTGCCACCACCACGGTGTTCGTGGTGGATGCATCGGGCTCGTCGGCGCTCAACCGCCTGGCCGAGGCCAAGGGCGCGGTCGAGTTGCTGCTGGCCGATTGCTATGTGCGCCGCGATCAGGTCGCGGTGTTGTCGTTTCGCGGCCGCGGGGCCGAGTTGCTGCTGCCACCCACGCGTTCGCTGGTGCGTGCCAAGCGCAGCCTGGCCGGTTTGCCCGGTGGCGGCGGCACGCCATTGGCCAGCGGCATCGACGCGGCAGCCGCTCTGGGCGAACAGATTGCCCGCCGTGGCGAAACACCCATCGTGGTGCTGCTGACTGACGGCCGCGGCAACGTGGCGCGTGACGGCAGCCCGGGCCGAGCGCGAGCGGCCGAGGATGTCGATCTGGCTGCGCGCCAGTACCGCCTGGCGAATCTGAGCACGCTGCTGATCGACACCGCGCCGCAGCCCCAGCCGGCGGCGCAGGCACTCGCGCGCATGATGGGTGCGACCTATCTGCCACTGCCTTATGCGGGCTCAGCCGCCTTGTCGCGCGCGGTGGCGCAGGCTGGCCAGGCCGTGGCTGCCGCAGCGGTCTCGCGCTAGGCCGCGACCATGGCCCAGCGTCTGGACTGGAACCGCGACGGGCGAGACTGGCCGCATCGCGAAGCCAGCAGCTTTGTCGATGCGGGTGGCGTGCGCTGGCATGTGCAGCGCTTTGCTCGCAGCGTGGCGGACGGCCATCCCGCCGGGCCGGCGCCGCTGGCGTTGTTGCTGCACGGCACGGGCGCGTCGGGCCACTCATGGGTTCCCATGCTGCCGTGGCTGGGCAGGCACTTCGATCTCATTTGCGTCGATCTGCCAGGTCACGCTTTCAGCAGCATGCCGCTTTCGTGGCAGTCGTCGCTGCCCGGCATGGCGCGCGCCGCCGGTGAGCTGATGAAAGCACTGGACGCCCGCCCGGACGTGGTGATCGGACATTCCGCCGGGGCCGCGCTGGCTGCGCGCATGTGCCTCGACGGGCAGCTCGCACCGAAGCTGCTGATCAGCCTCAACGGCGCCTTTTTACCCTTGCCCGGATTGGCCGGGGTGGTCTTTCCGCCGGTGGCCAAGGTGATGGCGGCATTGCCTTTCGCGCCGAGCTTTTTTGCCAGCCAAGCCGCAGACCCTCGCGCAATCGACCGCCTGATCGACGGCACCGGCTCGACGCTCGATGCTGCGGGCCGTGGGCTCTACGCCAGATTGGTTCGCAATCCGGGGCATGTGCAAGGCGCGCTGGCGATGATGGCCAACTGGGATGTGAGGCCGTTGCTGCGAGACCTGCCCGGCTTGAGCACACGGCTGCTGCTGGTGGTGGCCGACAAGGACAAGACGGTCGCGCCCGAGCAAGCGCAGCAAGTGCGTGCGATGTGTGCCGGGGCCTCGGCTGTTGATGTGCACCGGCTGGCCGGGTTGGGCCACCTCGCGCACGAGGAAGACCCGGCGCAAGTCAGCGCGGCTTGCGTTGCCGCAGCCCGCGCGGCGGGCGTGGCCTGCTAGGTTCTCAGCGCCCCGCGCTCAGGGCTGCACGCTGTCGATGACGATCTGCAGTCCTTCGGTGCCCAACTTCACGTCGCTGAGCTGACCGCTCAGGTCGCCGGGGCTGGGCATGGCGTTGCCCGATTTCGAAATGCGTGCGCCCACGACCACGCGCGGAAAGTTCGACAGCTTCATCGCCGGTGACATCGCCATCGAATCGTCGAGCGTGAAGTCGATCGGCAGGTCGGCCACCGTCTTGCGCAAAATGGCCAGCGGCATGCGTGGCCCCTCGACGGCCCGCGCGAAGATGAACACCGTGTCGCCGGGCGACACCTTCGCGGCCAGTTGGGGCGACAGGCTCACGCGACCGCTGACGCGCGCGCCAGTGGCCGCTGCGGCGGGTGCAGGCGCTTGCTCGGCGACCGGGTCGGTGGCTGGCGTGGCGATGGTCGCTGCGGGGGCTTGCACCACCGCAGTCGACGCTGGCTCGCCCTTGGCGACCTGGGCGTCCTTGATGCCCTGATCCAGATTGTTCGCAAAGTCGCTCGCCGGCGCGGCGAGTTCGCGTGCCTGCTTCCAGTAGAAGATCGCCTTGTCGTACTCGCCAGCTTCAAAGGCCACGCTGCCGGCCAAAGCCAGCGCCTTGAGGTTCTTGGGATCGAGCTCGAGCGCGCGGGCGATCAGCTTGGCGGGCTCACCGGCGGCACGCTGACCTTGCAACACCGCCATCACGTCGGCACGGTCGGCAAGCAAGGACGCATCGTTGGGTGACAGCGCGGAGGCGCGCTCGAAAGCCTGAGCGGCTTCGGGAAACTTCTGCATCGCCGCATAGGTGCGCGCGAGCAGAGTCCAGCCTTCGAGGTCGTCGGGGTTGGACTTCATGCGCTCGGCCAGTTGCTTGACCAGCACCTCGACCTGGTCGTTGGTCACGCCATCGGCCAGTGCGGGTGCGGCTTCGGCTGCCGGGGCCTCGATGGCCGCCGGGTTGCCCAGATGCTCGTACCCGTAGGTGGCCAGCAGCGGGATGGCCAGTGCGATCACCACGATCGTGGCCCAGGGCTTGCCGCTGCCGCTGCCCGCGCGCGGCGTGGCGGTGGCGACAGACGCTTCGACCGCTGCGGTTTCCTCGATCACGCGGCGCTCGATCTCGGCGCTGCTGGCGCGGTGCTGTTCGGCATCGAGGGTGCCGGCGGCCAGATCGGCATTGAGTTGCGCCATCTGATCGCGAAGGATGGCCAGCGTGGCCTGACGTGCGGTCTCGGCTTCATCGCGTATTGACGTTGACGGGCTGCCGTTGAGCAGTGTGGGCAGCACCAAACCGATGGCCAGCGCCATCAGCAAGGCGCTTGATATCCAGAAGATCGTCATGAATCAGAGTGGGTTTTCGCGAGCAGTTGCCGCGCTCGGGCGGATTCGGCGTCGCTGAGCGCCGCAGGGATTTGTTTCTTGCGTGCGCGGATGGTGCGAGCCATCACCACGCCTGCCACCAGCAGCAAGGCAAACGGCCCCACCCACAGCAGCACGGTGGTGGCCGAAAGACGCGGTCGGTACAGCACGAAGTCGCCGTAGCGCTCGACCATGAAATCGAGGATCTGCCGCTCGGACTGGCCCTCAGACAGCTTGGTGCGGATCTGCTTGCGAAGATCGACGGCCAGATCGGCGTGCGATGCGGCAATGGTTTCGTTCTGGCAGACCAGGCAGCGCAGTTCTTCGGCCACCACCATCACCCGGGCTTCGAGTGCCGGATCTGCAGCGCTCGGCTGGGCAGTCGTGGCCAGGGTCGCCGTCGACGTCAGCAGCGCGGCGGCGGCCAACCCCACAGAGATCAGCCAGCGTCGCGTCATGAGGCCTCCAGTTTCTTGATCAGCGGCAGCAAGGTGTCTCGCAGCGCTTCGGGTGTGATGGGACCGATCTGTTTGTAGCGAATGACACCTTGCTTGTCGATGACGAAGGTTTCGGGCACGCCGTAAACACCGTAGTCGATGCCCACCAGGCCCTCGGTGTCGGACACCGACTTCACATACGGATCACCCGTCTTGCGCAGCATGCCGATCGCGTCTTCGCGCTTGTCCTTGTAGTTCAGGCCATAGACCTTGACTGTGCCGGCGCGGGCCAGATCGACCAGCAGCGGATGCTCCTGGCGGCAGGCCACGCACCACGACGCCCACACGTTGAGCAGCCAGACCTGACCGCGCAGGTCCTGCGTGGAAATCATCTGCTCGGGGGCGTCGAGCCGTGGCAGGTTGAAAGCTGGCGCGGGTTTGTCGACCAGGGGCGAAGGAACCTCACGCGGATCGCGATTCAGCCCCACCGCCAAAAAGCCGGCCATCACGAGAAACACCGCCAGCGGCAGCAAGTAGCGCTTCATGTGGGCGCGGTTTCCTTAGGGCTCATGACAGCTGGCTGCGGCAATGCGCCTGGCTGCGGACCCACCGGGCCGCGGGCAGCGACCGAAGTCGCCGGGCTGCGCGTGCGGTAGCGCCTGTCGAGCACCGCCAGAAACCCGCCACCGGCCATCAGCAGGCAGCCCAGCCAGATCAGGTTGACCAGCGGCTTGTGGTGCACGCGCACGCTCCAGGCGGTGGCGCTGACCGGCTCACCGAGTGCCACGTACAGGTCGCGCGCGATGCTCCGGTCGATGGCGACTTCGGTCATCGGCGAGCGCGTCACGGTGTAGATGCGGCGCTCGGGCCACAAGGTGGCGACGGGCTTGTCATCCTGGGTCACCACGATCGACGCCTGAGCGGCCACATAGTTGGGCCCCTTGATCTCGCGCACGCCGTGCAGGGTGAAGGTGTAGCCGCCGGCGGTGGTCGATTCCCCGGTGGCCATGCGCACATCGCTTTCGCTCTGGAAGCCGCTGACCACGGTCACACCCAGAATGAACACCGCCACGCCGAGATGCGCGAGCAGCATGCCGTAGTAACTGCCGGCCTGCGACGAGAAGCGCCGAGCCCAGCCGGTGGCCGGATGCGACGCGATGCGGCTGATCAGGTTGAGCACCGCGGTGCTGGCGATCCACGCGGCCAGCAGCAGGCCAAAGCCGATCATCGGTGTCCAGTGCCCCAGCAGCAGCGGTGCGATCACCGCAGACGCCAGACTCACACCAAAGGCCCAGCGCAGCTTGCGCGCGAGGTCCATGGCTTCGGCCTGACGCCAGCGCGTCAGCGGACCGACACCCATCAGGAAGAGCGCCGGCGCCATCAAGGGCACGAACACGGCCACGAAGTAGGGCGGGCCCACCGAAATCTTGCCCATGCCCAGGGCATCGAGCACCAGCGGGTACAGCGTGCCCAGCAGCACGGCGGCGGCGGCCACCACCAGCAGCACGTTGTTGGCCAGCAGCATCGATTCTCGAGACACCAGATCGAAGCTGCCGCCCAGGCCAACCTTGGGCGCGCGCCAGGCGAACAGCAGCAGCGAGCCGCCCACCACAAAGACCAGGAAGCCGAGGATGAAGACGCCGCGCGCCGGATCGGTCGCAAAGGCGTGCACCGAGCTCAGCACACCCGAGCGCACGATGAAGGTGCCCAGCAGCGACAGCGAAAACGTCAGGATGGCCAGCAGCGCCGTCCACATCTTGAAGCCGCCGCGCTTTTCGGTCACAGCCAGCGAGTGGATCAGCGCGGTGCCGACCAGCCAGGGCATGAACGATGCGTTTTCGACGGGATCCCAGAACCACCAGCCGCCCCAGCCCAGTTCGTAATAGGCCCAGAAGCTGCCCAACGCGATGCCGATGGTGAGAAAGCACCAGGCCACCGTGGTCCACGGGCGTGACCAGCGCGCCCATGCCGCGTCAAGCCGGCCCGACAGCAGTGCGGCGATCGCAAAGGCAAACGTCACCACGAATCCCACGTAGCCCATGTAGAGCATGGGCGGGTGGATGATCATCCCCGCATCTTGCAAAAGCGGGTTGAGGTCGCGGCCATCGGGTGCGCCGGGCACCAGCCGCTCGAACGGGTTGGACACGAACAGCGTGAACATCAGAAAGCCGCAACTCACCAGGCCCATCACCCCCAGCACCCGCGCCACGGTGGGCTCGTCGAGTTGCTTCGAAAAGATCGATACCGCCAGCGTCCAGCCCGACAGGATCAGCGCCCACAGCAAGATGGAGCCTTCGTGGTTGCCCCACACCGCGGTGTAGCGATAGGCCAGCGGCAGCGTCGAGTTCGAGTGCATGGCCGCCAGCGCCACCGAAAAATCGTTGTTGACGAAGGCCCAGGTCAAGCAGGCGTAGGCCAGCACCGTGAAGATGAACTGACCCCTTGCAGAGGGCCGCGCCAGCGACATCCATGCAGCGTTGCCGGTTTGCGCGCCGATCAGCGGCAAGATGCTTTGCGCGAGCGCCATGGTCAGCGCCAGGATCAGCGCCACGTGACCGATTTCAGGAATCATGGATTGGCCCTTGGTTTCATGTCATCTCCGGAGACGGTCATGGTGCCGCCCGGCATTTCCCCCTTGCGCGCCTTGGCCAGTGCGTCGGCGGCTTCGGGGGGCATGTAGTTTTCGTCGTGCTTGGCCAGCACCTGCTCGGCACGAAAAACGCCATCGGTGCCGAGCTTGCCCTGGGCCACCACGCCTTTGCCTTCGCGAAACAGGTCGGGCAGCAAGCCGGTGTAGGTGACAGGCACCTTTTGAGCAAAGTCGGTGACGACGAAGTTCACGGTGAGCGACTTCTCGTCGCGCTGCAAGCTGCCTTGCTCGACCATGCCGCCGATGCGAAAGGCGCGCTCGCGCGGTGCTTCATCGGCCACCACCTGCGAAGGGCTGAAGAAAAACACCATGTTGCTGTTGAAGGCGTTGAGCACCAGCGCGGTGGCGATGACCAGCGCGGTCAGTCCACCTGCGATGGCCAGGGCACGTTTGGTTCTTGGCGTCATGGGGTGTCTTTCGATTCATCGGGGCCGGCATCGGCCACCAGGTTGCCAATGGCCTTGCGTCGCGCGGCCACCAGCCATATCTCTGCGGCAATGACGGCGGCCGTCACCCCGAACGAGCCCCACACGTACAGGCCGTAGCCGCCCATGGCGAAAAACTCGGAAGCGCTGTTCCAGATCACGATCGCACCCCGAGCTCGGCGCGCACCCATTGCGTGTGCTGCTCGCGCTCCAGGATGACCACCCGCAGCCTGGCCAGCGACACCGCGATGCAATAGGCCCAAAAGGCCAGCGCCATGATCAGCATGCCGGCGAGCATCGGCGTTGCCATGCTCGATTTGGTGACGGTGACGGAGGCACCTTGATGCAAGGTGTTCCACCATTTCACCGAGAAATAGATGATGGGTACGTTGACCGCGCCCACGATGGCCAGCAGTGCTGCAGCGCGATCGGCGCGGCGGATGTCGTCGATGGCCGCGTGCAGCGACATGAAGCCGATGTACAAAAACAGCAGCACCAGCTCGGATGTCAGCCTGGCGTCCCACACCCACCAGGTGCCCCACGTCGGCTTACCCCACAAAGCGCCGGTCCACAGGGCAATGAAGGTCATCAATGCGCCCGAGGGTGCCAGCGAGGTGGCCAGCATCGCCGCCAGCCGCGCGTTGAAGATCAGCCCGATGGCCGCCCAGAACGCCATGGCCAGGTAGATCACCATCGACATCCAGGCCGAGGGCACATGGATGTAAATGATGCGGTAGGCGTCGCCTTGCTGGGCGTCGGTGGGCGCGATGAACATCCCGAGCGCCAGCCCGGCCACGCACAAAAGCACCGCCACTGCCGCGCACCAGGGGAGCAACTTTCCAGCCAGTGGATAAAAACGCTGCGGCGCGGCGTACTTGAACCAATTGATATCAGACAACTGCACTTGCTCGGACTCCGGCCGTCACCGCACGATGGTGCGACCCCCGGCCGCCCAACGCTTCGACAGCGGATTGTGCAATGCGTTCAATCCAGCGCGATCCGAAGCGCGGCCGCTGCCGCCCAGGGCGCCAGGAACAGCGCAGCGACCAGCATCGCGGCGAGCAGCGAGTAATGCGCGCCCACGGTCAAGCCCGACACGGCGGCGTCAACCGCACCCGCGCCGAAGATCAGCACCGGCACGCAAAGCGGCAGCACCAGCACCGACAACAGCACCGAGGCGCCGCGCACGCCCACCGTGAGCGCCGCACCGATGCCGCCGATCAGGCTGAGCAGCGGCGTGCCCAGCAGCAACGTGATCAGCAGCACTCCGATGGCCTCGCCCGGCAGGTCGAACTGCAGCGCCAGCAGCGGCGCGACCAGGCTCAGCATCAGCCCGGAACACAACCAGTGCGCGGCCATCTTGGACAGCACGATCAGCGGCAGAGGGCACACCGACAGCATCAACTGCTCCAGCGTGCCATCGGCATGGTCGTCGGCAAACAGCCGACCCAGCGACAGCATCGAAGCCAGTAGTGCCGCCACCCAGAGCACCCCGGCCGCCATGGTGCGCAGCAGCGCAGGTTCAGGGCCCACGCCCAGGGGGAACAGGCTGGCCACGATGACAAAGAAGAACAGCGCGGCAGCGGTGTCGGCGCGACGACGCAAGGCCAGGCGCAAGTCGCGCATGAATATGGCGCGCATGGCACCGAGGGTGCCGCCGGATGGGATGTGCACGGGCGTGTCTTCGTTCACAGGCTGACCACCACCTGAGACAGCGCGGGATCGATGGCCAGCGGCATGTGGCTGGTCAGCACCACGATGCCACCGCGTCGCAACTGGCCGGCCAGCACGCCCAGCATCCATTCGGTGGCCGCGCTGTCGAGCGCGTTGAAGGGCTCGTCCAGCACCCACAGCGGCGCGTCTTGGGCCAGCGCCAGCCGCGCCAGCGACACCCGCCGCCGCTGGCCTTGCGACAGGCTGCGAGCCGGCAGGTGCTCACGCTTGCGCAGTCCGGCCTCGCTCAGCGCGTCCATGATCTGGCGGTCCGACGGTTGCTGGCCTGCGAGCAGGCAGGCGCTCAGCAGGTTTTCCCTGGCCGAAAGGTCGTCCTTCAAGGCAGCGGCGTGGCCGATGTAGACCAGTTCGCGGTGAAAGCGGTCAAGCTCCTGGCCCAGCGCCTGACCCCGCCAGTGCACTTCGCCTTCCAGCGGTTGCGACAGCCCGCACAGCGTGCGCAGCAGCGTGGTCTTGCCCGCGCCGTTGGCGCCCTGGACGCGCAAAAGTTCTCCCGCCTGAGCCGAGACATCCACCGGCGCAAACAGCCGACGCGCGCCGCGTGCGCACACCAGCGCCTTCAATTCCAAGCATGCCGATGAGTTCGGCAGCGCGGACGAAGTCGTCGAGCCTGAGGTTTGGAATGGCGGGTTCAAGGTGCGTGGCTGAAGCGAAGGCGGACCGTGCTGCCACGCGTCACGCGTGATTTTCGGGCCGAAGCTGCGGATTATCCGGATGCCTGCGTCTGGCGGTCAATGACGCTGCCTTGGGCGATCCAGACACCCACCACCCGGGCACCACGGGCTGAACGAGGGCTGGAATTTCGGGTTTTCATCGGGCTGTCGCTGTTGACTCAGTTTGGGCATGTGTCTACATTACTTGACACATGCAGACGGAAAGTCAAGTTGACACCCAACCGGAGACCCCCATGAAGCCCATCACCCGAATCGAACAATCGCTTGCTGTTGCCATTGCTTGCGGTGAGGCTGAAGGATGCCCGCCGAAGCTGGCCGGTGCGATTCGGCATGCGGTGTTTCCTGGCGGCGCACGGATTCGTCCGCAGCTTTGCCTGGCTGTCGCCCAAGCCTGTGGCGACGACGACCCTGCGTTGTCAGACGCCGCCGCCACCGCCATCGAGTTGCTGCACTGCGCCTCGCTGGTTCACGACGATTTGCCTTGTTTCGATGACGCCACCACGCGCAGGGGGCGTGCTTCGGTGCACTTTGCCTTCGGCGAAAGTCTGGCGGTGCTGGCCGGTGATGCGCTGATCGTGCGCGCCTTCCAGACGCTGGGCGCGGCTGCGTCGCGATCGCCTTTGCGCTTGCCAGCCCTGCTGAGCACGATCGCCAGCTCCACCGGCATGCCCCACGGCATCGTGGCCGGTCAGGCCTGGGAATGCGAGCCACGCGTGCTGCTGTCGGACTACCAGCGCGCCAAGACGGGCTCGCTGTTTTCAGCGGCCACCATCGCTGGCGCACAAGCCGCAGGCGCAGATGCTGCCCCGTGGCGCGCGCTGGGTGAATGGCTGGGTGAGGCTTATCAGGTGGCCGATGACATCCGCGATGTCGCTTCTGATCCTGCTGCTCTGGGCAAGCCCACGGGTCAGGATGTGGCCTTGTGCCGGCCCAGCGCAGCGCGCGAGCTGGGTCTAGAAGGCGCCATCCATCACTTTGACCGGTTGGTGGCCGCAGCCATTGAATCGATCCCCGATTGCCAGGGTGCGGCGCAAATGCGGGCACTGGTGCGCATGGAAGCTGAACGCTTGGTGCCCAAGGCCATGACCGAAGAGGTGGTGCGGGTCTTCGCTTGATTCGACGCCTCGCATCGTGATGAAGATGGATCCCCACGGCGTGCTGCCTGCACCGCATGAGCCCAGCCCGTCGCTCATGGAGCGCTTGGTCGACAGCTATTGCGCCTGGCGTGATGGGTTGGTTGGCAGTCCGCGTTTCAGGCGCTGGGCAGCGGCTTTTCCGCTGACACGGCCGATCGCGCAAAAGCGCGCGAGCGGGCTTTTCGATCTGGTGGCGGGCTTTGTCTATTCGCAGGTGTTGCTGGCTTGCGTGCGGCTTCGTTTGTTCGACATGCTGGCCGAAGGTCCCCAGAACTTGTCTGCGCTGGCACCCAGGCTGGGTCTGGGCGAAGACGCGGCACTGCGGCTGCTCGCGGCGGCTGTCTCCTTGAAACTGGTGTCGCAGCGCAGCCGCGGCCGCTATGGGCTGGGCCCGCTGGGCGCACCGCTGGTGGGTGACGCGGCGATTGCTTCGATGGTCGAGCACCACACCACGCTGTATGCCGATCTGCGCGATCCCGTGGCGCTGCTGCGCGGGGAAGGATGCAGCTCGGCGCTGTCTCAATACTGGCCCTATGCCGCTGCCGATGCGCCCGATGCGCTGGCATCCGACCGCGTCAGCCCCTATTCAGCGCTGATGTCCGCATCGCAGCCGCTGGTGTCCGACGAGGTGCTCGAGGCCTATTCGCTGAAAAACCACCGATGCCTGCTCGATGTGGGGGGCGGCGAAGGCACCTTCCTCACGGCTGTCGCCGGTCATGCGCCTCATTTGAAGTTGATGCTGTTTGATCTGCCCGCAGTGGCCGAGCGAGCCAAGGCGCGTTTTGCCGAGCAGGGTCTGTCCGCGCGAGCCACCACATTCGGCGGCAGTTTTTTCAGCGACGCGCTGCCCACGGGTGCCGACGTGATCAGTCTGGTGCGGGTGATCTTCGATCACGACGATGCCCGAGCTTTGATGATTCTCAAGGCGGTCCGGCGCGCACTGCCGCCAGACGGAACCCTGCTGTTGACCGAGCCGATGGCCGGCACCCCGGGTGCCGAGGCGATGGGCGATGCGTACTTTGGCTTTTACCTGCTCGCGATGGGCAAGGGCAGGGCGCGCAGCGCTGGACGGCTCACCGCCATGCTGCACGAGGCCGGGTTTGGCGATGTCAAGCTGGTGCGCAATCCGATGCCGCTGCAAACCCAATTGATCGTGGCTCGGCCGAGTCTCGTGGAAAACCCTAGGCTCAATGACGTAATCACGGGTTGACAGATGTAGATGTCAACTTAACATGACACATCTAGCGTTCATTCCCTCACGACGACCTCTCGAGATTCCCACGCAAATGCAGTGCCCCATCAACCAAGTTGCAAAGGTGGTCGTTTGAACACCATGGCCGTGGTGCTTGAGCAGCCCGAGCGGTTGGCTCTCAGCCGCTTGGAACTCACGCCGCCGACCGATGACGACGTCACCGTCGACATCGAGTGGAGCGGCATCAGCACCGGAACCGAGCGCTTGCTGTGGACGGGCCGCATGCCGGCATTCCCAGGCATGGGCTACCCGCTGGTGCCTGGCTACGAATCGGTCGGCCGCGTGCGCGACGCCGGTGTCAACTCAGGCCGCACGGTCGGCGAGCGGGTCTTTGTGCCTGGCGCCAAGTGTTTTGGTGATGTGCGAGGCCTGTTCGGTGGAGCGGCCGCGAGGGTCGTCTTGCCAGGCGCACGAACCATTCCCTTCGCCGAGCAGCTCGCCGAAAAAGGTGTCTTGCTGGCTCTCGCTGCGACCGCCTATCACGCTCACTCGCAGCCTGGCCTCGAGCAGCCAGATCTCATCATTGGACACGGCGTGCTGGGGCGAATGATCGCCAGGCTCGCCGTGGTGGCCGGTGCCAATCCTGTGGTCTGGGAAACCAACCCCACCAGACGCGATGGCGCCGTGGGCTACACCGTGGTCGATCCTTCGACCGACAGCCGCCGTGACTACCGCTGCATCAGCGACGTCAGCGGCGATGGCGCCTTGCTCAACACCTTGATCTCACGCCTGGCACTGGGCGGCGAGGTGGTGTTGGCCGGCTTCTACGACGAGCCGCTTTCGTTTGTGTTTCCACCGGCATTCATGCGCGAGGCCCGCTTGCGGGTGGCTGCGCAATGGTTGCCTTCCGATCTGGCCGCCGTCAAGAACCTGGCGGAATCAGGTCGGCTTTCCCTCGACGGGCTCATCACCCACCGCTCGGACGCCATGCAAGCCGATTCGGCTTACCGCACGGCATTCGGTGACTCGTCATGTCTGAAGATGATTTTGGATTGGAGGTCCTGTTCATGAGTACTGCTGAATCGACCCTGGGCGCTGCAAAGACCAACCCCGTGACCTTCATGATGAAAGACCTGAGAGCCGAGGCTGCGGTTGAACCAGCTCCTGTATCCACCAGCGCAGTCACCAAAGAGACCCAGATCATTGCCATCTACGGCAAGGGTGGCATCGGCAAGAGCTTCACCCTGGCCAACCTGAGCTACATGATGGCCCAGCAGGGCAAGAAGGTGCTGCTGATCGGATGCGATCCCAAGAGCGACACCACCAGCTTGCTGTTCGGCGGTCGAGCCTGCCCAACCATCATCGAGACCAGCTCCAAGAAGAAGCTCGCCGGCGAGGCCGTGGCCATCGGCGACGTGTGCTTCAAGCGCGACGGCGTGTATGCGATGGAGCTTGGCGGCCCAGAGGTCGGCCGCGGTTGCGGTGGCCGCGGAATCATCCACGGCTTCGAACTGCTCGAAAAACTCGGCTTCCACGAGTGGGGTTTTGACTACGTCTTGCTCGACTTCCTGGGTGACGTGGTGTGCGGCGGCTTCGGTCTGCCGATTGCCCGCGACATGTGCCAGAAGGTCATCGTGGTCGCCAGCAATGACCTGCAGTCGCTGTACGTGGCCAACAACGTGTGCAGCGCGGTCGAGTACTTCCGCAAGCTCGGCGGAAACGTCGGTGTGGCCGGCATGGTGATCAACCGCGACGACGGCACCGGCGAGGCAGCAGCCTTCGCCGAGCAGGTCGGCATCCCGGTGCTGTCGACCATTCCGGCCAACGAAGACATCCGCCGCAAGAGTGCCAGCTACGAAATCATCGGCCGACCCGACTCGGTCTGGGGCCCGATGTTTGCCGAGCTCGCCGAGAACGTCGGCACCTCGCTGCCGGTGCGCCCGAAGCCGATGTCGCAAGACGCGCTGCTCGGACTGTTTTCTGCCGCCTCGGTCGGGCGTGATGTGGTGCTCGAGCCTGCCACTCAGTTCGATATGTGCGGCAAGACCGAGAGCACCAAGCAAACGCTCGAAGTGGTCTACGACGAAGTCTGAGCGGCCGCGCACCATGAGCAAGACGATCCCCATCATCGCGGCCGACAAGGCAGGCACGACGTCGGCACCTGTGGCGCCGGGTGTGTCGTCCACCACGCTCGAAGGCGACGGCATGGGTTGCCATGCCGGTGGCGACCAGTTGCTGGCCGCAGCCAAGTCTGCGGGCAAGTCTGAAGTCCTCGAGCAGTACGCCAAGGACTACCCCAAGAACCCGAACGCCGGACCGCACGACCAGCCGCAAAGCATGTGCCCCGCGTTCGGCTCGCTGCGTGTGGGACTGCGCATGCGCAGAACGGCCACCATCCTTTCAGGATCGGCTTGCTGCGTCTACGGCCTGACCTTCACCTCGCACTTCTACGGTGCCAAGCGCAGTGTCGGCTACGTGCCGTTCAACTCCGAGTCGCTGGTGACCGGCAAGTTGTTCGAGGACATCCGAGAGGCGGTCCACAAGGAAGCCGACCCGGCCAAGTACGACGCGATCATCATCATCAACCTGTGCGTGCCGACCGCCAGCGGCGTGCCGCTGCAGATCCTGCCCAAGGACATCAACGGCGTTCGCATCATCGGCATCGATGTGCCCGGGTTTGGGGTGCCGACGCACGCCGAGGCCAAAGACGTGCTGGCCGGTGCGATGCTGAAGTACGCACGCAGCGAGATCATGGCCGGCCCGGTGCAAGCGCCCAGAGCAGGGCGCTCGGACAAGCCCACCATCGCACTGCTCGGCGAGGTGTTCCCCGCTGACCCGGTGATCATCGGCATGATGCTCGAGCCCATGGGCCTGGCAGCTGGACCTGTGGTTCCCACGCGCGAATGGCGCGAGCTCTATGCAGCGCTCGACTGCGCCGCAGTGGCGGCCATCCATCCTTTCTACACCGCCAGCATTCGCGAGTTCGAGGCGGCAGGCCGTCCGATCATCGGCTCGGCTCCGGTCGGCTACGACGGCACCGAATCCTGGCTGCAGGCGATTGGCAACATCACCAACACGCCGCAGGCCCAGATCGATGCGGTCAAGAACCGCATGCTGCCGGCGATCCGTGGTGTGTTGTCCAAGACGCCGATCAAAGGGCGCATCACGCTCAGCGGCTACGAGGGATCCGAGTTGCTGGTGGGCCGCCTGCTGGTGGAGAGCGGTGCTGATCTTCGATACGTCGGCAGCGCCTGCCCACGCACAGCCTGGAACGAAGAAGACAGGCAGTGGCTCGAATCGAAGGGCGTGCAGGTTCAGTTCCGCGCATCGCTCGAGCAGGACATTGCGGCGATCGACGAATACAAGCCCGATCTGGCCATAGGCACCACGCCCGTCGTTCAGGCAGCCAAGGCGCACAGCATTCCGGCGCTGTACTTCACCAACCTGATCTCTGCGCGTCCTTTGATGGGCCCTGCCGGAGCCGGCTCGCTCGCCACCGTGATCAATGCGGCCATCGGCAACAAGGCGCGCTTCGAAGAGATGAAGAACTTCTTCGGCGACGTCGGCGAAGGCCACACCTCGGGTGTGTGGGAGCCAGCCAACGGCGTGCCCAAGGACCGCCCTGAATTCAAGGCCGATCAGCGCCGTCAGGCCGAAAAGCTGGCCAAGAAGCGCAAGGCCGAGGAAATGATATGAGCCTGATCCTCGATCACGATCGCGCGGGCGGCTACTGGGGTGCGGTCTATGTGTTCACCGCCATCAAGGGCTTGCAGGTGGTGATCGACGGCCCCGTGGGTTGCGAAAACCTGCCGGTCACCTCGGTGTTGCATTACACCGACGCGCTGCCGCCTCATGAACTGCCCATCGTCGTGACGGGTCTGGCTGAAGAGCAACTGGGCCGCGAAGGCACCGAAGGCTCGATGCGCCGCGCGCACGCCGCGCTCGACCCGGACCTGCCTTCGGTGGTGGTCACTGGTTCGATCGCCGAGATGATTGGCGGCGGCGTCACGCCGTCGGGCACCAACATCATGCGTTTCCTGCCACGCACGATCGACGAAGACCAGTGGCAATGCGCCAACCGCGCCATGTTCTGGCTGTGGAGCGAGTACGGCATGAAGAAAGTGCCGGCACGCAAGCCCTACGCCGAGCGCCCGCCGGGCGAAAAGCCCCGCGTCAACATCATCGGGCCGTGCTACGGCACCTTCAACTGCCCAAGCGACCTGGCAGAAATTCGACGGCTGGTGCAAGGCATTGGCGCCGAGGTCAACATGACCTTCCCGCTGGGCAGTCACCTGGCCGATGTCTCCAGGCTCGTCGAGGCCGACGTCAACATCTGCATGTACCGCGAGTTCGGTCGCATGTTGTGCGAAGCACTCGACCGGCCTTATCTGCAAGCACCGATCGGCTTGCACAGCACCACCAAGTTCCTGCGCAAGCTCGGCGAATTGCTGGGTCTCGATCCCGAGCCGTTCATTGAGCGCGAGAAGCACACCACCATCAAGCCGATCTGGGACCTGTGGCGCTCGGTCACGCAGGACTTCTTTGGCACGGCCAACTTCGCGGTGGTGGCCAACGACACCTACACGCGCGGAATTCGCCACTTCCTTGAAGACGAGATGGGGCTGCCTTGCAACTTCGCGATTTCGCGTCTTCCGGGTGCCAAGACCAACAACGACGAAGTGCGAAAGCTGGTGGCCGAAAAGACCCCGCTGGTGATGTACGGCAGCTACAACGAGCGCATCTATCTGGCCGAGTGTGGCGGCGGCTCGATGATGAAGGCGAGCTTCATTCCGGCGTCCTTCCCGCTGCCCATCATCAGGCGCCACACCGGCACCCCGTTCATGGGCTACTCCGGTGCGACTTACATCATTCAGGAGTTCTGCAACGCCCTGTTCGATGCCTTGTTCCACATCCTGCCTTTGGGCACGGACCTCGACCGCATCGATGCCACGCCAGCGCGGCTTGAGCCGCAGTCGTCGACCCCGTGGGATGCAGACGCACAGGAACTGCTCGACGAGATCGTGAGCAACGAGCCCGTGCTGGTGCAGATCTCGGCAGCCAAGCGCTTGCGTGACCGTGCCGAACGCGAAGCGCGCAAGGCGGGCGAAGACCGAATCACCGCCGCGCGAGTCTCCAAGTCTCGCGATTCCATGCGCCAGGGAGAGCCAGCATGACGCTGCACTGTCTTGGCATGACTCCATTTCGTTCAGCTCAGCTGAACACACCGAATGTCGTGGCGCAGTGCCGCGGCTGCCTTGGTCGCGCGGGCTCAGCGCGACACCGGCTGAATGGCCGTTCTTGAGGAGTAATCCTATGGCTGAAAGAAAAGGCTCCATCTCGGGCTTGACCGACGAGGAAGCACAGGAATTTCACAAATTCTGGGTGCAGGGAACGATCGGCTTTACCGCTGTGGCGGTGATAGCTCACTTCCTGGTTTGGGCATGGCGCCCTTGGCTCTGATTCTCTAAATCCCGAACAAGGGGAATGCTATGGCTACTAATACGACAAACGGCTCTTTGCAAAAGATTCTGAAAAACGATTCAAAAGTTTATCTGGCAATCTTTGCAGTGAGCTTCTGTGTGTTTTTGCTGATCGCCATGCTTTCGCAAGTCATGACGTTGCAATGGCGTTCCTGGTTGCCGGGAGCAGAGGCAGAGAAATCATTGATTGGCGGCGTAAAAGGTGCGGTTTATACCTTTATGTCTAACTTAATTTAGGAGATTGACCATGTGGAGAATTTGGCGTTTGTACGATCCGCTTCGCGCGATGGTTGTGCAGGGTGTTTTCCTGTTTGGCTTGGCAGCCATGATTCATCTGGTACTGCTGAGCACGACGACTTTCAACTGGTTCGACGGCGTGAATGCTCGCGCAAAAATCGACCAGAACAAGGCGTTGCCAGTTGCGGTGGGCTCGCCCGCCACACCAACGAAGTAAGGGTTTCGGGTTTCGACTCGAACCAAGCCGGGGTCCGGGCAATTGCCCGGCCTCGGAGTGAACAAGATTCAAAAAAACCGGTGGCCTTGCGCCATCGTAGATATCGAGGAGTAGCCGATGGCCACGCTCAGTTTTGAAAGAAAATACCGCGTTCGCGGCGGAACCTTGGTCGGGGGGGATCTCTTCGATTTCTGGGTGGGTCCGTTTTACGTCGGATTCTTCGGTGTCACCACTGCCTTTTTTGCGACTTTGGGAACCATGATGATTCTCTGGGGCGCCAGCATGGGCGACACCTGGAATGTCTGGCAGATCAATATCGCTCCGCCCGACCTGAAATATGGTCTTGGTTTTGCCCCACTGCGAGAAGGAGGCCTGTGGCAACTCATCACGGTCTGTGCGCTGGGCGCCTTCGGGAGTTGGGCGCTGCGAGAAGTCGAGATCTGCAGAAAGCTGGGGATGGGGCTGCATGTGCCCTTTGCCTACTTGATGGCGGTCTTTGCCTACTTCACGCTCGAAGTGATTCGCCCGGTGTTGATGGGTGCCTGGGGGCATGGGTTTCCGTACGGGATCCTTGCCCACCTCGACTGGGTGTCAAACGTCGGCTACCAGTACCTGCACTTTCACTACAACCCGGCTCACATGCTGGCGGTGACCTTCTTCTTCACCACCACATTCGCGCTTTCGCTGCACGGCGGTTTGGTGCTTTCTTCGACGAACCCGGCCAAGGGTCAAACGGTCAGGTCGCCGGAGCATGAGGACACCTTCTTCCGCGACTTCATCGGCTATTCGATCGGAACGCTGGGCATCCACCGTCTGGGTCTGTTCCTCGCACTTTCCGCCGGGTTCTGGAGCGCGGTTTGCATCGTGATCAGCGGTCCTTTCTGGACCCGCGGCTGGCCTGAATGGTGGGGCTGGTGGCTGAACCTTCCCATCTGGTCTTGATGCGTCAAGTGCACAAGGAGACAAGCAATGTTTGAATATCAAAACCTATTCACCACCGTGCAAGCGGTGGGGCCAGTGCACCACGGCGTCGAACTCGGCCATGGCAACAGCCCTCGGACCGGCGAGCCGTTGATCGTCCATCTTTTCGGACGCCTCGGCAATGCGCAGTTGGGCCCGATCTACCTCGGGGGGCTGGGCGTCGCATCTCTCATGTGCGGCTTGCTCTGCTTCAACATCATCGGCTTCAACATGCTGGCGCAGGTCAACTGGGATCCGATCCAGTTCGTGCGCCAACTGTTCTGGCTGGCCTTGGAGCCACCTGCACCCCAAAACGGCTTGGCCTTTCCGCCCATGAATCAGGGTGGCTGGTGGATGTTTGCCGGTGCCTTGTTGACGGCGTCGCTGTTCCTCTGGTTCGCTCGGACCTACCGGCGCGCTCGTGAACTGGGCATGGGCACCCACGTGGCCTGGGCGTTCCTCGCGGCGATCTGGTTGTTTCTGGTGCTGGGCTTCATCCGCCCCTTGCTGATGGGCAGTTGGGGCGAGGCTGTGCCCTTCGGCATCTTCCCGCACCTGGACTGGACGGCAGCCTTCTCGATTCGTTATGGCAACCTGTTCTACAACCCGTTCCACATGCTGTCGATCGTCTTTCTGTACGGCTCAGTGCTGCTGTTCGCCATGCACGGAGGCACGATCCTCGCGGTGAGCCGCTACGGCGGTGAGCGCGAAATCGAACAGATCACCGACCGCGGAACCGCTTCCGAGCGCGCGGGGCTGTTCTGGCGCTGGACCATGGGCTTCAACGCCACGATGGAATCCATTCACCGCTGGGCCTGGTGGTTTGCGGTGCTGACCCCAATCACCGGTGGCATCGGCATCTTGCTGACCGGTACCGTGGTGGACAACTGGTACCTGTGGGCCGTCAAGCACCACGTGGCGCCGATGTACCCGGCAGTGTGGGCACCCCCAGTTGATCCTGCCTTGCTGATCCAGGGAGTCAAGCCATGAATTTCAAACAACGATCCATCCTGACCTGGTTGGCACTGAGCGCAGCTGCGCTGCTCGCAGGTTGCGAGCGGCCACCCATCGAGGCCGTGCAACACGGTTTTCGCGGAACCGGCATGGTCGAGGTCTACAACCCGCGAATCGTGGTCAAGGACCTGCAGAAAAATGTCGTGCCCGACGCTCCAGCGCCCGCTGGTCCCGGTGGGCCTGCTTCTTCGAAGGTCTATCAGAACGTTCAGGTGCTGGGTGACTTGTCGGTGGGCGAGTTCACTCGCACCATGGCGTCCATGACGGCATGGGTTGCCCCCGAGCAGGGCTGCGCTTATTGCCACAACGTGGCCAACTTTGCGTCTGACGAGGTTTACACCAAGGTGGTGGCTCGCAAGATGCTGCAGATGACGCACAAGATCAACGCCGACTACAAGACCCACGTCGCCGAAACGGGTGTGACCTGCTACACCTGCCACCGCGGCAACAACATTCCAGAAAACATCTGGTTCACTGCCGAGCCCGAGGCTCGCTCCGACGGCATGCTGGGTGACAGGGCAGGGCAGAACACGGTGTCCGTCGCGGGGGCTTATTCCTCGCTGCCGGAAGATCCGTTCACACCTTACTTTCTGGAGGCCAGGGACATTCGTGTTCAGGGCGAGACGGCCTTGCCCACCGGCAATGCTCACTCGACCAAGCAAACCGAGTGGACTTACAGCCTGATGAACCACATGTCGACGTCTCTGGGGGTCAACTGCACCTATTGCCACAACACCCGTTCCTTCGGGTCGTGGGAAACCAGTCCGCCTCAGCGTGTGACCGCCTGGTACGGCATTCAGATGGTTCGCGATCTGAACAACGAGTACATGAAGCCGCTCACCGAGGTGTTCCCGGCTCACAGGTTGGGTCCCACCGGCGACGTGGCCAAGTCCAACTGCACGACCTGCCACCAAGGCGCGTACAAGCCGATGTATGGCAAGGCCATGGCCAAGGACTACCCGGCGATGTACGGTGCTCCGAGCCCCGGAACGGCGGCCTCTGCGCCAGAGCTGGTGGCTCAGGATGCGGCTGCACCGGCAGTCGAGGTGGCAGCGAAGTAATTCGCATCTTTGCCATCTTTCAAGGGCGGCCTGCGGGCCGCCTTTGTCATTTCTGAGCGGATGGCGGCCGCCAGCGGCGCAGCAGCAAGGCGTTGCCTACGACGCTCACGCTGCTGAGCGCCATCGCTGCACCCGCAATCACCGGGTTCAAAAGCCCGAAGGCCGCGAGCGGCAAGCCGAGCAGGTTGTAGACAAAGGCCCAGAACAAGCCGCGTCGCAAGACCGCGGTGGTGCGTCGGGAGATGTCCAGCGCATCGGCCACCAGCCCCAGCTCGCCACGCATCAGCGTGATGCCCGCAGTGCCCATCGCCACATCGGTGCCGGTCGCCATGGCAATACCGATGTCCGCCGAGGCGAGAGCTGGTGCGTCATTGATGCCGTCACCGACCATGGCCACGACCTGGCCGCCAGACCGAAGCGACTCGATGAAGCCGGCCTTGTCCTCGGGAAGCATCTCGGCGCGGAAGTCACTGATGCCGAGCTGATCTGCCACCGTGCGTGCGCTTCCGGCGTTGTCTCCGGTGAGCATCACCACGCGCGCACCCAGGGCCTTCAATCGGGCGATGGCAGCGTGCGCGGCCGGCTTGATGGGATCGCCAAAGACCAGCAGACCCAGCACCTGGGCAGGCGCGGGGCTGCCCCTGATAAGCCATGACACCGTGCGCCCCTCGGACTCGAACCGGCTCGCCGAGTCGAGCAGCTCACCCGGGTCCAGGTTCATTTCCCTGATCAGGCGAGAGCTGCCCAGCGTGAACGTCTTGTCGCCGACGCGTCCTTCGATCCCGCGTCCTGGCAGCGCCTGCACGTCGAGCGCTGCCTGAGACACCAACTTCTTGTGCTCAGCCAGCTGGCAAACGGCACGGGCCAGTGGGTGTTCGCTGGCGTGCTGAAGCGATGCGGAAAGTCTCAACACCTCGTCAACGGCTGTGCCTGCCGCGGCCTCGACGCACACGAGTTCGGGGCGACCCAGGGTCAGGGTTCCTGTCTTGTCGAACACGATGGTGTCGACCCGATGGGCCAGCTCCAGCGCCAGCGCATCCTTGATCAGGATGCCGTGGCGGGCGGCCACGCCGGTACCCACCATGATGGCGGTGGGCGTGGCCAGCCCCAGCGCGCAAGGGCAGGCAATCACCAGCACCGACACCGCATTGACGATGGCCTGCTCCCATTCACCAAGGTAAGCGGCCCAGCCCAGCATGGTCAGCAGGGCGATCGCCATCACCACCGGCACGAAGACGGCACTCACGCGGTCCACGGTGCGCTGGATCGGGGCCTTGGCGGCCTGCGCGGATTCCACCAGTCGAACAATGCGAGCCAAGGTGGTCTCGGCACCCACGGCCAGGGTTTGCACAGTCAAGACCCCTGGGCCGTTGATGGAGCCTGCCGTGACCCGATCACCGGCGGCCTTGGCGACGGGCAGGCTTTCTCCGCTGATCAGAGATTCGTCGACCTCGCTCGATCCGCTGCTGACCAGCCCGTCAACGGCCAGGCGCTCGCCCGGGCGCACCAGCACCACATCGCCGACCACCAGCCAATCGACGGGCACATCGCGCTCCACCCCGTCGCGAATCACGTGTGCGGCGTCGGGACGCAATGCCTGCAGGGCGCGTATGGCTTCGGTCGTTTGCCGCTTGGCTCTTTCTTCCAGCCATTTGCCCAGACGCACCAGCGTGATCACTGCCGCCGAGGCTTCAAAGTAAAGATGCATCGGGCCTGACTCGGCTTGACGCAGCAACAGGTAAACCGACAGGCCGTACGCGGCCGTGGTGCCGAGTGCCACCAGCGTGTCCATGTTGCCGACTCGAGCGCGCAGCGCCTTGTACGCATCGCGGTAGAACCGCGCGCCAAAGACGAACTGGACCGGCGTGGCCAGCGCCCATTGCACCCAGCCGTCCAGCATCCAGTGCACGCCAGCTGCGCCCAGCAGCATTGGCACCAGCAAGGGCGCCGTGAGCAGGGCGCTTGCGGCCACCATCCAGTTGTCGGGCAATCCGGGCACTTTCCTTGGCCCGCTCGAGTCGCCTTCGACGACGCTGTAGCCGGCTGTGTCCACGGCGGCCACCAGTGAACTTCGCTCCAGCGAATCGAGCCCGCGCACGAAGGCTTGCTGCGTGGCCAGGTTGACCGCGGCGCTGGAAACGCCAGCCACCTTGAGCAGCGCCTTCTCGACACGTGCCGAGCATGAGCTGCAGGTCATGCCCTGCAACTGCAGCATCAGTTCGTGGGTGACTTCGGATCCGTTGGCTGGAGCGTTCATGGGGGGGTAATGTCTCGGGTAGACGAGTCAAGCGCATGGCTTATCCTCCATCGCACTTCAGGTGTAGCTCCGACCCATGCGCCAGCGATGATTGTTTTCAACGTGTCAGACATGACCTGCGGCCATTGTGTCGGTGGCATCACCAAGGCGCTGCAAGGCGTGGACCCCAAGGCGAGCGTGACGGTGGAGCTGTCGACCCACCGCGTGGAGATCCGTGACGCGTCGATCAGCGCAGAGGCTTTCGCTCAGGCAATCCGCGACGAGGGCTACACGCCCTTGCAGCAAACGGCCTCATGAACATTCAGCCTGTCCGACACGCCGTTTCTGGTCTGTCTCTGGTTCATTGGCTGCGTTGCCTGTGCGCGATGGTGCTGCTGAGCGCTGTCGCCATCAGCCACAGTGCACCGGCAGCAGACGGCATGCTCGAGTCGTCCTTGCTGAAGGCCACTCCCACAGCCGAGGCCGCCTCGGCTGCCATTGTCGAGGCGGCTGAGACTGTCGTCATCTTCAACCGAGAGATCGTGGTTTTCCGCTCCAGCTTGCTGGGTGTGACGGCCGAGGACAGAGCCCGTCGCACAAAAGCCAACCTCGAGCGCCTGCTGGACCGCGCAGGCGAGGGCAAGCTGACGGTGCAGTCCGAGAGCCTGGGCAACCTGGTGATGCTCGATGGAACCCTGGCGGTGATCGTGACCCGGGGCGATGTCGATGCGCTGCAAGGTCAGACGCTTGCGCAACTGACGACAGCCGTCATGGAGCGTTTGCATCTGGTGATCGAAGAAACACGCGAAAGCCGCGATCTGTCTTCGCTGCTGCGCGGTGTGTTCAAGGCAGCGGCGGCGCTCCTGGTCTTTGTGTTGGGTCTTTGGTTGCTGTCTCGCGCGAGGCGTTATGCGCAGTTGCTGTCGCTGCGCATGGTGGACCGGCGTGCCAACCGACTTCGCCTGGCAGGCGCGCAATTGATTCGTCGCGATCAACTCGTCGCTGGCGTGCGTCTGGGCATGCTGGCCTTGCACTGGACTTTGGGGCTCGCGCTGGCCAATGAGTGGCTGAGCTTTTCACTGCGCGTGTTTCCGTACACGCGAGCCTGGGGTGAGCAGTTGCACGGTTACATGATGGGCGTGCTGGTGCATATCGGCAGTGCCACCTTGCAGGCGATTCCGAATCTGGCCGTGGCCGTGTGCATCTTTCTCATCGCGCGTGCGGTCATTGCGATGTTGCGCCCGGTCTTCGACAACATCGAAGGGGGTCGCGGCAGCGCCGGCTGGCTGGACCGCGACACGGTGGTGCCCACACGGCGCATTGCCTCGGCCTTGATCTGGATCTTTGCGCTGGTGATGGCCTATCCCTACCTGCCCGGGGCCGACACCGCGGCCTTCAAGGGTGTGTCGGTGCTGCTCGGCCTGATGATTTCGCTGGGTTCTTCGAGTGTGGTGGGGCAGGGCGCCAGTGGTTTGATCCTGATGTATTCGCGCTCTGTGCGCCGTGGTGAATACGTGCGCATCGGCGAACAAGAAGGCACCGTCACCGAGGTCGGGCTTTTCATGACCAAGATCCGCACGGGTCTGGGCGAAGAGGTGTGCCTTCCCAACGCGATGATCCTGGGCTCGCCAACCAAGAACTACTCGCGAGCGGTGCAAGGCGAGGGCTACATCGTGGACACCACGGTGAGCATCGGTTACGACACGCCGTGGCGTCAGGTCGATGCGATGTTGATCGAGGCGGCTCGCCGCACCGATGGCATCCTGACGACGCCGCGTCCGCAAGTGTTTCAGACCTCGCTGTCTGACTTTTATCCGGTGTACCGGCTGGTTTGCCAAGCCGTTCCCGAGATGCCGCGTGTGCGCGCCGAGGTGCTCGATGCACTGCACGGCAACATCCAGGACGTTTTCAACGAACACGGTGTGCAGATCATGTCGCCCCATTACATGATGGACCCCGCGACGAACAAGGTGGTGCCGCCCGACCAGTGGTTCATGCCGCCCGCCAGACAAAATGCCGGCCAGGCGGCAAGCCCGCGCCCTGAAGATCACGTTCAACTCCATCCAAGCAACTGACCCCGGAGGACCTTATGGATACCGCTGCAATCATGAATTTTCTAAGCACCACAGTCACCGAACTGGGCATCAAGGTGCTGGCTGCCATCGCGTTCTGGATCGTCGGGCGGTGGCTGATCGGGCGCGTGATCGCACTCGTGCAAACGGCCATGAACCGCAACAGCGTCGACGCCACGCTCACCAAATACCTGGGCTCCATCATTGCCGTGGCGCTCAACATCGCGCTGGTTCTGGGCATCCTGGGCTACTTCGGCATACAGACCACCTCGTTTGCGGCCATGCTGGCAGGCGCGGGTGTGGCGATCGGCGCGGCCTGGAGCGGCATGCTGGGCAACTTCGCCGCCGGCGCGTTCATGCTGGTGCTGCGCCCCTTCAAGGTGGGTGACTTCATCAGCGCCGGTGGTGTGGTCGGTACGGTGCACGAACTCGGACTGTTCGGCACCACCATCCTGACGCCTGAAAACGTCATGACCCTGGTGGGCAACAGCAAGGTGTTCGGAGACTCTGTGCAGAACTTCTCCGCCATGCCCGCACGTCGGGTGGACAGAACCGCGCAACTCGCTGGTGGGGTGGACCATCTCGATGCCATCGCGCGTCTGAAAGAAGCCGTATCGAAGATTCCCAACGTGGTGACTTCGCCAGCGCCTGAGGTCAACCTGCTCGATATCAACTTGCTCGGCACGGTCATCGCGGTGCGCCCTTACTGCCACAACGACCACTACTGGCAGGTTTACTTCGATACCAACGAGGCCATGCTCCGAGTGGGACGTGAAGCCGGCTGGCCCGCTCCGACCCCGAGTTCGGTGACCAAAGTCATGCAGGTGACATCATGAACACGGCGCCTTCCAAGCCGGTCGGTGCGGCCAAGCGCGTCGCCAGAAAAACCACCTCGGTGCCAGCGCTGAGCAAGCCGGCCAAGGCCAAGCGACGCATCGCCATTGCCTGTCAAGGCGGAGGCAGTCAGACGGCTTTCACCGCCGGTGCGCTGCGCGGGCTCTTCGAGGGCGGCATCCTTGACGAGTACGAGCTGGTCAGCATCTCCGGCACTTCGGGCGGCTCGATCTGTGCGACCTTGACCTGGTACGCGCTGATGCATGGCGACGAAAAGCCGTGGGAGCGCATGTACGACTTCTGGCGCGAGAACTCGGCGTCCTCAGAGGGTGAAAAGCTCTTCAACCGCATGGTGCTTCAGTCGATGCGCCTGGCCAATGCGGGTCGGATTCCCAGCTTGTCGCTCAGCCCCACCAACCCGATCGCCAAGATGATGCTGGATGCGTCGACGATCGGGCTGCGTCCGCTGTTCACCGACTTTGAAGGCCTTCTCAAAAAGCACATCGATTTCGCCAAGCTCAAGAAGTGGGGCGCTCGCCCTGACGATGTGGCGCTGATGATCGGTGCGGTCAATGTGCTGACCGGCAAGCTGGCCAAGTTCTGCAGCGCGCTCGAGCCCATCAGGGTCGAGCACATTCTTGCTTCCTGCGCAGTGCCCAGCATTTTCCCGGCGGTGGAATTTGATGGTGGCGCCTATTGGGATGGATTGTTTTCGGACAACCCGCCGATCAGCGAGCTGCTTCAGCCGCGTTTCGTTGGCATGCAGCACGTGCCGCAGGAAATCTGGGTCATCAAGATCAACGCCACGGGGCTTGAACATGTTCCTGAAGCCGCTGACCAGATCGTCGACCGCCGCAATGAACTGGTCGGCAACGTATCGCTGTTTCAACAGCTCGATGCGATCCGGGTGATGAACGAGCTGTACCTGCAGGGTGCATTCACCAGCGAGTTCTCAAAGGGCATGAGGATCGACGGCCCGATTTGCATACCCAAATCGTTCGAGGACGACGAGGCGCGCGACTATCACATCCCGTTCATCGAGATGAGCACCAAACTTTCGCGTTCGCTGGACTACGAGAGCAAGATCGACCGCAGCGTCGAGCACATCGAGTTGTTGATGAAGGACGGCGAGAAGCAGGCCAGCGAGTTCCTGACCCAACGCCGGGCGCTGGCTTTTTGAGCTATTTGTGGGGCGCCCGAGACATTGGCCTCGTGTGGCCATTTCTCGGGTGGGGCTCAGGAGCCCTGTCCCAACCCTCACTCAAAACTTGAGTGAACATAATACAAATAGTCACCCTTAAGGGCGACGTCCAAAGCGGGCCACGTGCCTGCGTCTGGTCGCTCGCCGATCAATCGTTGAGTTCGCGATCGATCCGGCGGTCGTAGTCGGCCACATCGTCCGACACCGAGCCCAGCAAAGGCTTGTCGAGTGGATGGAAAACCTGGGTGCGCAAGCGAGCCAGCGATTCAGAACGCGCCACGGCACTGAGCACCGCATCGGGATCGGTCATCAGAACGAAAGGATTGCCGGCGGATTCGATGAGGTTGGTTTGCATGAGGATCTCCTTGGTGTCGGTGACCTCACTCTAAAAAGCCGCGCCAGTTTCTACAGTCGGCGTGTGCCCATTTGAAACGTCAGAAACACGCTGACACGGTTGTCAGGCAAACCTCCGGCGCGGATCAGCGCATGAGTCTGCGCAAGCGCTGCGCCAGATTGTCGCGACCGGCCTGCTCGGCGATGTCCGCGGCCGACAGGTTCATGAGATTGAGCCGGTTGACGTCGGCGCCTTTGGCCAAGAGCATTTCCACGCTGGCAGAAGCGCCTGTCTGCGCCGCCATCATGAGCGACGTGTTCCCGTTGGGTGCCGTGGCATTGACGGCCGCACCGCGTTGCAGCAACCACGCCACCATGCGTTCGTCTTCGCCCGCAGCCGCGTAGTGCAGCGGCGACCAGCCGTCGCGATTGATCTCCGAACCGCGCTGCACCAACCGATGGGCCAGCGCCTGCTGGCCTCGAAGGCAAGCCATCATGAGCGCGGTTTCACCCTGCGGGTTGGCGGCGTTGACGAGCAACTTTGGGCTGTCGATCAGCACCGCGGCGACCTCATAGGACTCGATTCGCAGCGCGAAGACCAGCCCTGGGCTGCCCAGTTCATCGACGGTGTTGGGATCGAAACCCTGGGCCAGCAAGCCCTTCATCATGGCCGGATGGTCGCGCTTGATGGCTGCGAAAAACTCATCGTAAGAACCTGCGTGAGCTGAAACAAATCCAGTGAAAACAATGAGGTAAAGAACATACCTAAAGTGTTTTATGAGGTATTTCACGCGGCGTTTTCAGTGGTCGACACGGCAAACAGCGTCTCGAAGTTGTGTGTGGTGATGCGCGCGATGTCTTCCACCGGCAGCCCTTTGAGCTCGGCCACCTGCTTGGCCACCCACGGCAACAGCGCCGGCGTGTTGGTCTTGCCGCGAAACGGTGCCGGCGCCAGGTAGGGGCTGTCGGTTTCAATCAGGCAGCGATCCAGCGGCACGAAGCTGGCCACCTCGCGAAGATCCTGAGCGTTCTTGAAAGTCAGGATGCCGGAAAACGAGATGTAAAACCCCAGATCCAGCGCCGCACGCGCCACCGCCAGCGTTTCGGTGAAGCAATGAAACACGCCCCCCACTTCGCCCTTGCCTTCGGCGCTCAGGACGTCGAGCGTGTCTTGGGACGCGCTGCGGGTGTGAATCACCAGCGGCAAACCCGTGTGCTGGGCTGCCTGAATGTGGACGCGAAAACGCTCTCGCTGCCATTCCATCTCGGCCACGCTGCGCCCGTTCAGGCGGTAGTAGTCGAGGCCGGTTTCGCCGATCGCGACCACCTTGGGGCGGGCGGCCAACTGAAGAAGGTCGTCGAGCGATGGTTCGCGCACGCCTTCGTTGTCGGGGTGAACGCCGGCGCTGGCCCAGAAGTGGTCGTCCGAGCAGGCCAGCGCGTGCACGTCTTCAAATTCTTCAAGCGTGGTGCAAATGCACAAGGCCGCACCCACATCGGCCGCTCGCATGTCCTCGCGAATGACGGGCAACTGCTCGGCCAGCCCAGGAAAACTCAAATGGCAATGCGAATCGACGAACACGAATCAGATGGTCTGCGTGGGCTTGGACGATGAAATTGCCGTGCCCAGCGCCTGCTCGATGCGCATTCGAAGCACACGCGACTTTTCGTCGGCGGGAAAGCACACACCCACGCCCTGCGTGCGCCCGCCCGAGGCATTGGCTGGCGTCAGCCAGGCCACCTTGCCTGCCACGGGATAGCGCTGAGGGTCATCGGGCAGCGTCAACAAGAGGTAGATGTCTTCGCCGAGCCGGTAATCGCGCGAGGTCGGAACAAACACGCCGCCTTCGCGCAACGATGGGATGTAGGCCGCATAGAGCGCGCCCTTTTCCCTGAACACGAGCTGGATCACCGCCGGGCGGCTGATCGCCTGTGGCACCGACAGCAAAGTCAGTGGGGCCGGTGAGGTGGAGTCACGATCGCTCATGGAATCAGTTTAGCGGGGCTCGAGCCGGCGCGGCTTGCGTCAGCGCCACGCGGGCTTGCCCAACCAGCCACTCGATGGTCAGTGCGGCTTGCCAAGGGTGCTCCGCGTGGCGAGCCAGACGAGCGAGTTCCTCATGCCATCGAGCCAAGGCCATGGGTGACGCATCGAACTTCGTCGGCGCCAGCGCAAAGTAAACCGGGGACGAACCGCAAGCCACGCGCATGGCGTCGTGGCACACCTTGAACATCATGTCCACCACCCGGGCTATCGGCCATGAGGCCAGCGCCCCCACCTCGCCACGCATCAGTTGCCGGGGCAAGTCCAGCCACAGCGATGCGTCGATGCCTTCACGAGACCATTTCAGCGCCTCTTCAGGCTGGCCGCCAGCGGCAGCCAGCAGCACTTCGGGTTGCTTGACGCCTTGCGATGCCAGCCAGGCCACGGTCAACGGCTCGTCTGGCAAGGCCAGCCGCAAGGACTGACAGCGGCTGCGCAGGGTCGGCAGCAAGGCGTCCGTCGTCGAGCCGGCAAGCACCACACGCAGATCACCCGCGGGCTCCTCGAGCGTCTTCAGCAAGGCATTGGCCGACACGGTGTTCATGCGCTCGGCCGGAAAGATGACCACGACCTTTCCACGCCCTCTGGCACAGGTGCTTTGCGCAAAGTGGACCACGCGCCGCACCTCCTCGACCCGGATGTCCTTGCTGGGCTTGCGCTTGGAGCTGCCTTCAGAAGCACCGGCGCCCTCCTCTTCGTCGCCTGCGTTCCAGCCGAGCGATTCGCGCAGGGCTTCGGGCACCAGCACCATCAGATCGGGATGCGAGCGCGCCAGCACCAGACGGCAACTCGCGCACGCGCCGCAGGCGGGCACGGGCTCGCGGCCCACCGCTCGTGCGTCGCACAGCCAGGCCTGGGCCAGCGACAGCGCCAGATCAAACTGCCCGACGCCGCTCGGCCCGTGCAACCAGATCGCGTGTGCCTGTTGCGAGGCCAGTGCTTCGCGCAGCGGCTGTTCCAGCCAGGGCAACAAGGGCAATGCCGCTGAAGGCGAGCCGTCAGTCACCATCCGCGCGCTCCCAGCACATCAGCCACCTGCGCGGCGACCGACTCGCGATCGAGCGAGGCATCAATGCGAGCAAAGCGCTGCGGATGGGCCTCGGCCCTTGCCCGGTAGCCATCGCGCACACGGTTGAAAAACGAGGCGTCAAGCTGTTCGAAGCGGTCGGGCACGCGCGCTGCCACAAGACGCTCGGCCGCCTGCTGTGCGCTGAGGTCAAACCACAGCGTCAGGTCAGGCTGCAATGGCGCTTGAACCCACGTCTCCAGCGTGCCCAGCACCCCGACGTCAAATCCACGACCGGCGCCCTGATAGGCAAAGGTCGAGTCGGTGAAGCGGTCACACAGCACGGTGTCGCCGCGTGACAGCGCTGGCGCTATGCAGTTCGCAATGTGGTCGCGGCGCGCTGCGAACATCAGCAGCACCTCGGTCAGCGCGTCCATCGGTGTGTTCAGAATTTCCTGGCGCAGCCGTTCGGCCAAGACGGTGCCACCGGGCTCGCGGCTGACATGAACGGTGCGCCCTGCCGATCGCAGACGTTGCGCCACCGCGTCGATGTGGCTACTCTTGCCCGCGCCGTCGATGCCTTCGAAAGTGATGAACAGCCCGCGCATGCCGGTCCTGACAAGGTGAGATTCGAGCCAGGCTGCGCTGCGCTAGCGGCCGCGCTGGTACTTGTTGACCGCGCGATTATGGGCGGCGAGATCGTTGCTGAATTCGCTCGAGCCATCACCGCGGGCCACGAAATAAAGCGACTTGTCCGGAGCTGGGCGGGCCGCCGCCAGCAACGAGGCCTTGCCTGGCATCGCGATCGGTGTCGGGGGCAGACCGTTGCGCGTGTAGGTGTTGAAGGGGGTGTCGGCCAGAAGGTCTCGACGGCGCAGATTGCCGTCGAACGACTCGCCCAGGCCGTAGATGACGGTCGGATCTGTTTGCAGCGGCATGTTGATGCGCAGCCGGTTGATGAACACCGCAGCCACCTTGCCGCGATCGGCGGCGCTGCCGGTTTCCTTTTCCACGATCGACGCCAGCGTGAGCAGTTCGGTGTCGTTCTTGAGCGGCGTGCCGCTCGCACGTTCAGCCCACGCGGACTGCAACTGCCTGGTCATCGCACGGTGCGCACGGCGCAGCACGGCGAGATCGGTGCTGCCCTTGCTGTAGGAGTAGGTGTCCGGAAAAAACCGGCCTTCGGCTGGCGTGCCGCCATCGCCCAAGGCCGACATCAACTCCTTGTCACTCATCGTGGCTGCGATGGGCTTGAGCGCTTCCGCACGGGCCAGCTCGGCGCGCACCTGACGCATGGTCCAGCCCTCGTTGAAACGCACGAAGGCCGTGCTTTCATTGCCGCTGACCATCATTTCAAGCAGCTGCACCGGCGTGACAGCACCTTCGATCTGGTAGCTGCCGGCGCGAATGCGCTTGGCCTGGCCCGACCACCTGAACCACTCGTAGAGCAAGAAGGAAGAGGTGCGCACCCCGGCCTGGACCCAGCCTTCGGCGATGCGCCTTGGCGGGGTGCCAGACTCGATCGACAACTCGACCGATTCGGCAGCCAGGCTCAATGGCTGATTCAGCCAGACGTAAACCGACCCTGCTGCCAGCGCAAGCCCCGCCAGGCTCGCGATCAACGCGGACTTCCAAACCTTCATCGGGCTTCCTGGGTGGGGTCGGCGAATCATAATCCTCGCATGACGATGCCCACTGCCGCACCCATTTCAGTCGAGCTCTCTCATTGGGGCGTGATCCGCGCACGCGGAGCCGATGCGGCCAGTTTCCTGCACGGACAGCTCACCCAAGACGTGCTTCACCTGCCGCCGACCGAAGCACGGCTGGCCGGCTACTGCTCGGTCAAGGGCCGTTTGCTGGCGAGTTTCGTGATGTGCAGACCTTCTGCCGACGAGGTGCTTTTGGCCTGTCACGCCAGTGTGTTGCCCGCCACCTTGAAGCGCTTGAGCATGTTCGTGATGCGCGCCAAGTGCCAGTTGAGCGATGCGACGGCCGAGTTCGAGTTGGTCGGGCTTGCTGGCGAGCCTGCCCGCGACGCGGTCGGCCCTCTGCCGATCTGGGGGCGTGCCGAGCAGCAAGGCGCAGCCTGCATACGGCTGCCGGATGCTTCGGGCCAGGTGCGCGCATTGCGCCTTGCCGAGTGTGGTCAAGGCGCCGAATTGAACCCGGCCGCAGATGCCGCGGGCCTGGCCGCATGGCACTGGCTCGAGGTGGAAAGCGCCGTCGCGGTGATCGAAGCCGCCACCGTGGATCAGTTCGTGCCGCAGATGCTGAACTTCGAGCTGATCGGCGCGGTCAATTTTCAAAAGGGCTGCTATCCGGGCCAAGAAGTGGTGGCCAGATCGCAATACCGTGGCACGGCCAAGCGCCGAACCTTTTTGTTTGAATGCGATGAGCCGGCAAGCGCAGGCCAAGAGGTGTTCGATGCGCGTGACGCCTCCCAGCCCGCCGGCATGGTGGTCAATGCGGCAGGTTCTGTGGCCGCACAGGCTGCAGGTTCGCGCTGCCTTGCGCTGATCGAAGTCAAGTTGTCGGCGCTCGATGACGCCGCACTTCACCTGGGCGCGGCTGACGGTGCGGCGTTGAAGCGCTGCGCCATGCCTTACGAAGTGCCCATCGAACCAGCTGACAGCGGCATCGCCAGCTGAGATTGGCGCCACATGCCAAGAGAGCTGTTCGTTTACTACCGGGCTGAGGTTGCGAATGAGGCAGCCGTCGCGTCCGCCGTGACCGGCATGCAATTGGCCCTGCGGCTCGAAATCGCCTCTTTGCGTGCGCGCTTGTTGCGCAGGCCGCTGGCCGACGATGCGCATCAGCACACCTGGATGGAGACCTACTCGATCGACGGCGCCCATGATCACGACGGCATCGACGAGCGCTGCGTGGCCCTGATCGAGCGGCATGCGCAGGCTTGGAGCGATCTGCGCAGCGGTCCCCGGCACCTGGAGATGTTCGAAGCATGTGCCTGATCGCAATGGCGATTGACCAAAGCCGGCAATTTCCGCTGGTGATTGCGGCCAACCGCGACGAATACTTCGCCAGGCCTGCCGCACGCCTGGGTTGGTGGACGCCCGAAGGCGGTGGCCCGGCCATCCTGGCGGGACGCGATCTTCAACAAGGCGGTACCTGGCTTGGCCTGACCGCCGCGGGGCGCCTGGCGATGTTGACCAATGTGCGCGATCCGAAACGCACCGATCCCGAAGCCCCCTCGCGCGGTTTGATCGTGCCGCGTTGGCTGTCCGGGCGTGAGCCCACCGACAGGTTCTGGAGCCGCACCATGCTGTCGGGCTACAACGGCTTCAACCTGATCGCCGCTGATTTCAGGCGCGGCGAGTGCTTCTGGGGGTCTTCTCTGGGGGCGAGCACCCAGCGTCTGGAGCAAGGTGTCTTCGGGGTTTCCAATGCCTCGCTCGACACCCCATGGCCGAAGACCGACCGTGTCAAGGCGGGTCTGACACGGTCATTGGCTGATGCGAGCTCGCTGTCCGAACTCACAACGGCGCTGTTCAGCGTGCTGTCAGACCGCAGCCTTGCCGATGACGCACAACTGCCCTCCACCGGCGTGGCGCTCGATGTCGAGCGGCAACTGTCGTCGGTGTTCATCCGCACGCCAGACCACAGCTATGGCACCCGCTGCTCCACCTTGATCGTCAGCGAGCGTGTGGGTCGAGACGTCGTCACCCACGTCCTCGAACGAAGTTTCAGCGCCACAGGTGCTGCCGCCTTGCTGCGCCAGGCCACGCTCAAGCGCTGGCCGCCGCGCTACACCGACGCCGCAGATTCGCTGCCGGTGGCCGAGTCCGAGGTGACCGAGGGCGCGGGCGATTCCACCGCCGAGCCGGTGGCACCCAAGCGCACACGGGTGCGCAGCCTGCTCAAGCCGGTGGCAACCCGCCGCTGAGGCTCAGCGCAGACAGGGGTTGCCCAGCGCCTGCGCATCCGCAAAACAAAACAGCCCGAAGACCAAGGTCCTTCGGGCTGTGAACTGCCCCGAAGGGCAGGCGGTTCAACACCGCAGCGATCAGTGCTCGTCTTTGTCGAAGAACTGTTCGTCTTCGGTCGAGCCCTTCAGCGCGCCGGTCGAAGCCAGAGCTTCGATGGTGGTGGTGACGGCATCGAAGTAGCCGGTGCCCACCTCACGCTGGTGCTTGACGGCGGTGAAGCCACGCTCGGCGGCGGCAAATTCGGCTTGCTGCAACTCGACGAAAGCCGTCATGTTGTTGCGCGCGTACCCGTAGGCCAGGTTGAACATCGAGTAGTTCAGGCTGTGGAAGCCCGCCAGCGTGATGAACTGGAACTTGTAGCCCATGAGGCCGAGTTCGTGCTGGAACTTGGCGATGGTGGCGTCGTCCAGGTTCTTCTTCCAGTTGAAGCTTGGCGAGCAGTTGTAGGCCAGCAGCTTGCCTGGGAACTTGGCGTGGATCGCGTCGGCGAAAGCCTTGGCGTAGGCCAGGTCAGGCTTGCCGGTTTCGCACCACACCATGTCGGCCACTTCGGCGTAAGCCAGACCGCGCGAGATCGCCTGCTCGAGGCCGGCCTTGCTGCGGTAGAAGCCTTCAACCGTGCGCTCGCCGGTCATGAACGGCTTGTCGTTGTCGTCCACGTCGCTGGTCACCAGATCGGCGGCTTCAGCGTCGGTGCGTGCGATCACCAGCGTTGGCGTGCCCGACACGTCGGCAGCCAGACGAGCGGCTTGCAGCTTGGCCACGGCTTCACGCGTTGGCACCAGAACCTTGCCGCCCATGTGACCGCACTTCTTGACCGAAGCGAGCTGGTCTTCAAAGTGAACGCCCGATGCGCCGGCATCGATCATGGACTTCATCAGTTCGAACGCGTTCAAAACGCCGCCGAAACCGGCTTCAGCGTCGGCAATGATCGGTGCGAAGAAATCGGTGTCGCCCTTGCCTTCGGACCACTGAATCTGGTCGGCGCGGGTGAAGGCGTTGTTGATGCGCTTGACGACCATGGGCACCGAGTTCGCTGGATACAGCGACTGGTCTGGGTACATCTCGCCAGCCAGGTTGGCGTCGCCAGCGACTTGCCAGCCCGACAGGTAGATGGCTTTCAGGCCAGCCTTGACTTGCTGCATGGCCTGGTTGCCGGTCAGCGCGCCCAGCGTGTTGACGAAGGGCTCGGTGTGCAGCAGGCCCCACAGCTTTTCGGCGCCGCGCTTGGCCAGCGTGTGCTCGACCTGAACCGAACCGCGCAGGCGAACCACGTCGGCTGCCGAGTAGCTGCGCTTGATGCCTTTCCAGCGTGGGTTTTCGGCCCAGTCTTTTTCGATCGCGGCCACTTGTTGTTCGCGGGTCAGTTTGGTCATGAGTGAGACTCCAGTTGGGAAAGTTGAGAAGAAACGAAGAGAAAAGAAGCAAAAATCGGGCTAGACCGCAAACTTGGTCCAGTCCGAGAGGATACGGTCGCGCGGGTCAAAATGGAAGACTTATGTCTTATATAAGACTAAATTTATTTCCCAATGAAAACAAGAGCTTGCCAGCCTGATTTCATGATGCGACAACCCATTTTGCGAAGCGATAAATTTTGATGCAGTGCAGCAAGATCCGCGAGCCACAACGATGACGTCTTTTGCATATTTGTCGACCGGCGGCTTTTTGAAAGCTCCCGCAGCCGAGTTGTCCGACGGCCGCCGTGCGCACTACGCCGTGGCGGGCGTGGCCTGGGACGGCTCCGTCACGAACCGCCCCGGTGCACGGTTCGGCCCCGGCGCCATCCGGCAGGCCAGCCACATGCTGTGTGACGGCATTCACCCGCTGTTCGATGTGTCACCGTTGGGTCATCTCATCGATGTCGGTGATCTGGCCTTGCCCAACACCAGCATCGAGCGCATGCGCCAAGCGATGGCACCGCTGGTCGATTCGCTGCTCGCCCAGCACCACATGGTGTGGCTCGGTGGCGATCACTCGATCACCCTGCCCTTGCTACGCGCCTACAAGGCCAGGCTCGGCCAGCCGCTGGCGGTGCTGCATTTCGATGCGCACTGCGACACCTGGACCGATCATTTCGGCGAGCCCAGCGGCCACGGCACCTGGGTGCATGAAGCCTTTGAAGAAGGCCTGGTGCTGCCTCAGTGCTTCACGCAGATCGGCATTCGATCGGCCGGCGAGCGCTGTGCCCGCGAGTACGTGAGCGACCGTGGTGGGGTGATCCACACCGCGCGTGAGTTGCGCGGGCTGGAAAGCCCATCGCAGCTCAAGCCGGTCACCGAGGGCATCCGGCAGCGGCTGGTTGCGCATGGCAACCCGCCGCTGTATCTCACCATCGACATCGATTGCCTCGACCCGGCGTTTGCCCCCGGCACCGGCACGCCCGAACCCGGCGGCATGAGCACCAACCAGGTGTTGAGCGTGATTGAAGAGCTGGCCGACCTGCCCTTCATTGGCATGGATTGCGTCGAGGTGGCTCCGGCCTATGACCATGCCGAGCTCACCAGCAACGCCGCAGCCAATTTTGTGTGGACCTATCTGTGTGGCCAGCTGGCCAAGCGCGCCTGAACAACGACACCCCAACCGAAAGACCACCCATGCCCAAGCTCGACGCCTACTGGATGCCCTTCACCGCCAACCGCCAGTTCAAGTCGGCGCCGCGTCTGGTCTCCAAGGCCGAAGGCATGTACTTCACCACCCCCGAAGGCCGACGCGTGCTCGACGGCGTGGCGGGCTTGTGGTGCGTCAACGCGGGGCATGCCCGGCCGCGCATCACTCAAGCCATCCAGGCTCAGGCCGCCGAGCTTGACTTTGCCCCGCCCTTCCAGATGGCACACCCCAAGGTGTTCGAACTCGCCGAGCGGCTGGTCGAGCTCACGCCCGACGGGCTCGACAAGGTGTTCTTCACCAACTCGGGTTCCGAGTCGGTCGAAACCGCCTTGAAGATGGCTCTGGCCTATCACCGCGTGCGCGGCGAAGGCCAGCGCACCCGCCTCATCGGACGCGAACGCGGCTATCACGGCGTCAACTTTGGCGGCATTTCGGTCGGTGGCATGGTGGGCAACCGCAAGATGTTTGGCGCGATGCTCGGCGGCGTGGATCACATCCGGCACACGCACGATCCGGCGCGCAACGCCTTCACACGTGGCCAACCCGAGCATGGCGCCGAGTTGGCCGATGACCTCGAGCGTATGGTCGCGCTGCACGACGCGTCGACCATCGCGGCGGTCATCGTCGAGCCGCTGGCCGGCTCCACCGGCGTGCTGGTGCCGCCCAAAGGTTATCTGGAACGACTGCGCTCGATTTGCGACCGCCACGGCATCTTGCTCATCTTTGACGAGGTGATCACCGGCTTCGGGCGCCTGGGTTCGCCTTTCGCGGCCAACCACTTCGGCGTCACGCCCGACCTGATGACGGTGGCCAAGGGCCTGACCAATGGTTGCGTGCCGATGGGTGCGGTGTTTGCGCAGCAGTTCATTCACGACGCCTTCATGAACGGCCCCGAGCACCTGATCGAGTTCTTTCACGGCTACACCTACTCGGGTCACCCACTGGCCTGCGCGGCGTCGCTCGCCACGCTCGACACCTATGCTGAAGACGGTTTGCTGACCCGCGGCCGCGAGATGGCCGGCTTCTTCGAAGAGGCTGTGCACACGCTGGACGGCCTGCCCAACGTGATCGACGTTCGCAACATGGGTCTGGTGGGCGGCATCGAACTCGCGCCCATCGCGGGCGAACCCGGCAAGCGCGCCTTCCAGGTCTTTCTCGATTGCTGGGAGCACGGCGTGCTGGTGCGCAACACCGGCGACACCATCGCGCTGTCGCCACCCTTGATCATCGAAAAGCAGCACATCGAGCACATCGTCGGCACGCTGGCCGGCGCCATCGCGCGCGCCGCCTGAGCGCAATCCATGGGCTTTCTCGACACCGACCGCGACCTCGCTCGTCACTCGTACTACAACGCCACCGCCCAGCGCGATCAGTCATACCCGCCGCTGGACGGCGAGGTCGATTGCGATGTGGCCGTGGTCGGTGGCGGTCTGGCGGGCTTGTCGGCGGCCATCGAGTTGGCCGATCGGGGCCACAAGGTGGTGGTGCTCGAGGCCCAGCAGATCGGCTGGGGCGCTTCGGGTCGCAATGGGGGGCAGGCGATTGCAGGGCTGGCGTGCGATCAGCAGGTTGTTGAATCCCAGCTCGGCATGGACGAGGCGCGTCGGGTGTGGGGCGTGACGCTCGAAGGGCTCTCGCTGATCCAGCAACGCTGCGAACGCTTCGGCATCGAATGCGATTGGCGCGCCGGCTACATGAGCCTGGCCGTCGGGCCGCGCAAGGCGCGCGAGTTGCGGGTCTGGCAAGAACGCATGCAAGGTCAGTACGGCTTTGACACCACCTGGATCGACTCAGCGCAAATGCCCGAGTGGATCGCCAGCCCGCGCTTTCACGGCGGTGTGTTCGATCCGCTGTCCGGGCACCTGCATCCTTTGAAGTACACGCTGGGTCTGGCGCGCGGAGCGGCCAGTCTGGGCGTGCAACTGCACGAGAACTCGGCCGTCACCGGCTTCGAAGCCGCAGCACAGCCGGGCGGCAGCCACCGATTGCGCACGGCCCGAGGCAGCGTGCGCGCATCGCATGTGCTGCTGGCCGGCAATGTCTACCTGCGCGGCATCGCCCCGGTGCTCGAGTCACGCATCATGCCGGTGGGCACCTACATCGTGGCATCCGAGCCGATCGACCCTGAGGTGGCTCGCTCGCTGATCCCCAGTGGGTCGGCGGTGTGCGACACCAACTTCGTGCTCGACTATTTCCGTCTCGTCGAAGACGCAGCGTGCAACCGGCCGGCCGCAGCGCCTGCGGCCACCGAGCACCGCATGCTCTATGGCGGGCGCGTGAGCTACACCACCTCGACGCCAGCCAACCTCGAAGCCACCATGCAGCAGCGCATGGCCGCCACCTTCCCGCAACTCAAGGGCACGCGCATCGAGTTCACCTGGGGCGGCTTTGTCGACATCTCGATGAGCCGCGCGCCGGATTTCGGCCGGCTGTCTGATCGCCAGCGCGACCCGCGCCTGGCCAGCGTGTATTACCTGCAAGGCTTCTCGGGACACGGTTTGGCGCTGACCGGCATCGCCGGAAAAATGGTGGCCGAGGCGATCGATGGCGACGCCAGCCGACTCGACACCTTCAGCCGCTTGCGCCACCGCAGCTTTCCGGGAGGCTCCTTGCTGCGCACGCCGGCGCTGCTGTTGGCCACCACTTACCACCGGCTCAGGGATCTGCTTTGACAGCGCTCGCCGCGCCTGCGTTTTCAGGTGATCATCGCAGCGTCAAATCCCCTTGGGCTTGCTAATTGCTAGCGTTTTTCCAACCTGACGAAGAAGTCTGTCATGCCACGCCGACCCCACGTTCTCGTACCCGCTTGCCACCGGGTTCTCAGCCAGTACCCCAGCCTGGTGGTCAGCCGAAAGTACACCGACGCACTGCGACTGGCGGGCTGCATGCCGCTGGTGTTTCCATCGATCGAAAGCGCTGACGAACTCGAGCACCTGCTCGACGCGGCCGACGGTGTGCTGCTCACCGGATCGCCTTCGAATGTCCACCCCAGCCACTTCGGCGAGGCCGTGCACAACGAAAGCCTGCCGCTCGATCCCGTGCGCGACGCGGGAACGCTGGCGCTGATCCCCCGAGTGATCGCGCGCGGCATTCCGCTGATGGCCATTTGTCGCGGCTTTCAGGAAGTCAACGTGGCCCTGGGCGGCAGCCTGTTTCAGGCGGTTCACGAGGTCGAGGGTCACCGCGACCACCGCGGCGCTGAAGACGTCGAACCGGCCGAGGTGTTCGCACCGGCGCATCAGGTCAATCTGGTGGCAGGCGGTTTTCTGGCCACCTTGCTCCAGCGCCAGTCGATCGAGGTCAACTCGGTGCATGGACAAGGCGTCAAGCAGCTGGCGCCGGGTTTGCGTGTCGAGGCCCGTGCGCCCGATGGCCTGATCGAGGCTTTTGCTGTGGATGGCGCGAGCGGCTTCACCCTGGCGGTGCAATGGCACCCTGAGTGGCAAGCCCATCTCAATCCTGTGTCAACCCAGATTTTCGAGGCCTTCGGTGCGGCCTGCAGGCTCTATCGTGACCGTTGAGTCTTGGCACCTCGGGCGCTTGCATTGCGCCTCAGGCTCGACCGTACAGAATCCGGCAGACGGCTCTGGCCCGATGCGTGCGTGAAACCCATAAGGTGCAATCCATGGTGGCCAGAGAAAACTTCACTTTCAGCGATCTCGAGAACTGGCTCAACGAGCACCGTGTGACCGAAATCGAGTGCCTCGTGCCCGACCTCACCGGCGTGGCGCGCGGCAAGATCCTGCCGCGCGAGAAGTTCACCGAAGACCGCGGCATGCGACTGCCCGAGGCCATCGTGGCCATCGGCGTGACCGGCGAATTTCCTGCCGAAGGCCCCTACTACGACGTGATCCACGCCACCGATCGCGACATGCACTTGCGTCCCGATGCTTCGTCTGTGCGCATCGTGCCCTGGGCCACCGACCCCACGGCGCAGGTCATCCACGACTGTTTCGATCGTCACGGCGTGATGATTCCCTTCGCACCGCGTTCGGTGCTGCGTCACATCTGCAATCTCTACGACGCCGAAGGCTGGGATCCTGTGGTAGCTCCCGAGCTCGAGTTCTATCTGGTCGAGCGCAATGCCGACCCCAACACGCCACTGCGCCCGCCCAAGGGGCGCAGCGGCCGTGCCGAAACCTCGCGGCAGTCGTATTCGATCGACGCGGTGAATGAATTCGACCCGCTCTTCGAAGACATCTACGCCTACTGCGAAAAGATGGAGTTGAACGTCGACACGCTGATCCACGAAGCCGGCGCGGGTCAGATGGAGATCAACTTCTTCCACGCGCATCCGCTGGGGCTGGCCGACGAGGTGTTCTTCTTCAAGCGCACCATCCGCGAAGCCGCGCTGCGCCACGAGATGTACGCCACCTTCATGGCCAAGCCCATGGCCAACGAGCCCGGCAGCGCGATGCACGTGCACCAGAGCGTGCTCAACAAGGTGACCGGCCAGAACATCTTCAGCAACCCCGACGGCTCGCCGTCAAAGGAGTTCTACTGGTACATCGGCGGCTTGCAAAAGTACACGCCAGCGGCGATGGCGCTGTTCGCGCCCTACGTCAACTCCTACCGCCGCCTGGCGCGCTCCACCGCCGCGCCCATCAACATCCAGTGGGGCTCTGACAACCGCACCGTGGGCATACGCTCGCCGGTGGCCTCGGCCGCCGCGCGGCGCATCGAAAACCGCGTCATCGGCGCCGACGCCAACCCCTATGTGGCGCTGGCCGCCACCCTGGCTTGTGGCTATCTGGGCATCAAGAACAAGATCGAACCCGCCTCTGAGTGCAAGGGCGACGCCTACTTGTCCGAGTACCAGTTGCCGCGCTCGCTCAGCGAAGCGCTGGGCTGGCTGGCCGACGAGAAAGACCTGCACGATGTGCTGGGCAAGTCCTTCATCACCGTCTATTCCGAGATCAAGGAAATCGAGCACGACGAGTTCATGAAAGTCATCTCGCCGTGGGAGCGCGAGCACCTGCTGCTGCACGTCTGAGCGCCCCCTCGAGCCCTCACATGAACGACCTCTCCCACATGCCTCAGTTCGATCAGCTGGGCACCTCGCGCAGCACGTCTGAATGGCAGGCTGCCGACGCCGCGCACTACCTGCATCCCTTCACCGATTTCAAGGCGCTGGCTGCCAAGGGCTCGCGCGTCATCACCCGCGCCGACAACGTCTATCTGTGGGACAGCGATTCGCACAAGCTGTTCGACGCCATGTCCGGTCTGTGGTGCGTCAACGTGGGCTACGGCCAGCAAGCGCTGGTCGATGCGGCCACGCAGCAGATGCAAACGCTGCCGTTTTACAACTCGTTCTTCCAGACGGCCACACCGCCAGCGATCGAGCTGGCCGAGTTGCTGGCGCAGGTCACGCCGCCGCAGTTCCAGCATGTGTTCTTTTCGGGCTCGGGCTCTGAAGGCAATGACACCGTGGTGCGCATGGTGCGTCGCTACTGGGACTTGCTGGGTCAGCCCGAGCGCAGCGTCATCATCAGCCGCCGCAATGCGTATCACGGCTCGACCATGGCCGGCGCGTCGCTCGGCGGCATGAGCGACATGCACGCGCAAGGCGGCCTGCCAATTCCAGGCATCGTGCACATCGAGCAGCCGTTCTGGTTTGCTCACGGCCGTGGCGAGCATCCCCAGCCGCTGTCGGCCGAGGCCGAAAAAGCCAGCCGCGATCGCTTCGGCCTCGAGGCCGCCGGCTGGCTTGAAGCCAAGATCCTCGAGCTCGGTGCCGACAAGGTGGCCGCCTTCATCGGCGAGCCGGTGCAAGGTGCCGGTGGCGTGATCGTGCCGCCCGACACCTACTGGCCCGAGATCCAGCGCATCTGCGACAAGTACGGCATCTTGCTGGCGTCAGACGAAGTGATCTGCGGCTTCGGGCGCACCGGCAACTGGTGGGGTTGCGAAACCCTGGGCTTCCGACCCGACCTGATGACCTTCGCCAAGGGCGTCACCTCGGGCTACATCCCGTTGGGTGGCGTGATGGTGGGCGAGCGCGTGGCGCGCGTGCTCATCGATCAGGGCGGCGACTTCAATCACGGCTACACCTACAGCGGCCATCCGGTGGCCTGCGCGGTCGGGCTGGCCAATGTGCGGCTCATCCGGCGCGAGGGCCTGGTCGAACGGGTGCGCAACGAGACCGGGCCTTACCTGGCCGAGCGGTTTCGCGAGATCGCAGAGCACGCCCTGGTGGGCGAGGTGCAGTCGATCGGACTGATGGGCGCGATTCAACTCGTCAAGGACAAGTACAGCGGCCAACTCTTTGACAGCAGCTTGTCGGTGGGCATGGTGTGCCGCGGACATTGCTTTGGCAACGGACTCATCATGCGCGCCGTGGGCGACCGCATGATCATCGCCCCGCCGCTGGTGACCACGCTCGAGCAGATCGACGAGCTCATGCGACTGATTCGTTACTGCCTTGACCTGACGCTGGCCGATGTGCGCCAGCGCGGCTGGATTTGATCCCCCACCCTTTGCCCAACCCCCGTGTTTTTTGACCTCACGCCGCCTGGAGATTCAGACATGCCACGACCTTTCCTGAAGACGATTCCCAAGACACTGGCCCTGTGTGCTGCCCTGCTGGTGTGTGCCAGCCCTGCCAGCGCGCAATCCGAAGAGCCTGTGCTGAACATCTACAACTGGTCCGACTACATTGCACCAGACACGCTGGCCAACTTCGAGAAAGAAACCGGCATCAAGGTGCGTTACGACAATTTCGACAACAACGAAATCGTCCACGCCAAGCTGGTGGCAGGCAAGACCGGCTACGACATCGTGGTGCCCTCGTCGAACTGGGCCAAGCTGCAGGCTGACGGCGGGCTGCTCCAAAAGCTCGACAAGTCCAAGCTGCCCAACCTCAAGAACCTCGACCCCGCCGTGCAGGCGCAACTCGCGCAGCTCGATCCGGGCAACGAGTACATGGTCGACTGGCTGTGGGGCTACACCACGGTGGGCATCAACGTCGACAAGGTCAAGGCCGCACTCGGTGACTTGCCCATGCCCGACAACGCCTGGGACCTGCTGTTCAAGCCTGAGTACATCTCGAAGCTGAAGTCATGCGGCGTGTCCATGCTCGACTCGGCCTCAGAGGTGGTTCCGGCCGCCTTGCACTACCTGGGCAAGCCCGCGTACAGCAAGAGCTCGGGCGATTACGCGCAGGCCGCAGCAGTGCTCAAGTCGATCCGCCCCTACGTCACGCTGTTCAGCTCATCGGGCTACATCAACGACATGGCCAACGGCAGCATCTGCGTGGCGTTGGGCTGGTCAGGTGACATCAACATCGCCGCTCAGCGCGCCATCGATGGCAAGACCGGCCAGAAAATTCAGGCCCTGATCCCCAAGACCGGCGGCGTGCTGTTCTTTGACGTGATGGTCATTCCGGCCGATGCGCCGCACCCCGGCAACGCCTACAAGTTCATCGACTACATCTTGCGAGCTGAAGTGCACGCCAGCATCACCAACAAGGTGTTCTACGCCAACCCCAACCTGGCATCGCGCGCCTTCGTGAAGCCTCAGGTGGCCAACAACCCCACCGTGTTCCTGTCTGACGCCGACTTGAAGCGCATGGCCGCACCCGATTCGCTCAGCAACGACTTGCGTCGCCTGATGACGCGCACCTTCACCTCGTTCAAGACGGGCATCTGATCCCAGCTCGACTGCCACATCATGAATACCAGCACTGCATCGCCCGAGGCCGATCCGTCGAAGTTCCTGTCGATTCGAGATCTCGTCAAGGACTTCGATGGCTACAAGGCCGTCAACAACGTCAGCCTCGACATCGCCAAGGGCGAGATTTTTGCGTTGCTGGGGTCTTCGGGCTGCGGCAAGTCCACCTTGCTGCGCATGCTGGCGGGCTTCGAGAAGCCCACCTCAGGCAGCATCGTGCTGGCCGGTCAGGACGTGGCCACGATGCCGCCCTACGAGCGGCCGATGAACATGATGTTTCAGAGCTACGCGCTGTTCCCGCACCTCAGCGTGTGGGACAACATCGCCTTTGGCCTGCGCCGTGCCGGCATGCCCCGGGACGAGATCGCCGCTCAGGTCGATGCCATGCTCAAGCTGGTGCAGCTGGGCAAGTTCGGCCAGCGCAAGCCGCATCAGCTCTCAGGCGGCCAGCAGCAACGCGTGGCGCTGGCCCGCAGTCTGGCCAAGAGACCGCAGCTGCTGCTGCTCGATGAGCCACTGGGCGCGCTTGACAAGAAGCTGCGCGAAGAAACCCAGATCGAGCTGGTCAACATCATCGAAAACGTGGGCGTGACCTGCGTGATGGTCACCCACGATCAGGAAGAAGCCATGACCATGGCCTCGCGTCTGGCGGTCATGAGCGAAGGCCGCTTCATGCAGGTGGGCGCGCCGGGCGACATCTACGAAACCCCAGCCACGCGCTTCGTGGCCGACTTCATCGGCAACGTCAACCTGATGGAAGGCACGCTGAGCGTCGATCAGGTCGATCACGTCATCATCGATTGCGCCGACTGCCAACACTATGTGGGGCACGGCATCACTGGCACCGAAGGCATGCCGGTGACCGTGGCGCTGCGGCCTGAAAAAATCCGCATCGGCCGTGATCTGCTGCCACCCGTAGACGGTGAGCCCGCTGGCGGTTTGAACCGCGTGCAAGGCACCGTCAAGGACCTGTCCTATTTCGGCAGTTTTACCGTCTACCACCTGGCGCTGGCCAGCGGCATGGTGCTCAAGATCAGTGCCAGCAACACCGAGCGCCACCGCGCCGACGAGCTCACCTGGGGCGATACCGCCTGGGCCAGCTGGTCGCCCGAAGCCCACGTGGTGCTGACGTCATGAAGCGCTGGTGGTCTGCCCTGGTCTCAGGCCGCTCGGCGGTCATCGGCGTGCCGTATGCGTGGCTGCTGGTGTTCTTCTTGTTCCCGTTCCTGATCGTGATGAAGATCAGCGTGTCCGAGATGGAGGCGGTGAGCTTCAAGGACCTGATCACGGTGGCCGACGGTGCGGTGTCGATCACCCTGAAATTCAGCAACTACGTCTTCATCACCGAAGACGACCTGTACTTCCTGACCTATTTGTCCAGCCTGAAGTACGCCGCCTGGACCACCGTGCTGTGTCTGGTGATCGGCTACCCGTTTGCCTACTTCATGGCCCGGGCCAGCTCCACGATGCAGCCGACGCTGCTCATGCTGGTGATGCTGCCGTTCTGGACATCCTTCTTGCTGCGTGTTTATGCATGGAAGGGCCTGCTGAGCGAAAACGGCTGGGCCTACGAACTGGTCACCGGCACCGGCCTGGATCAATTGCTGGCTTCGCTGGGGCTCATTCCGGCGCCGGGGCAGCTCATGAACACGCCTTTTTCGCTGGTGCTGGGCATGACCTACACCTACTTGCCATTCATGATCTTGCCGCTGTACTCCAACCTGTCGAAGATGGATCTGCGCTTGCTGGAAGCCGCGCAGGATCTGGGCGCCACGCCCTTCGTGGCGTTCTGGAAGATCACCGTGCCGCTGTCCAAGGCCGGGATCATTGCCGGCTCGATGCTGGTGTTCATTCCGTGCGTGGGCGAGTTCGTCATTCCCGAACTGCTGGGCGGGCCGCAAACGCTGATGATCGGTCGCGTGCTGTGGGACGAGTTCTTCAGCAACAACGACTGGCCCATGGCCTCGACCGTGGCGGTGGTGATGGTGCTGTTGATCGTGGTGCCGCTGGCCATCTTCAACAAGTACCAGGCTGAAGCCGACGGGGTGCGCAAATGAAGGGCTCGTTTTTGCAACGCTGGTTTGGCACCGGCTGGCTCGCGATGGGCTTTGTCTTTTTGTACCTGCCCATCGTGGCGCTGGTGGTGTATTCGTTCAACGACTCGCCTGTGCCGAACTCATGGCGCGGCTTCACCCTGAAGTGGTATGCCGCGCTGGCGGCCGACGACGAGATGATCTCGGCGTTTTTGCTGTCGATGAAGATTGCCTTCTTCACGGCGTGCTCGTCGGTGCTGCTGGGCACGCTGGCGGCTTTTTCGCTGGTCAAGTACCAGCGATTCACCGGGCGCACCTTGTTCACCGGCATGGTCAACGCGCCGCTGGTGATGCCTGAGGTCATCGTCGGGCTGTCTTTGCTGCTGATGCTGGTGTCGGTCGAGCGGGCACTGGGCTTTCCCGAGCGAGGCGTGCTCACGATCTGGATGGGCCACCTGTTGCTGGGCATGGCCTATGCCACGGTGGTCATCCAGGCACGGCTCAAAGAGCTGAACCCACAGCTCGAAGAAGCGGCCATGGACCTGGGCGCACGCCCGTGGCAGGTGTTCACGCTGGTGACACTGCCGATGATTTCGCAATCGCTGATGTCGGCCTGGTTGCTCACGTTCACGCTGTCACTCGACGACGTGGTGCTGTCGGCCTTTCTCTCGGGGCCGGGCTCGACCACCATGCCGCTGGTGATCTTCTCGCGTGCGCGGCTTGGCTTGAACCCCAGCGTCAACGCAGTCGCCACGGTGATCGTGGTCGCCGTGGCCATCGGCGTGGTGGTGGCGAGCTACCTCATTGCCCGAGCCGAGCGCAACCGCTTGCTCGAAGTGGCCTCGGCCGATCGCGCTTGAAAACCCATTTCCCCTACACCCTCGCAATCGACTCACCTCAAGGAAACTCAACATGAAGATCTGGCGCATCTCCAGCGTGACCCTGGCCATCGCCGCGGCCTTTCCGTTGCCAGCCGCAGCGCAATCGAACGCCGAACTGCTCAAGGAGCTCAAGGCGCTGCGCGACCGCGTGACCCAGCTCGAAAACAAGCTCAAGGCCGCCGAGACGCCCAAGCCGGCTCCAGCCGCACCCGTCGCCGTGGTGCCTGCTGCGCCCGCGGTCGTGGGCATGACGCCAGACCAGGCCCGTGAAATGGGCCGCATCGCCGTCAAGGTCGATGCGCTCGAGGACGAACGCGAGAACTCCTTCCTCAAGGGCCTGGAGATCCACGGCAGCATCGACCCGGCCTTCATCTACAACCGCGCTCAGGACACGGCGGGCTTCCAGTTTTTGCAGAAGGCTGGCGGCGACGACAACAACATGTACGCCTATGACAACTCGTTCTTCGGCACGGCCACGCTGGACATCGTCAAGCAACTCGAAGGCGGCTCCATATTCCGCCTGACGCTGATGCCAGACCGCGGCGTCGGCTCCTTCATCAACGACGGCGACATCGTTCACGAGGCCAGCGCATCCATCCCCCTGACCGACGAAAACACCCGCCTGATCGCGGGCCAGATCCCCGACTGGTCGGGCTATGAGCTGCTGCCTTCGGCGGAAAACAAGCTCATCACCCACAACCTGCTGTTCGACTTCATCGCACCGTTGGCCTATACCGGCGCCGGTCTTGAGCTCACGCGTGGTGACTGGGTGGTCAAGGGCGTGATCGGCAACATGAACGCCACCAAGCAGTCCACCGGTGACAAGTCGCCCGTGGTTGCTTACCGGGCCGACTACTCGATCAACGAATACTCAGGCATCGGTTTTTCCGGCGTGCACGGCAAGGCGGCCAACTACGTTCAAGACACCGGCAACACCGGCTTGAACCTGTTTGAAGTCGACGGCTACTTCATCCGTGGCGACTGGACCTTGCAAGGCCAAGCCAGCTACGGACGCCAGAGCAAGGCGGCCATCGCGCTCAGCGAAGACGGCGACTATCAGGACGCTCAGTGGTGGGGCGTGTCGGCACTGGCGGCCTACAAGTTCACCCCGCGTCTTGAAGGCGTGGTGCGGGCCGACTACATCGACAACCACAGGAACGGCGGCGGTCTGCTGGGCTTTGGCCAGGACAACGTCAACGGCATCGGTCAGGACATCGACAGCACAGGCAATGTGGCCGACCCGTTCAGCAATGGCGCCAACCGCTATGCGCTGAGCCTGGGCGGCAACTACCGCTTCAACGAGTACACCCTGTTCAAGCTGGAGTACCGCTTCGACTTTGCCAACAAGAACGTTTTCTATTACGTCGACAAGGACGACTACAAGAAGAACAACCAGTTGTTCGGCGCCTCGGTGGTGGTGTCCTTCTGATGACGGCATCGGCGGCACGCGACTGGCACGCACTGGCGGCCGCGTGCCAGCCTGATGGCCGCATGGTCATCGACGGCGTGCGGCGCCACGCGACATCGGGCGAGACCTTTGACTGCATCTCGCCGGTGGACGGCCGCACCCTCACGCAAGTGGCGCGCGGTCAGGCCGCCGACATCGACATGGCGGTGGCCTCGGCTCGCCGCGCCTTTGACGACGGGCGCTGGGCCCACAAGCCGCCGGCCGTGCGCAAGAAGATCCTGCTGCGCTTTGCCGAAAAAATGCTGGCGGCCAAGGACGAGCTGGCCTTGCTCGAAACACTCGACATGGGCAAGCCGATTGCCGACAGCCTGGGCGTTGACGTGCCGTCCAGCGCACGATGCATCGCCTGGTACGCCGAAGCCATCGACAAGGTCTACGACGAGATCGCCCCCACGGCGCGCAGCGCGCTGGCACTGATCACCCGCGAGCCCATGGGCGTGATCGGCGCCATCGTGCCTTGGAACTACCCGATGCTGATGACCGCCTGGAAGCTCGGCCCCGCGCTGGCCACCGGCAACAGCGTGGTGCTCAAGCCCAGCGAAAAAGCCTCGCTCACCGCACTGCGCCTCGCCGAACTGGCTGTTGAGGCCGGCTTACCCCAAGGCGTGTTCAATGTGGTGCCAGGCTATGGCCACGAGGCCGGCGAAGCGCTGGCGCTGCACATGGAAGTCGACGCCGTCGGCTTCACCGGCAGCACCCGCGTGGGCCGCAAGATGCTCGAATACGCCGGGCGCAGCAACCTCAAGCGCGTCTACAACGAACTCGGCGGCAAGTCGGCCTTCATCGTGTTTGACGACTGCAACGACATCGCCCGCGCGGCGCGCACCGCCGCTGGCAGCGTATTTTTCAACCAGGGCGAAAGCTGCAATGCGCCCACGCGCGTGATGGTTCACGAGCGCGTGGCCGACGAGTTCATCGAAGTGCTCAAGGCGCAGGCTCCCAAATACCAGCCCGCCGACCCACTGAACCCCAACACCGCCATGGGCGCTTTGGTCGACGACAACCAGTTGCGCACCGTGCTGGGCTACGTCGACATCGGCCGCGATGAAGGCGCCAAGCTGCTCTTTGGCGGGCAGCAGGCGCGCACGGACTCAGGCGGCTATTACGTCGAGCCCACGGTGTTCGAAGGCGTCAACAACCAGATGCGCATCGCGCGCGAAGAGATCTTCGGCCCGGTGATCTCGGTGCTGCGGTTTTCCACCGAAGACGAGGCCATCGCCACCGCCAACGATTCGCCCTACGGCTTGCAAGCCAGCGTGTGGAGTCACCAGTTTGATCGCGTGCACCGCGTGTCTCGCGCGCTGCGAGCAGGCACCGTGCAAGTCAACCAGTTTGACGAAGACGACATCACCGTGCCCTTTGGCGGCTACAAGCAAAGCGGCAACGGCCGGGACAAGTCGCTGCACGCGCTCGACAAGTACACCGAGCTGAAGACCACCTGGATGCGTATCGACTGATGCAAGCCCTGCGCGACAAACTCGCCGCCGACGGCGTGCACAGCCTGCTGGCGCAGTTCACCGACGTGCACGGCGTGGCGCGCGGCAAGCTGGTGCCGCTCAACCAGCTCGAGCTGCTGATGACCGAAGGCGTCGGCTTTGCCGGCCCGTCGATCTGGGGCACCGGGCTGCCGCGCACCGGGCCGCGCGCCGAGTACTGCGGCCGCGGCCAGATTGAATCTGTGCGCGCCCTGCCCTGGCTGCCCGGCATCGCCCGCGTGGTGTGCGACGGCTTTGTGGCCGGCGAGCCGTTCGATGCCTGCCCGCGCCAGGTGCTGCGCCGCCAGATGGCGCGCCTGGGCGAACGCGGCTGGGTCTTGCGCACCGGCATCGAGCCCGAGTTCTTTTTGCTGCGCCGCACCGACAGCGGCTTTGAGCCCGCCGACCCGCTCGACCGGCTCGACAAGCCGTCGTACGACCTCAAGAGCCTGCCGCGCCAGCGCGAGTTTTTGCACGCGCTGGCCGATGGCCTGACGCGTTGCGGTCTCGATGTCTTTCAGATCGACCACGAAGACGCGCACGGCCAGTACGAACTCAACTTCCACCATGCCGATTCGCTCACCAGCGCCGACCACCTCATGCTCTTCAAGATGGCCGCGCACACGCTGGCCGAAGAGCGCGGCATGGTGTTTTCGATGATGCCCAAGCCGTTTGCCAACCAGCCTGGCAGCGGCATGCACTTTCATGTGTCGCTGTGGCAGGCTCAAGCGAACGGGGTCTGCGTGTTTGACGACGCGCAGCAAGACCTGTCGCCTTTGGGCCGTTATTTCATCGCCGGGGTGCTGCATCACGCTGCCGCGCTCACCGCCTTGGGCGCACCCACGGTCAACAGCTACAAACGCCTGAGCGCCGATGTGTCCATCACCGGCACCACCTGGGCGCCGGCGTGCGTGACGCACGGGCCCAACAACCGCACTGCCCTCGTTCGCACGCTGCCCGGCCGCTTTGAATGGCGTGCGCCCGACGCTTCGGCCAATCCCTATTTGGCCACCGCCGCGCTGATCGCCGCGGGCCTGGACGGCATCGACTGCGGCCTGGCCCTGCCTGTGGCCTGCACCGACGACCTGTTCGAATGCACCCCGACGCAACTGGCCGCACGCGGCATCGCCCCGCTGCCCCAAAGCCTGGCCGAAGCCATCGACGCGCTCGAAGCCAACAGCGTGGTGTGCGCCGCGCTGGGCGACACCTTGAGTGCCGAATTCATTCGCCTCAAGCGCGATGAATGGCAAGCCTATGGCAGCCACATCAGCAGCTGGGAAATGCAGCGCTACGCCGCCACGTTCTGAGGCAGCGCCTCTCGCCGCGCGGCGCGTGACACGTCGGCGGGTGCGTCGAGCTTGCGGCGGTGGTCTGACCAGACCTGGCGCCAGTGGCGCGCGCCGGGGGTGCCGTTCCACAGGCCGAGCAGGTGGCGCGACGCACGTGACCAAGGCTCGCCTTGCGCGACCAGGCGGTCCATGTAGCCAACCATCGCGGCTTCGATGTCGGGGCGCGTCAGGTTGTTGGCAGCGTCGCCGTAATGCAGCTCGTCCCAGCGCGCCAGCCACCACGGACGGTGATAGGCCTCGCGGCCGAGCATCACGCCGTCGACATGTCGCAGGTGCTCGGTGATCTGATCGTCGGTGGTCACGCCGCCGTTGATCACGATGGTCAGCGCAGGAAAGTCGTGCTTCAGGCGATACACCAGCTCGTGGCGCAGCGGCGGCACCTCGCGGTTTTCCTTCGGGCTCAGGCCCTTGAGCCACGCATTGCGCGCGTGCACGATGAACACCTCGCAGCCGGCATCGGCGATCTGCCCGACGAAGTCGCGCACGAAGTCGTAGCTTTCGATCTTGTCGATGCCAATGCGGTGCTTGACCGTGACCGGGATGCTCACCGCATCGCGCATCGCCTTCACGCCATCGGCCACCAGCGCCGGCTCGGCCATCAGGCACGCGCCAAACGCGCCGCGCTGCACCCGCTCGCTCGGGCAGCCGCAGTTCAGGTTGACCTCGTCATAGCACCAGTCCTGCGCGAGCTTGGCGCAATGCGCCAGATCGGCGGGCTCGCTGCCACCCAACTGCAGCGCCAGCGGATGCTCTTCGGCGTTGAACTCGAGGTGCCGCTTCACGTCGCCATGGATCAGCGCGCCGGTGGTGACCATCTCGGTATAGAGCCGCGTGTGGCGCGTGAGCAGCCGATGGAAATAGCGGCAGTGTCGGTCGGTCCAGTCCATCATGGGCGCGACCGACAGGCGCCATGGGTTTGGCACACGTTCCCCAGAGGCGAACGGTGCGGGCTGATCGGATCGAAGGTCGGTCATCGGGTGCAATTTTCGGGTTTTGGGTGCACACAGATTGCACACGGCGGGCACCTTAACCCAGCTTGCTTCGGTTTCGGGCTGCGCCTTGATGATGCACCACTACCGGTGCAACCATTGCACTACAATGCCACATGGCAACGCTGATTCGCCTCCCGAAGTCCAAGCTGACCATGTACGCCGGCGACCACAACCCACCGCACTTCCATGTGCTGGCCAGCGATGGCTGCGAAGCTCTGATTGACTTGGCATCCCTGCGGGTGATTGACGGCACCGTGCGGCCGGCAGTGTTGAAGGAAGCGCTGGCTTGGGCCAGCCTGAATGTGGCGCTACTGGCCACGAAGTGGAAGGAACTGAACCCATGAGGCCAAAGCAATTCACTCTGTCCAGCGTCAAGACCACGCCGACTGCCAGCTTGCTGCTGCGCTATGCGGACGGCGAGCAATTCGAAGTCAGTCTGGTGGACACGATCACGCAGCACCCAACGCTGGAACGGCTGAAGGATCCCAAGGTGTTCAGCTCGGCCAAGGTCGGTGACCACGGCGCCTCGGTGATCTGGGCGAACGACGACGACCTGGAACTGGCAGCCGACAACCTGCGCGCACGAGCCGTTGAGCATGCCGGAGGCGTGTCGCATGAATTCATTTGGAATTGGATGGCCAGGCACGACCTGAAACTCGACACGGCGGCGCTGGCGCTGGGTGTGTCCCGCCGCATGCTCGCCTACTACCGCAGCGGCGCCAAGCCAGTGCCGCGCACCGTCGCGCTGGCCTGCCTCGGGTGGGAAGAGGTGATGAAGAACGACACCCTTCGGCTGAAGGCATAGCGTGGGCTTAGCAATCGTCGGAACACGGCGTTCGTTGGAAACATCCCCATAAAAATCAATGGCTTGCGGCTTAGCCTGTTAAGCAGCTGCTAAGCGCCGGAGGCCACCAGCGCCGGCCCGGCCATCAGGCACGCGTCAGATCCGTCAGCCAGCGCATCCCCTGGCAGGACTCCAGTTTCAGGTACTTATGGCTCACCTGGTGAGCCTGACAACCACTAACGTATGGAGGTCTCTCGGGCCCATTTGGGCCCGAGTTCTCTATGCTCTGGCGCACCTGCGGGTCGATGTCCGAAGTGCAGAAGGACGCAAGGTGTTGCCTTCGATAGCCTTCCGCTTGGTCCCTTGGCGACTGATGAAATAAAAACGCTGCTGAGTGCCGGAGCGTCCCTCGGACACGCATTTGGATGTGTTTCTTGTGGAATAACTTGGCACGTGCGGGAGGTCTGATGGCCCGATGCCCTGACAACACAACGTCCCACCGAAGGTTGCGAGCGCTTCACTGACATCGGCCAGGAGGAAATACTTTTGAAGAGGAATCAGGAGCAGACTGCAGGGCGGTTCGTCTCAGTAGACTGCCCGAACGCGGATATAAAAATCAGAAAAGGCGCAGCACATGGCAGAAAAGACCGAAGGCATGGATTCTGCGAAGCCTGAAACTGGGCCTAGCTTGTTCTCAGGTTCTGTCCCGATCCGAGAGGCTCTGAATGAACTGCGATTGCGTCTTCTCGACCTGACGGGGCGGAACAGACTTATTAACTTTAAGCACGGCCCGGGCAAATCCCTTCAGTTCGTACACACGAACTTCGACGCTATCTTCAAACGGCTTGTTGACCAGACCAGCCGAGTACTAATCGCCCCGCTACAGGAGCCCGATCGCGGCGAGTGGATCACGAAGAATGGACGCCGGGTACGCCCAGATCCCCGGGAATTTGCTATCAGTTTGGGTATCGACCCTTCTTACGACCTCGCAGTTGGATCCCGAAGATCGACGACCACGGCCATGGCCGCGATCGATGCCCGTACGCTTTACTACTCAGAGGATCTTGGCAAACACTGCCGAAAGCTTGAGCGCGAGGCGAAGCTCGCCATCGAGGAAACGGGTGCGAACATGCTGCACTTGGCGATGGGATTTCTCGAGTTTCCAGAAGCCCCGGGCGGCGACAAGCTCTACCTTGCACCGCTGCTGTGCATACCAGTGGCTATGACCCGAACGGATGATGGCCAGTATTCCTCGTTCTTCCTGAACTCCACTGGCGAGGAACTCGCTGACAACCTCTCGCTCCGGGAAAAGCTCAGGCGCGACTTCGCATTCAACCTGCCGGAGTACGACAACGAGTCAGGGGTATCCGTTGACGCCTACCTCAGCGAGGTGACGGAGGCTGTTCGCAACCAACCGAACTGGTGCGTGCGCCGGATGATGACGCTCACGCTTCTGTCGTTCACCAACATGCTGCTCGTTCGGGAACTACAACCCGAAAGCTGGCCGCAGGATGCCCCGCTGGAAGAGCACCCGCTCGTGAAGCAGGTCTTTGAAGGGCGGGCGAAGGAAGGGCCTGATGGGGGTGCGCAATATGCAGAAGAGTACCAAATTGATGACCACCCCAAGCGCGACATTCCGCTCATATACGACGCGGACAGTTCTCAGCACAGCGCCCTAATCGATGTGCTCGATGGGCAGAACCGTGTAATCGAAGGCCCACCAGGCACCGGGAAATCCCAGACCATCACGAATTTGATCGCAGCAGCCCTTCACGCAGGCAAGAAGGTCTTGTTTGTTGCTGAAAAGCTGGCAGCCCTTGAGGTCGTCAAGTCGCGCCTGACACAGGCTGGACTGGACCCCTTTGTGTTGGAGCTTCACAGCAACAAGGCCAATAAAAAGAGGATCCTCGAGGACATCGAGACGCGCATGAGCTTGCATCCTCCTGCGGATCCCGGGATTGATGAGATGTTGGGGCGGCTCGAGCAAAAGCGCCAAGAGCTCAGGACATACGCAGACCTGATGAACTCGAAATTCGGCAATAGCCTTGACATCACACTTCATCAGGTCATGTGGAGGGCGGAACGACACCGCTTACAGGCTTGTGGCAGCGCGCTCCCGGCACAGAAGTTGGAGTTTCTCGCCGCACCTAGGACGACCCGAACTCAGCTTGCAGACATAGGCGACCGCCTACGCTATCTGGCTAACCAACTTCAACTGGTTGGCGCTTATGGGCAGAGTCATCCGCTTTGGGGGTTTTTCCCAACCGAGCTCCGACCAGAGGACGATCTGGCGGTGCAGCAAGTGCTCAGGACCTTTGAAGTCAGGTTTGAGCGCTTCTACAAAACGACCACCGATGCGGCCCTACTCCTGGGTGGAGCCAACATCAACATGAGCGCGGAGAGCGCGAAGCAGCTCGTTGAGGTCTTGGCAAACATCAGCCCTGCCGATGACGGAGAAGTGGAGTTTTCAGCCCTGCCAGTCCTTTTCCCAGCCAATGACGCCATCGGGGCTCACAGCATGGCCGTGCTGTTGGATGTTGGACGTCGAATCGCTGCAATAAAGAGCCTCGAATCCCGCATGCAACGATGCTTGGTGAACCCTGCCCCGGCTGCCGACGAGTTAATCCAGCGGGCTCGAGGCTCCATCCTGAGCCTCGCGACCTGGGGCTTCTATGGGACTACGCGTGCAAGAGCTGAGGAAGTGGCGGCGGCGCTGCTCCTGAGAGCTAACCGTGCCAAAGCAGCACTTGAACGCCTGAGGACTGTGGCACGTACTGCCGGCATCCCCTTCTCAGGCCAGCATGCCGAGATCCAGGGGATATTGGCTGTTGTGCGTGTCTGCGCGACATCAACCAAGGAGATTCTTGACTACCGAAACGATGGTCTAAGACAGCCCGTCGCGGTGACGCGGCTGAAGCAGAACCTCACAGAACTGCTGCGCATTCAATCGGAAGAGAGTTACCTCGACACCCTATTCCACCTCGACATCGTGCCCTCGGATGCGGATTTGGCCGTCGCGGTTCAGACGCTCAGACAAGGGGACGCTTGGTATCGGGTGTTTCAGGGCCCTTGGCGGTCTGCCGTCGCGCTGCATCGGCGTATCACCAAGGACAAGGGGAAGATGGCAACCGTCCAGCGGTTGCGCGAACTCGAAAGGCTGAGCCGATTACGAAAGGACCGCGCAACGTGGGTGGGAAACCCCGGTTTACAGGCTCTCGCGGGTCGACATTTCGAGGCCGAGCAAACTCCGATCACTCGGCTAATTGACTCCGCAATGTGGATGGAGGTGGCTCAGGTGACGCTGGAGTCCGCAGGACTTCGTCTTTCCACCTTTGACCCACTGACGTTCGATAGGCTTTTGATAGCTCAGTTGTCGCAAAGTGCCCAGGGGATCAATCAGGCGGCCCATGAGCTTGACTTGGCAGCATCTGTCGTGACCCCGCTGCTTGTGGACTCAACGGCGGAAGTCTTGATAAGACTTGACTCGACCTTGTGGTCAACACGTATCGCGACCATGGAGGAGGCAGCCGCTGCCTTAACCGCTGCCGCTGCGTTCATGAAACAGCACTTCCGCCCTTCGATTACGGCGGATGAAGGTCTGGCCGTGCTGCTCGAGAGCGCTGCCTTGCCGGGGTTGGAGGCTTCGCTGGCGAACGATGCCACTGGACGGGAGTTGCTCGGTGGAAAATTCTTGGGCCGCCTCACGAATCTAGAGCCGTTCCTTGCCGCTCACACCTATGGGTCGATGGTTAGGCGGGCTAACCTTCCCGAAAGCATCCAGCGAATACTGATTTCCGAGCACTGCGTCTCAAATCACGAGAAGCTTAGGAGACACACTGACGCCATCAATAGGGGATGGCAAGACGTCCTTGACTTCGCCAGCGCGATGGCCTCTTACGGCCGCTTCGAGGCTGCGGTGTGGGCGGACCCGGTGGGACTTACAACATCGCAGTTCGCGAGACGCTTGTTTGAAAAGACGCAGAGCGCCGCAAACCAGGTGTCTGTATTGCTCCCTTGGGCTCAGTACATTGGCGCACGACTAACTGCTCTGGATCAGGGACTTGAGGGCTTCGTCGCCGCGCTGGAAGTCGGCGACATTGCGTCTGACAAGCTTGAGCATGCCTTCAAATTTCGGTTCTATGCCGGCATCGCAAAGGCCGCATTTGATCGAACTCCCACTTTGAAGCAATTCAGCGGAGAGCGGCACACAGCCACTCGGCGCGAATATGCAGATCTCGACCGAAGCATCATCAAACTTCGTGGGCTTCAGATTGCCCGTGAATGCAAGCGTCTAAGCCGCCCACCGCAGGGAAACAACGCTGCTCGAGTTGGGGATAAAACCGAGATGCATCTGCTGGATCTGCTCACCAATCAGCAACGACCGCGCGTACCGGTCAGACAGATCATGAAAAGGGCAGGCCGAGCAATTCAAGAGCTCAAGCCTTGCTTCATGATGGGCCCTCAGGCCGTCGCTCAGTTTCTCGACCCGGGTCATCTCAAATTCGACATTGTGGTCATGGATGAGGCATCGCAGCTTCGACCCGAGCAGGCGATAGGCGCCGTGGCGCGCGGCGCACAACTGGTGGTCGTGGGCGATCCCAAGCAGCTTCCGCCCACGTCATTTTTCTCTCGGATGTCCTCAATCGAGGACGATCCCGACGGACTTAACCAGATGGCCACGACCGAGGCCGAGAGCATTCTCGATGTCTGTATCAGCCACTTTCGCCCCGTCCGCACACTTCGCTGGCACTACCGATCACATCACGAGTCATTGATTGCGTTCTCGAATCACCATTTCTATCGCGGGAACTTAGTTGTCTTCCCGTCGCCCTACCCGAAGAGCAGGGCACTGGGCCTGAGTTACCACTACGTGGCAGACGGCGTGTATGAGAACCAGATGAATCATGCTGAGGCACGGCGCGTTGTCGATGCGGCTGTCGAACACATCCTGACGCGACCTGCGGACTCACTCGGAGTCGTCACGTTGAACATAAAACAACGCGACTTGGTTGCAGAACTGCTCGATGAACGGCTCCGTAATCTGCCAAAGGCAATTCAGTTCAAGGAGAGCTGGGAGTCGGCGGGACTGGGGTTATTCGTGAAGAATTTGGAAAACGTTCAGGGCGACGAGCGCGACTGCATCCTTATTTCGACGACTTTTGGCAAGCCCAAGGACGCCAAAGTGGTTCGGCAGAACTTCGGCCCAATTAGCCGAGAGGGTGGTTGGAGGCGACTGAACGTCCTGTTTACTAGGGCGCGCAAGTCCGTGGCCGTGTACAGCTCCATGCATCCGGAAGACATTGTTTCGGATAGTCGCACCCCGGAGGGCACCAAGGCTTTGCGCAATTACCTTGAATTCGCTCGCAACGGAGTACTCAGGGCTGAAATGGAGACCAACCTCCCGCCGGAAAGTGACTTTGAGGTCGCGGTAATAGACGTTTTGCGTAACATGGGATATGAAGTCACTCCACAGCTAGGCGTGGCAGGGTTTCGAATTGACATTGCTGTCAAACACCCAGGGAGACTATCTGGGTATCTTGCCGCAATCGAGTGCGACGGTGCGACTTACCACTCTGGAGTATCGGTTCGAGATCGAGATCGTATTCGCCAAGAAATTCTGGAGAGTCTTGGCTGGCGCGGTCGTATCTGGCGTATTTGGTCCACAGACTGGTTTAGAAACCCGCACGCAGAAGCAGGCCGGCTTCACCAATTCCTCAAAATCCTTGAGAAACAACCTCTGCCGGATGATTTCATAGGGGCTGACACCGTCGACGTCCACAACACGCCGACGAATCTAGCTGAACTCGACACAACGATGAGCCCTGTCGGCCAAGAGTCTCTGACGATTGAAGACTTGATCTTCGATAATGATGAAGATGAACTCGAGATTGAGGTGGGGGACTTGGTGACCTACTTTCCCGCCGGCGAACCGGAAAATTTAGTCCAGGTTAGGCTGACACATAATCAAACCAATCCGCAGATGGGCCTAATTGGCGAGAACACACCTTTAGGATGCGTTCTGATCGGAGCAACGGTCGGCGAAGATGTTGTGTTGCGGGTTCCTGGCGTATCCATCCGCTCCTATGTGATAAAGAGCATCAAACGATTCGCTCAATGAGTGGTAGACGGATTTTGTGAATCGTCAATGCAGGAGTATTGCTTGCCAGGATTCCAGGCGAATCCAACTACTGTCAATACGAGAGACGTGTTCTCGAAAGTCGGCAATGAAGCCAGCGAATTCTTAGAATATTTGATGAATAAAAAATAGGCATTACGTGAGCCGGATCTTTACCTCGATCTCTGATCGGCTGCTAAGACCGGGCCGACGCCTATCTACCGAGCCTCAGCCGCCAGTAAACAACCTCTCATCCCACACCACAGCCTCCGGCGCACCGGCCGTGATGTGGGCGAAGTCCGGGTGGCCGGGGTTGATAAGCACGTTGCCTTCGCGGCGGGCCACGACCGAGGGCACTACCAGCACTGCGGTTCGCCGCTCGCGGATCCAGGCGTCGCCAAAGGCCCGGGCCACGCGCAGATCGGCGTGGTCCCAGCCGGTTGGAAGCTGGCTGGCGTCGTGACGCTCGACGGCGACCGCCTGTGCCACGGCAATCCCGACGGCCACATGGGTGCGCGGCACCCGGCCGATGCCGGCGTGGGCCAGACACTCGAGCATGGCGCCCGCATACGAAAGGCTGGCGTAGATGACGTCCACCGGTCTGAAGGGCAAGCTCATGGTGCTCAACGGCGCCGAGAAGTCAGAAGCCGAGCTGGTTGTCGCATCGCTGGTCACGCCGTCTGCAAAGGCCATCACCGTTCGTTTCACCGTCAAGTAGGTGGCCTTGTCGGCCGGGGGATTCAAACCCTCACCCTGGCCCTCTCCCAGAGGGAGAGCGAATTTGACGGGCCTGACCCTCACCCTAGCCCTCTCCCAGAGGGAGAGGGGATTTGAATAGCCATCTTCCGCCAGGCGGCAGATGGGCTTCGCATTTGCTCCCTCTCCCGCCCGCGGGAGAGGGCTGGGGTGAGGGTGCATCAGGCTCCCTCTCCCGCTCGCTGCCAGCGCGTCAACCACAGCTGCGGAAATTTGCGGCCGAACATAACGGCCCGGCTACCGACGGCACAACTCAGAACTGCAACTGCAGTCCCACCACGAACTTGTCGTTGTCGGTCGAGTTCACGCCGGGGCTGCTGACCTTGGTATTGGTGAAGGTGGCACTCACCTGTGCGTTGTAGCCATCGATGACGTAGTTCACGCCCAGATCGAACTGCTTGGTGTCGGTGTCGCTGTCTGCGTCAAACCTTTGCCAGCGGGTGAACGGCTGCAGCCTGCCCCAGCCGACCTTTTGGGCAAAGATGAACGACAGGCCGGTCGAATACGCCTTGCCCTGTTCCGACATCACCACATCGTCGGTGTCGTAGTCGTACCAGGCTGCTTCCACTGCAACCGCCCCCAGGCCCTGGAAGCGCTTTTCCATCAAGAAGTCGAGGTTCACGCCGGTGTAGTCGCCGCGACCGGTGGTGGTGAGCACGCCCTTGTCCTGATAGCGGAACGCCGCGCCCACCGACAGGATGTCTTTTTCGCCCAGAAAGTTGGCGATGTTGTAGTAGCCGGGGGCCCTGTCCCAGAAGTCGTACTGCAAGCGGCCCGAGTACATCAGCGAACCGTCGTTGGTCTTGATGCCGGCGTCTTTGGCCTGATCTTTGGTGAGCGAACCCACGCCCAGGGTGTAGCCCTTGAATGCGCCAAGCGAATAGCCCAGCCGGCCATCGGCCACGGTGCCCCAGACCACGCCGCCATCGTCACGCGCCACAAAGATGCCGCCGTAGCCGCCGTAGCGCGATGCCACATAGGGCCAGTAGCCGCCGCCCATCGAGTAGTACGGCCCGGCCATGTTGGCGCGGTCGCTGGGCGACACCAGCCGGCCGGCCCAGATGTTGAACTCAGGCATGAACTCGAACTGCGCGAAGGCATCGAGCGTGTGATTGAACCCGCCTTCGCGCTCGGTGCTCACCGTGGCCTTGACGTACTTGTTGAGCGAGGCGCCGAACAGAAAGCGGCCGCTGTCCAGATGGAAGTCGGTGGAGTGACCCGGCGAGGCCGTGCCGTTGGGCGAGTCGGCGTTGGTGTAGCTGTAGCGCATCGCATAGCCCACGCTGAGCGAGCGGTCGTCACCGAAGTCGAATGTGTAGGCCTGTGCCGCGATGGGGCTGGCGCCGAGCGCCCATGCCGCGCCCAGCCACTTGAAGATTTGCCACGCACGCATGCCGTCCCCTTGATGTATCTCGTCCCTGCGAGTCGTGGGGATGATGCCTCACTGTGGCGCGTGACTGCCTAGGGGTCATCTCGGCTGGACGTTGCGCCTGGAAGCGCAGGCGTATCGCCACTGGGGCTCGAGCGTGGTGCCCGGTGGCACGTACTTCCAGTCTTCGACCTCATAGTCAGACATCAGCGCCTGGCCTGCGCCCATGGGCCCTGCGTAGTAGACGGCGGCTCGCGTTCTTGCAGCCTGACCCTTGCAATCGAACTCGATCAGCGTTTTGGTCGATGACCACGACAGGCTGCCCTCGCCCACCAGCAACAGCGGCTTGGCCCGGTCGACCAGCACCCACATGCGCCAGCGCTGGCCGGCACCTTGCACGCTTTCGGGGTCGACGTAGGTGACGCTCTCGCCAAACTCACCCAGCCGAAGCCACGGCGCAGCCCATGCGCTGCTGGCGATGCATGCCGACATCAGGCCGGTTGCGAGGATGAGCAGGGGCTTCATGAGGTGGCAAGGTTGCAAACTGCGGCGCAGCTTACCCGCACATGGCGGCACATCGATCGGCCGATGCGGCAAGGACAATCAACGCCAATCCGTGCGCCCTGCCCGGCTTGAGACTGGATCCAAGAATGTCTTTCCTTCAAAGCGCCCTGGGCGTGCTGGCCCTGCTGGGCCTGGCGTGGCTGGCCTCGGAGCAGCGCCGCGCCATCCACTGGCGGCCGGTGTGGTCGGGCATCGTGCTGGCCATGGTGTTGGCGCTGGCCATACGCTGGGTGCCCGGTGTGAGCTCGGCGGTGGCTGCCACCAACGGCCTGCTCGACGCGCTGATGGATGCCACGCGGGTGGGCACCGCCATGGTCTTCGGTTACCTGGGCGGCGGTGCGCTGCCCTATGACGCCACCCATCCCGAAGCCACCTTCGTGCTGGCCACGCAGGCGCTGCCGCTGATCCTGGTGGTGTCGGCGCTGTCGGCGCTGCTGTTTCACTGGGGCATCCTGACGCGGCTGGTGCAGGGCTTTGCGTGGGTCTTGCAGCGCACCATGGGCATCAGCGGCGCGGTGGGGGTGTCGGCCGCGGCAAACGCCTTTGTGGGCATGGTCGAAGGCCCGCTGGTGGTGCGGCCGTGGCTGGCCCGCATGAGCCGCGGCGAGCTGTTCATGACCATGAACTGCGGCATGGCCACCATCGCCGGCACGGTGCTGGTGCTGTACGCCGCCATCCTCAAACCGGTGATGCCCGATGCGATGGCGCACCTGCTGGCCGCCTCGGTGATTGCCATTCCGGTGGCGCTGGCGGTGGCCGCCCTGATGGTGCCGACCGATGCCGCCGGCCAGGCCATGCCGGTGAAGTTCGAGCGTGAAGACGACAGCGCGATGGCAGCCCTGGGTCGTGGCACCTCTGAGGGTTTGCAGTTGCTGCTGAGCATCATCGCCATGCTGATCGTGGTGGTGGCGCTGGTCACCTTGGTCAACACCGGACTGAAGGCGCTGCCCCATGTGGGCGGCGCGCCGGTTTCAGCCGAGCGCGTGATGGGGGTGCTGTTTTCGCCGCTGGCCTGGCTGTTGGGGGTGCCGTGGTCTGAGGCCGGCGTGGCGGGTCAGCTGCTGGGCAAGAAGACGGTGCTCAATGAATTCGTGGCCTACATCGACATGGCCGCGCTGCCCGATGAAGCCTTGTCGCCGCACAGCCGGCTGCTGATGGCCTATGCACTGGCCGGTTTTGCCAACTTCGGCAGCGTGGGCATCATGGTCGGCGGACTGGCGCCGCTGCTGCCTGAAGCACGCCGCGCCGACCTGGGTGTGCTGGCCATGAAGTCGGTGCTCGCCGGCTTGCTGGCCACCTGCATCACGGCAGCGCTGGTGGGCATGCTGTACTGAGCGCACAGCGCGCCGAGCTCACAGGCCCCGTTCCACCGCGTCCATCGCCGCCAGAAATTTCGGCACGTCGATGGGTTTGGTCAGGTACTCGAGCACGCCGGCCTTGGCGGCTTGTCTTTGCGATTCGGGCAGCGCGTCGGCAGACAGCACCATGCTGGGCAAGGCGGCCAGCGAGGAGTGAGCGCGCATCTGCTGCAACAGCTCCAGCCCGGTCATGTCGCCCAGATGCATGTCGAGCAGCACCAGATCGGGCGGGTCGCTCAAGGCGACTTGCAGTGCCTCGCGACCGCTCGTGGCACACACCAAACGCCACTGCGGACGCATTTCCATCACGGCCGTCATCAGCATCACGTTGGTCGGGTTGTCTTCGGCGTAAAGCACACACAGCCGGCCATCGTCACCCGCCGCGTGCGTCGGCCCGTCGGTGTCGCTCGTGCCTGGCTCGACACGCAGCCGCGTGTGGCCGGCCGGCAGCTTGAGCACGACGGTGAAGCTGCTGCCCACGCCCACTTCGCTGCTGACCAGCAATTGGCCGCCCATCAGCTCGACCAGGCCACGGGTGATCATCAGTCCGATGCCGGTGCCCTCGATGTGCGAGCGCTCGGCGCCCAGGCGGTTGAACGGCTCGAACAGATGCCCCATCTGCTCGGCCGACATGCCGTGCCCGGTGTCCTTCACCTCGATGGCGATCTCGTCATCTTGCGGCCCGGGGCCAGCCAGCACGCACACGCTGCCGCCGGGGCGGTTGTATTTGATGGCGTTGCTCAACAAATTGACGAGCACCTGGCGCAATCGCACACGGTCGGCCTCGACGCGCTCGGCCATGACGCCCTCGGGAAACAGCACATCGACGTGCAGTCCGGCATCCGCCGCCGCTTTGGACACCAGCGAGATCGCCTCGTCGATGGACTGACGCAAATCCACCGACTCGAGTGACATCGACACCGTGCCGCTCTCGATGCGCGACAGGTCGAGCAGATCGTTGATCATGGACAGCAGGTGCGAGCCGGCACTTTCGATCTGACGGGCATAGGCGCGCTGGGTGGCAGACAGCGGCGGGCTGCGATCGAGCTGCAGCAACTGCGAAAACCCCACCACCGAATTGAGCGGCGTGCGCAGCTCGTGGCTCATGTGCGAGAGGAACTGCGTCTTGGCCATGTTGGCCCGTTCGGCAGCCTGCGCGGCCAGCATGGCGGTTTCGGCCTTCTTGCGCGCGGTGATGTCTTCGATGACGGCCACGACAAAACCCGACTTGCCTGTGGCGTCGCACACCTGTGTGGCACAAAGCGAAAACAGCAAGTCATCGCCAGCAGCATGAAGTCCGCGCACTTGCATCGACAGACGCGGCACGTCGCCAGCCACCAGCTGCTCGAACTGCTGGCACAACCCCTGGCGGTCATCGAGGTGAATGAACTGCGCCAGCGTGTGGCCCACCATCGCCGCTTCTTGCAGACCAAGGCTGTCCGCGAGTTGGCTGTTGACCCGCAGGAAGCGGCCATCGGCGCCCAAGTGCGCCATGCCCACGGCGGCCATTTCGAAGGTGCTGCGCATTTCGAATTCGCTTTGACGCAGGCTGGCTTCGGCTTGCATGCGCGCAGCGTCGATGCGCACCGCACCGATGATGGCGGCGACGCTGGCGTACAGCGGCTGGAAAAAACCGATCAGCGCCTCATGAAAGCCGCCTTCCTTGTTGGCCAGCCCGACCAGCCCGACCATCTCGCCGCCATGGAACACCGGCACGCCCAGGTAGGAATTGAGCGGTGGGTGCATGTGCGGCAGACCGCCGCGACGCTGGTCGTTGGACGGGTCGTCGGCGATGACCGGCTCGCGGCTGAGCACCGCCGCGCCCAGCAAGGAGTTGAGGTTGTGGAACTCGACCGTCTTTTCGCCGCTGTGATGCTTGAGGTACATCGCGCGGGTTTCCTCGTTCCAGCTGATGTCGGTCAGCACATGCATGCGCAAGAACTCGTGGCCGTCGCCCGGATCGGCGATCACCTCAGAGATCAGGCCGTATTCGCAGCCGGTGAAGGTGAGCAGATCGACCAGCAGCGGCGCGAACACATCGGCCGTGGGCACACCGCGGATGAAGCGCGATTGCATCTGGTCGACCATGGCCCCCAGGTGCTGGTAGTCCTCGGCGGTGGGTTTGTCGAGATTCACTTCAAACTCTCCTGTCGATGCGGCGACGCCAAAGATGTCTGTCCAGCCTCAACCATTTCTGGCCAGCCACCCGATGAAGGCATCGAGCGCACCGCGGGCACGTGCGGCATCGGGGTGGTTGACGATGGCTGCGACCGCATAGACCACGCCACTGCGGCTGCGCACATAACCGGCCAGCGCGCGAGTGTCGCTCAAAGTCCCGGTTTTGAGAAAGGCCTGACCGGTGGCTGGGCCTTCGAGCATGCGGTTGGCCAGCGTGCCATCCACGCCGGCGATGGGCAGCGAATTGACGAAGGCCTGCGCGCCCTCGGTCTTCCAGGCCTTGCGCAGCAGTTGCACCATGGCGCGCGGCTTGCCGCGCTCCTCGCGCGATTGGCCTGATCCCAGATCGACGCGGATATCGCCTTCGAGCAGGCCCTGGCCGATCAGCCATTCATGCACCCGGGCCTTGGCATCGCGCCGCTCTTGGCCGGGCATGGCCGAGCTGGGCGCCAGCGACAGCAGCAAGTTGCACGCGGCGAGGTTGTCGCTGGTCTTGTTGATCTCGCGCACGACTTGCGACAGCGGGATCGAAAACGCGCTTGACCACCGTGCTGGCGCGTTGGCAGTGCGCGTCGAAGGGGGTGTCGCCGTGCCCTCGATGACCCGCCCGCGCAGCGTGCCACCCGACTCGACCCACAAACGGGCGACCTGTGCGGACTTCGATAACTCGATCGGCGCGGCACCCGCACGCAGCGACTCTCGCGGTGCGGTGTTGGGCATGAACTTCATGCCGGGCAGCGGTTGCACGTAGGCGACGTATTCCTTGGGGCAGTTCACGTCCCAGCGCCCGCGCACCAGCAACTGCGGCGTGCCGTTGCCGCGCACGCTGTCGCTGCTCCAGGCGGCCCAGGCATCACAAGGGCCGCTGGCCATCATCACGTCGTTGACCACCTGAACGCCCAGCGGCTGCGGCACCAGCGTGATGCGCGCGCGATCGCCCGAGCCCGCCTCGATCGACAGCAGCATGGTGCCGGCGTTGAACTGCCGCGCGGACTCGGACCAGCCCGAGGCGGTTGGCGGCGGCGGCTCGAAGGTGCCCGCGGCCAGCGCCGCGTTGCCGATGGCCGGGTCGTGCGACGACATCAACAGCACGCCATCGAGCACGATGTTGCCGGTCACGGCGCTGAGCCCTTCGGCGTGCATTTGCACAAACCAGCGGCGCAGTTCGTCGGCCGAGATCGCATGCCGCCGCCCTTCGATCACCAGATCGCCCTTCAACCGGCCGCCTTGCACCGGTGCGGTGGTGAAAGCGCTCAAGGGCCACGGATGCGCCGGGCCCAACAGGTCCAGTGCGGCCAGCGAGGTGACTACCTTGGTGGTCGACGCCAGCAAGAAAGGCTGCTCGGCGTTCATGGACGCGATGGCCACGCTGTCGCCGGTTGGCGTGGCGTCCACCGGCTGCGCGTAAAAGCCAAAGTGCCGCGCAGGCACGCCCGAGTCGCGCATCGCAGCCAGCACCTCGGCCGGCAGCGCGGGGGCCGCCGCCGCGTTCATGCCCAGCGCCCACAAGGCGATGCAGCAGTGCGCGGCGAGTCGGCGGAATGTCATGCCACGAGATTAAGGCCTCGCCAAGACACGGCCCAACAGCTCGTGGTGGACGGCGCCCCGCCCGGGTGCACTCTTATCGTCTGGGCCCCAGCGGCCTGCCGCGGATCCACGTCATCTTGGTGAAGCAACCACCGCAGCGTGCTTGCCACAGCGTGAGCGTGGTGCCGCAGTAGGGGCATGGCGTGGTCCCCCTCGGCCCGAGCAACAAAATGAGCCAGCCGAGCGGGCCGAGCAGCACGCCCATCACCGCGCCGGCCAGCGGCCTTTCCTTGAAGCGGCCGAGCAGCCAGCCGCACACGCCGAAGACCGCCAGCGAGAAAACGACAGAAATCCAGTCCATGGGGCATAGGCCGCAGCCTTGAAAAAAGACCGTGCGCGGCAAGAAGCAAGCGCCGAAGTATCGAGGAAATCGCTAGGCTAGGCGGCTGTGTTTTTCCAACCCCTGCGGCTTGTCTCATGAACCCCTCGCACCACTACACCCTGAGCTTTTCCTGCCCCGACCGCGTGGGCATCGTGGCGCGCGTCACCGGTTTTTTTGCCGAGCACCGCGGCTGGATCCTGAGCTCGAGCCAGCATGCCGATGCCGACTCGAACCGCTACTTCATGCGACTGGAAGTGCGCGCCGATTCCCTGCCCTTTGACTGCGCCGAACTGCAGCGCCGCTTTGCCGTGGTGGCCGCCGAATTCGGCATGGACTGGCGAGTGCGCGACAGCGCAGTGCGCCGCCGCGTGCTGCTGCTGGTGTCCACACAGGAGCATTGCCTGTATGACCTGCTCGGGCGCTGGCAAAGCAAGGAACTCGACGTCGACATCGTGGGCGTGGTCTCCAACCACGAGGTGTTTCGCGGGCTGGTCGAGTGGCACGGCCTGGCCTTTCACCACATCCCGGTGCCCAAGGACGACAAGGCCGAGGCCTTTGCCGCGCTCGAGCGGCTGTTCGAGTCAAGCGGCGCCGACACCATGGTGCTCGCGCGCTACATGCAGATACTGCCGCCGGCGCTGTGCCGCAAGTACGCCGGGCAGATCATCAACATCCACCACAGCTTCCTGCCCAGCTTTGCCGGCGCCAAGCCCTACCACCAGGCGTGGGAGCGCGGTGTCAAGCTGATCGGCGCGACCTGCCACTACGTGACCGAGGACCTCGACGAGGGGCCGATCATCGAACAAGACGTCATGCGCATCGACCACAGCGACTCGGTGGCCGATCTGGTGCGCTGCGGCAAGGATGTGGAAAAAGGCGTGCTGGCGCGCGGACTGCGCAACCACCTCGAGGACCGCGTGCTGATCAACGCTCACCGCACGGTGGTGTTTGGCTGACTCGTCGCGCTTTCAGCGACCGGTCATCTGCATCCAAAAGGTGCGGCGCGTGAGGTTGTCCTTGGACCACAGCATGAGCATGGCCAGCGCAAACGCAGCGCCGTGGATCAGCAGCAAGGCCAAAGCCATGGTCATGCTGCCACTGGCCACCCAGGCCTGCGACAAATTGAGCAGGTTGTAGTAAACGACAAAGGTCAACAGCGCGAACAGCAGATTCCAGTTGCCCGCACGTCGCAAGCTGCTGGCTGCCAGGCCAATGCCCAGCAGCACCATGTTGGCTGCAGCCAGCGGCAAACCCAATCGCCAGGTCAACTCACCCATCGACACCCGGTCGGCATCCACGATCAGATCGAGGGTGCTTCGCGTCTTGGGCGGTGGCTTGTCGTTGGGTGATGCCAGCTTGTTGCCCACCACGGTTTCATAGCTGCCAAAGCGCGCCACCGTGGAGCTTTCGGCGTCGTTGCGCATCTCGTTGCGCTGCCCGTTTTCAAGCCGCAGGTAGCGGTTGTCGTCTCTCACATCGACGCGGCCAGATCGCGCGGTGGTCACCGCCTCGCTGTTTTTGAACCGGTTGTAGATGAACACCTGGGTGCCGTTGGCGCTGTCCTTGGAGTCGCGCTCGATGAAAAACACCCGTTTGCCGTCGGCCGAGGTCTGAAACTTTCCGGGCGAGATGCGCGACAGATCGGAGCGGCGCTCGAACTCGTCGCGCAGCTTGACGCTGCGCTCGTTGACCCAGGGGTAGACGAACAAGGCCAGCACCGCCACCGCCAGCACCAATGGCCAGGCCAGTTGCAACACGGGGCGCACGAATCGCGACAGGCTCACACCACCGCTGAACCACACGATCATTTCGCTGTCGCGGTACATGCGCCCGAGCGTGCCCACCACCGCGATGAACAGCGAGGCCGCCAGCAGCACCGAGACATTGGCCAGCGCGGTGTAGCCCAGCATCAGCACCACGTCTTGCGGCGCGAGCTTGGCATTGGCCGCCAGGCCCAGCGTGCGGATCAGCATCAGCGTGAGAACGATGGTGAGCAAGACCACCAGCGTGGCCACAAAACTGCGCCCGAGATCACGCTTCAGGCTGGAGTCGAAGAGGCTGCGCTCGGCCATGACTCAGGCTGCCAGGGTGTCGGTGATGAGCTCGCCGCTGCGACCCGGCACGCCGCCCCACACCAGCGGCAAGCAAGGCAAGTCAAGAATGCGCTGGGTCAGAACTTTTTTCATGGTGAGACCGTGGGCTCGCTGGTGGCGTGTTGGAGGGAATTCAAAAACATGGCGTCAACATCATGCACACCGGCCAGCAGTCGGTGCACCGCGATGACGCCGCCGTCGCCGCACAGGGCGATGATGTACCCGCCCACGGCATGCAAGCCCGGCGCGAGGCCGGCGGTGGCCGGCGCCAGCCAGAACATGACTCGCGTGGGCAGATCAAAGCCAGGCTTGACATTGAAAAGGCCCCCGGGTGATCGCGTCACGCGGGGGCCTTGTCGTTGTGGGTTGCTGGGGAGAAAAGCAAACCGGCTTATTCGGCTTTGGTTGGCTGTGCAGGGGCTGCGGCACAAGCGGCCTGGATCTGTTTTTTCACCTCACGCTTGATGTCTTTCGCACGCTTTTGCTTTTCTCTGCGAACTGCACGGTGTCGGTCTGCGCTCATGGTTGCCTCGTCTTTGTCTGTTCGGGGTTGCGAAAGGTTGGCCTCAATCGGCACTCGGGCTGCAGAGTTTAGGCCAGAGGCATCGCCGGCGGCCTGAGTCACCCCCATGCCGCAGTGCGGGCGTGCCACATGCGATGGCCCGCATCCACGCGGCGATCAAGGCGATACTCGCCGGTCGTTTTTGATCCGAGGCGGAGTGCAACCCATGACCACAAGTTTTTTGCGCATGGCGCTGGCCGTGCTGGCTGCGCTGATGGTGTCCAACGCGGCGGTGGCTGCACCCGTGACGTGGTATCTCAAGGGCGTGTTTTTCGAAGGCGGCGCGGCGGCTGAAGGCTCATTCGAGTACGACGCCGAAACCAACACCTACACCCGGGTCAACATCATCACCTCAGGGCTGGAGCAAGACCAGTTGTTCAATCAGGACGACGATGGTTTCAGGTTCAACTACACCTCCTCAGAGGTCTTGAAGATCACCGAAAACAGCCAGCTGACCCTGGCCTTCGAAAAACCACTCACCGAGGCCGGTGGCACGGTGAACATCAGCGCCTACCCGTCGAATCCCTTTTCTGTTTTCATTTACAGAAAAGACTTTTTCAACCGGTTTGAATCCAAGGTGGCTTCTGGCTCGGTGACCACGATCGCTGTGCCTGTTCACAAGTACCGGCAGTTTTGATGGATCACGCAATGACGAGCAAGGCTTTGATTTTTGCTCTGACATGAATCATGACGAGGCTGGGGGCAACCGCCTTTTTCTTCGCATGTCGAATCTTCCAGTCCAGTGATTTGACTTGATCGGAAAGCACCGCGCTGGCAACGCCATCAATCTCGAAAACCACTTCAAAGGGATGCCCTTTGACTTTGCTGGTCAAGGGGCAGCAAACCATCAGCCCTGATTTACCGTTGTAGCTTGCCGGGCTGACGACCAAGGCGGGACGACGACCCGCCTGTTCGTGCCCAGCCTCGGGATCGAACTCCAACCAGACAACATCTCCTGCCTCGGGCACGTAGCGGCGCGACGCCATCAAAACACCTCTTTGCCCACAGCTTTTCCGCCGCTGATTTCTGGGTGAGAGTTTTGTGGGGTGATACCCGCGAGCAAGTCGTCAAGGCTGTACGCCACGTGCTCAGACGGTTCAATCACGATGCGCCCACGGGTGACGCTGATCGTGACCTTCTGCTCCAGACTCAACGCAGCCTCTTTGAGCACCAACGCAGGCAACCTCAGGGCTGGGCTGTTGCCCCATTTTCGAATGACGGCTTCCATGGCTTGATCCTTAAAATGTTTCTACATTGTAGAAACACATCCGTCACGGGTCAACGCGCCAGGACCTGATTCAACGTCACCCCCATGCCGGCTGGTGGCACACGGCGATGCAGGTGATGTCGTCAGACTGCTCGACACCGCCGGTGAACTCATCGACGGCCGACAGCAGCCGCTCGATGCATGCCTTGGCGTCGATGCCAGCGGCACCCTCGAGGGCCTGCATCACGCGGTCCATGCCGAACTCCTCGAACTCGGTGTTCAGCGCTTCGGTGATGCCATCGGTGATCAGCAGCACGGTGTCGCCAACTTGCAGATCGATGCGGACGGCCGAGTACGTCCGGCCGGCTCGAGCGCCGAGCGCACACCCCTTGGGTGCATCGAGCCAGCGCGCGTGGCCATCGCGGTTCAACAGCAAGGGCTTGACGTGGCCGGCATTCACGAAATCAAGCTGTCCGCTGGCCGGTTGGTACAGCGCGTAGATGGCGGTGACGAACAGCAGGTCTTCATTGCCTTCGTGCAGCAGGTTGTTCACACCGGCGACCAGCCGGCCGGGATCCGGCGCAGCCGTGGCCGTGCTCGACTGGATCGTGGTGGCGCGCATGGCGCTCTTGGCCGACATGCTGAACAGGCCCGCCGGTATGCCTTTGCCGCAAACATCGGCCGCTACCAGACACACCGCGCCGTTTTGAATGATGAAGTGATCGTAGAAGTCGCCCCCGATGTCCTTGGCTGGCCGCATCAGCCCATGAACTGCAAACTCATGCGTTGCCGGCCACGGCGCAGGCAGCATGGACTGCTGCAGCTGGGCAGCGACGCTGATCTCTTCGCGAAGGCGGGCCAGGTAGAGCGATTCCCGGTACTGCGCGAGGTAGAACTGCACGCGGTCGCGATGAATGACCGCACCGCCAATGGCACACAGGCAGATCACGGCCGCCATTTCTCCAAAGGCCACCATGGGCAAAAGCGCCTCGCCAGCGCCGTTGCGCAGCACAAAGACTGAGCTGATGAGCACCGACGTGGCGTTCACTGCAAAACGGCATCGCCAAGCCAGGGCATAGAGCAGATTCACCACGATCAGCACCGAGCCCAATCGCATGAACTTGCCATCGAGCAACACGGCGACACACCCCACCGTCAGCAAAGACCCCATCAGCAAAACCTGATGCCACCTGAGCCAACGCGCTGCCAGGGTTCGGTCTTCGGCCGCACGGCGGGATTTGAGCGCCAGCGCCGGCACGATGCTCAGCGCCAGGGTGATGTGGCAAACAGCCACAAGCGAGTACGCAATGCCGGACAGGCTCAAATTGAACAGGTGCTCCCGGTATCGCTCGATATCGATGATCACCATGGCCGAAAAAAAGATCAGGCACGCCAACCCGATGTACGGCGCGAGCGATGCATTGGCCTGCTGCTGCCGCTCTTCGACATGCCGGCGCTCATCTGCCGACAGCGCAGACATCACACGCGACTCACCGAGCCAGTCAGGAATCTGCATCGTCGACAAGGCGCCCTGATGTGCGGCCAGCGTCAGTCTTTGAGCAGCACGATGTCATCGAAACCGACCGCCACAATGACTTCGCGAATGGCCGCTCGCGTGCCTGTGAGTTGCAGCGTGCCGCCCTTCTTGTGCGCCTCATTGGCAATAAACAGCAGCACCCGCAGGCCTGCACTGCTCAGGAACTCGATCCTGGAGAAATCGACTTCCAAAGACGTTGCCGCCCCGCCCAGAAGGCGCACAAGTTCAGCTTGATGCTGCGCCGAGGTCGAGGCATCAAAACGACCCACGGCTTGGTACTTTTCGGTCAAGGACATGATGGGTTGGGGTCAGCGTGAAGGGCAAGTGGGGAAGACGGGCTCAAACGAGTTCGGTGTCATGCAGGGCTGGCAAGCCGAAGTGACGCTGCAGCAAGGCCTCGGCGGTCTGCAGCGCGCCTTCGACCCAGCCTTGCTCGTGCGACCAGCATTCGCCGCAGATGTAGACCGGCCAGTCCGGCACCGGCTGCAGAATCTTTTCAGCGACATCGTGGCTGCGAACACCCTGGTTCCAGAAGTGGGAGCCGCCACCAAAGGGATCGCGGCTCCAACTGATGCATGCAGAGGCGAACGGCGTGGGCACCTCATCGGCTTCAAGGCCATGCAGCTCCAGCAGTTGCCGGTGGGCCTCGAAGATGATGCGTGGCGAAGCGGCGTAGTCTGACCACAGCGGCACACCCGGCACGCGCTCGCTCAGAGCCGCCCTGCGCCTGGTGCCGGTCGTGTTGTCGAGCTGCTCCCAGTAGGACTTGGCCAGGCCGCCGTCATAGATCATGACCACACCCTGCTGGTCATCCGGGTTGACCTTCCAGTAATAGACCTGGCGCATGGGCAGGTCGGTCACCGATTTGCCGTTGGAGCCCTCACCGACCACCTTCTCCCACCAGCAGGTCTCGTAACACAAGGCAATCTTGAACAGCGGAATCGGCGAGACCGACTCGAGCAGCGGCTTGAATTGCACTTGAGCTCGGTCGAACAGCGGGCCTTTGTGGCTTAGCAGTTCGATCGATCGGCGAGGCATGGCCAAGATGAGCTTGCGAGCGAGCTGCCGCGTTTCCACCCCCAGCGCATCGACGGTCGTGACGGCGACTCCCGGTTGCCCATCCGGGAGTTGCTGCTCCTCGATGGCGGCAATTCGCGTGTTGAGCCTGACCTCGCCGCCGAGTGCTGTCACCTTGTCCTTCAAGCGAGCGGGCAGCGCGGCAAAGCCATCGACCAGGTGATAGTGGGGCACGTCACCTGCGAAATCGGCCAGGTTCCATGGGAAACCGTCAGCAGCGCTCCAAGTCCACAAGATGCTGTCGTAGCCGAGGCTGTCTTGCAGCAGTTGCACCGCGCCACGACCCAGAGTGCGAATCAGCACGTAGTGCAAAGGCGTTTCGTGCAGCGCATGGCCTTCGAACGTGCCTTGCTCGCCCACGGCGCGCCACTGCGCAGGCGTGATGGTCTTGAGCGAGTCCAGCGTCAGTTCGATGTCCAGCACCGCCTTGAATGCCGGCCCCAGCGAGCGCACAGCGGCAATTCCCATCAGGTTTTGCAGCGCCTGTGGATTGCGCAGGTCTTCATGGATCAGGTATGGAATGCAATCCGGGTCGATCAGGTCGCCCTTTTTCATTCGCTTGCCGCGCAGGTAGGCGACGTTGTTCGGATTCGCGTCGGCGAGCTCTTTGTAAGCCAGGCCCAGTGAGCGGATCAGGTCGTGAGCCAGTCGGTGCGACTTGCTGAAACGCATGCCACCCAGCTCGACATAGGTGTCATGGATGAATGGCGGCTTCACCGACAAAAGCCGCCCCCCTACCCTGTCGTCACTCTCAAAAATGGTGACGCTCAGCGGCTTGCCTTTCCTTGCGCCGTGGTCCAGCAAACGCCAGGCGCTGAACAGTCCGGACACCCCTGCGCCGGCAACTGCAAGGTCCATGATTTCGGGGGTGCTGGGCATCTGAGTCGTTGCCTGTGCGGGCTGAAAGTCGTTTGAAGAGGCCACTTGCGAGGGCGCGCCCGGTGATCGAGATGACCTTATCACGGGGTCGCTGGAAGGGAAGATGTGGCCTGCTCAACGGTTCAAGGCGGCGCCATCACGTGCGTGGCTGCGGCTTCAAATCCGTTTGTGCAACCGGTGCGAACCTGGGCTGAAGTCTGCCTTCGAACTCGATGTGCTCAAAGAACATGGCGTGCGGCCGCACCCACAAGCCCGACGCGTTGTACAGCGGGCGATACAGCACCAAGGGTTCGAGCGTTTCGCTGTGGCGGGCCACGCCGATCACCTCGTACTCGCCACCCCTGTAGTGGCGATACCGGCCCAGGGGCGTGTGGGGGAGCGCTGGCAAATCCATCACAAGTCGTACCCGGACCTGAACGCGCTCAAAGGAAAGGCCTGGGCTGGAACCAGCGCTCCAACACGCGCTTGAGGGCGTCGGGCTCGATGGGCTTGCTGATGTAGTCGTTCATGCCGGCATCCAGACACATCTGCCTGTCCTCGAGCATGGCGTTGGCCGTGAGCGCGATGATGGGCAGCCGCAGTCCCTTGGGGAGTTGACGGATCGCCCGCGTGGCCTGCAGACCGTCCATGACCGGCATCTGCACATCCATCAGCACGGCGTCATAGTCGTTTCGCTTGACCTGCTCGAGCGCTTCGGCGCCGTTGCCGGCAACATTGACCACGAACCCCTCAAGTTCCAGCATTTCTGCAGCCACCATCTGATTGACCTCGTTGTCCTCGACCAGCAACAAGCGCCCGCCATTCAGGCAGCCCTGCGACTCATCCCCGGCGCTGACGTGTGGGGCGGCATCGAGATCTCCCGGCTGAAAAAGACGTCTCAAGGCACGGGCCAGTGCGTCGGGAAAAAGCGGCTTGGTGATGACCCCATCGATCGCCGTGAACGACCCCGACTCGCCCGGAGCGTCTTCGCCATGAAGCGTGGTCAGCAAGATGGGCGGCTGCAGCAGCGGCAGTTGGCGCATTTGCCTCGCCGTCGCGATCCCATCCATGCCTGGCATGCGGCTGTCGAGAATCACGCCCGCGTAGGGATCCCCTGCGGCCGCGGCCTGCGTCAACTCGGCAAGCGCCTCGGCTGCGCCGGACACACCCGTGGCAGCGAACCCCAGCGCGTTCAACATGCTCACGGTACCGGCGCGTGCGAGCGGGTGGTCGTCGGTGACGAGCAGGCGCTTGCCCGCCAACTCAGGCGGCACGCTCGGGGCGCTGCTCGCCGCAGGCACGGCCCCGAACCGCGCCTTGAAGGAGAAGGTCGAGCCGACACCCAGCTCGCTGTGCACCCCGACCTCACCGTCCAGCAGTGCCGCCAATCGGGCCGTGATCGCCAGCCCGAGGCCGGTGCCACCGTAGCGCCGGGTGGTGGAACTGTCGGCTTGTTCGAAGTCGCGAAACAGCCGGCTGCACTGTTCCGGCGTGAGCCCGATCCCCGTGTCGATGACCGAGAACTCCAGCAGCACGCTGCCATCGACTGCAGCACGGGCCGCTCCGTCGTGCGAATCCTCGCCAACCCAAGCCACCTGCAGCGTGACCTCGCCGTGGTCGGTGAACTTGACGGCGTTGTTGCACAGGTTGATCAGGATCTGGCCCAGCCTCAGCGGGTCGCCGACGATCTGAGCGGGCAACTCGGGCGGCAGGCTCAACATCAGTTCGAGCCCCTTGAGCGAGGCGGTAGCAGCCACCTGGGCCACGACGTTGTCCAGCACCTGTGCCAGCCTGAACGTGACCCGCTCTGTGTGCATCTTCCCGGCCTGCATCTTCGACAGGTCGAGGACGTCGTTGATGATGCCCAGCAGGTGATGCCCAGCCTCCTGAATCTTGCCCAGGTAGTCGCGCTGCTGCGGCGGCAGATCCGTCTGGAGCGTGAGGTGGGCCAGGCCGATGATGGCGTTCATCGGCGTGCGGATCTCGTGGGAGACATTGGCGAGGAAATCCGATTTCGCACGCGAGGCGGCTTCGGCATCCTGCACGGCTTGACGCAGCGCCTGCGTGCGCTGTGTGACCTTGTCTTCCAGTGCGGCGTTGAGAGCGCGCAGATCTGCCGCCCGCCGTTGGAGTTCAAGCTGCATCCGCACGCGCGCCCTGACGACCTGCTGATTGATGGGCTTGTGGATGAAATCGACGGCGCCCGCAGCCAGCGCCTGCGATTCGCTCTCGGGATCACTCTTGGCAGTGACGAAGATCACCGGGATCGAACGCGTGAGCGGATCGCTCTGTAGCGCCGCGCACACCTGGTAGCCGTCCATCACCGGCATCATCACATCGAGCAGGATCAGGTCGGGCAGGCTGGCGGCGATCATCGCCAGTCCTTCTGCGCCCGAGGTGGCGAACTGCACATCGCAGCTTGCCGCGAGCGTGTCGCCCAGCAGCGCGATGTTGTCTGGAACATCGTCCACGATAAAGACGAGCGGTAAGGTTCGCATGGGGCCCTGCTTCAAAAGGACGGATCAGACTGAAATCTGGCCAGTGCAGTCAAGGCATCCTTGAACCGCAGCTTGTCGGTGGCGTCACGCACCGGCTTAAATGCGCCTGACAACGCAGTGTCCTCCACGAGCGTTTCAATGGATTCGACGACCCGGCGGGCGTTCATTAGGTTGTTCTCAAGCAGCGGGCCGAGTTCGGCAACAAGCGGGCCGAGCGCAGCCCGATCGATCGGCTTGTCAGCACGGCGAGACGAAGGCGCTTGAGCTCCCGCATCACCCACGACCCACTGCAGCAGTGCTGCCACCAGGCGATCTCGCTCAATGGGCTTGGCCACATGGTCCACCATCCCCGCAGCCAGACAGGCCTCGCGGTCGCGCAGCAAGGCAGACGCCGACACCGCGATCACCGGTGGTGCGTCTTGCCCGCTTGAAGCCCGGATGCGACGTGTGGCCTCGAAACCGTCCATCTCGGGCATTTGCAAATCCATCAGGACGACATTGAAGTGCTTGCTCACGCAAAGCGCCACCGCATCGCGACCATTGTCCGAGGTGGTGACCTCCATGCCCAGCGCCTCCAGCAAGGTCGCCAGCAGCAAGCGATTGGCCTCCAAATCGTCAACCACCAAGGCCTTCGCGCCTTTCAGGCGAGCCACCTGGGACAGATCGACTTGGGGTTGCTGCGCCGATGCGTGGGATGCGGTCTCGCTGCCAGCGTCAGTACCGACACGAACAGTGAAGCGGAAGGTCGACCCCTCGCCTGCCCGACTTTCTACCGTGAGCACACCCCCCATCAGCGCCACCAATTGACTCGAAATGGACAGCCCCAAACCCGTGCCACCGTAGCGCCGGGTGATTGACGTGTCGGCCTGCGTGAACGCCGAGAAGATTCGCGGCAATTGCTCGGGGCTCATGCCGATGCCCGTGTCGCGCACCGCCACCGCCAGCGTGAGGTCGGAATCCGTGTGCGAGCCGCGCTCGACATCCACCTGGATGCGGCCGGATTCGGTGAACTTCAGCGCATTGCCCACCAGGTTGACCAGCACCTGCCGCAAGCGCGTCGCATCGCCCAGCACAACGCTCGGCAGCGAGGGATCGACGCGCACCTCCAGTTGCAGTCCCTTGTCCGAGACCTGAAAAGAAAACAGGTCCACCACACCGGCGAGCAGGTCGGCCAGATCGAAGGGGGCCACCTCTAGGTCGAGGTGTCCGGCCTCGATCTTGGAGTGATCGAGGATGTCGTTGAGGATGCGAAGCAGCGCCCGGGCCGCCCGCTGCACGCCGTCAAGATGGGTGCGTTGCCGCTTCGACGGTTCTGATTCCTGCACGAGCTGGGCAAAGCCCAGGATGGCATTCATCGGCGTGCGGATTTCATGGCTCATGTTGGCCAAAAACTCTGACTTCGCCCGGTTTGCCGTCTCGGCCTGCTCCATGGCCAGTTGCATCTGGTCGTGCGCGGCATTGATGCGACGCAGGAAGAACAGCCCCAAGCCCATCACCGAGAACACCACCAGGATCACCACGCCGAGCTTGGTCAGGCGAAGGTTGCGTTGCTGCTGGGCCAAACGCTGCTCCAGATCGTTCAGCAACTTGTTGCTCTCGAAGAGCAGCCGGTTGGCGTTTTCGCCGAGACGAAAGAAAAACGACGGCGTGACCTTGAAGAACACACTCATGCGCTCGCTCACATCCCGAGCACAGGCCAGATCGTCATCAGCGCAGGCATCGCGCGCTTGCAAAAGCGCCTGCAGCGCCACCACACGCTCACGGATCTGGTCGGTGTGCGGTGCGATCTCGATGACCTCGAGCACGATCTTTTTCTCGCCACCGGAAGGCGTGTAAGCCACCTCGGTGATCATCTCGTCAAGGCCGTACACATTCAGCGCGACACGCCGTTGCAGCTTTCCCCCATGCTGCAGCACAGCCAGCGCATCGTCGATGTGCTGAGTGGCCTCGGAGATCTGCTTGAGCGGCCGAGCCCGGCTCGCCTCGCTGGTCAAATGCGGGAGTTGATAGAAGAGCAACTCGACTTGGTGCACCGTCGAGACGATTTCATCGCCAACATCCAGCCGCGCGCGCTCATTGGCTCTTTGGCGGTCTAGATCTGCGATCAGGCTTAAAACCACCACATTGACCGCCACGATGGCGAAGAAACCCGCCAGAAACAAACCGAGCAGCGCCAAGCCGGCTTTGCCCGAGGCGGTCGCAGTGTCGAGAGGGCGACTCACGCCGACGAACTCAGGTCAGCGCGTGCGGCTGTTATCCAGAAAACCATACTTTTTAAACACGGCCTGACCCTCACCAGACGCTACGTACGCCATGAACTTCGTTGCCGCGGTCGGGTTCTGAGAGAAGGTGAGCAAGTTGAGCAGCAGCGCCTGCGGCTTGGCCACTTGGGGATCGAGATCCACCACGTCGATCTGGGGCGCGTTGTCAGGGAAAAAGGCAGTGGCGCGCCAGTTCAGGGCCAAGTCGGCGTCGCCGCGCTTGAGGGCCAGGTTGATCGACCTCGAATCAGGCATGAGGAAAGCCGCACGCGAAACGACCTTGGGGTAGAGATGGACTCGGTCGAGCATGGCCTTCGATTCCTGACCCACACTACCGCTCTCGGCGTTACCGATCGTGAGGACCAAGTCCTTGCGCAGCAACTCCTTCAGGTCGGGTTGCACTTTCTTCGGGTTGCCCTTGGCCACAAAGAGGGCCATCTGGTTGTAGCCGACGACCTTGAATTCACCCAGCAGGCCCTCGGCGAGGTATTTGCTGCGGTACGAAGGCTCCCCGGGAAGGTAGAGATCACCCGTGCGACTCTTGCGTGCACTCCTGTAAAGGTCTTCCGACGCGCCCTGGGAAATAATGATCTTGATCTTTTCCTGCTGTTCGAACGCGCGAGCCAGTTCGGTGATCGGCCTGACCATCGTGATTCCGCAGTAAATCAGCAGACTGCTTTCTTGGGCCGAGGCCGCAGCGACGGACAAGGCACAGACAAGCCCCACAAGGAGAACTTTGACCGAACCGAATGCGAAAAAAATGGAAGCCATGGGAATCGATCCCGGTTGGTGCAGACCTACCAATTTTAGGGTGGACCCTATCAATCGCAGCTGTCCGAAGACTTACCCGCCATTTGGCGGGATGCGAGAGGTTTTGTGTGCCGCCATGCAAACAAACACCCCCCAAGTCATTGATGTACTTGGGGGTTCGGTCTTTTCTGGCTCCTCGCGGAGCCGCGGTTGGTGGTGGAACACGGAACCGAACCCGCGTCCGTCATCTGAACCAGATACGAAAGCAGCGCTATTGTAGGTGCCCACCTGTACGAAACGAGCATCTCGGAAATCCGGCCGTCCAACGCTGCACCAGTTCGGACAACCATAAACACACCCATTTACACCCATTCTTGGACGCCTTCACCACCAGCCCGGCCTGGACGCCACTTGCCTTAGTCCCATTTTGGGACTACACTTCGACCCATGCGAGTGATTGCCGTGTCTACCCTTCGGGCCTTCTGGGAGCGCTACCCCGACGCCGAGCAGCCGCTGAAGGCTTGGTACGAGGAGGCCACCAGTGCGAGTTGGAGCCAGCCCGCTGACATCAAGGCGCAGTACCGCAGCGCCAGCGTGCTGAAGAACCGTCGTGTGGTCTTCAACATCAAAGGCAATGACTACCGGCTGATCGTGGCCATTGCGTACAAGTTGCAGATCGTCTACGTGAAGTTCGTCGGCACCCACAAAGAGTACGACGCAGTGGACGCCGAAACCGTTGAAATGGCCTGACCGGCCACGGAGGAAAACATGGACATCCGCCCTATCCACACCGAAGCAGACTACAAGGCCACTCTCAAAGAGATTTCGGCCTTGATGGAGTCCGACCCTGATCTGGGCACGCCGGAGGGTGATCGCCTGGACATCCTGGCCACGCTGGTGCAAGCCTACGAGGCCAAGCACGTACCCATCACCGCGCCAGATCCGGTGGAGGCCATCAAATTTCGGATGGATCAGAGCGGTCTGTCCATCAAAGATCTTGAGCCGATCATTGGCAAAAGCAACCGCGTCTACGAAGTCCTGAGCCGCAAGCGCCCGCTGACGCTGGCCATGATCCGCAGACTTCACAAGAGCCTGGGTATCCCGGCCGATGTGCTGATTGCGGAGACGGCTGCCGGGTGATCAGCGAACTCTGAGCTTGGCTTCTACGGTGCACAGCGTTGTCATGGGGTCATCTGTCCAGGAGAAAAAGATGCACTACCCCGTGATGACCGAAAAGCAGGTTGCCGACCGCTGGCAGGTCAGTCTCAAGACGCTGCGGCGCTGGCGGCTCGATGGCGAAGGGCCGGTCTGGCACAAGCTGTTCCGCCACGTCCGTTACCACGAAGCCGACGTCCTCGAGTTCGAGCACAGCAGCGCGCAGCATTTGATGACGCTGCTCGGGATCAAACGGGACTTCAAACCGGAAGAGCCAGAAGCGGCGCAGGGCCTCGATGCCAAGGCTGAAGACAACTACTTCACCGCCAAAGAAATTGCCGAAGCAGCATCGCTACCCATCCACCTGTTCCGCGATCAGGCCGAGCGCAATCGCAAACGCGTTCCACACCTGATGCTGGTGGGCAACCTCCGGTTTTCACTGCCAGCGATCCTGGAATGGGAGATGGCCAACAGCGTGGTTGGCAGCGCCGCTGCAGCCGTCAGCGATGAAGCCGAGAGCCCGGCAGCACCTTCAGAGCCAGCCAAACGCTGGCACGAAATCGTCAGGGAGCAGGACGCGGCGCGGTTCGATTCCGCACAGTAGCCTGAACAGATGTCCCTGATTTTAGCCGAAAGTCCACCGTTTCGGCCATTTGTCCCTTGAGGGTGGAACACGGAACCGAACCCGCGTCCGCAATCAGAACCGGATAGTAATGCCTGGGCAGTGAGGGCGTGAATTCGACGATTTGGCCGACCGGGCCAGATTCCCCGCCCTCGCCGCCCTCACGCGCTTCTACGGGTAGCGCTTACTGGCTCACCCTATGAGCCTCTCGCCTTGAAAAATTCTTCACAAATCAGCAACCTGTCGTTGCTGGGTTGAAAATTTTGCACTATCCTGTCGTGGTTTGCCCTAAATTGGCCATCACCATGTCTAAAAGTACCAGCGAGGGCGAGATCCTCACCATCAAGCAGGTCGCCGACTACCTGAAGGTCACGGAGCGGACGATCTACAGGTTGGCAGCCGCCAAGCAGATCCCTGCCTTCAAGGTGGGTGGGAGCTGGCGGTTCTCACGAGCAGACATCGATAGCTGGATCAAGCAGCAGTCGATGGAGGGGCTCGAAACCAGCCGTGAACAAGATGGCGACGCCACTGGCCAACCGAACAATGGGGAGCGAAAGTAATGCTTGGACTGACTCTACGAGAAGAATTTCGGGGCAAACGCCTCAAAGGGACAGCCATTGAGCTCTCCAACGACACGAACACCGGCGCAACTCAGATCGCAGCCCAGGAGTTCTTGGAGATCACGTATCCGACCCACGATCTGCTGAAAGGGATCGAGGCGGTCGGCCCGAACCAAGGGCGTCCGGTCGTGGTGATCGGCGAGCGGGGCCTCGGTAAGTCTCACTTGATGGCCGCGCTGTACCACGCAGTCAACGATGCGACCTCGACGGGTGCATGGCTAAACTCCTGGGCCACCACCTTAGGTGATCCGCAGATCAGCAAGATCGGGCTGCGCAGCGGAATGACGGTGATCGGCGAGAGCCTTCACCGGCAGCGTTTCAAGTTTCTTTGGGACTTGCTGTTCGAGCGCCATCCCCACGGCACGTACATCAAGGGCAAGTGGGAGGGCATGGGCGCGGCCAAAACCGACATCCCGTCTGACAAGCTGATCCTCGAGCTGTTGCAGCACACGCCGACGATGCTGCTGCTGGATGAATTCCAGACTTGGTACGACGGCCTGACCAACACCAAGCAGTACCCGTGGAAGAACTGGGCGTTCAACTTCATCCAGATCCTGTCCGAGATCGCCAAGGAGCATCCGGAACTGCTGGTGCTCGTGATTTCGGTTCGCAACGGTGGCAGCGACGCCTATCAACAAGTGCATCGCGTCAATCCGGTCGCCATCGATTTTATGGCGGGCGGCAATCCCGAGCGGGTACAGCAGGATCGCCGCCGGATGCTGCTGCACCGCTTGTTCACCAACCGCCTGCAGATCACCAAGCCCCAAATCGCCACGCTCATTGAATCTCACGTGACCGAGAGCTTGCGCTTGATGGAGGTGCCGACCGCTGAGCACGAGCGCAAGCGCAAGGAATTCTTGGTCTCTTGGCCGTTTGCCCCACACCTGCTGCGCCTGCTTGAAGAACAGGTGCTGATCGCGACCGACGCACAGGAAACGCGCGACATGATTCGCATCCTGGCCAACCTCTACAAGAGTCGTGGTGAGGTTGCCCCGGTGCTCACGGCTGCGGACTTCCGCCTCGATGACGATGCTTCGGGCATCGGCGCGCTGCTCGACTCCGTCTCCAACGAGCACCATCGCACCCTGCGCGCGAAGGCCCAGCAGAACATCATTTCGGTCACCGAGGCTGTGTCCGACCACGCCAACCTTGCCCCGCACCTCCAGGAGATCGTGGGCGCTTTGTGGCTGCGATCCATTGCAGTCGGTAACTTGGCTGGTGCCGAACCGGCGACGCTGCAGGTCGATATCACGCGCACCAAAGCCGTCGACGACAACGCGTTCCAGGTAGAGCTGGCGACCATCGTCGAGAACAGCTTCAACATTCACCAAGACGGCCCCCGGCTGGTCTTCAAGGAAGAAGAGAACCCTCGCGCCAAGCTGATGGCTTGTGCTCGCAACGACAAGTTGTTCACCGACGGCTCCGACCAAGCCCAGCTTGCCAAGCAGGTTCGCTACGTGATCGGTGGCACCGACGAGGTCGCCAAGACCTTCCGTGTAATCGCGCTGCCGAAGGCGTGGCAGACCGATCCTTGGGTCAGTCTGGATGAGGCTGAGCAACCGGAGCGCTGGGACGACCGCCTGCCCGTTCTGGTGCTGCCAGAGGAACCGGACAACATCGACCAGCGCCTGGGCCGCTGGATCAAAGATCACCTGCAGAAGCGCCGCAACACCATCCGCTTCCTGCTGCCGCGATCCGGCTCCACCAATGCATTCCAGGATCGCGACCTGCTGATCCTCGCGCGCGCCGAGATGAAGGCGCAGGAATGGAGCGGCCAGAACCCTGAGTACAAGAAGCTGCACACCGAATACCAGGGTGCCCTGCGCGATATTCTTAAAAAGCGCTTCGACCGATTTGCGGTGCTGCATCGTTGGAATTTCGCTGATCCGAGCCAGTGCGTATTCAGCGTCGAGAGCCTGAAAAAGCAAGGGGCTCAGATCCCCGAAGGCATCGAAGAGGCGCTGATCAACGACCTGTTCGTGCCCGAGGACTTTGAAGACCTCGTGCTCGAAGCGGCTGCAGACAACTCGGCAGTTGGCAAGCTGCTGCGCGAGCTGCAAGAGCCTCGTCCTGCTGGCCAAGACTGCATCCCCTGGCTTGGCGAAACCGCAATGAAGGAACGCATCCTGCGGCTGTGCGCGCGGGGCAAGATCGCCATCAACTTGCGCGGCCTTGAATACCTGCAGACCCAGCCAGGCGAGGATGAAGATTCAGCCTGGAGACGCCTGCGCCCCAAGCTGTCCTATACCGGCCGTCAACTCGATGAAGTGTTCCTGATGGAACCCTCGGCGGTACCGACAACGGGTGGCACCACGCCCCCTGCGCCTCAGCCGCCAACTGGCGGAGGCGAAGGCGGTGGCCTGTGGGGTGGCGGTACAACGCCACCGCCGCCCCCACCGGGCGGCGAAACGTCACCGGGAGGTGGCACGCCGCCGGGTGGAGGAATCTTCGGCGGTGGCTCCAGCACTGGCAGCAAGCCGCGCATTCCGCTGAGCAACCCGGCAACCTCCCCCTTGAATCTGATCGGCAAGCTCGAGGGCTGGGGCATTGGCCCGGCCACACCTGTCGCCGAAGTCTCGATCAAGGTGTCGGCAGCGACCGGAGCGCAACTCAAGGAACTGCTCAAGAAACTGCCCGACGGCATGACCTTTGAGCTCAGCCTTGAAAAAGAGGACAAGTGATGGCACTCGACGTCGGGGTATTGAACAGCCTGACCAAAGGCTCTGCCGAGGACGCGTGGCGCGTCATCATCAACAACGCTGTCGAGATTGCGTCGAAGCCGCTGGCTCCGGGCAATGCACCCAGCGAAGTCATCAAGCGCGACCGCGAAATCGGCACACTTGACCACTTCCTGTCCTCCACCGGCTGGGATTTGTGGCAAGCCTTCGGTGAGACCGTCGAGCGCACCTCGGATCGACTGGCTCGCTGGTGGACAGAGCCCTACAGCGCGAAAGCGGTGTTGGTGCTGGATGGCCTGTCCCTGCGTGAACTGCCTTGGCTGCTGCAAGGTGCCAAGGAACGCGGTTTCACGCTGCACGAGGTGTCCGCCAACGCATCCGAACTGCCCGGCGAAACCAACCAGTTCGCGCAGGCGTTGGGTTTCGGCAGTCGCAGCCAGCTGCAGAACAACGGCGGCGGTTTTGCCCACAAGCTGCTACCGACGCACACCGAGTGTGTCGATATGCCGTGGAAGGATTGCGAGAGCCTGATCAACGGCTCGCCGAACTGGGTGTTCTGGCACCACTGGCCCGACAGCAAGGTTCACGACGGATCAGGCGCGGGCCAGGGCCTCGACACGCTGACCCGCGACGCCGCCGATCAACTCAGCGGCGATGACTTCTGGTCATTCGTTGAGCGGTTGGCCACCGGGCGGCGTCTGGTCATCACGTCCGACCATGGCTACGCAGCCACAGGCTACTTCCCTGACGCGGATGGCGAGGTCGGCCATTTCCTCAAAAAAACCTTCGCCAGCGGGCGCAGCGCCAAGGGCACCGGTGAGACCGGCCCGTTCGTGCCGCCCGTGGCACTCCAAATCAACAGCCCGCACGGCGCCCACCTCCTGGCCGTCGGCCGCTGGAAGTGGAAAAGCCAAGGCGGCTACCCGACGTTGACGCACGGCGGCCTCTCATTGCTCGAGGTGCTGTCGCCCTTCGTCGAGCTCACAAAATAAGGAACGTGCTGCATGGCAACCAAAAAAGAACAGATGGCAATAGAAGTCGCGAAAGCCGTAGGCGCAGGCAAGGCCGTCGCAATGGAAACGGTGGACTTCAACGACCCGAACCGCCCGAAGACTTGTCTCGAGGTCGACTTTCCGATCCTGCCCGTCAATCAGGTAGCGATCATCGAAGGCAACGCGGGTAAGCCGATCTATCAGATGTCGAAGTGGTGGGCGCGGCGGCGTTCAAGTGTGTTTCGCTCGATGTTGATCGCAGCCGCCACGAAAGCGCCCGAGGACAAATCGCACGCCGCCAAGCTGGTCTGGGACAACTACTACGCAAATCACCAGAAAAAAGGCGCGTTCAAGCATCTGAAGGTGGCCGACATCTTCATGGGCGGAGGCACCACGCTCGTGGAGGGCTCGCGCCTCGGGATGCAGATGTTTGGCAATGACCTGAATCCGGTGGCGTGGTTCGTCGTCAAGCAGGAGCTGGCCAACGTCGACCTCGACGAAGTGAAGCGCCTGCTTGCCGATATCGAGGCTGAGGTCAAGCCGCAGATCATGCCGTACTACTACTGCGACGGCCCGAACGGTGAGAAGGGCAAATGGACGCACGTGGCGACCAAGCGCGTGATGCCCGCCGAATTCGATCCGCTCTCCCTCACGTTCGAACAGCGACGGAAGTACCGTTACGAAGGCCCGGAAATCATCTACACCTTCTGGTCCAAGCACGGCCCGTGTCAGGTGACGGGTTGCGGCCACCGCACGCCGATAATGAGCAGTCCGGTGATGGCGATCAAAACGCTAACCGTCAAGTACTGGGAGCACACCTGTGGAAAATGCGGCAGCGATTTTCACGTTGAGGAAAGCAATGCACGGATGGCACCCGACGTGCCGCTTTACGTTGCACCAAATGAATATCTTTTCTCAACCCTAGACCCCAAGCGTGGCGTCGTTTGTCCACATTGCGGCCATGCGGCGATGGTCAAGTTGGGCAAAGGGAAAAATAAGAAGGTCGAGATGTCACTACTGGTGCATCCGCAGTGGCTGGCGGGCAGCGCAAAGACTGATCCGAACGACGAGTTGTTTGGTGGATCTGCACAAGATGATGCTGCGGCAACCACTCGCTGGGATTTTGAGCGTGCCAAAACAATTCGATTACTGGAGGTTCGTGGGAAGCTGCCTGACACCGTGACATGTCCGGAAACTAAAATCACCATCGATACAGGGAAAAGTGGAGGAACGGTTCCGAAGAAATCGAGTTACGCCTGCGGTGCTTGCGGCACAGTACAAGACGTTCTCGATTCAGTGAAGGCATCAGGAAAGACTGGAGCAATGGGCGGTTATGCGTTTCAGGGCTATGCGCCAAACCTCGCTGAATCGGGCACTGCTTACAACGGCAGATTTTTTGCACCGTTTGACTCTGCGGTAGCCCGGCAGTTCGATGCTGCGGTGAAAGAATGGGAACTCCGTAAGAACGGCGACCTCGCCGCTTTTTGGCCGAAGTCCGAACTATCACTTGGATGGAAGACCCACGGGTGGTCAATACCCGAGCACGGGTTTACTCATTATTGGACAATGTTTAATCCTAGGCAATTGCTAGTCCACTCGCAACTCCTGAAGGCAATTTCGACTCTTGGAAATTTTTCGCTAGCTACAAGAGAATATGTACTTGGGGCTTTTCAACAATATTTGAACTTCAATAACAGTTTCTGTCACTGGAACATTCAAAGAGACTGTGTTGCACAACTCTTTGCAGACAATCATTTTTATCCCAAGAATAACGTTGCCGAAAATGCCGTTTTTTCTTCACTGGGATCGGGTAATTGGGAATCCTGCACTCGAACAATTCTTGAAGGTGCTGAATGGAAATCCAATCCGTTCGAGCGTGTTGCGGTGGAACAGCTAAAAAAACTCGCCCCACTTTCTATCGCAGGCGTCACCACTAAGAGTGTTACAACATTTCCAGGAGACCCAGTCAGGCCCGGTTCCGTGACGCAGGGATCTTCTACTGACTTAATCCATATTTCTTCGAATTCCATTGACTTGGTAATTACTGATCCCCCATTTGGTGATCTGATGCAGTATTCCGAGCTCGCGGACTTCTTTTATGTGTGGCTCACTCTTCATCTTCAAAAGCAATATCCCTTGATATTTGCCAGCGAGCATTCGCCAAAGTCTCTTGAGGCTGTTTCCAATCCATTCAGAGAACCGGACGACCCTGACGGATTTTATAAGCGACTACTCACGCAGTGTTGGGCTGAGGCACATCGAATTTTGAAACCAGGAGGAATTCTCGCGTTTACGTTTCATCACAGTGAGGACGAGCCATGGGTAGCCGTGTTGGAGTCATTGTTTCAGGCTGGTTATTTTTTAGAGTCGACTTACCCAATACGCTCGGACGAAATTAAAGGGGAAAACTCGTCTTTCGGCTCTCAGAAGATTGAGTACGACATCATCCACGTTTGCCGTAAGCGCACCGAGGAACCTAAGCCCGTCAGCTGGGGCAGGATGCGTCGTGAAGTCATGGCCGACGTGCGGCAATTGCAGGGAATGCTGGAGAATCACGCCAAGGAAGGCCTGCCTGCCGCCGACATCCAGGTGATCCGGCGAGGCAAGGCGCTGGAATACTTCTCACGCCATTACGGCAAGGTCTACGTTGACGAGGGACGCGCAATCTCCGTCAAAGAAGCGTTGGTCGGTATCAATCAGCTCATCGACGAGGACGCGGACAAGGGCAAAGAGCCGCCGCCAGTCAATGCCGAGCCGATGACCCGTCAATTCCTGCGCACTTTCGGCAATGCCACCGAAATGAAGCGTGACCAGCTGCAGAAGTTCCTAAAGGGCTCGATCACCACGCCCGACGAGTTCGAGCAGCGTGGCTGGTGCTCGGAAAAAAGCAAGGTCGTCACGCGGGTGAACCCGCTGGATTTTGCCCGCGACTGGTCTGGCAAGCACAAGCGCAGATTGACGTCCGATTTGGATCAGGCGTTAGTGCTGATCGGTGCGTGCTTCGATGGCAGCGGTATCAATGCATCCGACACGCTGAAGAACGAAAACTTCAAGCCCCACGTGGCGCTCAAGCCATTGCTGGATTGGTTGCACAAGAACGGCCCCGATCAGGCTAGTCGCAATGCGGCCTCGCGTGCGGTCTCGATCTACAACGGATGGGCGGCGACTCAGGCGGTCAAGCCGACGCAGGGCACGTTGTTTGAGGAGTACGAGCTATGAAGCAACTGCTCGACACGGTGTGGCAGCGGCGTGGAACGAGCTGGGTTTGGGACGAAGAGGCCCGCAATCTGGTGTGCGCGGCCAGCGAGGTCTGGAGCCTGCGCCAGTTCTTGCGGGTGGCGGGTCATTGGCCCGACGACCTGCCGAGCAATGGCAACAACACACTCGTCGTTGCCGGGCTGGAAGGCGGCCTGGATCTGCTGGCGCCCGAGGACGCCGAGACGTGGCTGGGCGATGGGGTCAAGGATGCGATTCTGTCGTTTCAGTCCTACTACGAGGGTGAAGCGTCCCTGATCTTTTGGCTGCCATCAGGTCTCGGACGGATTAAATTTCATCCCGCCACTGACTCGGTTGAATGGCGCTGCGCTGCACCGCATAGCGACCGCCTGCTCGCGTTCGGCCGCATTCTGTGGGGAGAGGCCAACGAGTATCCGCAGGAGATCCTGCTCCGCGAAGGCAGCAAGCCTGCTGGCTTGTTCCATTTGCGGATTACCTGAGGTCCGCGCGTGGAAGTAGAGACTCAGCTCCAGCCCGGCGAACGGATCACCCATCACGAATTCGGCCAAGGTGTCGTTCTTGATCCGGCACGCGACGGCTACCTGCGCGCGTTCTTCGGCGTTGGTGAGCGCCGTGTGCCGGTTGCCTCGGTTCGCCGCCAACTCTCTCGCACCGAACGCATCTTGCGTGCAGTCGATGGCAATGCCGACCGCGCACGCAAGGCGTGGCTCTCCTACGAGGCGCACGCACTGCCGGTGATGGAGAGCGCGTCGGCGCTGACGTCAGCCAAGATCGATCTGCTCCCCCATCAGGTGGTGCTGACCCACCGCATCGCCACCGCGTCGCCCCGGCGATACCTGATCGCCGACGAGGTCGGGCTGGGTAAGACAATCGAGACGGCACTCATTCTTCGGGAGCTGGCCAGCCGGGGCGAACTGACCCGGGCGCTGATGGTGGTGCCTGCCGGGCTAGTGAACAACTGGCACCGCGAGCTGAACGAAGTGTTCAACCTCGAATTCGAGGTGTTCGGTTCCGACGGCGACATCACAGACCGCAAGACCAACGCCTTCGCAAAGCACGACCGACTGATCGCCAGCATCGACACCCTGAAGCGCCCGGCACGTATCAAGCGCCTGCTGGATGCGCCGCGTTGGGATCTGGTGGTGTTCGACGAAGCGCATCACCTCACCGCATACCGCAACGGCGGCAAGGTCAGGAAGACTGAGAACTACAAATTGGCTGAAGCGCTGAAAGACCATTCGCGCGACCTGATGCTGCTCTCGGCCACGCCTCACCAAGGCAACCACTTCCAGTTCTGGATGCTGGCACAACTGCTGAACCCGACGCTATTCGGCAGCCCAGAGGAAATGCTGGAACACCGACACCGCCTGAACACGGTGATGTTCCGTCGCACGAAGGCGGACGCCTGTCAGCCGGATGGCTCGCCGTTGTTTGCACGACGCTGGGTGCATACCGAGTCCTTTCTGATGGGCCCGGAGGAGCGGCTCTTCTACGAGAAGCTGCGCGAGTACCTGGAGGATGGCTTCGACCTTGCGCGTCGCCAGGGCGGCCAGGGGCGTGCCCTTGGCTTCTTGATGGCAATTTTCCAGAAGATTGCCGCGTCCAGCTTCGCCGCCGTGCGGCGCACCATGAAACGCCGTCTGCTGATGTTGACGCTTCACGAGGCATTCCTGCGGGATAAAGACCTGGACATCGAGGGGCGTGAGCGGCTGACCGATGAAGCCCGCGAGCTAATCCATGAAGAATTCAACCTTGCACGCGACAGCATCGGCCGGAGTGAGGTGGACCGTGTGCTGGCCGACCTCAAGTATCGACTGGTCAAGAAGCTGGACGAGGAAGCGCTGGAGCTGGCCTCCGACCCATATGGCAGCGAATATGGAGCAGCCCACGCTGAAGAAGCCGCATCGGCTGTCGTGGAGCTGCACCTGCCCGAAGAACGGCTGCGCATTGGAGATCTACTCAAGGTCTTCCCAAAGCAGCGCGAGACCAAGGCGCAGAAGCTACTGGACGGCCTGGGCATCCTGTGGCGGCAAAATCCGAACGAAAAGATCGTCGTGTTTGCTACCTACCTTGGCACGGTGGACTTGATTGCGAGGGAAATCGACCAGACCTTCCCTGGCCAGGGCGTGGCAGTGCTGCGTGGTGGTGACCACGGTGCAAAGGTTGCAGCGGAGCGCCGCTTCCGCCATAAAGATGGCCCGCGCGTGCTGGTTTGTACGGCTGCTGGTCGTGAAGGCATCAACCTGCAGTTCGCGCGCATCCTGTTCAACTTCGACTTGCCGTGGAACCCGATGGATGTGGAGCAGCGCATCGGCCGCATCCACCGCTACGGACAGAACCACACGGCACAGGTCTACAACCTTGTGCTGTCCGACACCATCGAAGGCCGCATCTTCCTGATGCTGGACGAGAAGCTGGTCGAGATCGCCAAGACGGTCGGCAAGGTCGATGAGCAAGGCAACGTCGCCGAAGACCTGCGTGCGCAAATTCTTGGTCAACTCTCCGAGCGCCTCAACTACGACCGCCTCTATCAAGAGGCGCTGTCAGACCCCGAGCTCAAGCGAACAAAGGTGGAACTGGAAGCGGCCCTGTCGAATTCGCGCGAAGCACGGCAGGTCGTGTTTGACCTGTTCCAAGACCTCGAGGGTTTCAGTCTCGACGACTACAAGCCATTTTCCGATGTGTCGTCCAGCCTGGATCGATTGGTGCGGTTCATGTCAGCAGCGGTGACAGATCGGCAGCAGCGACTCGTCAAGGTGGACGACGAGACCTATGACCTTGTGACAGTCGATGGTGCGCGCAAGGCCCGATTTACGTTGAATCGAGAGACGGCCACGAGTAACGACAACGTGGAGCTGATGGGGCTGGATCACCCACTGGTGCAGGAAGAGCTTGGCCGATGGCGCATCGTGCCTCCGGAAGATATTGGAATTGCCGTTGCGGCCGACGTCGACGATCCAGTACTGCTGTCGTTTTGGATGGTCGAGGCATCCGGCAAGAACGGCGAACGCCGTGTGGTGGTTCAGCCAATTGCGGTCAAGCAAGACGGCACGCGTGTGCCTGCGCTAGAGCGGCAATGTGAACGCTACCTACAGGCCCCGACAGCCACGCCGAGATTCACACCGGATCAGCGGCTCGAACTGTTTTCACGCGCTGTCGAGCCTACGCTGCAGCGTGAGCTCAAGCACAAGGGAGCAGCAAATGGGGACGGAAGTTATTCAGCTGAATTGATAGGATATGTCGAAATCGTAGGCGCAATTCACTAGCAATTTTGAGATTGACTCATTGCGTGACCGACGATCTGCGAAGCCCTTCCGACCAATCCAATTAGGCGGTCATAAGGCATTCGCGTCGGCCCGATGACCCCAAGAACGCCGACGGCAACGCCATCCACCATATACGGAGCTGAAACTATTGAGAAATCATGGTAGCGACTGTCTGGGGCCGTCCCGCCGACAAAAACTCCGACCCCATCTGCACTACTGGACGTCTCCATTAGCCGCATTAATTCGGCCTTCTGCTCAAACAGATCGAACAGCCTCCGTAGCGATTGGAGATCGCTTTCAAAATCACCCGCATCCAACAAATTCCTCTTTCCTGAAATAATCAGGTCAACAGGAGCGTCGCGAGATGCGTCGACGCCGACCGCCAAAGCAGCTTTCATGAGGCCGCCAATTTCATCGCTGACCGCGTCAAGTTCAGCTCTCAGTTGGTTGCTGGCCTCAGCGACACTAAGGCCAGAGTACTGCCGGTTGAGGATATTTGATGCGCTCGTGAGTTCACCCTGGGAATACGGCCTTGGCGTTACGATAACTTTGTTCTGAACATCTCCCTTCGGAGACACAAGAATGACCAGTATTCGTCGCTCGCCTAAAGACAGAAATTCGATGTGATGAAACGTCCCCGCCTGCGGCGGCATAGAAACAACGCCGACAAAATTAGAAGATGCGGAAAGCAACTCCGCCGCCTTCTCCGCGACCTTAAGAGATCGATCAGGCAATAATTCACCAACTCGATCGCTCGCATCCGCCAGCAGTTCAGGGGGGAATCTGAGTTGTTGTGAAAGCACGGAATCAACGTAGTATCGGTAGCCCTTTGGTGTCGGCACTCTCCCAGCACTTGCGCGTGGGCTGACGATAAGTCCTTCGTCCTCCAAATCGGCCATGAAATTACTTATCGATGCCGTTGACAGGCGCAAATCAGAATCTCGCGATAACGCCCGTGCACCAATGGGAGCGCCATCAGCGATATGACGCTGAACGATCTCCTTGAGAAGAATCCTGGCACGCTCATCCATGTCATGAATCTTACGTCCTCCCAAAGAACTACGCGACATGCACTAGAGCCGATTCTGTGCGCCGCCTAGATACAAGACCCGGTAGCACCTTTCCACCACCATAGACCCAGCGCAGCAACTCATGTGCCGCGCTCCCCCAGTCCCGCTGGTTGATGCGCCTCCGCAGCGTCGATGTCTGCAGCCGCCCCGCGCCAAGGTTGAACGTGAAGTCCACGATGGCCGAAAGTCGCCCTTCGGGTTCGGCTGCTAGCACTGGGCAGCAGCGCAGCGTCGCGGCGAGCGCCGCTTGCAGGTCGCGCGCCAGATAGATCTCGGCCTCGGTCTCGGTGATCGGCAGGTGCTTCGGATCACAGAGGTGGCCGTAGCCAATCGTCCAGTACCCTGCAGGACAGATGTACGGGTGCGCGCGTCCAGGATCGGCCTTCGGCAGGCGGTGGAACCCCTCGAATCGCTTGGCCAGCTCGATGGCCGTTTTCGGCACTTCGCTCACGAACGCACCCGGTCGAACACGCGCCCGAGGAACCAGAAGTTCAGTACACCAGCCCACAGCGCCTGATCCGCTTCCGTCCAGGCGTGCAGGATGGCTGTGCCCCAGCCAGCGCCAGCGGTCACGGCAGCCACAAATGCCGCCGTCTTGGCTGCACAGTACAGCGCCATGAACCAGTAGGTGATCACCGGACGCACGCTGGTTGAGAGCGCGTCGGCCCAGCGCACGCCGGTCTTCTCACCCTGGGTGCGGACGGCGTCGCGCAGCGCATCGATGGCTCCGACGTTCCACGCCGCATCGGCGCTCACGCCGATTTCGGCCATGCGCTGCGCGCCACGCAGCTTTTCAAACTCCAGCGCCTTGTCTTGCATCGCCAGTTCGTGGCCACGCTCGCCTTGGCGGTCGAGCCATTTGAGCAATTCGGGCGCCAGACGGAAGGCCCCGCCGAGGAGGCCACCGAGCAAGGTCTCGATCATTGGGGGCCTCCCATTAGCTTGAGCTTGATGACTGCGCCTGCTACCAGCGCCAGCAGAAAGCCGGTGGTGATCACCTTGACCACCGTTTGCCACGCGGTGTGCTTCGCCGTGTTGAAGGCTTCCAGCAGGCCCCGCAGCTCGCGGATGTCGCTGGCAGCGTCTTCGCCATCGAGGCCCACGTCAGCCAGCGCGTGGCGAGCGCCGCGTTCGGCGACGCGCTCCAGCAGTTCTTCGAATTCGTCCTTGGGCATGGTCACCATGCCCTCTGTCACAGTCGGTGCGTTCATTTGCGTGCTCCAGAAATGCGAAACCCGCCCGATGCGTGAGCATCAGGGCGGGTCTCAGGGTTGAATCAGTTGGGTTTCAGATCTCGATGATTTCCAGCGTCAGGCTGGGCGCAATGCCTTCGATGGCGTCGTCGCGCACGAACACCTTCTGGCCAAGGGCCGCAGAGCCCCTCGCTTTGATTCGGCCGCCACCGGGCAATGCGACCGTGACCACGCCAGAGCCGACGTCGGTCACGGTGCCCGCCTGCAGCGGCGGGTCGGGGATCAGTTGGCGAAACTGCTCGTAGAGGTTATGCATAGGCCTGCACTCCCAGCGTCTGCCAGACCTCGGGCAACCCGGCTTCCACTTGGGTCGCGCGGACAATGCCCAATCGCGTGACGCTGCCGTCCTGGTACTCCACGAATGCGCCGGGCTCGATGATCCCGGTCTCGGCGAGCACCGGCAGGCGCAGGCTGACCTCAAGCTGGTGACCGGTGTCGGCCAGCACGGCGATGCCACGCTGTCTTGCGGCGGCCGCCTCGGTGATCAGGGGATCGACAACCATCGGTGCCAGCACATCTCCGGCAGTCCCGGCCCGGGTCACCTGCCCGAGCACGCCGACGTCCTGCCCGGAAACGAACACGCGGTTGTACGCAGGCTTTTCCAACCAGCGCAGCGACTCGCGGGCGACGGCATCGACCGGCAACACGAAATCCGGCGTGACCGTGCTCCATTCCCAAGGGGCTACTGGGTAGCGATGACGCACACGGATGCTCTGGGCCGAGGGATGCGGAATCAAGTAGCCACCTGCAGCACCGGCAATGGCGGTCAGTGCGTCGATCCACGACCCCTGCTGCGCGAACGCACCGGCGGGGACGTTCCAGTCCGTCAGGCCCCAATCGACCGCCCAGCCCAGCGGGATGCCGTTAACCGTGAGCACGTCGTCCATCAACTGCCGTGCGGTTCGGCCCTCGGCGTTCGAGAAGGTCATCACCGGGGCGTATGGCGCAGCCAGCACGGCGTTGTGGCCCCGACCGGAAATGCGGATGCTCGCGTCGCCAAAGATGCGTTCGCGGCTGATGCTCTCTGCCAGCACACGGAACGTAGTGCCGTTGACGCTGGCCGCGAGCTCGACCGGGCCACCTGCGTTTCCCGCAACCAGCGCCTCAGCTTTCGCAGGCAGCACCGCATCGAAGCCCCACGCCCAGGACGATGCATCGAGCGACAGCGAGAGATTGAACACCGGCACCGGCGCGCCATCCGACACGCGGTACAGGGTCACGTTGTTGATCACGAAATAGACCCTCCGAACAGGAACGACCACCGGCTCCCCATCGGGAGGCGGTGGGTTGATGTGGTTTTCACAAAGGAACAGCAGATGCCCATCGGTCGCGGCCAGCTTGGCAAACAGCAGGTGCGGACTGGGCGTGTAGCAAGGCTGCGGAATGGGCGGCTCGGGCACTACCCACCGGCTGATGCCCGGTGGCGGTGGCACCGCCTCCTGATACCGGCCACTCCAGCCCTTCAGTTGCGGGCGTGCAGTCTGAAAATCGCTCTCCTGGCCGCGCACCACCAACACAGCGCTTTGCCACCGGGACACCCGCCCCGCACGCTTGGTGCGATCACCGTCTTGATGCCGGAACCGCGTGGCATCCCGCAGAGGGCCTGCGTTCTGGAACAGACCACGTCGGGCCGCTTCAAACCGCGTGGCGTCCTAGAGCAAGCGAAGAAGCAAACCGATGGCCCACAAACCCGCGCCAACACACGACTTCGGGCCTTGAATGCTCAAGAGGGCAGCAGAGAACAGAGAGAGAAAAAGGGCGAAAAGTCCGCCGGGAACGGCGACTTCCGGAGGGCCATGCTCAAGAGGACACGGCCGGAAACCGCGCCAACACAGGGGGAACGGGCAAAAAAAATCCCAACCGGATAAGGGTTGGGATTTCACATTATGGTGGAGCCGGGGGGAATCGAACCCCCGTCCGCAAGCCATCATCAGGTAGTTCTACATGCGTAGCTGACTGATTTGGTTTTAAGGGAGATCACCGCGCAGCAGCACGCTGAGACCACCCCGATTCACTTGATTTGATCCTGAGCCGAGTGACCCGGTACAGGACGAGCCCATGTGTATGACTTCGCAGCCCTTGGGTTTTACCCCTCAGGCCCAGCCCATCGGCCAACTGTTGCGAAGCTCACCGGTTTTAAGCGGCGAGTGCGAACGTAGAGTCGTTTGCAGTTACTTTGTTTCCAGTGGTTTTACGAGCGAACTGGTGCTCGGCATGCCCTAGTCCAAATCCGAACCCACGTCGAAGCCGGGTCGGCCCCATGCGGATGAGTTTAGGCCATTGCCAGCCATTGCAAGAGGTCTTTTGGATTGTCCGCAATGTGATGGGCTCCCCACGCCTCGATCGGAAGGCTGTCACCCAGGTAGCCCCACTTCACGGCGACAGTTCTCATTCCCGCGGCGAGGCCAGCCTGCACGTCGCGAGGATCGTCGCCCACGTAGAAACATGCTGTCGGATCAACCCGCATCCGACGAGCGGCTTCCAGCAGTGGTTCGGGGTGGGGTTTGGCATGAGGCGTTGAATCGCCGCCGATCACCACGGCCGCGCGGTCAAAAAGACCCAGGGCGCGCGAGATGGGCGTCGCCAGCTTGATGGACTTGTTGGTGACGATGCCCCAGGGCACGGACAGACTTTCCAGTTCGCGCAACAAATGTTCAACCTGCTCGAAGACGCGTGTGTCCAGCGTCATTCGCGCTTCGTAACGCACCAGAAATTCGTCTCGCAAGGCCTCGAAGGCATCGTCGCCTGGTGACACACCAAACGCCTCTCCCACCAAACCTCGGGCGCCCGAGCCAACCATCGCGCGAAGCCTGTCATAGGAAGCATCAGGCAAGCCGCGCACGCGCCGCATTTCGTTGGCCGCACCGGCAAGATCCGGTGCACTGTCGATGACCGTGCCGTCAAGGTCAAACAGGACAGCCGAGGTGAGCGCTTTCATGCAGGCCTGCGGCAAGCCAGCATGAAGTTCACGCTGGTGTCGCCTGAGAGCCAATAACGCCGCGTAAGTGGGTTGTATTCCAGACCACAGGACTCGGTCACTTCCAGACCAGCCTCACGGCAATAGCCTGCCAACTCGCTGGGCTTGATGAACTTGGCGTACTCGTGCGTACCTTTGGGTAAGAGCTTGAGGACATATTCGGCGCCAACGATGGCGAATAGAAATGACTTCGGATTGCGGTTGATGGTCGAAAAGAACAACCAGCCCCCCGGCTTCACCAGCGCGGCGCAAGCAGACACGACAGACAACGGGTCAGGCACATGCTCGAGCATTTCCATGCAGGTCACAACGTCGAACTCGGACGGGTACTCTGCGGCCAGCGCCTCAGCGGAAACCTCTCGGTATTGAACAGATGGCGTGTTGGCCTCGAGTGCATGAAGCGAAGCCACCCGCAAAGCCTTGGTCGACAGATCGATACCCAAAACGTCTGCACCACGTCGAGCCATCGCATCAGAAAGGATTCCCCCACCACAGCCGACGTCAAGCACCCGCTTGCCCCGCAGGCTGGCTCGCTGGTCAATCCAGTCAAGGCGCAGAGGGTTGATCTGGTGCAGCGGCCGAAACTCGCTTTCAGGGTCCCACCATCGGTGGGCCAGTTCGCTGAACTTGGCAATTTCCTGAGGGTCAACATTCACCGACATTTGATTCACTCTCCCAAAGAAAAAACCCCGCCGCAGCGGGGTTCTTCCAACACCGGACAAGACCGATTATTTCTTTTCTATAGCAGGCCCGTTGGGCTTTTTCGTGCCAACAAACTCGATCTCAACACGACGGTTCTTGGCGCGACCAGCTGCGGTCTTGTTTTCAGCAACCGGTTGCTTCTTGCCCTTGCCTTCGGTGTAAACGCGGTTCTTCTCGATACCCTTGCCCACCAGATAGGCCTTGACTGCTTCAGCGCGGCGCACCGACAGCTTCTCGTTGTAGGCGTCCGAGCCGACCGAGTCGGTATGACCCACGGCGATGATCACTTCCAGGTTGATGCTGCTGAGCTTGGTCACCACCTCGTCCAGCTTTGCCTTGCCTTCAGGCTTCAAAACAGCCTTGTCGAAGTCAAAGAAGGCATCCGCCGCAAAGGTCACCTTCTCGCTGATGATCATCGGAACCACTGGGGCTGGGGGCACATCGGCGGCCGGCGCAGGAGCTTCAGGAGCAGCCTTCGGCTCGGGCTTTGGAGCGCCGTCACATCCAGGAAGTGCCGTCGCTGGAGTCCAGTTTGCATCGCGCCAGCAAAGTTCGTTCGTACCGTTCTTCCAAGGCAGGCCGTTCGGATTCACCCAGTTGTCTACCGTAGCGGGTTTAGCACTCGCGGCGGTCTGAGCAGTTGCAGCGGTTTGAGCAGTTACAGCGGTCGCCGTCAAAGCAAATGCCATAGCCGCAAACAGCGACGCCACCTTATTTAGTTTCTTCATGGTTTTCCTCTTGAGCGAAGGTGCAAACAAATCTGTAAAAAGATCTAGCGAGTGACTTTGGTAGCCACATGGCGACGCCGTGAAAACGCCTCAGACGGCCAACTTTTTTATTGTGCCATAGGGTATTCGCGGCACTTGAGAAGACATTGAATGCGGCGCGACGCTGTGCCCCGTGTTGCGCGATGGCAACAGACTGCGGACCCTACAATTGACAGGATTGCCCCACGCCGGTGGCCTTCAAATCCACCCTCCAACCTGCGCAAATCGCGCATCCCAGCATGAGCCAGTTCGCCAAAGAAACACTGCCTGTCAGCCTCGAAGAGGAGATGCGGCGGTCGTATCTGGACTACGCCATGAGTGTGATCGTCGGGCGTGCGCTCCCAGATGCACGAGACGGTCTGAAGCCCGTTCACCGGCGCGTGCTGTTTGCGATGCACGAGTTGAACAACGACTGGAATCGACCCTACAAGAAGTCGGCCCGCATCGTTGGTGACGTGATCGGTAAATATCACCCGCACGGAGACCAGTCGGTCTACGACACCATCGTTCGGATGGCGCAGGATTTTTCCCTGCGTCACATGCTGGTTGATGGGCAAGGAAATTTCGGGTCGGTGGATGGCGATAACGCCGCCGCGATGCGTTACACCGAAATTCGCCTGTCCAAGATCGCCCACGAAATGCTGGCCGATCTGGACAAGGAAACCGTCAACTTCGGCCCCAACTACGACGGCAGCGAAAAAGAGCCGCTCGTTTTGCCAAGCCGCCTGCCCAACCTCCTGGTCAATGGATCAGGCGGCATTGCGGTGGGCATGGCGACCAACATTCCGCCGCACAACCTCAATGAGGTGGTCGACGGCTGCTTGCACCTGCTCAAGAACCCGCAAGCCACCATCGATGAGTTGATGGAGATCATTCCGGCACCAGACTTTCCCACCGCCGGGATCATCCACGGGCTCAGCGGCGTGCGCGACGGCTACCGCACCGGCCGAGGACGCGTGGTGATGCGGGCCAAGTGCCACTTCGAGGACATCGACAAGGGACAGCGTCAGGCGATCATCGTCGACGAAATCCCTTATCAGGTGAACAAGAAGAACTTGCTCGAACGCATGGCCGAGTTGGTCCATGAGAAAAAGCTGGAGGGCATCAGCCACATCCAGGACGAGTCCGACAAGGACGGCATGCGCGTGGTGATCGAACTCAAGCGCGGTGAGGTGCCTGAGGTTGTGCTGAACAACCTGTACAAACAAACGCAGTTACAGGACACCTTTGGCATCAACATGGTTGCGCTGATCGACAACCAGCCGAAGCTTTGCAATTTGAAAGACCTGATCGCGGTGTTTCTTGAGCACCGCCGAGAAGTCGTCACCCGCAGAACCGTGTTCGAGCTGCGCAAGGCTCGCGAACGCGGTCATGTGCTCGAAGGCTTGGCCGTGGCGCTGGCCAACATCGACGAGTTCATCGAGACCATCAAGGCATCGCCCACACCTCCGGTGGCCAAAGCCGCGCTGATGAGCAAGAGCTGGGATTCGTCGATGGTGCGCGAGATGCTGGCCCGCGCCGAAGGTGAAGCTCCGGGTGGGCGCGAAGCCTTCCGCCCCGAGGGCCTGCACAAGAGTTTCGGACTGCAATCGGATGGCCTCTACCGCCTGAGCGAAGACCAGGCTGGCGAAATCCTGCAGATGCGTCTGCAGCGGCTGACCGGGCTTGAGCAAGACAAGATCATCAGCGAATACAAAGAGGTGATGACCACCATCGCCGACCTGCTCAACATCCTGTCCACGCCCGAGCGAGTCACCGCGATCATCAGCGACGAGCTGGCGGCCATCAAGCAGGAGTTCGGTCAAACAAAGATCGGCGCGCGTCGCAGCTTCATCGAACACAACGCGCTGGATCTCGGTACCGAAGATCTGATCAAGCCGACCGACATGGTGGTGACGCTCAGTCACACCGGCTACTTCAAGAGCCAGCCTCTGGCCGAGTACAAAGCCCAGAAAAAGGGCGGTCGCGGCAAGCAAGCAACCCAGACCAAGGAAGACGACTGGGTCGAGCAGTTGTTCATCGCGAACACCCACGACTACATCCTGTGCTTCACCAACAAGGGACGCGTTTACTGGCTGAAGGTCTGGGAAGTGCCGCAGGGTTCGCGCAACTCGCGCGGCAGGCCGATCGTGAATGTGTTTCCACTTCTGCCCGATGAGAAGGTAAACGTCGTGCTGCCTCTGACTGGCGAGGCGCGCACTTTTCCGGTCGACCGTTTCGTCTTCATGGCCACCTCAAGAGGGACCGTCAAGAAGACATCGCTCGATGAGTTCAGCAACCCGCGCAAGGCGGGCATCATCGCAATCGATCTAGACGAAGGCGACATCCTCATCGGGGCAGCGATCACGGACGGAAAGCACCATGTGATGCTTTTCAGCGATGGTGCTAAGGCCGTGCGCTTTCGCGAGACCGATGTGCGCCCCATGGGCAGAAAGACCCATGGCGTGCGAGGTATGGAGCTTGAGGACGGACAAAGCGTGATTGCCCTCCTTGTGGAAGACGATGACACCCAGAGCGTACTGACCGCCACCGCCAACGGCTATGGCAAACGCACCAGCATCGAAGAACACACGCTGCAAGCCCGCGGTGGGAAAGGCTTGATCGCCATTCGCCAGACCGACCTCAAGGGCAAGGTTGTCGCAGCCACTCTCGTGCGCCCCGATGATGAAATCATGTTGATCACCGACAAGGGCGTGCTGGTGCGCACACGCGTGTCCGAGGTCCGCGAGATGGCACGTACCACTCAGGGCTCCAGGCTCATCGCTCTTGATGCCGGCTCCACGCTCAGCAGTCTCCAGCGCGTCGTTGAAAACGATGCGGATGAATCCGACAGCCACACCGACACCCAACCCGGCGACGACAACGACTTGCCACCCACCGAGAGCCTCCCATGAAACGTCTTCTAGTCATCAGCGCACTTTTCGCCGCCTTTGGCGTGTCCGCCCAGACATCGCCAGCGCCGCTGCCCACCTCGCCAGCCAAGAAGGAACTGGTCAAGAAAGTCTTGGCTTTGCAACAGCCTGAAATCGAAATGCTGGCGCGCAATCTGGCGCAAGAACCAGCCGCGCGCATGATGCAAGAGGCCGGCCGAGTCTTGCAAAGTCAGGTTCCCGAGGACAAGCGCGAGCCGGCTGTGAAGTCGCTGGAAGAAAGCGCCAAAAAATACGTCGATGAGGCAGTTCCTCTGGTGCGTGAGCGAGCCATCAAGCTGGCTCCGTCGACGATCGGGACCTCGCTGGAAGAGCGTTTCACCGAATCCGAACTCAAGGCCTTGATTGCCTGGCTGGATTCGGCCACCTACAAGAAGTACCAGCAAGTCGCGCCTGATATTCAGCGCGGTTTCATGCAAAAGCTGATCGCTGATGCGCGTCCTTCAATCGAGCCCAAGTTGAAGACGCTGGAAGAAAGCGTTCGTGCCACGCTGACCAGCGCAGTAGCGAGCAGCACCCCTTTGAATCTGGAGTCTGGTACCGGCAAGCCGCCCGCCAAGGCCACCAGCAAGTAACGGGCTCATGTCTCGAGCGTTCAACTTTTCGGCTGGCCCTGCCACCCTGCCCCTCGAGGTTCTGGAGCAAGCAGCAGCCGAAATGGTGGACTGGCGCGGCAGCGGCGTCAGCGTGATGGAAATGAGCCACCGAAGCCGTGAGTTCATGTCCATCTGCGTCGACGCCGAGCAGGATCTGCGTGATCTGCTCGCCGTGCCCTCGTGCTTCAAGATCCTGTTCATGCAAGGCGGCGCTCTGGCGCAAAACGCGGTGGTTCCGATGAACCTGATCGGCCGATCACGCAGCCAGACGGCCGACTTCGTTCTGAGTGGCTCGTGGTCGGTCAAGTCGCACGCTGAAGCCAGTCGGTATGGCCAGGCTCACATGGCGGCTTCGAGCATCGGCGAGCAGTCTTGCCGTTTGCTCGACCCATCACACTGGCATTTCAGTGCCGATCCCTCGTATGTGCACGTCTGCAGCAACGAGACGATTGATGGCGTCGAGTTTCATGAACTGCCTGACCTTCAGGCCATGGGTTGTGCAGCCCCCTTGGTGATCGACTGTTCGTCCCACATTGCGTCGCGCTCGGTCGACTGGTCTCGGGTGGGCATTGCCTATGCGGGCGCGCAGAAAAACATCGGGCCGGCCGGCTTGACGCTGGTGTTCGTGCGTGAGGATCTGCTCGACCACGCCTTGCCGATCTGCCCGTCGGCGTTCAGTTACCGCACCGTGGCCGATCACGACTCGATGTTCAACACACCCCCCACCTACTCGATCTACATCGCCGGTCTGGTGTTTCGCTGGCTCAAGAATCAGACAGAAGGCCCATTGCGCGGCATCGCCGCGATCGAGGCGCGCAACATCGCCAAGGCGCGACTGCTGTACGACCACATCGACGCGTCAAGCTTCTACCGCAACGACGTCGACAAGGCATTTCGCTCACGCATGAACATTCCCTTCTTCATGGCTGACGCTTCGCTTGACGAGCAGTTTCTGAATGAAGCGCGAGCCGCGGGCTTGCAGCAACTCAAGGGTCACAAATCGGTGGGTGGTTTGCGAGCCAGTCTGTACAACGCCATGCCGCTGGCTGGCGTGCATGCCCTGATCGACCACATGCAAGCTTTTGAGGCAAGACATGGCTGATATGCCGGTTGCAATCCCCCCCGAATTGCTCGCGCTGCGCGAGAAGATAGACGCGCTGGATCGCGATCTGCTGGATCTTTTGAACCGGCGCGCCAGCCTCGCCCTTGAGGTCGGCGAAGTCAAGAAAAAGGAAGGCTCGGTCACCTTCAGGCCCGAACGTGAGGCCCAGGTCATTGAGGGGCTCAAGGCACGCAATCCGGGTCCCTTGCTTTGCGAAAGCGTGGCGCCCATCTGGCGCGAAATCATGTCGGCGTGTCGTTCGCTTGAAACGCCCACCCGCGTCGCCTACCTGGGGCCGTCAGGAACATTCAGCGAATCGGCAGCACTTGGGTTTTTCGGCTCGTCGATCGTGCGCGTTCCCTGCGCGAGCCTCGACGAGGTGTTTCGTGCCACCACCGCAGGCGCCGCAGACTTCGGCGTGGTGCCTGTCGAAAACTCGACTGAAGGGGTGATCGCGCGATCGCTCGACCTTCTGTTGACCTCGCCACTGTCCATCATCGGCGAGACCAGCTTGCTCGTGCGCCACAACCTGCTGCGCAAGGTTAATTCCCTCGCTGGCATCGAGGCCATCTGTGCGCATCCCCAGGCGCTGGCTCAGTGTCAGGACTGGCTGGCGCTGCACTTTCCGAACATCGAACGGCGTGGCGTCTCCAGCAACGCCGAGGGTGCCCGGCTTGCCAGCCTGGATGAGAGTCTGGCTGCGGTGGCGGGCGAGCGCGCAGGCAGCGAATTCGGTCTGCACGTCGTGGCGCCAGCGATTCAGGATGACGCCAACAACCGCACCCGCTTCGCGGTGGTCACTCATCCGCAGCGTCAGCCACAGCCGCAAGCCTCGGGACATGACTGCACCAGCTTGGTCGTGTCGGTGGACAACAAGCCTGGCGCGGTCCATGACATGCTGGTACCGCTGAAAACCCATGGTGTGTCGATGAGTCGCCTGGAGTCTCGCCCTGCCCGCTCGGGTCAGTGGGAGTACTACTTCTACATCGACTTGCAGGGCCACCCCAGCCAGCCGCAGATGGCACTGGCGCTGCAGGATCTGCGCGAGGCCTGTGCCTTCTTCAAGCTGCTGGGCAGCTACCCGATCGACGCTCACTGACCACGGCGTCTGCTGCAATGTTCAAGCAACTTGGTGTGATTGGCTGTGGCCTGATGGGGGGATCTTTTGCGCTGGCACTGCGCCGCGCGGGTCTGGTCAAGCACGTGGTGGGCTACAGCAAGTCGCCGTCCACCACCGACAAGGCTCGCCGCATGGGCGTGGTCGATCAGGCGGCGGAATCCGCGCTGCTCGCGATGTCCGGGTCGGACATCGTGCTCATGGCCGTGCCTGTGGCCGCCACCGAAGCAACCTTTCGCGCGATCTTGCCGCTGATCGAGCCCGGCGTGCTGCTCATGGATGTGGGATCCACCAAGCGCGACGTGGTGGATGCGGCTCGCCGTGTGCTCAAAGACAAGGTGGCCAACTTCGTGCCGGCACACCCGATCGCAGGCAAAGAGGTGGCTGGCGTGGAGCACGCGGACGCGGGGTTGTATCAAGGCCAGCAGGTGATCCTCACGCCCTTGCCGCAAACATCACCCGAGCTGATCAAGAGCGCCACCGACGTCTGGACGGCCATCGGATCTCGGGTCGTGTGCATGAGCCCCGAAAACCACGACACCGCGTTTGCAGCCGTGAGCCATCTGCCGCATTTGCTGGCGTTCGCCTATGTGAACGCTGTGTCCAGGCAGCCGGCCAGCCCCGAGTTTCTTTCGCTGGCGGGCTCGGGTTTTCGCGATTTCAGCCGTATCGCGGGCGGTGAGCCGACCATGTGGCGCGACATCCTTCTGGCCAACCAAGACGAATTGTCGAAACAGTTGCAGCACTTTCGCCAAGCGCTCGATGCCATGGATTACGCGATGAAAAGCGGCAATGCCGAGGCCCTCGAAGGCCTCATTCGCGCGGCCTCTGCGACGCGCTCCGCGTGGGTGCCAGGCGGCTTGAAGGACAAGAGCGACCCGCGCTGAGCGATCCCATGTACGACATTGCCCATCTGGACATTCCGCCCTTGTTGGGTGCTGCGGGCACGGTGCGCTTGCCAGGCTCGAAAAGCATTTCGAACCGCGTCTTGCTGCTGGCCGGGCTCAGTGCAGGCACCACAACAGTCCACGATTTGCTTGACTCCGACGACACGCAGGTCATGCTCGAAGCGTTGCGCACACTGGGTTGTCGCATTGAGCCGCTGGACTCGCCTGCAAATGCCAGCAGTCTTCGCATCACCGGTCTGGGAGGCCGGTTGGATGTGCGAGAGGCTGCCCTTTTCCTGGGCAACGCCGGCACCGCGATGCGCCCGCTGACCGCAGCGCTGGCGATGCTGGCAGCGACTCAAGGCGGATGCTTCGAGCTGAGCGGCGTGCCGCGGATGCACGAGCGCCCGATTGGTGATCTGGTCGATGCGTTGAGGCCGCTTGGCTGCCGCATCGAGTACCTCCGTCAGGCAGGCTTTCCGCCTTTGCGGCTTTTGCCGGACAGCGGTCGGCTGGATCTCTCGATGCCGATTCGCGTGCGTGGCGATGTGTCGAGTCAGTTCCTCACCGCCATGCTGCTGGCGCTGCCCTTGCTCACCACCGAGCAAGCCGCGGTGGTGGACATCAAAGGCGAGCTCATCTCCAAGCCCTACATCGAGATCACGCTGAATCTGCTGGGGCGATTTGGCATCCACGTGCAGCGTGCAGGCTGGCAGCGCTTCACCATCCCGGCGGGCAGCCGCTACCAGTCGCCCGGCAGCATCCACGTCGAGGGCGATGCCTCATCGGCGTCCTACTTCATTGCACTGGGCGCCATGGCCGCCACCGGGCAGCCGCTGCGCGTCGAGGGCGTGGGCACCGACTCGATCCAAGGCGATCTGCGTTTTGTGGATGCGGCGCGTTCGATGGGGGCCGAGGTGACGGGCGGTGCCGGCTGGATCGAAGTTCGCCGTGGCCGCTGGCCGCTCGCAGCGATCAACCTCGACTGCAATCACATCCCCGACGCCGCCATGACGCTGGCCGTGATGGCGCTGTATGCCGATGGCCCCAGCCGCCTGACGCACATCGCCAGCTGGCGCGTCAAGGAAACCGACCGCATCGCTGCCATGGCCACCGAACTTCGCAAGCTGGGTGCGACGGTCGTCGAAGGCGCGGACTTCATCGAGATCACGCCGCCCACGCGGTGGCGTGCCGCCACAGTCCATACCTACGATGACCACCGCATGGCGATGTGCTTTTCGCTGGCGGCCCTCAACGGGCTGACCCATCAGCAGCCGGCACTGCCGGTGCGCATCCTCGACCCCAAGTGCGTGGGCAAGACTTTCCCCGATTACTTTGAAGCCTTTTTCTCTGTGGTGCAGGCTGACCCCGAGAAGATTCCCGTGATCACCATTGACGGGCCGACGGCCTCTGGCAAGGGCACGCTGTGCGCCTTGCTGTCGGATCGCCTGGGCTATCACACGCTCGACTCTGGCGTGCTGTATCGGGCCACGGCGCTGGCCGCCATCGATGCTCGAATCGAGGCCGACGATGAAGCCGGCCTGGCGTCGCTGGCTGCGCGGCTCGATCTGAATTTCAAGGATGGTGCCGTGCGTCAGGCTGGCATCGACATCACCGCCCGTCTGCGGCATGAAAGCGTGGGCTTGATGGCCTCGCGAATTTCCGCCTTGCCCGATGTGCGCGCAGCGCTGCTGAGGCTGCAGTTGTCTTTTCGTAAGCTGCCCGGACTGGTCGCTGACGGCCGCGACATGGGCACCGTGGTGTTCCCCGATGCGAAGCTCAAGGTGTTCCTGACGGCCAGCGCCCAAGCCCGAGCCGAGCGGCGCTTTCAACAGTTGGCCGCCGCGGGCGTTTCCACTACACTCGCCGGCTTGCTGACTGACCTTCAGGTACGCGACCACCGGGATCAAAACCGGGCTGTTGCTCCCCTGAAACCAGCCGCAGACGCGCTGCTCCTTGACAACTCGGCCAGGTCCGTCGAATCCACGATGGAAACCTTGCTGGATGCCTGGGATCAGCGCTCGCCGTTCACTTGAGGTTTTGCTGCATCAGGCTGCGAGACTCAGGCGACGGATGACGAGACCCATCGCCCTCCCCTCGTGCCGTTCCAGGCACATCGGGGCGCTGGATTTGACAACCTAACCCGCAGCCCAGCGCTGCACCGGAAATATCAATGTCACAAAACCAAACTTCCACCACCGAGGGCGGAGAGTCTTTCGCCGCCATGTTCGAGGCATCGCTGTCGCACTCCGAGATGCGCATGGGCGAGGTCATCACCGCTGAGGTGGTGCGCGTCGAGCACAGCTTTGTGGTGGTCAACGCGGGCTTGAAGTCCGAGGCCTATGTGCCCATCGAAGAATTCAAGAACGACCACGGCGAACTCGAAGTCCAGGTCGGCGACTTCGTCTCTGTGGCCATCGATGCCGTCGAAAACGGCTACGGCGACACCATCTTGTCGCGCGACAAGGCCAAGCGTCTGGCCTCGTGGCTGTCGTTGGAAACCTCGCTCGAATCGGGCGAGTTCGTCACCGGCACGGTCAACGGCAAGGTCAAGGGCGGCCTGACGGTGCTGGTCAACGGCATTCGCGCCTTCCTGCCAGGCTCGTTGCTCGACACTCGTCCGGTCAAGGACATGAGCCCGTTCGAGGGCAAGACCATGGAGTTCAAGGTCATCAAGCTCGACCGCAAGCGCAACAACGTCGTGTTGTCGCGCCGCGCTGTGGTCGAAGCCTCGATGGGCGAAGAACGCGCCAAGCTGCTGGGCACGCTGGCCGAAGGCACCGTGGTGACCGGCGTGGTCAAGAACATCACCGAATACGGTGCATTCGTGGACCTCGGAGGTATCGACGGCCTGCTGCACATCACCGACATGGCGTGGCGCCGTGTGCGTCACCCGAGCGAGGTGGTTCAGGTCGGTCAGGAACTGCAGGCCAAGATCCTGAAGTTTGACGCCGAGAAGAACCGCGTTTCACTGGGCATCAAGCAACTCGGTGACGATCCATGGCACGGCGTAGCGCGTCGCTACCCGAACAGCATCCGCCTGTTCGGCAAGATCACCAACATTGCCGACTACGGTGCGTTTGTCGAGATCGAACCGGGCATCGAAGGCTTGGTGCACGTGTCCGAAATGGACTGGACCAACAAGAACGTGGCCCCTTCGAAGCTTGTCGCCCTGGGCGACGAAGTCGAAGTCATGGTCCTCGAGATCGACGAAGACAAGCGCCGCATCAGCTTGGGCATGAAGCAGTGCAAGGCCAATCCGTGGGAAGAGTTCTCTTCCACCGTGCAGCGCGGCGACCGCGTCAAGGGTCCTGTCAAGTCGATCACCGACTTCGGCGTGTTCGTGGGTCTGGCTGCCGGCATCGATGGTCTGGTGCACCTGTCCGACCTGTCGTGGCACGAGCCTGGCGAAGCGGCTGTGCGCAACTACAAGAAGGGCCAGGAAGTCGAAGCGATCGTGCTGGCCGTCGATGTGGAGCGCGAGCGCATCTCCTTGGGCATCAAGCAGCTCGACAGCGATCCGTTCACGACCTACACCGCCACCAATGACCGCGGTGCGATCGTCACCGGTCACGTCAAGACCGTCGATGCGCGTGGTGCCGAAGTGCAACTGGCCGACGACGTGACGGCTTATCTGCGCGCTTCTGAAATCAGCCGCGACCGCGTTGAAGACGCACGCAACATGCTCAAGGAAGGCGACGAAGTCAACGCCCTGATCATCAACGTCGACCGCAAGACGCGTTCGATCCAGTTGTCGATCAAGGCCAAGGACAACGCCGACAACCAAGAAGCCATGCAGCGCCTGTCGCAGTCGAGCGAGCGCGAGAGCGCTGGCACGACGAGCTTGGGCGCCTTGCTGCGCGCCAAGCTGGACAACCAGGGCAACACCTGAGTTCCAGCCCATGCCGACCGCTGTGGATGGACCCAAAGAGGGGATGACCCGCTCGGATCTGGTGGGTCAGCTTGCCGAGAAATTCGACAAGTTGACCCACCGCGACACCGAGTTCGCGGTCAAGACCATCATCGACGCGATGTCCGATGCACTCGCTCGCGGACATCGCATCGAAATACGTGGGTTTGGAAGTTTTTCGATCAACCGCCGCCCGCCACGTGTGGGGCGCAATCCCCGCTCGGGCGAGCAGGTGGTGGTGCCCGAAAAGCTGGTGCCGCACTTCAAGCCGGGCAAGGCCTTGCGAGAAGCGGTGGACTCCAATTTGCCCGCCGATGAATCCGTTCTGGATGTCGCGGGATCTGCTGCACCTTGAGTTGGCCAACCCGGCACTCGAGTCCAATGACTTGATGGGCCGCGCGGAGCCGTCATGCGCCTGATCACCTGGCTGCTGCGCTTTTTCATCTTCTTTGCCTTGTTCGCGTTCGCGCTGAACAACCAGCACGAGGCCAACGTGCGTTGGTTTTTTGGCTACCGATGGAGCGCGCCGATGGTGTTCATCGTGCTGGCCGCTTTCGGGCTCGGCTGCGCTTTTGGCGTCATTGCGATGGTGCCCAGTTGGTGGAAGCAACGTCGCGTGGCCAAGCGAGTACCGTCGGCGCCGGCCGAGACCAACCCTGCGGGGGTGCTGAAACCAGACCCTGCCTTGCCTGAGCATCCGCCTCGTGATGGACTTTGACTTTCAATGGGTGCTGCTCGGCCTGCCGGTGGCCTTTGCGCTGGGATGGCTGGCTTCCAGGCTTGACATCCGACAGTTGCGCGGTGACCAGCGAGAGACACCCAAGGCCTATTTCAAGGGCCTCAATTTGCTGCTCAATGAACAGCACGACAAGGCCATCGACGCCTTCATCGAGGCCGTTCAGCAAGACCCCAACACCAGCGACCTGCACTTCGCGCTGGGTAACCTGTTCAGGCGCCGTGGCGAATACGAGCGGGCCGTGCGCGTGCACCAGCACCTGCTCAGCCGTGCCGACCTGCCACCCGCAGAGCGCGATCGTGCGCAGCACGGGCTGGCCCAGGACTTCATGCGCGCGGGCCTGTTCGACCGTGCCGAACTGGCCTTGCATGAACTCGAAGGCACCGCCTACGACACCGATGCACGACTGGCCCTGCTGACGCTGCATGAGCGCTCGCGCGACTGGCGTTCGGCGGTCGACGACGCCTTGAAGCTCGAGCGCGGAATCACGGGTTCATACGCACCGCGCATTGCTCATTACTGGTGTGAACTGGCGCTTGAAGCCGATGCCAAGCAGCAGCCCAGCGATGCGGAAGACGCGCTCAAACGCGCCCGCGAAGCCGCTCCGCAATCGCCCCGACCGTTGGTGACTGCGGGCAAAAGGCTCGCGCGTCTGGGGCAACATGCGCGAGCGATGGCGACATGGGACGAGCTGCTGACGACCCACCCGCTCAGCTTCAACCTGGTGGCCAGCGAATACGCGCAAAGTGCCATCGCCTGCTCGGCGCAGGAAGCGGCTCGCTTGCGGCTGGTGTCACTGCAACAGAAAAAACCCAGCATCGATTTGCTCAATGCGATCGGCCTGCTCGACACCGACGCTGCCTCTCGCCTTGACAGAGCGCGCACCCAGCTGTCGCTGCTGCCCACGCTGTCGTCGGCCCAGGCTGTCTTGCGCGAGCATGAAGCGTCGGTCACCGCCTTGTTGCCGGCCGACATCGAAGCGCTCAACTCGGTGGTGGGGCGGGCAGCCAAGGCCGGTCAGCGCTATCGCTGCGCTGCCTGCGGTTTTGAAGCGCAGACCCACTACTGGCAGTGTCCTGGCTGCCAGGGCTGGGACACCTATCCGGCCCAACGCCTGGAAGAGCTGTGAGCGAACCGACACCACGCCAGTCATCGATGGAGCTGTACCGGCGAACCCTGCGCTACGCCAAACCCCATTGGAGAGTCTTCGCGCTGGGCGTGCTGGCCATGGTGGCCTACGCCATCACCGAAGCCACCCTGCCCGCTTTGCTCAAGGAGTTGCTCGACGGCAGCTTCGTCAGGCGCGATCCCGATGCAGCCTACAAGATGCCGCTGATGCTGGTGGGACTGTTCGTGGTGCGCGGCTTGTCGGATTTCGCCCACGTCACCTGCCTCAACTCGGTGGCCTGCAAGGTGGTGTTGAAACTGCGAACTGACATGTTCAACAAGCTGCTGCACCTGCCGCACAGCCATTTCGAACGTGAGCCCAGCGCGGTGCTGATGTCCAAGCTCACCTACAACGCGCAACAGGTCAGCCCCATCATCACCACGTCGCTGATCACCCTCGTCAAGGACGGTCTGTCCATCGTGGGGCTGCTGGGTTACATGCTGTACCTCGATTGGAAGCTGTCGCTGGCCTTCTTCACCGTTTTGCCCGTGATCGCCTGGGGCATACGCTCGGTCAGTCGACGCCTGCGGGGCTTGAGCAGCGGGCAGCAAACATCGATGGGCGACATGTCGCATGTGATCGATGAGGTGGTGGGCGGACACCGCGAGATCAAGATCTTTGCTGGCGAGGTCTATGAGTCGCAGCGCTTCTTTCAGGTCGCCAACCGGCTGCGCCTGTTCACCATGAAGGCGGTGTCCACCTCGGCGGCCAACGGACCCATGGTGCAGTTTGTCGCGGTTTTGGCGCTGGCGGTCATCGTCTACTACGCGTCCCTTCAGTCGCAGGGCAACCAGTTGACGGTTGGCGGCTTCGTGTCGTTTTTCGGCGCCATGGCTTTGATGCTGGCTCCGCTGAAAAGACTGTCGAATGTCAACGAGGTCCTGCAGCGCGGTCTGGCGGCCGCGGCCAGTGTGTTCGAAGTCATCGACGCACCCGAGGAAAAAGACGAGGGCACGCGCACCATGGGCCGCTCTAGGGGGCACCTGAAATTCAACGACGTGTGCTTTCGCTACCCCGGCGCTGACAAAGATGCATTGAGCCAGATCCAGCTCGAGATTCAGCCGGGTGAATCGGTGGCGCTGGTGGGTTCATCGGGAAGCGGCAAATCCACATTGATGTCAACCATCCCGCGCTTTCAGGTTCTCAGCCAGGGAACGGTACAGCTCGACGGCGTGGACATCTGCGACCTGAGCTTGGCCGATCTGCGCGCCAACATTGCCCTCGTCACGCAAAACGTGGTGCTCTTCAACGACACCGTGGCGGCCAACATCGCCTACGGGCTCAAAGACACGGCCACCGAGGCCGACATCGTCGCGGCGGCCGAGGCAGCCCATGCGATGGAATTCATCCGCGAACTGCCGCTGGGTCTGGCCACGCAAATCGGCGAAAACGGTGCGCGACTTTCGGGCGGCCAGCGTCAGCGCATCTCGATCGCCCGCGCGCTGCTCAAGGATGCGCCCATCTTGCTGCTCGACGAAGCCACATCGGCACTCGACACCGAATCCGAGCGTCTGGTGCAAGTGGCCATCGACAACCTCAAGCGCGGTCGCACCACGCTGACCATCGCGCACCGGCTGTCCACCATCGCCAATGCCGACCGTGTGGTCGTGATGGACCAGGGGCGCGTGGCTGAAATCGGCACCCACAGCGAATTGCTGGCACTCGACGGCATTTACTGCCGCTTGCACCGCATGCAGTTCGGACGCATCGAGGCTGCAGCGCCTGGCATTGAGGTCTGAATGGGGCTGCGCTCGCCCGCAGGATCGAGTGAACCGCTGACCAGCGCCACACCCCGAATCCTCATCCTCAGGCTGAGCGCGATCGGTGATGTGGTGATGGCCAGCGGGATCGTGCCGGCGCTGCGTTCGCGCTGGCCTGACGCTCATCTGGCCTGGCTGGTCGAGCCCGCGGCCGCTCCCTTGCTCGCCCACAACCCGAGGCTCGACGAGTTGATCGTCTGGCCCCGCGCCGAGTGGCTTGAGCTTTGGAAGAACCGGCGCCTGATCACGCTTTTGAGCCGGGTGTTGGCGTTTCGCCGCAGCCTTCGCGCCGCGCGCTTCGATGTGGCGCTGGATTTGCAGGGTCTGCTCAAGAGCGCCGTGTGGGGATGGCTGAGCGGTGCGCCCCGACGCATCTGCCTGAGGGGCCGCGAAGGCGCTCACCTGATGGCCACTGAACGGCTCGAGCCCTCGCCAGGTGCCGCACCCAAGCGCATGGGCAGCGAGTATCGATACCTGGCTCAACACTTGGGGGCGGCTGAAGAAGCCTTCCAACCCGACATTGCGGTTGGCGATTCAGCTCGGCTGGCAGCAAATGCGGCGCTGGCATCGTCGGGCATAGATGTCGCGGCCAAAACTCGCTATGCGGTTCTGTGTCCGTTCACCACGCGGCCACAAAAGCACTGGTTCGAAGACCGCTGGATCGTTCTCGCCCACCGGCTTCGCGAAAGCGGCTTCACGCCGGTGCTGCTGGGCGGTCCGGCCGACCGCGAGGCAGCGGCTCGCATCGCCAAGGGCATGCCGGGCATCGCCAATCTGGTCGGGGAGCTGAAACTCGACGAAAGCGTGGCGGCCATCGCCGATGCCGCCTTGCTGATCGGCGTGGACACCGGCCTGACCCACATGGGCAGCGCTCTGGGCGTTCCCACAGTGGCGCTGTTTGGCTCGACTTGTCCGTATCTCGACCCTGTCGCACCCCGCAGCGCCGTGCTCTACGAAAAGCTGGCCTGCTCGCCGTGCCGCCGCAATCCGACGTGTGACGGCAGGTTTGACTGCATGCGTGCGCTGGAGGTCGAGCGTGTGATGTCCGAGGCGCTGCGCGTTTGCGAGCTGCCGAAATGAGATCTAAGCCGTCTGCCTGATCCGCAAGACAGCCCCCATCGCATCGCTCAACGTGACCTGAGCCACGCTCGGCGCGATCAGGCTGTGGATGGCCGGGTCGTGACACGGCAGACGACGATGCCCCAGGATGAGCACCGTCGGCACCTCACAGGCCGCCGCCACGTGCACCATGCCGGTGTCGTTGCCGATGCACGCGGTGCACTGACTCACCACCGCCGCGCTGTCGAGCACGCTGGGCGGCATCAGCACTCGCAGATTCGTCCGAAGACTGGGGGCGATGCGCGACTCGAGAGTCTCGAGAATCTGCTGCTCGGCACGGCCGCCCAAGCAAACCACCCCGAACCCAGCATTGAGCAGTTCGGATGCGAATGCCGCGAAATTGGCGACGCCCCAGTCCTTCGCCTTGTCAGAGGCGCCAACAACCACCGCAACCCGGGTCCCGGGCAAGGACTCCAATTCCTTCGCCCAACGGCTCTTGAAGGCATCCGGAACACTCAGCCTTGGAATCAGTGGCTCGGTACAAAACCCATGCCCCATCATCAGGTCCGTGGCCCACTGGTAAGTCGCGATACATGGACCTTTGTATCGCGTCACGTAAGGTTTCCTGTTGAGAAAAACCCTTTGCAACCAGCTGACGCCGAAACCCCCGTAACCGATGCGAACAGGAATTAGTGCGCAGTAGGCAAGAAAACTGTATCTCAGCCGATCGCCAAAGATGATCATCCGTTCGAATTTGAGGGATTTAATCTGCGAAATCAGAGAGATATAACCGATCAAGCCGCGATGCTTGCCGCGCGCATCAGTTTTTCGACCACGCTCATAAACAATAATGCTTGACAGCCAGCTCACATCCCTCAACAAATCTTCTGCGCGAGCGGAAGATTGAGCGATCAAAACAATCTTTCCACCATGACTTTGCTGTGCCACCGCCTCAAAGTAGGGGAGACGGAAAACCAGATCGCCAATCCCGAGGTCATGTTGAAAAACCACGGTGCGTGGGCGAGTGTCCACCGGCGATTCTGGAGCCATGTCATCGACTCGCAGTGGCGGACTCTGGATTCAATTCGGCGTGACGCAAACCTCCAGCGGAAATGCCGATCAACATGGTGTAAACCATGGACTGCAGCGTCATGCCGAACATCGAGTCCGTCATCGAATAAACGATCATTGCAGTGAAAGTGATCAACCCCATGACCCGGAAAACGTTTCCATTTGAGTCCTTATCCAGGGTATCTCGTAAAAACCACCGTATGCCGCCAACCCACAAAATTCCCAAGGCGAATAAACCCATGAGCCCCAATTTGGCAGCAGTCGTGATGATTTCGCAATGGAGATGCTTGAAGCCGATGATCTCCACATCCGGATGAGTTAAGCCCATCTCGATCCGAGCATGTAAAAACTCATTGAAGCCGGTGAATCCAAGTCCGAACAGAGGTGCGGAACGGAATGCGTCGATGCCGGCCGCCCACATGTCCATCCGGGTGCCAATTGAATCGCTGGCCCCTCCACTCATCCAGTGACCGGTTCGGGAAAGAACGCTGAGCGCCTCAGATACTCCGACGGCCAATCGGTCAGAAATGGCAGGCACAAAATAAGCAAGCAACGGCATCACCACCACGATGGTCATGGCGGCCATGTAGGAAAAAAGCTTATTCCCTGATCCGAAGAACCTCCAATACATCAATATAAATAAAGGCATCGCCACCCAACCGCCGCGAGATCCTGACGCGATGGAGGTGAACACGCCAGTCAGAAAACCGCCTGCTCCAACCCACCTCGCCCAACCAATCGCCTCACCTCTATTTTTCGGAATAATCAGCAGGAAACTGAGAACTCCAAAAAGCAATGCAAAATTTCCAAAGGGGATCGAGTTCGGGATAGAGGCTCCGCTGACTCTCTGAACTCCATTCGAAACCTGCCAAAAAGACTCAACACCTGCGGTCAAAACGCTTGCCGAGATACAGATCAGCACCTTAGAGGCTGAAATTCCGTAAGATCTGACAATCCAATATATGGGGATTATCAATATAAAACGGACCACCTTGTCCAACATTCGATGATCAAAATCTGAAACCAGCATTCTGAAAAAATAGGCGAGTGGCAGGCTCGCTGCAATGATGAACCACTGCCCGTCACGCCATGAAAACCGCGAATGGATTTTCCTGTTTTTCAACGCATGAAAAACTCCCAAGAGCGCCAATGTGAATACAGACACCCCAAGGCTGACTCGGGTCAAAAAGAAAAATGCGAGACCGAGCCCGGCAATGAGCGTGACTCCGTCGTTACCACCCAGAATTTTCGACTTCTCAGCCCATGAAGACATGATCAATCGGCCTGCTCATGGAGGCCGTTCTGTTGGTTCGCAGGTTTTGGAATTCGGCATCGCCGCCCAGCTGAAAACTGGAGCTTTATGCCGAACAATGAAGGCAAAATTCGTCCCGGCGATTTTGCCATCGGGTTCGACCTTCTCCTGGATGAAAACATGAATACAACGGCTTCCGGACTTCAGTTCGAAGACACCATCGAAGGCTCCGGCGAACTGGCTGTGGCCGGCCAGCACGTCAGCGTGCATTACACCGGCTGGCTCTACAACGACGGCGCCAAGGGTGCCAAGTTCGACAGCAGCAAGGACAGGGGCGACCCCTTCAACTTTCCGCTGGCTGGTGGCCGCGTGATTCGCGGTTGGGACGAGGGCGTGCAGGGCATGCGCGTGGGTGGCACCCGTGTGCTGGTGATTCCGCCAGAGCTGGGCTATGGCGCGCGCGGAGCGGGCGGGGTGATTCCGCCCCATGCCACGCTGATGTTTGAAGTCGAGTTGCTGGCCGTCTGACAGCCTAGGCTGCCAGCGGCCCGCAGTGCTCAATCAGCGGTTGTTGAAACCGCCGCTGCGTGGTCGCGCAGGCTTGAAGTCCGACCTGGGCGCTGCGCCACCTTCGGGGGCGCGGCGTGCCGGGGCGCGGTCAAACGGTCCGGCCGAGCGGGGCGCAAACCCCTCTTCGCGACGCGGCGGGTAGCCGCCACCGTCACGGCTCGGTGCGAAAGGCTTGCCAAAACGCTTGCTGGCCGGAGCGCCTGAACGGTTGCCAAAACCGCCCGGGCGGCTGTCGCCATCACCACCTGGACGTGGTGCGTACATGCGCGGCTCAGGGCTCTTGGGCTCGAGACCGACGATGGTGGCCACCGGAATGCTCTGCGTGGTGAACTGCTGGATGCGCCGGATCATGCCGGTGTCCATGCGCTCGCCCAGCGTGATCGCCAGGCCGTTGCGGCCGGCACGGCCGGTGCGGCCGATGCGGTGCACGTAGTCCTCGGCCTTCATCGGCAAACCGTAGTTGATCACGTGGCTGATGCTCGGCACGTCGATGCCGCGAGCGGCGACGTCGGTGGCGACCAACACCTTGAGCTGCTGCGTGCGCAGGCCTTGCAACACGCGGTTGCGGCGACCTTGCGGCATGCCGCCGTGCAGTGATGCGACTGCGTGGCCCATCTCCGCCAGACGATCGGCCAACCAGTCGGCATCGCGCTGCGTGCTGGTGAACACCAGCGCTTGCTCCATGCTGCGCTCGGTCAGGATGTGATCAAGCAGCGCGTTCTTGTGGTGATGGTTGTCAGCCCAGTGCAGGCGCTGCTCGATGTTCTCGTGGGTGTCGGTGTGCGATGCCACGTCGATGCGCTGCGGATCGCGCAACAGGTTTTGCGCCAGGCGACCCACATGGCCGGCGAAGGTGGCACTGAACATCACCGTCTGGCGTGCGGCGGGCACGCTTTCGGCGATGGTGTTGATGTCATCGATGAAGCCCATGTCGAGCATGCGGTCGGCTTCGTCAAGCACCAGCAGTTCGACGTTTTCAAGCACGGCCTTGCCGGTTTGCAGGTGGTCGAGCAGACGGCCGGGGGTCGAGATCAGGATGTCCAGCGGGCCGCGCAGCGCCTTGATCTGCGCTGGGTAAGGAACACCGCCCACCACCGTGGCCACGCGCAGACCCTGAACGTGACGGCCGTAGGTGCTGGCCGCCTTGGCGACTTGCATGGCGAGTTCACGCGTGGGCGTGAGCACCAAGATGCGCGGGCCGTAGACCACCGAGCGATCGCGGCGCTGCGTGGTGTCGGCACGCGAGGCAATGATGCGCTGCAGCGCGGGCAGGATGAACGACGCGGTCTTGCCGCTGCCGGTGCTCGACGACACCATCAGGTCATGGTTGGCCAGGGCCAGCGGAATGGCCTTCATCTGGACTTCGGTGGCGGTTTCATAGCCGGCGTCGGCCACGGCCTTGGTCAGGGCTTCGTGCAGGCCCAGGGATTCGAATGTCATTGCATTGCTTTCAAGAATGCGGTGCCAGCGCTGCGCAAAGGCGCAACGTGAAGAGGCACCGGTCGGTTCCAAGAACCGAACAGGTCAGGTCGCCAGGAGAAGGTTCGCGAGGGAACAGTCAAAAGCGACGGCATCGCCGCCAACCGTTGCCCGAGGTGCCACGGTGGCACCTGCTCAGCGATATCAGGACCTGCCTCACGTGAAAGCGTGGGAAGACCCGAAGGAGGTCAGAGGGGATGAACGAACATCGTTCACACGGGCAAAAAAGCTAGATGAGCCTGCGCGATCGAAGCCCTAGAGTCTACCCTGATACAACGCTGGAAGGGGCGCTTTTTTTGGGCTCACACACTGCACGCCAAATCACCCCCGGTCGCCGCACAGTATCCTCGCCAACCCTGTTACAGCATCAACCATGGCCGGCATCCACATCACCGATATCGAGTCCGCCATCAACTGGTGGCGCGAGCGCTCGCCCTCGCCTGACGGCATCACCGCATGCTCCGAAGTCCGTGCCTTGGCTGAGGTCTACGCGTTGATGGTTTATCACCGCGAAAGCGAATGCGACGACCAATCGATGCCAAACAAGGCACTCAACGCCTGGCTGGGCTGGTATGCCACCACGCCCGATGCGCCGTGCATCGCGATTTGCTCTACCAGCCAAGGCGACAGCGTGTGCAAGGGTTGCGGCCGGCTGTTTGATGAAGTGCAAAACTGGCCGGTGATGACCCCTGCCGAGAAACGCGTCACCTGGCGGCGCATCACCATGGAAGGCACCGCCTGGCGCTTCAACCGCTATTCGGAGCGGGCCCGCGAGGCGGTACGCCAATCCGCGCTCGACCCTGCTCGGCCCGCGCACTGACATCGGCCTGGATGGCTGGGCGCCGGGTGCCTGATGCGATTGAATTCGCGACCTGCGCGAGTTCAATCGGCCAAGTCGTGGTGGCCCATGGCTCACGCGGCATACGCGCTGTGTTCATCGGAGACGACGACGCTGCAGTGTTGCTGGCACTCAGATCGCGGTTTCCTGCGGCCGCGCTGACACCCGATCCAGGTTCATGCGAGCGAGTGTTGCCCGATGTCATGGGCTTGATCGAGGCGCCCTGGAAGGGCTTCGCACCGAGCGTCGATGCGCGCGGCACAGAGTTCCAGCAGCAGGTGTGGTCCGCCTTGCGCGAGATCCCCGCCGGGAGCACCGCGTCTTACAGCGACATCGCGCAACGCATTGGTTGCGCAGGCGCGGTGCGCGCGGTGGCGCAGGCCTGTGGCGCCAATCCGCTGGCTGTCATCGTTCCGTGTCATCGGGTCGTGCGCCGCGATGGCGGCTTGTCAGGCTACCGCTGGGGCGTCGAGCGCAAACGCGAGTTGCTCAGGCGCGAATCGGTCTGGTCGGGCAGCATCGAGCCGGCGTAAGACCAGCCCGAATCCGTCAGCCAAACAATTCCGCGTAACTGGCCGAGGCCGTGCCGAACTTGCCCACCACGATGCCGCCAGCGCGGTTGGCGTGCGTCATCGCATCTCGCGCGTCGACGCCAGCGGCGAGCAACACGGCCATGGTGGCAATCACCGTATCGCCAGCACCCGTCACGTCGAACACCTCGCGGGTTTGAGCGGGCTCATGCGCTGAGCCTCGGGCATCGAAGATCGTCATGCCATCTTCAGATCGCGTCAGCAGCAGCGTTTCAATGCCCAGGCTGGCACGCAGTGTCTGAGCCTTTTCGGCGAGCTGATCCTCGCTGCCCCACGAACCCATCACCTGCATCAACTCGGAGCGGTTGGGCGTGATCACGGTGGCACCGGCATAGCGCGCATAGTCGCTGCCCTTGGGGTCGACGAGCACCGGCTTTCCAGCCTGGCGCGCCGCTTCGATCATCTGCGTGATGTGCGTCAGGCCGCCCTTGCCATAGTCGGAAAAAAGCACCGCGTCGTGCAGCGGCAATTCGCGCATGAAGTCATCGAGCATTTGCTGCAGCACTTCATGGTCGGGCTCGTTTTCAAAGTCGATGCGCAAAAGTTGCTGCGCCCGGCCGATCACCCGAAGCTTGACGATGGTGCGCAGCCGGGCGTCCTGTCCCAGCCGCGTCTCGATGCCTTGTCGCTCGAGCAGCACCTTCAGGCTCGCGGCCGCGGAATCGGTGCCCACCACGGTGAGCAGCGTCACGCGAGAGCCCAGCGTCTTCACATTGAGTGCGACGTTGGCCGCGCCGCCGAGCCGTTCTTCCTCGCGCGACACCCGCACCACGGGCACCGGGGCCTCGGGAGAAATTCGGTCCACCGAACCGTGCCAATAGCGATCAAGCATCACATCGCCCACCACGAGCACGCGGCGCTGCTCAAGTGCCTGCAGCGACGGAATCATGAGCGGGCGTCGACCGCGCAGGCGCAGCCGGGAGGGTTAGAGCGTGCAACGGCGGGCAGTTTCATGCGGCTGGGCTGAGTCGGAGAGATGTGGCGGTTATATCAACCCCCGGCTTGCGGTCTTTCAGGCGGGCGTCTCCCCCCCATCTGGGTGCCCCCACGAAGGGGAGAGCCAAAACCAGCTTCGATCGCCAGAATTTCTTCCAGACCGACAAGCAACCAACGCCGGTCTGCAACCCAACCTCAACTCTGGAGAACATCATGATTCGCACCTTCATCAGCTTGCTCATCGCCCTTTGCGCCTTTGCTGCCCACGCGGCGGTCGACGTCAACAAGGCCTCTCAGGCCGAACTGGAAACCATCAAGGGCATCGGCCCCAGCATGTCTGGCCGCATGCTTGACGAGCGCAAGAAAGGCGCCTTCAAGGACTGGCCCGACATGGTCGCCCGCGTCAAAGGCGTCGGCGACGGCAACGCCAGCCGGTTTTCCTCGGATGGCCTGACGGTCAACGGCTCGGCCTACAAAGACGCGGCCGCGGCTTCAGGCAAGCCGGCCGCCCGCGCGGCTGGCAGCGACAAGAAATTGCCAACCGATCCTGCTGCCGACGCAGTGGCCTTGAAAAAGTAATTTCAACTTCACGAGACAAAAAAGCCCCGCAACTGCGGGGCTTTTTAATGCGGCGACGAATTGTCCTGGGCCTGTCCGTTCGTGGTCCTTCTACTGATCACGCCTGCGGATCTTCGTATTCCAGAGTCGCCAAAGTGGCGTACTTATGGAATGCGTACTGACCAAGCAGCACTGCCATCAAAAAGCCGCGCCAGCCGTCAATGAAGCCGCCTCGCAAAAAGAACTGGTGAGAGAAGTCCGTAAAGAACCTCAGGGTCGCGAACGCGAGGGTTCCGCGTCGCCCCTGATCATATTTTTCTCGAGCCACAAATGATGCGTACTTCAGATGCTTCTCTTGGGCGTGGGCATAGCTACGCCAAGAAAAATGCTCTAGATGAGAGCTCAGAATGCCTACCCGTTGAACAGGCAAGATGAGCGACTCGTGGACTTGCCTATCTGGGTAGATGGCACCCTCCCGCTTGAAAAGCTTGCCTTGCGGGGCTGTGTACCGGCCAAAGCGCAGCGGCTTACCCAGGAACCAGGTTCTCCATGGCATCTTGAGCAGAGTGCGGTCCATTCCAGGCCGGTCCAACCACTCGTCGATCTCGTCGCGCAGTTGGGGCGTGAGCCGCTCGTCGGAGTCCAAAGAAAACACCCAGTCGCCGCTCACATGCTGCAACGCGCGGTTGCGTTGCGGGCCGTAGCCCGGCCAGTCCGTTTGCACGAGACAGTCTGCATAGGAGCGGGCAATCTCCAAAGTGCCGTCCGAACTACCGCTGTCGAGAACGACGATTTCATCAGCCCAGCCCACCACAGACTTCAGGCAGTCCTCGATACGATCAGCCTCATCCTTGCAAATGACGTACACCGACAATCGCGTACGCCGTTTTTTTCTCGCATCGTCCATCAACTGGATTATCTTGTTTGTCGTCGCTGTCAAATGAAATAAGTTCAGCCCACGCAAGACACCCGGCCCCGCAACTGCGGGGCTTTTTTCGCTCGTCAGGAATCACCTGACGGCCGATCGCGACCGACACGCTACATTTTCCGAGCGGCCCTCACAAAGCATCGAGCCAACTGAAAAACAACCGGAACAGCCAGCGGATGGGACCATGACCGAATACGAATACGACTCGATGATGAAGTTTCTGGATCAGCTGATTCACACCAGAACAGCGGCCAAGGACCTGACCGCGGAAAGACGCATCAAGCAGGCGCTTGATCGGCAACCCTTCGCAGCCTATTTCTTGGTCCAACGGGCCATGAGCCTGGAGCTCGCGCTTGAAGGTGCACGGCAGAAGATCAAGGAACTCGAGGGCGCGCCGGCCATGGCTGCGCCCTCGCCTGAGTTGTCAAACTTCTTGGGTGGTGGGGAAAGCAACTGGGGCGTCGACGACGAGGCCGTACACGTTCGCCAAGCGCAGCAGGCACCACGGGTGAAGAACACTCCAGCGCCGAAGTTCCTGACGCTCGAGGACCGATGCGTCAGGTTCATCGGCAACAACACCGCGGCCATCTGGATCGGCATCGCTGCGATGGGCGTGCTGGCCGCGCTTTTCAAGCCGTAGATTCGATCCCCAGATGACCCCCTTGTCGACAGACTGCCCCTGCGGATCGGCCCTGCCCTATGCCAGCTGCTGCGGCCGGTTTCATGCCGGCCCGCTCCACCTGCTCGCCCCCACGGCCGAGGCGCTGATGCGCTCGCGCTACAGCGCCTACACGCTGCAGCTTGACGGCTATCTGCTGGACACATGGCACCCGACCACGCGTCCGACTACGCCTTTCCATCACGAGCCCGGGCTGCGTTGGCTCGGGCTTCAGGTGATCCGCCACGAGGGTCTTGGCGCCGATGGGTCAGTGGTCGAATTCGTGGCCCGCAGCAAGCTTGGCGGCAAGGCCCACCGACTGCGTGAACTCAGCCGTTTCGTGCGTGAAGAGGGCCGCTGGTTGTATGTCGATGCGATCAACAATTGAGAACGGCTGGCTGCGTCAACACAATTCCTGAGAGGCTTTCCCCGCAGTGCGCTACGCTCTCGGCGCTGCTTCACGCGTACCGGACTGCGTGGCAACTTCTGGAGTGACCAGTCCCATGAGCACCATCCCCACCTTTCACGGCGACGAATTGCCCCTCGGCAACGGTTTGCCCCTGCTTTACAACCTGGTCTACTGCAGCCGAGCCACCTCGGGCGTGAGCGACGCAGAAGTAGCCCGCATCATCGAATCAGCCAAGCGCTGGAATCCCGTGCATGGCATCACCGGCTTGCTGGTGTTCGGCGGCGGGGTCTTCTTTCAGTGGCTGGAAGGTCCGCGCGGCAGCGTGATGGGCCTGATGAACATCTTGGAGGCCGACCCCCGGCATGAGTCCATCGTTCTGCTCACCGAATCCGAAGAGGTGCGAGAGCGGATGTTCCCGGACTGGGACATGGAGCTGGTGACCCCCGACGACATCCGCGACGTGCTGACAGATGCATTGGACCAAGCGACCGATCCCCAGCACTCGGCTGCGTTGACGCTGCTGCTCGAACAGCTTGACTCGGGTCAACTCGACGAATTGAGCCACGCCTGAAGGCCAGCCGGGCGAGTTGCACCTGAACTCGCGGGGTTGAGCTGACGACAAGCGCTCACAGCGCCGACCGATACGCCGCGGACTCCAGTCCATTGGCACCGAATCGAAGCTCGCAGCCTCGCCCGCTGTCGACCTGCGCGGCCATTCGCGGCGCCTTGATCAACATGTGGCCGTCGCCTGTCGCCGCCACTTCATAGCCGCCTTTGTCAGCTTGTTCCTGCACCTCGCTCGCCAACATGCCAGCGGCCAGTGATGTGCAAAAACCAGGCAATTTTTGGGATGCGGCATAAAGCGGCCAGAAGCCCAGCGCAATTCCGAGCGCCATCAGCGCCACCATGCCAAACATCAGCCAGCGACCTATGGACTTGCGCTGCGCAACAGGAAGACCGAACAGAAGCGGGCGTTTTTCCATGGTGGCCAATCTTCTACTTTCTGCCCATCAAAAAGTAGGTATGCACAGCGCCTAAGCCCTTGCATTCCACGGCACCCGCGCCGCTGGTCGAAAACTCCCCGTCCAGAGCTTCGTAGGTGCTCGAAGAAATCTGAATCCTTCCAGCGGGTGCCGTCGACTCCATTCGACTCGCGATATTGACCGCGCTGCCCCACAGATCGTAAGAAAACTTCGTGAACCCAATCACACCGGCCACCACCGGTCCGGTATTGATGCCTATTCTCATGTCCAGCACTGCGCCGTTTTCTCGGTTGAAGGCATGAAGGTCGTCAAACATGCCCAAAGCCATGTCGGCGCAAAGCGCCGCGTGATCTGGTCGGGGTATAGGCAACCCGCCCACAGCCATGTAGGCGTCACCAATGGTCTTGATTTTTTCAAGACCTATGGATTCAGCGCGCTTGTCAAAGCGTGTGAACAGGTTGTTCAGTAGTTTGACAAGTTCGGCTGAAGATATCTCAGAGCACATCTTCGTGAAACCGACCAGGTCACTGAAAATAATACTCACATCAGGGTAACTTCCTGAAATATTCTTCTCGCCGCGTTTCAAGCGCTCTGCAATAGGCTGCGGCAAGATATTGAGCATCAGTTTTTCCGTCTTCATCTGCTCAATTTCAAGCAGATAATTTTCCTTGCTCAGGTTTTCCAGCCGTTCGCGATCGAGTTCGCGCAGCCGTTTTTTCTCGAATGCGGAAACGACCCGAGCCTTGAACAAGACGGTATTGAAGGGTTTGGGCAGATAGTCGTCCGCCCCGATCTCGATGCACTTGATGGTTTTTTCCAGCTCATCGGCGCCCGAGATGACGATGACCGACATCCATTCCAGTCGGCTCTCAGCCTTCAAGGCCTCGAGCACGCCAACGCCATCGAGCTGTGGCATTTCCATGTCGAGCAGCATCAGGTCTGTCTGGGTGTCTTTCAACTGGGCCAGGGCATCAAGCCCGTCGACGGCTTGAGTGATGCTGGTGATGCCCAGTGCGTGGAGTTCTTGCACCAGGATCTTTCTCAAGGTCCTGCTGTCGTCCACCACCATCACGTGGAAGGTCGAAAAGTCGAATCCGGCGGCTTTTGAAATGTATGAAAGTGACATCGAGTCCGTTGCTGCTGAGGGCGACCATGGGACGGTGAACGTCGGCTTTGAGGAGCAAGGCCACGAGGGCCTCACCCCAACGGCGAGTTCACCGTGCCATCAGAAGTGACGGATGTTCTTCTCACGCGCAAAGCTCAGATCCATCGTGGTCATGCGCAGGCGACCGGCCAGAAAGTGCGACATGGATCGGAAAAACTTCACCGCCACGGACGGGTTCTGATCGAAGTACGAGCGCAAGGCATCGAAGCCGATTTCCAGCACCTCGGTGCGCTCGGTGGCGCTTGCCGATGCAGAGCGCGGCTCGCCGTCCACAAAAGACATTTCGCCAAAGTGAGCCCCGGTGCCCAGTTGCGCCAGCTGGATGGTTTTGTCTGAGGCTTCACGAGCGATTTTCACGGTCCCGCTGCGAATCACGAACATGGATTGGGCGGGATCTGCTTCGGCAAAGATCTCGGCGCCTGGGTTGAAGGTCTTGAGAACACCCTTTTGGCTCAGTTGATCGAGCTCTCCCGGCAGGAATTCCTTGAAAAGATAAATGTCTTGCAGCAGTGAAGCGGCCATGAAATACCCCGTTTTGTGGCGAAAAAAGAAGGTGACCCCCGCGCACAGGTCCACCGTGTTTGCTGATTCACTCGCTCGCGGAAAGCGGTGCGCGGCGATTTTCACACGTGGCTTCGCCTCGGCATTCGGCAGCGATGCAGGTTGTACGATTCAGCGCTTTCCCAGGGGCGTCTAGGCATTGCCCTAAGCCCGAGATTTGCAGTCCGTACCGTTGGCGATGCCTCAACACCAATCCATTCTCGAATTCAAGCGCGGGCGCTATTTCAAGCTCGCGTTGTTGGTGTGCACTGCATCCGTTGCCGCCTATGCCTGGCATGAGCCCTCGACCAGCCAGTTGAAACCCTATGGTGGTACCTGGCTGGGCTACACGCTGGGCACCATCGCGGCATTGCTCATCGTGTGGCTGATGCTGCTGGGCGTGCGCAAGCGCAGCTACTCGTCAACCATCGGCAGCGTGCAGGGCTGGACGTCGGCGCATGTGTTTCTGGGCGCCAGCCTCATCGTGATTGCCACGCTGCATTGCGCGTTCGAATTCGGCTGGAACATTCACACGCTGGCTTACGCGCTGATGATGCTGGTCGTTGGAAGCGGCATGTTCGGGGTGTTTTCCTACATGCTCTACCCCGCACGCATCACCAACAACCTCGCTGGAGAAACACTCGACAGCCTGCTGTTCAAGATGAGCGAGCTCGACCGCAAGTGCAGGCGCATCGCGCTCGAGTTGCCAGACGAGTTCAACGCGCTCGTGATGAAAGCCTCGGGCGATGCCGTGCGGCATGCCGACAGCGGCAAGAGCCTGCGGCCTGAGTGGCTGGGCGGACGGGGACGAAACCGGCTGGGTGAGGCGCGAGATGCCTTGCTCGTGATGGGAACCTCGCTGAGTGGCGCGCAGGTCAAGGCCAACGAGCAGCTGGTGTCTGAAATGACCCGGCTGGTGTCGATGACCGAGCGTGTTCGGCTTGAGTTTCGCTACCGTGCGCTGCTCAAGGGCTGGCTGTTTCTGCACGTGCCGATGTCGTTTGCGTTGCTGGCGGCCTTGACGGCGCATGTGATTTCGGTTTTCTATCTGTGGTGACGGCAGGCTGATCGCGCCATGAAATTCTCGTCATTCAGGTCGGAGTCAACTCGCGCGGTCAGCCGCAGCGTGATCAGCGGCGCATACGCGGCGATGTGCTGCGCGTCGGTCGCGCGCTCGAATGCGAGCTGCAGCTGCCCGATCCGCGGGTCGCTCGCGAACATGCGCTGATCACCTTCAACGCGCAAGGTGCGCTCATGGCCGCGAGCGGCGGTCCGCTCAAGATCAACGGCCAATCCGCCAGCCAAGTCGTGCTGTCGGTCGGCGACCGCATCGACATCGGGCCGTATCGCATCGATGTCGAAGCCGCACCCGCCGGGCTGCCGCTGGCCTTGGCGGTCACGCTGGATGCGCCATTGCAGCCGCCTTGCGGCGAGCGCATCCGCAGCGCCGAATCACGCGGGCCGCGCCATTCGCGCAGGCGGCTTTCCTACATCGCGCTGCTGGGCTTGCTGTTGCTGTGCCTGCTGGTGCCGGTGGCGCCCGATCTGCTGAGCCAGGCTCGACAGGCCTCGCCGGCCGCACTCGCGGTGGCCGCTGCAGCCACCGTCAACTCCTCGGTGAGCGTGCCAACGGCAGCGGCAGCGGCTGCGGCAAGCGCAATCACCGCGTACCCCCACATCGACACCGTGTCTCTGGAAGAAGCCACCCTGCGCGGTGCCGCCGGCAATTTGCTGCAGGCCTGGAACCCCGGGCCGCTGTCGCAAGGGCATCAGATCTTCGCGTCGGACTGCGGCGCGTGTCACCAGACGCCTTTCGTTCAGGTGCGCGATGAGGCTTGCAAGACCTGCCACAAGGACACGCTCGATCACGTGCCGATCAGCCATCTCACCGGCCCCGCCGGGCATGAGTTTGCAGACACCCGTTGCGCTGAATGTCACCGCGATCACAAGGGCACTCACCTCGTTGTGCGTTCACAAGAGCAGTGCGCCGACTGCCACCGCGACGTCAAGCAAGTGGCCGCGCAAGCCACCTCTGACAACGTGGTCGACTTTCACAGCGGCCACCCGGCGTTTCGGATCTCGCTGAGCGACGCGGCCACGCCCAACGTGGTGCGCCGCGTGCGGCAGGCCACGCCCATGCCCGCCGACATGGTCGAACGCTCGCGGCTGAAATTCAACCATCAGGTGCACCTCGACCCCAACGGGGTGCGTGACCCCGATGGCAAGCGCAACCCCGCAGGCATGCAAGACGCTCAGGGCCAACGAACGGTGCTCGACTGCCAGAGCTGCCATGTGCCGGCCGATGGGGGCCGATTGATGGCGCCGGTGAAGATGGAGCAGCACTGTCAGAGCTGTCACTCGCTGGCTTTCGAGCCCAGCGTCACCTCCCGCCAGGTCGTTCATGGCGAGGACGCCCAGATCGCCACCATGCTGCGCGAGTTTTATGCGCGGCTGGTGTTGGGCGATGTGCCTGAGGGCGTCCACCCACCCGCCGACCTGCCCCGCCTGAGGCCCGGCGCGGTACTGACGAGCGAAGACCGCAGCCGCGCGCTGGCCATCGCTGACCGAAAGGCTAAGCAGGTGTTGCATGAACTGTTCGACACGCGCCAGGTCTGCTCGACCTGCCACGAGGTCTCGCGCACGGGCGAATACAGCTGGTCGGTGGCGTCGGTGAAGATGTCGTCGTCATGGATGCCGCAGGCGCAGTTCTCGCATGCGGCGCACGACAGCGAGCCTTGCGCCAAGTGCCATGACGTGGCGCGATCGAAAGATTCAAAAGACGTCGCCATGCCGGCCATTGAGACCTGCCGTGAATGCCACGTGGGCGCGCAGCCGGTGGCCGGCAAGGTCACCTCCGATTGCGCCACCTGCCACGGCTACCACGGCGCGGTGAAGGCTGCTGCGAAGGGCTTGGTCGCTGGGGCAGCTTCGGCCCAAAGCGCAGCGCGCGTGGCTCACGCCCATCAATCTTTCAAGGAAAGTCCATGAATCGCCCCGCCGTCGCGCTGTGGTCGCTTGCCGTGATGTCGGCCATCGTGGTGGGCTGCGGTGGTGGTGGTGGCAGCGGCAGCAGCAGCACCGCGCCAGCCGGCTGCAGCGGGCCGTGCCCGCCGAAAAGCGCTTCGCTGACGGTGGCCGATGTCCAGAAGGTCGTCGCTCAGGCGGCCTACGAGGGTGCGGCGCGCGGCGCGCCCGCAACCATCGCGGTGGTCGATCGCGTGGGCAATGTGCTCGCGGTCTTCGCCATGAATGGCGCGTCCCCATCGATCACCATCAATGGCGCCACCGGCAGCACCGGAGGCGGGCTCGAGCGGGTCCAGTTGGGCGGCTCGGGTGGGGTGGCCGTGCCCGGGCCAGCCTACGCCGCGATCTCGATGGCGATCACCGCCGCCTACTTTTCTTCCGAGGGCAATGCGTTTTCCACCCGCACCGCCGGGCAGATCATTCAGGAGCACTTCAACCCCGACGAACGCAACACGCCCGCCGGCCCGTTGTTCGGCGTGCAGTTCAGCCAGATCACCTGCTCGGATGTGAGCCGCAAGGCCAGCGACGGCAGCGTGGGCCCCAAGCGCGCACCGCTGGGTTTCGCGGCCAACCCGGGCGGCTTGCCCCTGTACAAGAACGGCACGGTGGTCGGCGCGATCGGCGTGATGGCTGGCACCGACTACACGATCGACCGCAACGTGCTCGACAGCAGCCCCACGAATGGCGAGCTCATCGCGGTGGCGGGCACCTACGGTTACGCCGCGCCCGAAGACATCAGAGCCAACCGCATCACGGCCGACGAGCGCTTCTTGCGCTTCACCGACAGCGACCAGACGACGAGCAACCCGGCCTCAGCCCCCTCATTCGCCGACATCGGTGCTTACGGCGCGCTCGTCGACGTGCCGGGCTACGGCGGGGCTGTGGTGGTGGCCGGCACGGCCTATGGTTCAGCGGCCTCGGGAATTCGCCCTGACACCACCTCGGCCTTTGGGGGCACCGGGGCTTATGTGCTGGTCGATGCTGCGGGCGCGGTGCGCTTTCCGCCGCGCGACAGCACCGACGGCGGCATGACGCAAGCCGAAGTCACGCAGATCCTGAAGAGCTCGCTCGAAGTCGCCAACCGCGCCCGCTCGCAGATCCGCCGGCCGCTCGGCCTGAGCGCGCAGGTGTCGGCGGTGGTGGTCGACACCAACGGCGAAATCCTGGGCCATGTGCGTTCGCCCGACGCGTTGGTCGACAGCGCCGACGTGGTGGTGCAAAAGGCGCGCACCGCCGCCTTCTTCTCGAATCCGGTGGCGGCTGGCGAGTTGCGAGCACTGCCCAATGCGAACTACGTCAGCACCGGCGCGCCGATCGCCCCCTCGCCCATCGCCCCTTACGTTGATGCCGCGCAGGCCCTGATCCCCAGCGCTTTCAGGAACGGCGTTGCGTACTCCAGCCGCTCGGTGGGCAACGTTTCAACGCCTTACTTTCCTGACGGCATTGAAAGCAAGCCCGCCGGGCCGTTGTCGAAAGCACTGCCTCCCTGGAGCATCTTCAACAACGGCCTGGCGCTCGACCTGGTCTACAACAAATTGGTTGCGGCGCTGGGTGCCGACACCAGCGCCAACTGCACCGGCAATGCGCGCATCCGCAACGGCATCACCTTGTTCGGCGGCGGCTTTCCGATCTATCGCGGCAACCAGTTGGTGGGCGGCATCGGCGTGTCGGGCGACGGCACGCTGCAAAGCGACCTGATCGGATTTCTGGGCATCGCCAACGCAGGCAATGTGCTCAAAAGCGGCATCGGCAATGCGCCCAAGGCCATCCGTGCGGACTCCATAGAGCCTGCAGGCATCGGCTCGCGGCTGCAGTACGTGAAGTGTCCGGTGGCACCTTTCCTGGACACCACCGCCAGCGATGTCTGCAACGGTCTTTGATTCGCGCTCGGTGCGACTGACGCTGCGGCTGTGGCTGGCGTTCGTGCTGGCCTTTTCGTCCACGGCGTGCTGGGCCTCCGGCTCGATGGGGCAGACTGCCATCGAGGCCATCAGCAGCACCCGACAGTGCGGCATGCAGGCGATCAGCATCCGGTTTTCCGAAGCCCTGCCGGTGGCGCCCGAGAGTTTTTCGATCCAGGACCCCGCGCGCATCGCGATCGACCTGCCGCGGCTGCACAACGGCACCGGCAAACGCGCTTTCGATCTGGGCGAAGGCACAGCGCGCGCCCTGCGCATTGCGCGTTCGCAGGACAAGACCCGGCTGATCATCGGCCTGGACCATCCCGCCACCTTTCGCACCGACTTCAACGGCAAGACGCTGACCGTCTTCGTTGACGATCGCGAAGAAGCTCCGGCACCGCGCTACTTGCTGCTGGTCGAAGACCCGCAGTTGCCCATCCGCCGCGAACCTGCGACCGCTGCCGATGTGGTGGGCGTGGCCGAACAAGGCAGCGAGCTCGAGTCTGATCTGCAGCAAGGCGAGTGGTATCGCATCCGGCGCTCGTCGGGGCAGCCGGGCTGGGTGCGGCATGTGAAGGGCGCCACCGGCGAGTCGCTGTCGATGCGCTGCGTGCCGCAAGCCGACCGCGTGCTGTCGGCCAGTGCCAGCACACCGCCAGACCAGCTCGAGCGCGCGCGTCCGCAAGGCGCGCCGATCGAGCCTTCGGTGGCACTCATCGATCCTTCGCGGGTGCCGCCACCGTCGGCGCTGCATCAGGGCGAGTCGCTGCCGGTGCGCGACCGCTGGCGTCTGGTCGAGGCGCTGAATCTGTTGCCCTACGACCCGCTCGACCCCTACAACCCTAACGTGCTCAAGGGCGATCTGCCCGTGCTGGAAAACGTGCTGGGCAAGGAGTGGTTCTTCAATTTCGCGGCCATCTCCGACACCCTGCTCGAAAGCCGGCGGCTGCCCACGCCATCGGGCGCCCAGTCCACCCTGAACGCCAACACCAACAGCCAGCTCGGTCGCGGCCAGCAAACCACGCTGTCGCAAACGCTCATCCTCAGCCTGTCTCTCATCAAGGGCGACACCACCTTCCGACCGCCCGATTACGAGTTCCGCTTCGTGCCGGTGTTCAACGTCAACCGCACGCAGACCCAGGAAGTGCGCGCAGTGAACATCGACCCGACGGCCGGGCGCAACCGCAACGACAGCTTCGTGGGCATCCAGGAACTGTTCTTCGACAAGCACCTGCGCGATGTGTCGCCGCGCTTCGACTTCGACAGCATCCGCATCGGCATCCAGCCCATCACGGCCGATTTCCGCGGCTTTCTCTTTTTGGACCAGCCCTTTGGCGTGCGCCTGTTCGGCATCCGCGACAACAACCTGTGGCAATACAACCTCGGCTGGTTCCGCCGGCTTGAAAAAGACACCAACAGCGGCCTCAACGACATCAGCCGCAAGATGCGCGACGACGATGTGTTCCTGTTCACCTTGTACCGGCAGGACTTGCTGGCACTGGGACTGACGTCCGAATTCAGCGTGCTGCACAACCGCAACCGTGAAGGCGACAGCCCGGATCTGTACAACGCCAATGGCTTTCTGGAGCGCCCGGCGGTGCTGGGCACCGGCAAGCGGCACAACTACGACGTGACCTACCTGGGCTACAACACCGACGGCCACATCGGCAAGTACAACCTCAGCGCATCGGCCTACTACGCCACCGGCACCGTCAATCCCGGTGTCATCTCAGACCGCAAGGAAAGCATTGGTGCCTACTTCGGCGCGGTCGAGCTGTCGCGCGACTTCGACTGGCTGCGAGTGCGTGCAAGCGCCCTGCACGCCTCGGGCGACAAGAACCCCTTCGACGGCAAGGCAGGCGGTTTCGATGCGGTGCTCGAGAACCCGCAGTTCGCTGGAGCCGATACCAGTTACTGGATACGCCAGGCCGTGCCGCTGATCGGCGGCGGCGGCGTGGCGCTGTCGATGCGCAACGGCCTGCTGCCGTCTCTGCGCTCGTCGCGCGAATTCGGTCAATCGAACTTCACCAACCCCGGACTCAACCTGGTGGGCATCGGTGCCGATGCGGATGTGATGCCGGGGCTGCGGGTGATCGGCAACGTCAACGACCTGTACTTTGACCAACTGGACTCGCTGGCAGTGCTGCGCAACCAGAAGCTGCACAGCTCGCACATTGGCCTTGACGTATCGATTGGCGCCCAGTATCGACCCTTCTTCACGCAGAACATCGTCTTCAACATCTCTGGTGCCGTGCTCTTCCCGGGCCAGGGTCTGCGCGAGCTTTACGGCAACGCGCTCGACACCACTCAGTATTCGCTGCTGGTGAACCTCTTGCTGACCTTCTGATGAAACGCCTGTTCACCGCCGCCTTCGTCCTCGCCTGCTCGATCGTCGGGCTGGCGCAAGCCATCCCCGAAAAACCCGTGGCCGCCACACCCGCGGCCCACAGCGCGCCGGCACCGAAGAAGCAGACCCAGGCCGAGGCCGATGGCAAAACCGACGGCTGCATGACCTGCCACACGGCTTCCGACCGCCACACCATGCACGCCAACCCGGCGGTCATCCTGGGCTGCACCGACTGCCATGGCGGAGATGCCAGCGTGCGCAAACAAGCGGGCTCCGAATACGAAGGCGCCAACAGCGCGGTTTACCTGGCGGCCATGAACAAGGCCCACGTGCAGCCGCAGTTCGCCAGCGACTGGCAAGCGCCTTCATCGGCCAACCCCAAACGCAGCTACACCTTGCTCAACCGCGAGCACCCGGCCTTTGTGCGCTTCATCAACCCTTCGGACTACCGCGTGGCGCGCGAGGCCTGCGGCGCGTGTCATCTGCCGGTGATCCAGGCCGCCGAGCGCAGCCTGATGGCCACCGGTGCCATGTTCTGGGCCGGCGCGGCCTACAACAACGGCATCTTGCCGTTCAAGCACGCCATGCTGGGCGAGTCGTACACCGCTCAGGGCGAGCCCGCCACCATCATGAATCCGGTCCAGCCCGACGAGGCAATGATGCTCAAGGGCATCTTGCCCCATCTGTTTCCGCTGCCGGCCTGGCAGACCATGCCTCCGGCCGACGTGTTCCGGGTCTTCGAGCGTGGCGGGCGCGTCATCAACAGCCAGTTCCCCGAAATCGCGCTGCCCAACGGCACCGGCAAGCTGCAACTGCTCGACGAGCCGGGGCGGCCTGACTTCCGGCAATCGAACCGCGGGCCGGGCACCGGCTCGCGCATCGCGGTGCCCATTCTCAACATCACCAAGACCCGCCTCAACGACCCGATGATGTGGTTCATGGGCACCAACGACCAGCCGGGCGATTACCGCTCGTCGGGCTGCGCGAGCTGCCACGTGGTCTATGCCAACGACCGCGATCCGCTGCACTCGGGGCCCTATGCCAAGTTCGGCAACGACGGGCGCACGCAGACCGCCGATCCGACCATCTCCAAGACCCAGTCGGGCCACGCGCTCAAGCATGAGTTCACCCGCTCGATTCCGTCGTCGCAATGCATGATTTGCCACATGCACCAGCCCAACATCTTCGTGAACAGCTTCTACGGCTTCACGATGTGGGACTACGAATCCGACGCGCCGGCGATGTGGCCGAAAAAGCAGCACACGCCATCGGAAGACGAGCGGCGTGCCACGCTCGAGCGCAACCCCGAAGGTGCGGCCGTGCGCGGCAACTGGCGCGACCCCGAGTTCCTGAAAGAGGTCTCGTCGCTCAACCCCACGCTCAAGGACACCCAGTTCGCCGATTACCACGGCCACGGCTGGAACTTCCGCGCCATCTTCAAGCGCGATCGCAAGGGCACGCTGCTCGACAAGGACGGCGAGGCGGTCAGCGATGACGATCCGCAAAAGTTCAAGAAATCGGTGCACCTGACCTCGATCCACCTCGACGTGGGCATGCACTGCACCGACTGCCACTTCGCACAAGACTCGCACGGCAACGGGCACCTTTACGGCGAAGTGGCTGCGGCCATCGAGATCGAGTGCTCCGACTGCCACGGCACCAGCGAGCGCTACCCCAACCTGAAAACATCGGGCCCAGCCGCTCGACCCGGCGGCAGCGACATGAGCCTGCTGCGCACGCCCGACGGGCGCAAGCGCTTCGAATGGAAAGACGGCAAGCTCATGCAGCGTTCGGGCATGGATCCCAAGCTCGAGTGGACGATGTCGCTGGTCAAGGACTCGGTGAACCCGCAGCACCCCGGCTACAACGCCAAGGCCGCACGCGCCAAGCTGGTCAGCGAGGGCGATCGCGACGGCGTGGATCAGCGCTGGGCCGGCGGCTCATCGGGCGGCATGGACAGCGCCAAAAAAGCGCACGACAACGAGAAGATGAGCTGCCAGAGCTGCCACCTGTCGTGGACCACCAGTTGCTCGGGCTGCCACCTGCCGATCGAGGCCAACGAAAAGACCGACTCGCACCACTACGAAGGCGGCTCCAGCCGCAACTTCGCCACCTACAACCCGCAGGTCGCACGCGACGACATGTTCCATCTGGGCCGCAACAGCCCGATCAAGAGCAGCAAGATCACACCGGTGCGTTCGTCTTCAGCGCTGGTGCTGTCGTCGACCAATGCCAACCGCGAAAAGATCTACATCCAGCAGCCGCCCACGTCGTCCAGCGGCTTTTCCAGTCAGGCCTTTGCCCCGCACTACCCGCACACCGAGCGCAAGACCGAAACCAAGACCTGCAGCGACTGCCACCTGTCGGCCGACAAGGACAACAACGCCATCGTGGCGCAAACGCTGATGCACGGCACCGGCTACATCGGCTTCATTGGCTACAACGCCTGGGTCGGCGAGGAGCGGCACATCGAGGCGGTGCAGGTCACCGAGTGGGATGAGCCGCAGGCGGTCATCGGCAGCTACCTGCACCGCTACGCCTACCCCGACTGGTACGCCGCGCATGAAGCACGCGCTCGGGTGCTGCCCGAAGCCCACGATCACACCACCGAGGGTCGAGCCAGCTGCTTGCAGCTGCGCGGCGAGTACCTCTATGTGGCCGAAGGCACCGGTGGCATGCGCGTGTACGACGTGGCCTCGATCGCCAACAAGGGCGTGTCGCAACGCATCGTGACTGCGCCCTTCTCGGCACTGGGTCAGGGCACTTACATACCGAGCCGCAATGCGACGTGCGTCGTGCTGCCCACCACGCAGCCGGTGGCTCCGGCCAAGAACCACGGTGACCTGATGCGCGTGACCAACCAGGAGCAGGCGATGCACGCGATCTACAACTACGCGCTGATCACCGACGCTGAAGAAGGCCTGATCCTGGTCAACGTGAACACGCTGCAAGACGGCGACCCGCGCAACAACTTCATCAAGCGCGCGATCACCTGGAACGTGGGCGGCGTGCTCAAGGGCGCGCGGCACATCACGATGGGCGGCTCGTACGCCTACATCACCGCGACCCAGGGCGTGGTCATCGTCGATCTGAAAGACCCGCTCGCGCCCAAGCTCGCGGCGGTGGTGCCCATGGCCGGCGCACGTTCGACGGCGCTGCAGTTTCGCTATCTGGCCGTCACCGATGCCAGCGGGCTGCGCATGATCGATGTCACCGTGCCCGAGCGCGCGCGCATCGTGGCCTCGGCCTTTGTGCCGCTGGAAGATGCCGATCGCATCCACCTGGCACGCACTTATGCCTATGTGGCCGCAGGCCGCCAAGGTCTGGCCATCATCGACATCGAAAAGCCTGAGGCCCCGAAGCTGTATTCGCTGTTCACCGCCGACGGCGCGCTCAACGACGTGCGCGATGTGACGGTGGCGTCCACCAATGCGTCGGCGTTCGCCTATGTGGCCGACGGCAAGAATGGGCTGCGGGTGATCCAGCTCACCGCGCCCGACACGCAGCCCAAGTTCTACGGCTTCAGCCCCGACCCCAAGCCAGCGCTCATCGCCACGCGCAAGACGCGCACCCCGGCGCTGTCGCTGTCGCGCGCGCTCGAGCGTGACCGCGCCGTCGACGAAACCGGTGGTCAGGTGGCGGTGTTCGGTCGCATCGGATCGCGGCCCTTCACGCTCGAAGAGCAGCGCCGCCTGTACCTCAGACCTGACGGCACGCCGTGGACGGTGAAAGACCGCGTCGACCCTGTTTCGCCCACCAAGCCATGACCTCACGCCTTGCCTTTCGGTGGCCATCGGCCGGCCACGCCTTGTTGCAGCTCTTGTGGGCCGTCGTGACCGCGTTGGCAGTGTTGCCGGCGCTGGCCGCCCCGCCAGCGCCCTCGCCCACCGCCGCCCTGCCCGAGTCGCACAAGTCGCTCGGCGTGGGCACCTGCGCGAGCAGCCTGTGCCACGGCTCGATCGAGCCGTGGAAAGACTCGCCCGTGCTGCAAAACGAGTACATCACCTGGTCGCGGCAGGACAAGCATGCCCGCGCCTATTCGGTGCTGCTCAATGCGCGCTCGCGCGAGATCATGAAAAAGCTCGGCTCGAAGCGGCCGGCGCAAGAGACCAAGCTGTGCCTGGACTGCCACGCCCACAACCCGCCTGCGGCCGAGCGTGGCGAGAACTTCCAAGTGAGCGACGGCGTGAGCTGCGAGGCCTGTCACGGAGCGTCCCAAGGCTGGATCAAGACCCACGTCGAGCCAAACGCCACACACGCCCGCAACGTGGCCCACGGCTTGATCGCCACCGACCAGGATCTCACCCGCGCACGGCTGTGCCTGTCGTGCCATTTGGGCACGCAGCAAAAGTTCGTCACCCACAAGATCATGGCCGCCGGACACCCGCGCATGAGCTTCGAGCTCGACACCTTCACCCAGATCGAGCCGCCGCATTTCCGCATCGACGACGACTGGCAAAAACGCAAGGGGTCGTCGAACGGCGTTCGCTCATGGGCCATGGGACAGGCGGTGGCCGCACAGGAACTGCTGGCCTTGCTGCAAAGCCCGACCGGGCGCGACGGGCTGTTTCCTGAGTTGTCGCTGTTTGACTGCCACTCGTGCCACCACGAGATGAGCGACAAGCGCAACACCGCCGCTCGGGTGGGTGCCGGCCCCGGCGTCGTGCGCCTGAACGATGCGGGCTTGCTGATGCTGCGCCAGATCGTGCGCCGGGTCGAGCCACAGCAAGCCGCCGAGTTTTCGCAGCAGGTCAGCCTGTTGCACGAGCAGGTGGCCAGCGGCACCAACGCGCTGGCGCAGGCGGGCCAGGTCGAATCGATGATCGCCGCGATGGTGCCGAAGATCGCCGCGCACCCGTTTTCCAACCGCGACCTGCAGGCCATCCTGGTCGGGCTGATCGATGATGGTCTGG
>Ga0247831_1000088_pt1 | contig 185609 bp, 165 predicted proteins | sample LaCruzMarch2015__9_FD_192406 | JGI IMG/M metagenome (GOLD analysis project Ga0247831, IMG submission 192406) | Freshwater microbial communities from meromictic Lake La Cruz, Castile-La Mancha, Spain - LaCruzMarch2015_1m | ecosystem: Environmental > Aquatic > Freshwater > Lake | place: Spain... | reverse complement strand
CCAGTAAGAAATAAAAGGGTGACTGCAAAACTTGCTGCAACCATGTACCAATGGCCTCAGGAGCGCCTGCACGCGTCAACAAAAATGCGAACAAGCCCGCGTTGGCAATGATGAACATGATGACCGCGCTCGAAATCACGGATTTGCGCAAGATGTTGAAGAGGTCCTTGATCCCGATTTCGCGGTAAATCACGGTGCCCACAATGAGGGAATAAAACACCGCTACAGCTGCTGCTTCGGTGGGGGTAAACACCCCTCCGTAAATGCCACCCAACACGATCACCGGCATGAGCAGAGCCCAACCTGCTTGCCATGTGGCCTTGCCAAAACTCAGGCGACCGTCACCGTCATTTTTACCCCAGCCTTTGTATTTTGAATAAAGCCAGACAAACAACATCAATGCACCGCCAATGAGCAGACCAGGACCAACACCCGCGACAAAAAGCTCACCAATCGACACTTCGGCACTCACGCCAAACAAAATCATGGGAATGGACGGGGGAATGATCACGCCCAGTTCGGCAGAGGTGGCTTGCAAAGCGGTGGCCCAGGGCTTGGGATAGCCGTGTTTGATCAAGGCCGGAATCAGGATCGCGCCCACGGCGAAGGTGGTGGCCACCGAAGAGCCCGAAACTGCCGCAAAAATCATGCAGGTCAGCACGCAGGTCATGGGCAGGCCACCCTGCACACCGCCAACGATGCTCTTGGCGAATTCCACCAGACGGCGAGAGATGCCGCCGGTCTCCATCAGGTTGCCGGCCAAGATAAAAAACGGGATGGCCGCCAAGGGGAATTTGTTGATGGCGTTGAACATTTCCTTGACGGAAATGAGCATATGGGCATCGGCCAACTGAATGCCAACAATGGACGCCAGACCGATGGAGACGGCCACAGACACTGTCAGTGTAAAACACAGCAGCATCGTGAAAAGCATGGCGAAACTCATAGTGCGGTCTCCAATTCCATGCGCTGGGGGTCCAACCAAAATCCGATGATGCCGATGATGCTGAAGGCTGCGCCCACCGGCAAAGCCAAATAAGCCCAGAACATGGAGACACCCTCAAGGCCGATCATGGACTGAACGCCGCCGCGTTTGGCATAGTCCCATCCCCACCACAAAATGATGCAGCACAAGGTCAGGGCCGCAATGGCCACCACGCTGTCGAGAAAGCGTCGCATGCGATCACCGCTTAGGCGGTAGAGCATGTCCACGCTCACCATGGCCCCTTGCCGAAAAGCCGTAGGGATGCCTAAAAAAACCATCCAAATCAGACAAAAACGGATCAAAACCTCGGTCCATTCAGCGGGTGACTCAAGGATGAATCGCGTGAAAATTTGATGGATGCCGAAGGCAGAAGCCAAAGCCATCATGACGCAGGCAACCATCATCGACAGGGACGTCGTCCAGTGCTCGAAGCGCAAAAAGAAATGTTTCATCGGCCTATCGCGTTGCGTTCAATAAAAAACGCCCGCCAGCACGCGCTGGTCGGGCATTACAAAAAGGCTCAGATCACTTGTAATTGCGAATGCGGTCCAAGTTGGCCTTGCCAAACCGCTTTTCAAACTCTGCGTTCACAGGTGCCATCGTGGCAATGAATTTGGACTTGTCAACATTTTCGACAACGGTCATGCCACGTTTGCGCAATTCGGCCACACCACCCGCATCGTCCTTATCAACACGGGCTCGGTTGGCTTTGGCACCTTCTTTGGCCGCATCTAAAAAAATCTGCTGGTCGGCTTTGCTGAGTTTGTCAAAAACCGCTTTGTTCATGAGATAAACAGAGGGCGAGTAGACATGTCCAGTGAGTGTGATGTGCTTTTGCACCTGATCTAAATTGGCGGCCAAAATCACCGAAAGTGGATTTTCTTGGCCATCGATGGTGCCGGTCTGCAAGGCGGTGAAAACCTCCGGAAACGCCATGGGCGTGGTCACAATGCCCAGGCCCTTGTAGGCCGCCACGTGTACCGGATTTTCCATGGTGCGCATTTTGAGACCCTTCAGGTCATCCGGGCCATTGACTGATCGCTTGTTGTTGGTCATGTGACGAACGCCGTTCTCAGTCCAAGCCAAAGCCTTAAAACCTTTGGATTCAAATTTGGCCAACAACTCTTGTCCGATAGGGCCATCGAGCACAGCTCGGGCATGGGCTTTATCGCGGAACAAAAACGGGACATCCAGGATGGCTGTTTCGGGCACAAAGTTGGGCACGGGGCCGGTGGAGTTATGGCCCAGCTCTTGGGTGCCCAGTTGGACCGCTTCCATGACCTCGCGCTCACCGCCCAATGAACCCGAGAAAAAGTTCTTGATGACGATGCGACCATTTGTGCGCTTTTCAACCTCTCTGGCCAAAGTAACAACCGCTTCACCCGCGTGTGAGTTTTCAGCGACGGAAATGGCGTTGCGCATCACAATTTGCGCTGTGGCCGTGGTCATGAGACCCACAGCCAGACTCAGGCCTAGCATCAATTTACTCAATTTCATGGGTTGACTCCTCAAAGGTTGGATGAAAACAAAATGGGAATATCTTTTTCTGCTCAGGAATTATGGAGTTGATGTGAAGAGACGCCATTCGGGTTTTCGAGGGGTTTTCCCAGCAGTTTGGTCAAAGTCAGCGTTTTTATTCAAAGACGACAAACGGGTCACTGAATCACTTGACAAGAGTCAGGGTCCGGGTTCAATGGTGTCTGATTGTTCGCTGGGCAATGCCCCCTTTCCCTTTCGACAGGTGCAGCTATGAATGACTTTGATTCGGGTATTTTTCGTGTTGGCATCACGCGTGACGTCCTGACAAGCAATGGGCAGCCCATATTTGGGCAAGCGGTTTTTGACTTCCTCAATCATCCCGGATTGGTTTGGGAATACATGGAAGAATCTCCAGTCATCCGCCCGGAACATGCCGCCCGATATGACGCGATATGCGCCATGCTGACACGCTTCACACCTGAAAGCTTGGGGCCAGAAAAACCCCGGTTGAAAGTGATTGCACGTTTTGGTGTGGGTTACGACACCATCGATGTCCCAACGTGTCAGAAGGCAGGAATTCTTCTGACCATTGCGCCCGATGGCGTTCGTCGCCCAGTGGCGGTCTCAGCCATCACTTTCATGCTCATGCTGGCGCACAAAGTGGGTATCAAGGACCGTTTGACGCGCGCGGGCCGCTGGGCAGAGAAATCCGATCACATTGGCACAGGATTGACAGGCCGGAGTCTGGGTTCATTGGGGGTAGGAAATATCGGAGCAGAGATGTTTCGTCTGGCCAAGCCTTTCGACATGACGTTCATTGCTCACGATCCTTACGCCGATCCCCAACAAATGGCAGCGCTGGGTGTGGAATTGGTGGATTTGGACACCCTGTTTCGCAACTCGGATTTTTTGACAGTGAATTGCCCTTTGAATGAATCGACTCGTGGTTTGGTCAATGCGAACAAGTTGTCCTTGATGAAAAAAACGGCTTACCTCATCAATACAGCCCGAGGTCCTATCGTGGACGAGTCGGCGCTTTATCAGGCATTGGTGGAGAAAAAAATTGCTGGGGCAGGTTTGGACGTTTTCGAGGTAGAGCCCACACCCGCAGACAACCCCTTGCTGCAGTTGGACAATGTGGTGGTGACGCCCCATGGTATTTGCTTTACCGATGAATGCATGCAGGGCTTGGCCGAAAGTGCTTTCAAGGCCGTTGTTGATGTGATGCAGGGTAAAAAACCGGCACATGTTGTGAGCGCCTGATCTGCAGCCCCCTCAACTTTTAAAGGATCCACATGACAACTGACATGCCACTGAAGCCAACCATCATGTCTGGCCAGACTGTCGCCGGTGCCATGGTTTTTGAATTTTTTACACCGGGCATCTCGCAGATACTGGTCAATTCAGGTGCCCGCTTTGCAATCTACGACATGGAGCACACGGGTTTGAGTTTTGAAACCCTGAAATGGTTGTTTGCCACTTGCCGAGGTTTACCCCTAGAGCCCATGGTGCGAGTACCTACCGGTGAGTACACCTGGATAGCACGTGCCTTGGACATTGGTGCGCGCGGGGTGATGGTCCCGATGGTGGAAGACCGGGCCCAGGCCGAGCGTCTGGCCCAGGCTTGTCGTTATCCTGGGCTGGGTCGCAGGGGCGCAGCGTTTGGATTCGCGCAATGCGATTACCAAGGGGGAGATGTGGTCGAAAAAATGCGCCAATACCATGATCGAACTTTGCTGATTGCACAGATCGAAACAGAAAAGGGCTTGCAAAATGTCGAAGATATTGCTGCTGTCGATGGGGTAGACGTTTTATGGGTGGGGCACTTTGATTTGTCCAATTTCATGGGCATACCTGGCCAGTTTGACCATCCAAAGTTCAGCGAAGCCATGACCCATGTGGCCCAGGTAGCAAGAAAACATGGCAAGGTCGCAGGGTTCATGGCCACCGATGCAACCTGGATTGAGCGGGCCAAAGCGATGGGTTACACCATGCTTGCCGCAGGAACGGACACAGCCTTGTTGCAGCAGGCCTTCGGTCAGTTGATTCAGGGCATCCAGTCCACTTCGGCGGATTGAAGCGGTCCTCTATCACATGCCGGTGTAATTCGGCCCGCCACCGCCTTCGGGCGTGACCCAGACGATGTTTTGCGTTGGGTCCTTGATGTCGCAGGTTTTGCAGTGCACACAGTTTTGAGCATTGATCTGCAGGCGGTCCGAGTTGTCTTCGTTCTTCACGTACTCGTAAACACCGGCTGGGCAATAGCGGCTCTCGGGCCCGCCAAACTTGGCCAAGTTGATGCCCACCGGCACAGAGGCGTCTTTCAGTGTCAGGTGCGCTGGCTGGTTTTCTTCGTGGTTGGTGTTGCTGATGAAGACGCTGGAGAGGCGGTCAAAGGTGAGCTTGCCGTCCGGCTTGGGGTAATCGATTTTTGGGCAATCGGCCGCAGGCTTCAAATACGTGTGGTCGGCTTTGTCGCGGCGCAGCGTCCATGGAATGTGGCCGCGCAAGACAAACTGCTCAAAGCCGTTCATGAGTGTGGCGACCGGCAGGCCCTTCTTGAACCAGGTCTTGAAGTTGCGTGATTTGTTCAGCTCGGTGTAAAGCCAGCTCTTCTCGAAAGCCTCTGGGTAAGCGCTCAACTCGTCGTGCTGACGGCCCGCTACGATGGCGTCGTAAGCGGCTTCGGCGGCCAGCATGCCGGTCTTGATGGCGGCGTGACTGCCCTTGATACGGCTCACGTTCAGGTAACCGGCGTCACACCCAACCAACGCGCCGCCGGGGAACACGGTCTTGGGCAGGCTCAACAGGCCGCCGGCCGTAATGGCGCGTGCGCCATAGCCTATGCGCTTGGCGTTGACTTCGCCTTGGTCGTTGGTGAAGTACCACTGGATGTTGTTGTGGGTCTTCCAGCGCTGGAACTCTTCAAAGGGGCTGAGCCAGGGGTTGGCGTAGTCCAGGCCCACCACATAGCCGATGGCGATCTTGTTGTCTTCCATGTGGTACATGAACGCGCCGCCATAGGTGTCGTTGTTCATGGGCCAGCCGGCGGTGTGCATCACAAAACCAGGGGTGTGGCGGCTTGGGTCAATCTCCCAGACTTCTTTGATGCCGATGCCATAGGTTTGCGGGTCGCGGCCTTCGTCGAGTTGGTATCGGGCGATCAGCTGTTTGCCCAGATGGCCGCGTGCGCCTTCGGCGAACACGGTGTACTTGCCGTGCAGCTCCATACCGAGCTGAAAGTTCTCGGTGGGTTCGCCGTCTTTGCCGATGCCCAGATTGCCGGTGGCCACGCCTTTCACCGAACCGTCGTCGTTGTAGACCACTTCGGCAGCGGTGAAGCCCGGAAAAATTTCCACACCCAGGTTTTCGGCCTGCTGGCCCAACCAGCGGGTGAAGTTGGAGAGGCTGATGATGTAGTTGCCGTGGTTTTGTGCGCACTCGGGCAAGAAGATGCCGGGGGTGCGGGTGGCACCGGTCTCGCTCAAAAAGCTCCAGGCGTCGTCGGTCACAGGCTGGTTGAGCGGGGCACCCTGCGCTTTCCAGTTGGGCAAGAGCTCGGTCAAGGCCTTGGGGTCCATAATGGCGCCCGACAGGATGTGCGCGCCGGGCTCGCCGCCTTTTTCCAGAACCACCACCGACACCTCCGTGCCTTTTTCAGCAGCCAGTTGTTTGAGGCGGATGGCGGTGGACAGGCCCGCAGGGCCGCCGCCGACCACGACCACGTCGTAGGGCATGGATTCGCGTGGGCCGTAGGTGCTGAGGATTTCTTCGGGGCTCATGACAGACTCTTTTGGACAAGTTGGAATTTGGGAGCCCGGCACCTGGGGTGTCGGGCTTGTGACTCATTTTATGCATCTTGGGGCAGCTTCCCCCGCACAATGGTGTCTTACGTTGTCATGCAGCGGATGCGAAACCCCCTTGAAGGATTTGTCATGGCTTATGAAATCGATTTGTCGGGCCGCGTGGCCTTGGTCACCGGCGCTTCGGGCGGCTTGGGTGCGCAATTTGCCAAAACCCTGGCCGCTGCAGGCGCAGGCGTGGTGTTGGCCAGTCGCCGCATGGACAAGCTCAAGGACCTGCGCGCCGAGATCGAGGCGGCGGGTGGCGACGCCCACGTGGTCGAAATGGACGTGACCGACCGCCACAGCATTGCCGCTGCCGTGGCGCATGCCGAAACCAAGATGGGCAGCATCGACATTTTGGTGAACAACTCGGGCGTGAGCACGACCCAGCGCATCCAGGATGTGACAGAAGACGATTACGACTTCATCATGAACACCAATGTGCGCGGTGCGTTTTTTGTGGCGCAAGAGGTAGGCAAACGCATGTTGGCCCGCGCCAAGGGGGCTGCGCCGGGCAGCTTCACCGGCGGGCGCATCATCAACATCGCCTCGATGGCGGGCCTGAAAGTATTGCCGCAAATTGGCGTGTATTGCATGAGCAAGGCGGCCGTGATCCAGATGACCAAGGCCTTTGCAGTGGAGTGGGGCAAGTTCGGCATCAACGTGAACGCGATTTGCCCCGGCTACATCGACACCGAAATCAACCACCACCACTGGCAAACCGAGCAGGGCCAAAAGCTCATCAGCATGCTGCCGCGCAAGCGTGTCGGCCAGCCGCAAGACCTGGACGCTTTGTTGATGCTGCTGGCCAGCGACCAGAGCCACTTCATCAACGGCGCAGTGGTGTCGGCCGACGACGGTTTTGCGGTGTGAGGGGCAAGCCATGAAGCTGGAACTCCCGGAGCGGAAAAAATGGGTCAGTGAGTTGGTCATTCCTATCCGCTGGGGTGACATGGACGCCATGGGCCACGTCAACAACACGGTGTATTTCCGGTACTTGGAAAGCACCCGCATTGACTGGTTTGACAAGATCGGCTTCATGCCCAACCCGCAAGGCGAAGGACCGGTGATCGTCAATGCGTTTTGCAATTTCTACCAACAGTTTGAATACCCGGGCAGCATTCTGGCCAAGATGTTTGTGAGCGATCCGGGGCGAACCACGTTTGAGAGTTGGTGCACGCTGGAGCGCACCGATCAACCTGGCGTGGTGTTTGCCGCCGGGGGCGCGACCACCATTTGGGTGAATTTTCCGCAGCAAAAGGCAGTGACCCTGCCCGACTGGGTGCGGGCTTTGGTCAGCGACTGAGCGCTGTCTTTGTGATGTGGGAGCGCACCCTTGTGCGCAAAAGCTTCAAGCTGCTGTTGAAGTTGTGCCGCCCACCGCACGCCATTGGTCGGCATGGTTTTGCAGCCAGTCTTGCGACAAGGTGGCGCTGCCCACCTGCATCGGGTGAAAGTCTTTGCGGGTGTAGGCCCAGATGGGCTTAGCCACGCGCCAAACCATGCCGTGGCGGCCGAACAAGAACTTGCTGGCCGACCACCAGGTGGAGGGCTTGAACAGCGTCTTGTCGTGCCACAGGTTGTTGACCGTTTGGCGCAAGACGTCGGTGCTGAATTGCCAGGTGACAAACCAAAACCAACGCATGCGCCAGGTGTGGTTGCCGCCCAGGCGTTGGTAGAGGTCAAAGGCCACACATTTGTGCTCGGACTCTTCGGCCGCATGCCAGCGCCAAAGTGTTTTCAGGGGGTCTTCAGCGCCAGCAAACCAGTCACCCGCTTGGTCCATTCGGTCCAACGTCAGGTCGCCAAAAATAGAGGTGTAGTGCTCAAAAGCAGCGGTGATGGCCAGCTCGTGCAGATAACCCTTGTCGCTTTTGCTGAAGAATTCGTCGCGGCCTTTTTTCAGGCGTTGCTCGGCGCGGGGGCCCCAGTGGTTCACCAAGCCTTGTTTTTCCAGGTGCGCGTTGTACAGCGCATGCAGGTGGCGGTGGGTCGCCTCCTGGCCCACAAAGCCTTTGGCAATTTCCTTGAGCTCGGCGTTTTCGGGGGTGTCGGGCAGCTGCTTGGCCCCGGCCTTGACGGCATCAATAAAGGATTGCTCGCCGACCGGAAAGCTCATGGACAAGGCGTTGGCATAAGCCGTCAAAAATGCATCGCCGCCGTTCCAGTGGCGCGAGAAACCTTGGCTCAGGTCCACGCTCAGGCGGCGCACGGTCAGCTCGGTTGGGGCGGCGGGGTAATTGTTCATGGTGGGTTTCCTGGGCAAATGGGTCAGAATCTGAACATTGTTCAGGTTTTGCGTAAACCTTGCAACTCGCTATCTGCTCACATTTTGAAAAAGGCTTTTCATGCCCACCGCCAAACCCGATGCAAAACACGCCACCAAGCCACAAGCCAAGACCCAAGCCGATCTCAGCTTGCGTCGCCAGCCCTCGCAGGCCCGTGCGCAGCAGACCATGCAAACCTTGTTCAAGGCCGCAGCTCAGATTTTGGACAAGGAAGGCGAGGGTGGTTTGACCACCAACAAGGTAGCGGCCGCTGCCGGTTTTTCGATCGGCACGCTGTACCAGTACTTCCCGAGCAAAGAGGTGTTGGTGCGGGCCATGGCCGCTCGGGGCCAAGAGATGGTGCTGCAAGAGCTGGGGCGGTACCTCAGCGAGCTGGAAACTCTGCCGCATGTGCGTGATCTGGACGGGCGTGCGCTGCTGGGCCAGGCGATTCGCATTTTGGTGCGGGGCTTTGCCACGGGCAAGGGATTGAGCCAAAGCCTGATTCGCCTGTGCTGGACACTGGAAAAGCCCGACGAAACCGCCAGCGCCGTGCGCCAGGTGGCTGACCGGCTGGCCATCTTTTTTGAGCGCATCGGCCACCCTGCGCTGCAAACGCCCAGCCCGGCGCAACTGTTTGTGCTGACCCGCTCGGTCATTGGCACGCTGCGCAGCGCCAGCTTGGAAAAGTCACCCCTCTTGGGCAGCCCCGCGTTTGAAGAAGCTCTGGTTCAAATGGCTTGGGCTTTGCTGGCTCGACCGCAAGCGCTTCAGGCGGCGGGCTTGGCCTTGGGCGCGCGTCCCATCACATAGAACTCGGGGTTGGGCATCATGCCGCTGAAGCTGGCCATGCGGTTGGAGAGGCCAAAGAACGCGGTGATGGCCGCGATGTCCCAAATGTCTTCGTCGTTGAAGCCGTGCGCGTGCAGCGCGGCAAAGTCGGCGTCTTCCACCTGGTCTGAGTGGTTGCAAACCTTCAGCGCAAAATCCAGCATGGCGCGCTGGCGTGGCGAGATGTCTGCTTTGCGGTGGTTAATGGCCACTTGGTCGGCCACGAGGGGTTTCTTTTCGTAAATGCGCAGAATAGCGCCGTGTGCCACCACGCAATACAGGCACTTGTTCGCCGCGCTGGTGGTGGTCACGATCATCTCGCGCTCACCCTTGGTCAGGCCACTCTCGCGCCCCACCGACTCGGGCACCATCAGGGCGTCGTGGTAGTCAAAGAAAGCGCGCCACTCGGCCGGACGGCGGGCAAAGGCCAGAAACACATTGGGCACAAACCCGGCTTTTTCCTGGACTTCGAGCACCTTGGCTTTGATGTCCTCGGGCAAGTCATTGATTTCGGGGGCGGGGTAGCGTGGGGTGGGGGGTGTGCTCATGGCGTCTCCAATGGTTGATGCTTTTGATTATGCTCATGCCACTTATAGGAGCCTGTCATGTCCAACACACCTTCACATTCACCCATCGAGCAAGCCCGCGAGGCCCGCCCCGAAGACGCCGCCTTTCAGGCGGGCTTGACCACCCGCACCCAGGTCATGGGGCCGGAGTACGTGGACCGCGCCTTGGGCGCTGCCACCGACTACACCATGCCCATGCAGGAGTTCATCACGGCCAACGCCTGGGGCAACGTCTGGCAGCGCCCGGGCTTGGACCTGAAAACCCGCAGCCTGATCACCGTGGCGATGCTCACGGCCCAGGGCAAACAGCACGAGCTCAAGGCCCATGTGCGCGGCGCGCTGAACAACGGGGCAACCCCGGAAGAACTGCGCGAAGTCATGCTGCACGCCACGGTGTATTGCGGCTTCCCCACAGCCATCGATGCTTTTCGCACCGTCACCGAGGTGGTGCAAGCCCAGGGTTGAAACTGGCGTAACCAAGTCAACACGCGCGCATTGACGGTGGTCGTCTTTTCACCGAATCTAGGTTAAGGAGATAAAGCATGGAATTTTCAGAACTCATCAAGGCCCGCAAAAGCGTTCGCGGGTACCAGCAAAAACCAGTCCCCCGTGAGGTGATCGAAGAGATCATTGCGGTGGCCAAATGGTCGCCTTCGTCCATGAACACCCAGCCCTGGTATGTGCATGTGGTCACAGGCGAACCCCTGGATCGCATCCGCCGGGGCAACACCGAGAACATGTTCAAGGGCGTGCCGCCCAAGCGCGACTTTCCGATGAAAGAGTCCTACGAGGGCATCCACCGCAAACGCCAGGTCGACATCGCGATTCAGCTGTTTGATGTGATGGGCATCGCCCGTGATGACAAAGAACGCCGCACCGATTGGGTGATGCGCGGTTTCCGGCAGTTCGATGCGCCTGTGTCGCTGGTGCTGACCTACGACAAATACCTGGAGCCCGCCGCCATCAGCCAGTTTGATTTGGGGGCCTTGTCGCACGCCATTGTGCTGGCCGCCTGGGAGCGGGGCCTGGGCACCGTGATCAATGGGCAGGGCATCATGCAGTCGGCTGTGGTGCGCGAGCACGCGGGCATTCCAGATGACCAGAACATCATGATTTGCATCGCTTTGGGCTACCCTGACGAATCCTTTGTCGCGAACAGCGTCAAATCGGTGCGTGAAGACGAAGCCAACTTTGTGCGTTACGTCGGTTTCTGAACCTGTCATTGATCTGGTTGCCACCTTGCGATGGCGGTTTTTTCTTTCCGTCCTTTAGAGTAAACACCCCATGAACTTGAGCAAAGAAGAGCTGGCTTTTCGCGACGACGTGCGCGCCTTTTTGGCCGCTGAGCTGACCGACGAAATTCGTCTGGGCGGACACCGCACCTCGGGCATTTTTGCGGACTACGAGGTCGGTATTCCGTGGCATCGTATTTTGGCCAAGCGCGGTTGGGCTGCGCCGCACTGGCCGGCGGAGTGGGGCGGCTGCGGCTGGACGCCAAGGCAACACGACATCTTCGCCAGCGAGATGGCGGCGGCCGACGCCCCCAAGGTCTCGCCCTTGGGCCTGGTGATGGCGGCGCCCGTGCTGGTGGCCTTTGGCACGCAGGCCCAAAAAGAACGCTGGCTGCCCGACCTGCGCAACGGCGTGAGCTACTGGTGCCAGGGCTACAGCGAGCCCGGTTCCGGCTCCGACCTGGCCTCGCTGCAATGCCGTGCCCGCCGCGAGGGCAATGAATGGGTGATCAACGGCTCCAAAATCTGGACCACCCACGCCCACCGCGCCACGCATATGTTTTGCCTGGTGCGCACCGACAGCAGCGGCAAACCGCAGCAAGGCATCAGCTTTTTGATGTTCGAGCTGAACAACCCGGGCATCCAGATCAGGCCCATCACCAGCATCTCGGGCGACCACGAGTTCAACCAAGTCTTTTTTGACGAAGCCCGCGTGCCCGCTGACGCCCTGATCGGGGAAGAAAACCAGGGCTGGACGATTGCCAAATTTTTGTTGGAACACGAGCGTGGCGGCTCGTCTGCGCCGTTTTTGCGGGGCCGTCTGGCGCGGTTGCACGCGTCGTTGCGCGAGGCGTTTGCAGCAGGACATGCAGACGCCGAACAAGAAGACATCGCCTTGACTCTGGCCAACGCGCAGTGCCGCATCGACGCCTTGCACGCTTGGGAGCAACAGGTGCTGACGGCGCGCATTGGTGGCGGCGCGCAGCCTTGCTGGCTGCCTGCGGCACCCTCCATGGGCAAGGTGCTGGCCACCGAGCTCAAGCAGCACCTGACCGAGTTGGGCCTGAGCATTGCCGGCCCTTACGGTGCCACCAGCCTGACGGTGGAGGAGGCCAGCGCCCACGCGCTTCCAGTGCCCGAAGAATCGGTCTTCGCCACCCGTGCGTATTTGAACGACCGCGCGGCATCGATTTATGGCGGCACCAACGAAGTCCAGCGCAACCTGATCGCCCGCCACCTGTTGGGTGCTGAGGTGGTGGAGCCTGTGGTGCCCACCGACGAAACGCAGGCCATGTTGCTGGCCAGTCTGCAAGGCTGGCTGCAAGACAAGTTGCCTTTTGACAAACGCGCTCAGATGATCGCCACGCCTGAAGCGATGGCGCCCCTGTGGCAAGGCCTGGCCCACGAGCTGGGTCTCTTGGGCGCTGCACTGCCCGAACACTTGGGCGGCATGGGCGGTGGTTTGCCCGAGCAAATGCTGATTTGCCAGGCCTTGGGCGCGGCCTTGTTGGCTGAGCCCTACAGCAGCACCGCTGTGCTGGGCGCGACACTGTTGCAAGCGCTGGGCGATCCGGCAGCCGATGCTTTGCTGCAAGGCCTGGCCGTCGGGCAGGTGCGCTTGGCCGTGGCGGCGCTGGAGCCAGCAGGCCGCACTGACCTCAGCCGGGTGCAGACCCGCTTGCACAATTCGAACGGCCAACTGCACATCAGCGGGCGCAAAGCCCTGGTGCGCGGCGCAACCGGGGCCACGCATTGGCTGGTGAGCGCGCGAGACGAGGCGGGTCAAGTGCGCATCTGCCTGATTAACCCGGTGGCCAGCGGGGTACAACGCCGAGATGTGCGCCTGATCGACGATGCCTGGGCCGCCGAGCTGGCCTTTGACCAAACGCCTGTGCAGGCACTTATCGGCCAGGGCGACACACTGCCCGCACTCCTGCAAGCCTGGGACACGGCCACCTTGGCCGCAGGTGCTGAAGCGGTGGGCGTGATGCAGGCCTTGATGCGCGACACGCTGAACTACACCAGCCAGCGCAAACAGTTCGGCCAGCCGTTGGCGGCCTTTCAGGCCCTGCAGCATTGCATGGCCGACATGTACCTCGCGTTGGTACAAGCAGCGGCTGCGGTGGGCGCTTGCGCTGATGTGGCGAGCGACAGCCCGCAGCGCCGAGCCGAGCGGGTGTCATCGGCCCATGTGACGGTGCTTTGTGCAGCCCGCCTGGTGGGGCAAGGCGCGGTGCAGTTGCATGGCGGCATGGGCATGACGGACGAGCTGGCCGTGGGCCACGGCTTCAAGCGGCTGACGGTGATCGAACAACAGTTTGGCGGGGTGGCGCAGCACTTGCGGCGGGTGGCGAGTTTGTCCCAACCTTGAGCCTCTGGGTGTTCACCCCCGCACCAACTTCTGAATCAAGTCTGCTGCGCCCGATGCTTCGTATTTGCGCATCAGCTTGACGCGGTAAATCTCCACCGTGCGGTGGCTGATCCCCAGAGCGCGACCAATCTCCTTGCTGGTTTGGCCGTCCATCAGGTGGGCGGCGACTTCGCGTTCGCGGGCGGTGAGTTCGGCCTTCACGGGTTTGCGAGCGGACAGGTCTTCAAAGGTCCAGATACCGGCCTCGTGCGGGGCGTCGCGGTTGAGCGCTCGGCCTGTCACGTGGCACCAGAAGGTTTCGCCCTTCAAGCGGCCGTCGACCCTTTTCATGATGCGGTCGTCGGCATACACGCCTTTGACGTTCAGGATGGGGGCGATGCGCTGGCCGGTGCGTTCATATTCGTCGGCGCTGGGGTAAAGCAGCTGAAAGGTCTGGCCGATCAGTTGTTCGCGGCCGACGCCAAACATCTCGCACACGCGCTGGTTGCAGTCGACCATGGTGCGGTTGCGCGAAAGCACCAGGCCGATGGGGGCCAGGTCAAAGGCGAGTCGGTAATCGATGTCTGATTTCATAAGCGTGATGGCCTGCGGCTAGGGAAAGCCCTCTACGAAAAACTACGTAGTTGAATACGTAGTATCGTCATGTTTTCATTCATCCTTTATGGGAGACCGGTGTGAACAAGATTTATCCCTCCGCAGCCGAGGCCCTCAAGGGCATCGTGGCTGACGGTCAATTGTTTGGCGTGGGCGGTTTCGGCCTGTGCGGCATTCCCGAGGCGCTGATCGCTGCGCTGCGTGACAGCGGCGTGCAGAACCTGACCGCGATTTCCAACAACGCGGGCGTGGACGATTTCGGTCTGGGCATCTTGCTGCAGACCCGCCAGATCAAGAAGATGATTGCTTCTTATGTGGGCGAAAACAAAGAGTTTGAGCGCCAGTACCTGGCGGGCGAACTGGCTTTGGAGTTCACCCCCCAAGGCACGCTGGCCGAGAAGTTGCGTGCGGGTGGCGCGGGCATTCCGGCTTTCTTCACCAAGACCGGTGTGGGCACCCTGGTGGCCGAAGGCAAAGAGCTGCGCGAGTTTGGCGGCGAAACTTACGTGATGGAGCGTTCCCTGGTGCCTGACGTGTCATTGGTCAAAGCGCACCGTGCTGACAAGTCCGGCAACCTGCAGTTCCGTTACACCTCGCGCAACTTCAACCCCGCTGTCGCCATGGCGGGCAAGATTTGTGTGGTCGAGGTTGAAGAGATCGTTGAGACCGGTGAGATGCACCCCGACCACGTGCACCTGCCCGGCATTTATGTGCACCGCATCGTGTTGAACGCGAAACCGGAAAAGCGCATCGAAAAACGCACGATTACAGAAAAGGCGGGCGTATGAAGCCCGCCGTGACAGAAAAAACAGGAGCCTGATATGAGCTGGAGTCAAGACCAAATGGCCGCCCGTGCGGCCCACGAACTGGAAGACGGTTTCTATGTGAACCTGGGCATCGGCATTCCCACGCTGGTGGCCAACTTTGTGCCCGCCGACAAGGAAGTCTGGCTGCAAAGCGAAAACGGCATGCTGGGCATTGGCCCTTTCCCAAACGAAGACGAAGTCGATGCCGACCTGATCAACGCCGGCAAGCAGACGGTGACGACCATCAAAGGCTCTTCCATCTTTGGCAGTGAGCTGTCGTTTGCCATGATCCGGGGCGGCAAGATCAACCTGTCGATCCTGGGCGCGATGCAGGTGACCGACAAGGGCGATCTGGCCAACTGGATGATCCCCGGCAAGATGGTCAAGGGCATGGGCGGTGCGATGGATTTGGTCGCTGGCGTCAAGCGCGTGATCATCTTGATGGAACACGTGGCCAAGAAAAAAGACGGCACCGAAGACATGAAGATCCTGCCCGAGTGCAGCTTGCCATTGACCGGCAAAGGCGTGGTCGACCGCATCATCACCGACCTGGCCGTGATGGACGTGACCGACGCAGGCCTCAAAGTGGTCGAGCTGGCCCCGGGCGTGACGCCCGAGCTGCTGCAAAGCAAGACGGGTGTGAAGCTGATCTTCTGATCAGGATTCGATCAACCAAAAGAAAGGCCCCGTGAGGGGCCTTTCTTTGTTTGGAGCGGGAGATGGGAATCGAACCCACGTTATTTGCTTGGGAAGCAAAAGTCCTACCATTAAACGACACCCGCATGGGTAAATTCTAATCGCTTTGGGTGAGCGTTCAGAGCCGCTTTCAAAGTTCACAAAGTTAAAATCATCAGATGCAACGGTCAGCTCTTCAAAATCAAGCCTTGAATTCTCAGCTTTGGTTTTTGTTATTGCTGGCCTGCTACACAGTACTGGAGTTGTCCTTCAACCACCGGCTGCTCGAATTGGCGGGTGATTTGCAATGGAAATCAACGGCGGTTCAACTGAACGACATTGAGATTTGGGGGCGTGTCGTCTCAGGTTTGGGTTTGGCCTTGTTGTTGATGCGTTGGCTGGACAATTTTGTGCGGTCCAGGGTTTTACTGCTGGTGATGTGCTGCGCGCTGGGTTTGTTCAGCTTGTGGCATGCGCAAAAGGCCTTGGTTGACCACATTGTTGCGCGTGCGGATGCGCAAGACCTGGCGATGAGTTGGAAATCGCAGATGAGTACCCAAGAGGCACTCAATGGACGAATTTTGCTTCGAGGCGAAACCTTGCTGACCAGCCCGGCTTCTGCAGACCTACGTCCGGTGATGAGCGCCCTGTGGGCCTCTTCTGTGGCTGGCTTGCTGCCTGAGGATCTGGACTCGGATTCCGGCGCGGCGCAACTCATGAGCGGCTTCTTTGCCCCTCAAATTAGCCAGTCGAAATTGGTGGCAAGCTACCGCAAGACGGTCATGACCCCTGTGGTCTTGGGCGCTTCCTTGCTTTTTGGATTGCTCAACCTGTGTCAACTTTTTGCGGGATCGGTGGCTTGGTGCTTGACCGTTTCCGGACAAGACCGCTTGTTGCAACGCTGCAAGTTGTGGTTGCTTGCTGCATTGACTGTGGTGTGCATGGGCTTGAGTTGGTGGCCTGGCAACGTATGGACCGCATCGCCTGCTTACCGCCTTGTTGCCAGTCCAGCGCTTTGGACCGATCAACCCTTTTTGGCTCCTTTTGTGGAGTGGAGTGTGCGCGCTGAACCGGCTTGGGCAGATTCGGTGGCATGGGTCCACCGGGCCTTGTTGCAAGATTTCGAATTCACGGTGCCTTTTCGTTCCTGGCTCGTGCAAGACGTCACGCCACCCTAGCCCGTGGCTGTGCCCTTGAGGTGATCTCTGGGCTTGAATCACTTCAAGATATCACCCATACACAGGAATTTGATTTCCACATAGTCGTCGATCCCGTGGTGTGAGCCTTCGCGGCCCAGGCCCGATTGCTTGACGCCACCAAAAGGCACATGTTCGGTGGCCAAAATGCCCACGTTGATGCCGACCATGCCGTATTCCAGCGCCTCGGCCACGCGGAAAATGCGGCCCACGTCGCGGCTGTAGAAGTAGCTGGCCAGGCCAAACTCGGTGTTGTTGGCCGCGTCCACCGCTTCTTGCTCGGTCTTGAACTTGAAGATGGGTGCAAAGGGGCCAAAGGTCTCTTCTTTGGCGCAGGCCATGTCGGCGGTCGCATCGGCGATCACGGTGGGCTCAAAGAATTGGCCCTCCAGGCGCTTGCCACCCACCAGCACACGGCCGCCCTTGGCGATGGCATCTTTCACATGGCGCTCAACTTTGTCCAAGGCTGCAGGCTCAATGAGCGGGCCTTGGTTCACCCCGTCTTCAAAGCCGTTGCCCACTTTGGCGGTCTGCACTTTGGCAGCGAACTTTTGCACAAACTCTTCGTAGACGGCTTCTTGCACATAGATGCGGTTGGAGCACACGCAGGTTTGGCCCGCGTTGCGGTACTTGCTGGCAAAAGCGCCCTCCACAGCGCTGTCGATGTCGGCGTCTTCAAAGACGATAAAAGGCGCGTTGCCGCCCAATTCGAGCGACATTTTTTTCACGGTGGGGGCCGATTGCGCCATGAGGATGCGGCCGACTTCGGTCGAGCCTGTGAAGCTGATGTGGCGCACCACATCCGAGGCGCACAGCACTTTGCCCACGGCAATCGAGTTGTCGCTGTCGGCGGTGATCATGTTAAGCACCCCGGCGGGGATGCCTGCACGGATGGCCAGCTCGGCCGCGGCCAGGGCGGTCAGCGGCGTCAGTTCGGCCGGCTTGATGATCACCGGGCAGCCTGCGGCCAAAGCAGGCGCGACCTTGCGTGTGATCATGGCCAGCGGAAAGTTCCAGGGCGTGATGGCGGCGCACACGCCAATGGGCTGTTTGAGCACCAGCAGGCGGCGGTTGTTGTCAAACTGGGGCAGGGTCTCGCCATTGATGCGCTTGGCTTCTTCGGCAAACCACTCGACAAAGCTGGCACCGTAGGCCACTTCGCCTTTGGCCTCGGGCAGGGGCTTGCCTTGCTCGGCGGTCATGATCCGGCCCAGGTCATCTTGGTTGGCCATGAGCAGGTCGTACCACTTGCGCAAGATGATGCTGCGCTCTTTGGCGGTTTTGGCTTTCCAGGCCGGCCAAGCGGCGTTGGCGGCGGCAATGGCTTGCTCGGCCTCGGCGGGGCCCAAATTGGCCACATCCGCCAGATGGGCACCGGTGGCGGGGTCGGTCACAGCAAAGCGGCTGCTGCCCGCCACCCATTGGCCGTTGATCAGGGCGTCGGTCTTGAGCAGGCTGGGGTCGTTGAGCAGGGCGAGGGGGGATGTCTTCATGTCCATGGGTGTCTCCAGATGCTGCAAGTACAGGTACTTGTTCAAGTTTAATCAGCAAGCTTAGCGTTTGTGCGGTGCACAGTCTGTCACAAAAGTCTCAAAACCCCGATGCCCAGAGGGCGGCTGGTCTTGTGCGAGTCAGAAAATGGCCCTGCCTCAAATCTATAATGTCCGGTTGCATTGAAAGCCTGAACCACCATGAGCCAAGCCCCGATTTCCGTCTCCGACATCCGCAAGACCTTTCTGGACTTTTTTGAGTCGAAAGGGCACACCGTGGTGGCCTCCAGCCCCCTGGTGCCGGGCAACGACCCCACCTTGATGTTCACCAACTCGGGCATGGTCCAGTTCAAGGACGTGTTTTTGGGCTCTGACAATCGCTCTTATGTGCGCGCCGCTTCCGTGCAAGCCTGCCTGCGGGCCGGTGGGAAGCACAACGACTTGGAAAACGTGGGTTACACCGCCCGCCACCACACCTTCTTCGAGATGCTGGGCAACTGGTCGTTTGGCGATTACTTCAAGCGTGAATCGCTGGCGTGGGCGTGGGAGTTGCTGACCCAGGTCTACAAGCTGCCCGCCGACAAGCTCTACGCCACGGTGTACATGGAAGACGACGAGGCCTATGCGATTTGGGAAAGCATTTTTGTCAAGGCTGGTTGGACGCCTGAGCGCATCAAGCACGAGAACCGCATCATCCGCATCGGTGACAACAAGGGCGGCCGCTACAAGTCCGACAATTTCTGGATGATGGCCGACACCGGCCCTTGCGGTCCTTGCTCCGAAATCTTCTACGACCACGGCGCGCACATTCCCGGTGGCCCACCCGGTAGCCCCGATGAAGACGGTGACCGTTTCATCGAAATCTGGAACAACGTGTTCATGCAGTTCAACATGGACGAAACTGGTGCCGTCACGCCACTGCCCGCACCCTGCGTCGACACCGGCATGGGCCTCGAACGTCTTGCGGCCATTCTTCAACATGTCCACAGCAACTACGAAATCGACATTTTTGCCGCGCTGATCAAAGCCGCATCGCGAGAAACCGGTTGCACCGATCTGAGCAACAAGTCGCTGCGCGTGATCGCCGACCACATCCGCGCCACCGCGTTCTTGGTGAGCGACGGCGTGGTGCCCAGCAACGAGGGCCGCGGCTACGTGCAGCGCCGCATCGTTCGCCGTGCCATTCGCCATGGTTATTTGCTGGGCCAAAAAACGCCGTTTTTCCACAAGCTGGTGCCCGATTTGGTCAAGCTCATGGGTGCGGCGTACCCCAATATGGCCGATCAGGCTGAGCGCATTGCCGACATCTTGCGCATCGAAGAAGAGCGCTTTTTTGAGACGCTGCAAAGCGGCATGCAGATTTTGGATGCGGCCTTGGATGGTGGCGTGAACGTACTGCCTGGCGAAGTGGCTTTCAAGTTGCACGACACCTACGGCTTCCCACTCGACCTGTCGGCCGACGTCTGCCGCGAACGTGGCCTGAGCGTGGACGAGGCTGGTTTCGCCATCGCCATGGAAAAGCAAAAGGCCCAGGCCCGCGCCGCTGGCAAGTTCAAGATGGACAAGGCGCTCGATTACACCGGCGCGGGCAGCGACTTTGTGGGTTATGAAGACCTGACAGCCCATGCCAAAGTGCTGGCCTTGTTCTCCGACGGCAACGCCGTGACCGAGCTCAAGGTAGGCCAGTCGGGTGTGGTGGTGTTGGATACGACACCTTTTTATGCCGAGTCCGGCGGTCAGGTGGGCGACCAGGGCATGCTGCACAACGCGGGCGGTCAATTCAACGTGGTGGACACGCTCAAGATCAAGGCCGATGTGTTTGGCCACCACGGCGAAATCAAATCCGGCAGCCTGAAGGTGGGCGATTCGGTGCAAGCCCATGTGGACTTGGGCCTGCGCGCCGCCACCGTGCGCAACCACAGCGCCACCCACCTGATGCACAAAGCCCTGCGCGAAGTGCTGGGCAGCCATGTGCAGCAAAAGGGCAGCTTGGTCAATGCCGAGCGCACCCGCTTTGACTTTGCGCACAACGCGCCCGTGACCGACGCCGAAATCCGCCAGATCGAAGCCCAAGTGAACGCCGAAATTTTGTCTAACGCTGCAGCACAAGCGCGTGTGATGGACATCGAAAGCGCCCAAAAGACCGGCGCGATGATGCTGTTTGGCGAGAAGTACGGCGAGACCGTGCGTGTTTTGGACATTGGCTCCAGCCGCGAGCTGTGCGGCGGCACCCACGTCAAAGCCACGGGCGACATTGGCCTCTTCAAAATCGTCAGCGAAGGCGGCGTGGCCGCTAGCGTGCGCCGCATCGAAGCCGTGACAGGCACGAATGCTTTGGCTTATCTTCAGTCGCTCGAAGACACTGTGACGCAAGCCGCTGGCACGCTCAAGGCCCAGCCCGCTGAGCTGAATGCCCGCATTGCCCAAGTGCTCGACCAGGTCAAGGCGCTCGAAAAAGAATTGGCCGCCGCCAAAGGCAAGCTGGCTTCTGCCCAAGGCGACGAGTTGCTGACCCAAGCTGTGGACGTCAAGGGTGTCAAACTGCTGGTGGCCAAGCTCGAAGGGGCCGACGCCAAGACCTTGCGCGACACCATGGACAAACTCAAGGACAAGCTCAAGAGCACTGCGGTGATCGTGCTCGCCGCCGTGGATGGCGACAAGGTCAACATCGCCGCGGGTGTGACCGCCGACACTGTGGGCAAGGTCAAGGCCGGTGAGTTGGCCAACTTTGTGGCAGGGCAAGTCGGCGGCAAAGGCGGCGGCAAGCCCGACATGGCCATGGCCGGCGGCACCCATCCCGCGGCCTTGCCCGCTGCGCTGGCCAGCGTGCAGGCATGGGTGGCCGAGCGGGTTTGATGCGCCCCGAGCAAAGGGGAGGTTGAGGACGCCCTTAAGCGCCCTTGGCCCAATCCCTGGGGCGCTCGTGATCTTCAGCGGCCTTGCCAAACAGGTTTGCGTTTGGCTACGAAGGCGTCCACCCCTTCACGAAAGTCTTCGCTGCCATAGGCTTGACGGATCAGGTCTTCAGCCTCGGGCGCGCTGTGCTGAACCAAGCGGCTGAGGGCTTGTTTGCTGACTTGTTGCGTCACGGGGGCCAAAGTGCTCAGGCGCTGGACCAAGGCGGCAGTGGCCCCGTCGATCTCATTGGGGGCGGCCAGTTGGTGCAGGTAGCCACAGGCCAGGGCTTCCTCGGCGCCGATCATGTCGGCCAGCATCAACATGCGTTTGACACGTTGCGGCCCGAAAGCCGCGCACAAACGCGCCACATTGGCCACCGACAAGCAATTGCCCAGCGTCTTGGCAATGGGCACGCCCATCTGGGAGCCGGGTGTGGCCAGTCGAAAGTCGCAGGCTGTGGCGATGGCCAAGCCACCGCCCACGGCCCAACCTTCAATCAGCGCCACGGTGGGCATGGGCAGCGAGCAAAGCAAGTCGATGCACGCCTCGATCTGGGCTTCGTAGGCCACACCGTCATCGCCGCAGCTGAAGGTTTTGAATTGCTCGATGTCGGTGCCCGCCACAAAGGCCTGCCCGCCCGCACCGCGAAACACCACGCCCCGCACACCCGCATCGGCTTTGAAGTGCTGGCAATGTTGACTGAGCTGTTGGTACATGGCCCAGGTCATGGCGTTGCGCGCCTGGGGTCGGTTGAAAGTGACGGTGGCCACACCTTGCTCGACAGCCAGGTCCACAGTGCCTGCCGTGTTGATTTCCGACATCAGGTGTCCAACTTCACGTTGCTGTCTTTGACCACTTTGGCCCACTTGATTTGCTCTGTGCGGATGAAATCAGCAAAGCGTTGCGCCGAACCGCCGCCGTCTTCGGCGCCATATTGGGCCAACTTTTCAACTACGTCAGGCATGACCAAGACCTTGTTGATGTCCTCGTTCATGCGTTGCGCCATGGCTGGAGGGAGTTTGCCCGGACCGACCAAGCCGTACCAGGTGGTGGCCTCGAAGTTGGGGAAGCCCGCTTCGATCATGGTGGGCACATTGGGGTAGCTGGAGGCTCGCTTGGCACGGGTTTGTGCAATCGCGCGCACCTTGCCACTTTTGACATGGGGTGTCGCAGCGGTCATGGTGTCAAACGAGTACCCGATTTGTCCCCCAATCAAGTCGACCAACATGGGGCCCGATCCTTTGTAGGGGATGTGGATGGTGTCCACACCCGCTGCCAGTTTGAAGGATTCGAGGGCCATGTGTTGGGCCGAGCCTTGGCCGGCAGAGCCAAAGCTCACCTTGCCCGGATTGGCCTTGCATTGCGCCACCAATTCGGCCACGGTTTTGGCGGGCTGGTCGTTGTTGGAAATCAGCAAATTGGGCGTGATCCCGACCAGAGTCAATGGTGTGAAATCGCGCTCGACCACATAGCTGAGCTTGGGCATGAGGGCAGGGGCCAGCGCATGGCTGTTGATGTGTGCCATCAGCAGCGTGTTGCCGTCAGGGGCGGCCTTGGCCACTGCTTCCGCAGCGATTACCCCAGTGGCACCCGCACGGTTTTCAACCAGCACCGTGATGCCCCACATGGTTTGCAGTTTTTGCGCCACGATGCGGGCCAGGATGTCGGTGCCACCCCCGGGGGCAAAGCCCACCAAGATGCGTACGGGCCCGGCGGGCAGGGATTGCGCCTGCACCGCGGGTGCGACGAGTGTGGCTGCGGTGGCGGCTGTAGCGGCTACAAAGGTTCTGCGTTTCATGGGGTCTCCTGGGGTTGTGTTTTAAAAAATGCACTCTAGAAGTGAGAGTGTCTGTCCATCAGTGGCTTGAGAAATGGTCCATGATGGCTTGCACGCCGCTGCCTTGCAGCGCCACGCCCGACAGCTTGAGGCCCATTTCGCAGCCTGCCACGGTGGCGATCAGGGTCAGGTCGTTGCTGTCGCCCAGGTGCCCAATTCGGAACATGCGGCCTTTGACTATGCCCAGGCCCGTGCCCAGTGAGCAGTCAAAGCGTTGGTGAATCACTTTGCGCACCGCGTCGGCGTCGATGCCCTCGGGGGTCATGACACCGGTCAGGATGGGGGAGTAAACGGCCGGGTCGGCGCACTGGATGGGCAGGCCCCAAGCGTTGACAGCCGCCCGAACACCAGCGGCCCAGCGTTGATGCCGCGCAAAAACCTTGTCCAAACCTTCGGCCAACAACATGTCGCAGGCTTCACTCAGGCCATACATCAAGTTGGTGTTCGGGGTCGAGGGCCAATAGCCGTTCTTGTTCATCTCGATCATCTCGCCCCAGGCCCAGTAGCTGCGGGCCATGCCACCTTGTTGGCTGACCTCGATGGCGCGGGGTGACAGGGCGTTGAAGCTGATGCCGGGCGGCAGCATCAGACCTTTTTGCGAGCCGCTGATGGTCACGTCCACGCCCCATTCGTCGTGCCGATAGTCGGCGCTGGCCAGACCAGAAATGGTGTCCACCAGCAGCAAGGCCGGGTGTTTGGCGGCGTCCATGGCGCGGCGCACGGCGGCAATATCGCTGGTCACGCCGGTCGAGGTTTCGTTGTGCACCACACACACGGCTTTGATGCTGTGGCCCGTGTCCGATTTCAAGCGTTGCTCGATCAGGTCGGCTTGTACGCCATGACGCCAGCCCTCTAAGCCAGGCAGGCTCAAGACCTCGGACTTCAGCCCCAGCTGGTTGGCCAGTTTGTTCCACAAAAACGCAAAATGGCCGGTCTCGTACATCAGCACATGGTCACCCGTGCTGAGCACGTTGCACAGAGCCGCCTCCCAAGCCCCAGTGCCCGAGGCGGGATAGATCATGACCGGGTGGCGGGTTTTGAATATCTTTTGCACATCGGCCAGCACCTTCAGGCCCAAGGCGCCGAATTCGGGACCACGGTGGTCAATGGTGGGCGAGCTGATGGCGCGCAAAATGCGGTCGGGTACGGGTGAAGGACCTGGGATTTGCAGGAAGTGTCGACCCGTAGGATGGAAATTGGTGGTGAGCATGTGCTGAATGCGCCTTTCTAATGAAAACCTATTTTTTGTATTCAAAATACATTTGTCAAGGGTGTTTATCCTAGAATTGTCTTTACACCGCTCATTTTTTGTATTCAAAAAAGACCATGGCCACTGACAACCCGTCCATTTCCTTGTCCATACCACGGTCCATTTCCCGCCCCGTGTTGCACGATCAAGTCGCACATCGCCTGCGCCAAATGTTGGTGGAAGGCTTGATCCCGCCCGGCGGCAAACTCAACGAGCGCACCCTGTGCGAAGAGCTGAACATTTCGCGTACCCCGCTGCGTGAGGCCATCAAGATGCTGGCGGCCGAAGGCCTGGTCGAGCTCTTGCCCAACCGGGGTTCGGTGGCGGTGCAGTTGAGCGAGGCCGACGTGCACCACACCTTTGAGGTGATGGCGGGCTTGGAAGGTCTGTCGGGTGAGTTGGCCGCGCAGCGCGTGACCGAGGCCGAACTCAACGAGATCAAGGCTTTGCATTACGAGATGCTGGCCGCCTACACACGGCGTGACTTGTCGGCTTATTACCAAATCAATGCGGCGATTCACCGCAGTTTCAATGCCGCCGCCAAAAACCCGGTGCTGACTGCGACCTACAACCAGGTGAATGCCCGCTTGCAGGCGCTGCGTTTTCGCTCCAACCAAGACGGTGACAAATGGCAACGCGCCGTGGACGAGCACATCGCCATGGTGCAGGCGCTGGAGGCCCGCGACGCTGCAGCCCTGCGCCAAGTGCTGATGCAGCACTTGGACAACAAGCGCAAGGTGGTGATCGAGCAGTTGCGCAGCGCCCAAAATGCCAACATCACCGACAAAAACGCATCGCCATTCCTCACAGAAGGACACGCCCCATGAATGCCCCTTTGCCCATCGATTTGTCCAAAGCATCGCCGGACAAAACCTACGAGACGGTGGCCAGCAGCAGCAACGAGGTGGCCGCTTTGCTGGCCAAGCGTTTGCGCCAGCACGCCCAAGGCGAGGTGCTGTTTTCTGCGGCCGATCGAGGGCGCTACGCCACCGACGCGTCGATCTACCAAGTCATGCCCTTGGGGGTGTTTGTGCCGCGTGATGCGACCGATGTGCGCATGGCCATGGACATTTGCCGTGACTTGGGTGTGCCCATCGTGCCGCGTGGTGGCGGGACCAGCCAGTGCGGCCAAACCGTGGGGGCGGGGATGGTGATGGACCATTCCAAACACATGCGCAAGATCATGGCGGTCGACGCCGAGCAGCGCACCGCCACCGTGGAGCCGGGCTTGGTGCTGGACCACCTGAATACGTCCCTCAAACAGCATGGCCTGTGGTTCCCGGTGGACGTGTCCACCAGCGCCCAGGCCACGCTCGGCGGCATGGCCGGCAACAACTCTTGCGGCAGCCGGTCGATTGCCTACGGCAACATGGTGCACAACGTGCTGGGCGCTGAGGCTTGGTTGGCCGACGGCAGCTTGCTCGATTTCGGTGCTTATGACCAAGCCCAGGGGCGGGTGCGCCAGATTGGCGACTTTGTGCGCGATTTGGCGTTGCAACACGCGCCTGAAATCGATGCCCATTGGCCCAAAGTGTTGCGCCGCGTGGCCGGCTACAACCTGGACATTTTTCGCAACCAAAACGAGCGGCCCTACACGCCCGATGGTTCCGTCAACCTGTCGCATTTGCTGATCGGCAGCGAGGGCACGCTGGCGCTGACACGCTCGCTCACCCTGCGCTTGTCCGAGTTGCCGCGCGCCAAGGTGTTGGGGGTGGTGAATTTCCCGACTTTTTACCAAGCCATGGATTCGGCCCAGCACATCGTCAAGCTGGGGCAGGGCATGGCGGTGGGGCAGCTGTCGGCCGTCGAGCTGGTGGACCGCACCATGATCGAGCTGTCTTTGCAAAACCCAGCTTTTGCGCCGACCATCCGCACCGCCTTGTCGCCGCACATCAACGGCGGCATGCCCGAGGCGGTGTTGTTGGTGGAGTTTTCCGGTCCCAGCAAGGGCGATATCGCCCACAAAATCAAAGAGCTGGTCGAGCTGATGGGCGACTTGGGCCTGCCCGGCAGCGTGGTCGAGATGGTAGACGATGCGCCGCAAAAGAACCTGTGGGAAGTGCGCAAGGCGGGCTTGAACATCATGATGAGCTTGCGTGGCGACGGCAAGCCGGTGAGCTTCATCGAAGACTGCGCGGTGCCGCTGGAAAGTCTGGCCGCCTACACCGAGGCCCTGACCGGGGTGTTTCGCAAACACGGCAGCCGGGGCACATGGTACGCCCACGCCTCGGTGGGCACTTTACATGTGCGCCCGATTTTGGACATGCGCCGCGATGGAGCAAGCAAAATGCGCGCCATTGCCGAAGAGGCCAGCGCCTTGGTGCGTCAATACAAGGGCGCATTCAGTGGCGAACACGGAGACGGGCTGTGCCGGGGCGAATGGATTGGCTGGCAGTTTGGCCCGCGCATCAGCCAGGCTTTTGCCGCCATCAAACAGCAGATGGACCCCGGTCAAATGCTGTCGCCCCAGCGCATCGTCAACCCGCCCAAAATGGACGACACCACGCTGATGCGCTATTCGCCCAGCTACAAGGTGGTGCCGATCCGCACGGCGCTGGATTGGCGTGCCTGGAACGTGCAAAACGACCCGGTCACCGAGCAAACCAGCGCCCCAGGCACCGGTGGTGACCCGGCGCAAGGCCTGGCCAAGGCGGTGGAGATGTGCAACAACAACGGCCACTGCCGCAAGTTCGATGCGGGCACCATGTGCCCCAGTTACCGCGTGACCCGCGACGAGCAGCACCTCACGCGGGGCCGGGCCAACACCTTGCGCTTGGCGCTGAGCGGGCAGATCGAAGGCTTGGCGGGCGAGGACGCGTTGAGCAGCCAGGCCGTGCACGATGCCATGGACTTGTGCGTGGGCTGCAAAGGCTGCAAGCGCGATTGCCCTACCGGGGTGGACATGGCCAAGATGAAGGTCGAGTTTTTGCAGCACTACAAAGCCCAACACGGCCACACGCTGCAAGACAAGATGGTGGCCCATTTGCCCGATTACGCCCGCTGGGCGGCGCGCCTGGCCCCGGTTTTGAACCTGCGCAACCGCATGCCGCTGCTGGCTGCTTTGACTGAACAGCTCTTGGGCCTGTCGGCCAAGCGCAGCTTGCCCGAGTGGCAGGTGCGGCACTTTTTCAACACCCAGGCAAGCGCTGCACAAGCGACCGCCAGCCGAGAAGAGGTGTTGACCGCTGAGCGCGGCGTGGTCTTGTTTGTCGACACCTTCAACGGCTATCTGGAGTCGGCCAACGCACATGCGGCGGTCAAAGTGCTGCAGGCGGCCGGATACACCGTGCATGTGGCCACCAAGTTGCAAGACGACGGCAAGCACCTGTGCTGCGGCCGAACCTACCTGGCCAGCGGCATGGTGGACAAAGCCCGCGACAAAGCCCGCGAAGTGGTGCAAAGCCTGCTGCCTTTTGCCGAAAAAGGGCTGTCCATCGTGGGCTTGGAGCCCTCATGCCTGCTCACGCTGCGCGATGAAATGCTGGTCATGGGCTTGGGCGAGGGCGCGCAACGCATCGCCGGGCAAGCCCTGTTGTTCGAAGAATTTTTGGCCCGCGAAGCCCAATCGGGACAGCTGGACGGGTTGAAGGCGCAGATTTCTCCGGTGGCGCGCCCGGTTTTGCTGCACGGGCATTGCCACCAAAAAGCCTTTGACGCGGTGTCGCCCGTGATGGCGGTCTTGCGCTGGATTCCGGGGGCCAAGCCGCAATTGATCGAGAGCAGTTGCTGCGGCATGGCCGGCAGTTTTGGCTATGAAGCCAGCCACTACGAGGTGTCCATGCAAATGGCCGAGTTGAGCTTGTTGCCTGCCGTGCGCGCCCAGCCCGACGCGATCGTGGTGGCCGACGGCACCAGTTGCCGTCACCAAATCCACGACGGTGCTGGGCGTGAGGCTGTGCATCTGAGCCAGTTGTTGGCGGGCTTGTTGCCGAAGTGACAGGACCCCATGTTCTTAGGTGTGAGCCCTCAGGCCCGACATCTTCGGTGCATCACCGCCTTTTGAAAATGTCGCTTCGCGAAGGGATGGCTGTCGGACCATAAAGGCCCGACCTACATGGGAAATGTCGGACCGCAAAGGCCCGATTTCCGGGAGGCATATCGCGCCACCGCAATGCGTCTGTATTTGTAGGTCGGTGCCTTCAGGTCCGACGGTGCATGTTTGGCTCGGGGCTCTTTTGGAGGCACAGCCCGCTGGCCCACTCGCGAGCCTGGCCGGTGATCGGATCGGTGAATCGCACCGACTGGGCCAGCAATTGCAGGGGCTGGCTGAAGTCTTCAGGCGCATCCGGGCCACGCAAGACGGTGGGGTAAAACAGGTCGCCTTCGATCGGGATGCCCAAGGCGTTCATGTGCACCCGCAGCTGATGGCGCTTGCCACTGATGGGCTCCAGCGCATACAGCGCCCGCAGGCCATCGGTGTGCAGCAAAGCGATGCGGGTTTCGCTGTTGGCGGGCCCGGGCACCTCTTGCGTTCTGAAAAACGGCTCGCCCGGCACCAGGCGGCTGGTGTGTGCCAAGGGCAGCTTCAGGTGCGGCGCATGCGCTGCTACCGCGTGGTAAGTCTTGTGGATCTGGTGGTCCCGAAACAGCGCGTGGTAGGCGTCGCGCTCTCGCAGGCGTTTGCCCAGCAACACCAGACCCGCGGTTTCGCGGTCGATGCGGTGCAGTGGCACCAAATCGGCGCAGCCCGTCTGGCGCTTGAGCTGCACCAACAGGCTTTGCTGCACGTATCGACCCGTGGGCGTGACGGGCATGAAATGCGGTTTGTCGGCCACCAGCAAGTGCTCGTCTTCAAACAGGACCTGTGCCTGAAACGGCAGCACGGGCTCGTCGGCCAAATGACGGTAGTAATACAGGCGCTGGCCCGGTTGGCAACTTTGGTGGGGCAAGGCCGCTTGACCGTCTTCTTGCAGCACCAAGCCTTGCGCAAAGCGTTCAGCCCATTCGCTGCGCGAAATACCGGGCATGCGCTGGGCCAAAAAATCGAGCAAGTGCGGTGCGCCCTGCGGGACCGAGACCACGCTGGCGCTCACGCCATTGCGCATGGGCAATTGAATGCCGCGAAGGGGCAACGGGACAGCATGCCCGGATTCGCGCATGTCAGACCCGGCGGAACACCAGGTCCCACACACCATGGCCGAGCTTGAGGCCGCGGTTTTCAAACTTGGTCAGCGGGCGGTAGTCGGGCTTGGTGGCATAGCCGCCCAATGCATCGCTGGTGTTGGCCAGCAAGGGCTCGGCGCTGACGACGTCCATCATCTGCTGGGCGTAGGCTTGCCAGTCTGTGGCGCAGTGCAGGTAGCCACCCGGTTTGAGGCGCTGGGCCAACTTGTTCACCAGTTCAGGCTGGATCAAGCGGCGTTTGTGGTGTTTGGTTTTGTGCCAGGGGTCGGGGAAAAAAATGTGCACGCCGTCCAGTACGCCCGGGCGAAGCATGTGGTCAATGACCTCGACTGCGTCGTGGCGCAGGATGCGGATGTTGTGGAGGTCTTGCTCGCCAATGCGTTTGAGCAGGGCACCAACCCCGGCCTCGTGCACCTCGCAGCAGAGAAAACTGTCATCGGGCCGGACCCGGGCGATGTGGGCCGTGGCTTCGCCCATGCCAAAGCCGATTTCCAGGATCAGCGGGGCCGTGCGGCCAAACGCGGCGCTGGCGTCCAGGGGCTGTGGCGCGTAGGGGAGCAAATGGGTGGGGCCATGCAGCGCATAGGCTTTGGCCTGGCCAATGGTGGTGCGGCCAGCGCGCAGTACATAGCTTTTGATGGTGCGCAAAAATGGCACGTCAGCCGGGATACCTTTGGGCTTGGGGCCGTCAATGGGAGCGTTTTCAGTCATGGGTGGGGATTGTAGGGTGCGCCCTCGCCCCGGGATGGGCCTGCTGGGGGTCAAGCCGACTTGGGTTTGAAGTCACAAAACGCCGAGACTGAGCACTGTCCGCACATCGGTTGGCGTGCTTGGCAGACATAGCGTCCATGCAGGATCAGCCAGTGGTGTGCATCCACCAAATACTGGGCGGGAATGCGTTGGAGCAACTTAAGTTCCACCGCCAAAGGCGTTTTGCCTGGGGCCAGGCCCGTGCGGTTGCCCATGCGGAAAATGTGGGTGTCGACTGCCATGGTGGGCTCCCCGAAAGCGGAGTTGAGCACCACGTTGGCGGTTTTGCGGCCCACGCCGGGCAGGGCTTCCAGGGCTTCACGCGTGCGGGGCACTTGGCCCCCGTGTTGTTCCACCAAAATCCGGCAAGTCGCCATCAGGTGCTTGGCTTTGCTGCGGAACAGGCCAATGGTTTTGATGTGGGCCTCCAGTCCTGCGAGGCCCAGCGCCAGGATCTTTTGCGGCGTGCCCGCCACCGGAAACAGTTTGCGTGTGGCCTTGTTCACGCCCACATCGGTGGCTTGGGCCGACAGCAGCACAGCGGCCAGCAGCTCGAACACGCTGGTGTATTCCAGCTCCGTAACGGGCATCGGGTTGGCCGCTTGCAGGGTGGCAAAGAAGGATTCGATCTGAGCGGGTTTCATGGGGTGTCCAGAAGTTGGCAAAATGACGGCCAAGTCAACACGGGAAGATACACCATGCCTTTGCAATTTGCCGACCGCCTGAACAACGTCGAAACCTCCGCCATCCGCGAGCTGTTCAAGCTCTTGGGCAAGCCCGGCATCATCAGCTTTGCGGGGGGCTTTCCCGACAGCGCCATGTTTGACGTGGACGGCATCCGCGAAGCCAGCAACGCCGCGCTGAGCCAAGACCCCGGCGCGGCCCTGCAATACGGTGCGACCGAAGGCTTTGGCCCGCTGCGCGAGCAGCTGGCGCACTTCATGGGCCAAAAGGGGGCGAAAGACGTCACGGCTGACCAATTGATGGTGACCACGGGCAGCCAGCAAGCGCTGGACCTGATTGGCAAAACCATGATCAGCCCGGGCGACAAGGTGATCGTGGAAGGCCCAACCTTTTTGGCCACCATCCAGTGCTTTCGCCTTTATGGGGCCGAACTCATCAGCGCCCCGGTGGACGGCCACGGGGTGATAACCGATGTGCTGGAAAAGCTGATCGCAGAGCACCAACCCAAATTCGTTTACCTGATCCCTACTTTCGGCAACCCCAGCGGTGCCTTGCTCAGCGCCGAGCGCCGCCAACAGGTGCTCCAGATGGCGGTCAAACACCAGACCCTGATCGTCGAAGACGACCCGTATGGCGATTTGTATTTTGGCGAAGCCCCACCACCCAGTTTGTTGGCCATGAGCGCTTCTGTGCCGGGTAGCCGCGAGCTGCTGGTGCATTGCGGCTCGCTGTCCAAAGTGTTGTCGCCCGGCTTGCGCGTGGGCTGGATGGTGGCACCGGCCGAGTTGCTGTCTCGCGCCACCATGTGCAAACAATTCAGCGATGCGCACACCAGCACCTTTGCCCAAGCCACAGCGGCGCAGTACCTGTTGGCTGGGCGCATGCCCGCCACGCTGGACAAAGTGCGCGCTGTGTATGCCAAGCGCGCCCAAACCATGGGCGATGCTTTGCGCCGCGAATTGGGCGATGCGGTCGAGTTTGTGCAACCCCAAGGCGGTTTGTTCGTGTGGGCGCGCCTCACAGGTGCAGGCGGCAAAGTGGCCGACGGCAATGTGTTTGCCAAACGCGCCATCGAACAGGGCGTGGCCTTTGTGCCGGGCACACCGTTCTTTTGCGCCCACTCCGACCACGCCACCTTCCGCCTGAGCTTTGCCACCGTGGGCGAAGACAAGATCCTTGAAGGCGTTGCGCGCCTGGCCAAGGCTTTGTAAACCATGGACAAGCAGGAGCGGTGCATCACCGTCAACGGATCCGAAGTTTGGCTGCAAGGGCAGGGCGACGAAGTCATCCTGATGCTGCACGGCTGGCCCGATACCCGTGCTTTGTGGGACGGCACCGTGGCCGCATTGCAAGACCGCGCCACCTGCGCCCGCCTGACACTGCCTGGCTTTGAAACTGGCCCTGCCGCGACCAGTTTGGACGACATGTGTCAGCTCTTGCGTCAGATCGTGGACCGCATCAGCCCCGACCAGCCCGTGACCTTGATGTTGCACGATTGGGGTTGCATTTTTGGCTACGAATTGGCCATGCGCCACCCCGAACGCGTGGCCCGTGTGGTGGCGGTGGATGTGGGGGACCACAACTCGGGTGCCCTGCTGCGCGAATGGGGTTTGAAGGAAAAACTGTCCGTCATGGGCTACCAAGTGTGGCTGGCCTTGGCCTGGACGCTGGGCGGCAACTTGGGCACCCGCATGACCCGCGCCATGGCCCGCTGGCTGCGCTGCCCCTGCGACGCTGGCCGCATCACCCACAAGATGAACTACCCCTATGCCATGCGATGGTTCGGCACGGCGGGTGGCCTCCAGCATGCGGCGCCAGTCCAGTTGCCCATGCCGCTGCTGTTTGTCTACGGCGAGCGCAAGCCCTTCATGTTTCATTCGGCCCAATGGCTGGAAAAAGTCGCGGCCAAGCCTGGCAGTGCAGTGCAGGGCTTGCCCTGTGGCCACTGGGTCATGGTGTCCAAACCCGAAGCTTTCCATGCGCGAGTGCGTCAATGGTTGTGGGGCGAAGTCTGAGCGGACAAGACTGAAAGGCTCGTGCATGAAACCCGAAGACCTGATGAAACTGGTCAACACACCCATGCCCTATGGCAAACACAAAGGCATGTTGATTGCCGATTTGCCCGGCAACTACCTCAACTGGTTTGCGCGTGAGGGCTTCCCCAAGGGTGAAATCGGTCAACTGCTGCAGCTCATGCAGGAGATCGACCACAACGGTTTGAGCGACCTGCTCAATCCCCTGCGCCAGCCTCGATGAGTTGGGTCGTCAGGCCACCGGCTTTTTTGGATGTCAGGCTTAGAGCGTTGGCTCAATCGTCCTCGGCCGCGCTGATTTCTGGAAAAAGCACCTCGGTGAAACCAAATCGGCTGAAGTCGCGCACCCGCATGGGGTAGAGTTTGCCGATCAGGTGGTCACACTCGTGTTGCACCACGCGGGCATGAAACCCGTCCACCGTGCGGTCGATGGCCGTGCCTTTTTCATCGAAGCCGGTGTAGCGGATGCGCGACAAGCGCGGCACCACACCGCGCAAGCCGGGCACCGACAGGCAACCCTCCCAATCGTCCTCTTCCTCGGCCCCCAGCGGCGTGATCACCGGGTTGAGCAGCACCGTGCGCGGGACCAGCGGACGGCCTGGGTAGCGTGGGTTCATGGCCGTGCTCCCAAAAATCACCAGTTGCAAGTTCACGCCAATTTGCGGAGCGGCCAGGCCTGCGCCGTTCACGGCCACCATGGTGTCGTGCAAGTCGGCAATCAAGGCGTGCAACTCGGGCGTGTCAAAGGTTTGCACCGGCTCGGCCACGCGCAGCAGTCGGGCGTCGCCCATCTTGAGGATTTCTCGAACGGTCATGTCATTCTCACATGAAGAAATAAAAAAACACGATCATTTGCATGCGCCGCAGCCCATCGGCGCGCCCAATCTGGCGGCCAGAGCCGTCGTAGAGCCTGTCCCCATCGATGCGTCCCATGGCCGAGCCCGAAGCGCTGTACAGGCGGTCACCGTCAATGCGGCCCATCTGGCTGCCCGAGGCGCTGTACACCCGGCTGCCATCGATGCGCCCCAACTGCCGCCCTGATGCGTCATAGACGCGCTCGCCGTCGATGCGACCCATTTGCTGACCCGAAGCGTTGTAAAAGCGCTCGGCATCCACCCGTCCAATCTGCCGACCGCTGCCGTCGTAAAGGCGCTGGGCAAACGCCGTGGGCAGCAGCAGGGCGGCCAACAGCCATGCGAGCATCCATTTCTTCATGCGGGCCTCATGGGTTTTCTTCTCGGAATTCGTCCGCGTGGCGGCCGCCTTGGGCTGCACGCGCATTTTCTTGGGCGCGCAAATCCACGCGGCGGATCTTGCCCGAAATGGTCTTTGGCAGGTCGCTGAACTCGATGCGGCGTACCAATTTGTAGCCCGAAACCCGCTCCCGCATGAACTTGAAAATTGCCCCCGCCGTAGCCGCATCCGGCGCGTGTCCTGGGGCCAAAATCACATAGGCCTTGGGCACCAAGCCGCGCAAAGGGTCGGGCGCGGGCACCACCGCCGCCTCGGCCACGGCCGGGTGTTCGATCAACGCACTCTCCAGCTCAAAGGGGCTGATGCGGTAGCCCGAGGACTTGAACACATCGTCGGCCCGTCCGACATAAGTGATGTAACCCTGCTCGTCTCGTTGGCCCACGTCGCCCGTGTGGTAGTACCCTGCGCGCATGGCCTCGGCGGTTTTGTCCGCGTCGTCGGCATAGCCGTTCATCAACGCGGTGGGGCGGTGCGCCAAGTCGATGCAAATTTCGCCCTCGTTGGCGGGTTTGCCATCGGCGTTCAGCAGCACCATTCGGTAGCCGGGCAAAGGCCGCCCCATCGAACCCGCCTTGAGCGGCGCACCCGGTGGGTTGCCAATCTGGGCGGTGGTCTCGGTCTGGCCATAACCGTCGCGGATGGTGATTTGCCAAGCGGCTCGCACCTGATCGATGACCTCGGGGTTGAGTGGCTCGCCCGCTGAAATCAGCTCGCGCAACTGCACGGGCCAGGCTTTCAGGTCCTCTTGAATCAGCATGCGCCACACCGTGGGCGGCGCGCACAGGGTGTTGACCCGGTGTTGCACCAGGGTGCCCAGAATGTCTGGCCCGTTGAAGCGCGCGTAGTTGTAAATGAACACGCAGGCCTGCGCGTTGAGCGGAGCAAAAAAACAACTCCAGGCGTGCTTGGCCCAGCCCGGTGAGCTGATGGTCCAGTGCACATCGCCTTTTTGCAGGCCCAGCCAATACAAGGTGGACAAATGCCCCACCGGGTAACTTTGCTGGGTGTGTTGCACCAGCTTGGGTTTGGCCGTGGTGCCCGAGGTGAAGTACTCGAGCAATGGATCGGTCACCCGGGTCGGCTCGGGTGGGGTGAAGGCGGTGCTGGCCTGGTGCGACTGCGCGAAATCGTGCCAACCTGCAGGCAAGCCCGCGTCGCCCGACACGCTCACCAAGCTCAGCCCGTTCGTCACGGCGCTGGGCAACTCCAGCACCTTGGCCATGCCCACCGCATTGGTGATGATGCACTTGACCTGCCCGCGTTCCAGGCGGTCTTGCAAATCATCGCCCGACAACAGCGTGGTGGCGGGGATCAGCACCACGCCCAGCTTGATCGCGGCCAGCATGGTCTCCCACAGGGGCACTTCGTTGCCCATCATCAGCAAAATCCGGTCGCCCTTGCGCGCACCCAGGGTCACCAACCAGTTGGCCACTTGGTTGGAGCGCTGCGACAACTCGGCATAGCTCAGGCGAAACTGCTCTCCCGAGGCCTCCACAATGTGCAAAGCTGGGGCGGGGTTGTCCTGTGCGATGCTGTCAAAGTAGTCCAGCCCCCAATTGAAATGCGTCAAAACCGGCCAACGAAACGCCGCCACGGCGGCCTCGTAGTCGGTGCGGTGGGTCAGCAAAGCATCGCGGCTGGCCATAAATTGTTCAAGTTCGCTCATGGGCTCCTCGGCGGGTGTGGGTGGCTAGTTCATGCGGCCAAAACAGTTTAGCGCCTGTGCAGGGGGGGGTGCATGGGGGCTTGTCTGGAGGCCAATGTCTGCTGGCGGCATCCAAGCGTCTGATAAGCTTTTCTTGAAATGTCTCATTTGATAACAACAAGCTATTTGGATAATTTATGAATTTTGCACCTTCAAAATGGGCTATGTCTGTGCTCCTGGTTGGCTGGCTCGCCATGCATTTGTGCGCCGGGGCCGAGACCTCATTCACGCGACCGGACGGTCCGGATGCCGAGCGTTTGGGCATGAAACAAGGCTACCCGGTCTGTGCCCAAGCCGTGACCCGGCCTGAGTGCCGGGTGGGCACTTGGTCTGCCAATGAAAAAATCGCACCCAGCTCTGTCGTGAGTCCGTCTGGCGACCCCATGCCCTTGCCGCGCTGGCCCGATGCGCCCGCCATCAGCTACCGCTGGGGGCTGTTCAGCAAAACCTTGGACGACTTCATGGCCGACACCAAAACCACCGGCCTAATGGTGATCAAAGACGGCCGAGTGGTGGCCGAGCGCTATCAATATGGCCGGCAACCCGACATGCGGTTTCGCTCCTTTTCCATGGCCAAAACTTTCACGGCGATGCTGGTGGGCATGGCGCACAGCAAAGGCCTGATTCGCTCACTGGACGACAAAGCGGCCGACTACTGGCCTGAAATTGCGCCTTCTGCTTACGGCCAAACCACCATCCGCAACTTGCTGCGCATGTCCTCTGGCGTGCCTTTCCGAGAGCTTTACACCTGGACGCCCGACGACGACATCTGGCTTTGGGGCCGTGTCTTGTATTTGCCTGAAAACCACATGCGGCCCGAGAAAATTGTGGAATACCTCAACACCAAGACCACCCGCGAAGCAGAGCAGGGCCTGCGCTTCAAATACGCCACCATCGAAACAGAAGTTTTGGGCAGGGTTTTGAGCCGCGCCGCGGGCATGAGCATCACCCAGATGACTCAAGAATGGCTGTGGCAACCCATGGGTGCAGAGGCACAGGCGCGTTGGCTGCTGGCAGGGGCTGACCAAGGCGAGGGCACGGGCGGAAGCTTCAATGCCACGCTGCGGGACTACGCGCGCTTTGGTGTGCTGCTGGCCAACGATGGCCTCAGGGGCGGTGTGCAGATCATTCCCCGCGATTACCTGCTTGACGCCACAGATGCGGCACGCCAACCGGCGGCATTTCGGCCGCGCAACGCGACGCCGGGCATGGGTTACGGCTACCAAACCTGGATTGCGCCTTACAAAGAGCGGACATTTGCGTTGCAAGGTATCCATGGTCAGCACATCATGGTGCAACCCAAATCGGGCATTGTGATGGTTCAGACCTCGGTCAATGACCAGCCCAGCGGCCGTCAAGATGCACGACCCTACCAACTGCGCGACGCCTTGTGGCTGGGCGTACTCAAGAGTCTGGGTGGGGTCACGGACTGAAAAAACGCCAATATGTCACCTGATTGGGCTGAATCGGTCGTCAGATTTAAATTGACGATTGCATCAACTGTCTTGGGACATGCTGCGTTGCAGGAAATCGATCAAGGCCTGATTGCGAGAGATCTTTTTTCGCTCAGGTGGGCACAGTGCAACGATGTGGGTGCCGAACTTGGTTTTCGGGGTCCAGGGGGTCAGCACTTTGACCAAGCTGCCTTGTTCGATGGCCGGGACGCACAGGTAGTCGGGCAACAGGGCGATCCCCATGCCAGCCAAGGCAGCTTCCAGCACGGCTTCCGGGTTGTCGACTCGGTACCGCCCGCTCACTTTGACTTCCGCCTGGCGGGGCCCGCTCGGGTTGGCGGCCAGGTTGTGCTGCAAGGTCCAGTGGTCATCGGTGTTGTCGCGACGGTAATACACACACGCGTGATCTTTCAGTTCGGTGGGTTCAGAGGGCAGGCCGTGTTGGGCGATGTAGGCGGGGGCAGCGGTCAAAAACCATTTGATTTCGGTCAGGGGTGTGCCGTGGCGCTCGTGCTGCGAGTGGCTTGACCAACGCAGGGCAACGTCGATGCGCTCGGCGGCCATGTCCATCATGCGGTCGGTCAGCATGAGGTCGATCTCCAGATGGGGGTGCAGCTTGAGAAATTCGGGCAGGTGCTTGGCCAAAACCCACTGACCCCAGGACACCGGTGCGGTCAACCGCAAATTGCCGCTCAGCTCTGTTCGCAGCGAGCGCACGCGTTCCATGCCATCGGACACTTCGGCCAGCGCCCTTTTTGCATAGTCCACATAGGTTTCTCCGGCTGGCGTCAGCGCGACCTTGCGGGTGCTTCTGCTGAACAGTGTGGTTTCCAGGCGCTCTTCCAGTTGAGCGATGCGTTTGCTGATCAGGCTTTTGGCCACATCCAAGGAAACGGCGGCCTGACTGACGCTGCGACATTCCGCCACTTTTAGGAAGGCTGCCAGCATGTCGGTGGAGATGGGGCGTTGCTGCCGCTCGGGTGTGCTCATTGTTCGTGGTTCATAAACAATCGGTTTGCATTACAGCAGTTGTTTTGACTCGGGTCAATTTTTAAACTGGCTTGGCTTTTGTTCATGAAACCACACAAACCACGGAGACAACATGAAAATTCACGCAGACCCGATTACCGTCAACTGTAAAAAAGTGCTGGCTGGATTGCAGCTGATGGGTGCCCCCTATGAGTTGGTGCACGTTGACTACTTCAAGGGGGAACAAAAACTGGAACCCTTTGTGAGTCTGAACCCCAACGCGTCTTTGCCTGCCATGGTAGACGGCGATTTGGAGCTCTGGGAGTCCAACGCCATCTTGCAGTACGCGGCAGACAAAACTGGCCATGCATCGTCCTATCCCCAGGATTTGAAAACCCGTGCCGACATCAACCGTTGGTTGCTGTGGGAGTCTTCCAGCTGGTTTCCAAGCTGTTATGTTTTTCTGGTGGAAAACTGCGTTAAGCCATTGCTGGGCGGCGCAGCTGATCCGGCAGTCCTGGCGGCGCAGGAAGCTCAGTTCCACAAGCTGGCGGGTATTCTGGACAATCGCCTGGCATCGAGCCGCTGGGTGTGTGGTGACCAAGTCACCATCGCGGACATCGCCTTGGCTGCCCCCTTGCATTTGCATGGTTGGCAAAAATTGCCTTTGGGCCCCCACAAAAATCTGACACGCTGGTTGCTGCAAGATGTCGAGGCACTGCCTTGCTGGCAAAACACCATGGTCTACGAAGGCTTCACCACCCAAAAAACGAATTGACTTCAGCCATGACCGATTTGCACGCCGTCCGCGCGAGTTTGAATTACTCAGAGGACAACGGCCAACCGCCGGATTATTATTTTTATGAGCCGGACCCGAGTGTGAAGATCAATCCGCCGGGGACGGACGTGCACGAAATGGCCATTCACGATGCATGGCCTTTGCGACATGACATTCGTCTGGACAAGGAGGGCTTTGAGTTGCATGACTTTGACCCCTCCTTCAAGGACTTTGCCAATGAATCGCAGGTCAAGCAGGTGTTCTATCAGCAGGTGGTGGATTTTGTGAAGGCCCACACAGGGGCCAAACGGGTGGAAGTTTTTGACCACACCATACGGCAGCGTTTGCCCGCCGATCTGAAGCAGCAAACCGAGGTCCAAAGGCCTGCCGTTTTGTTGGTCCACAGCGATTACACGGTCAAAAGTGGGCCGCAAAGGGTGCACGACATCTTGCCAGATGATGCCCCGCAGCTTTTGCAAGGCCGGGTGGCTTTTTACAACGTTTGGAAGCCACTTTACCAACGGGTTGAGGAGTTGCCCTTGGCCATGTGCGATGCCTCGACACACGACGAAGGCGACATGTTGCGCATGGAGCTCAAGTACCTGGACAGAACGGGCGAAATTTATGTGATGCGGCATTCGCCCAAGCACCGCTGGATGTTCTTTCCATTTATGGAGGCGCACCACGCTTTGATGCTCAAAACCTATGACTCGGCCACCGATGGGCGTTGTCGGTTCATGGGGCATTCGGCTTTTGAGCACCCAGATACGGCGCCCGATGCCTTGAAGCGCGAAAGCATCGAAGTGCGCACGATGGCGTTTTTCTGAACGGTTCTGCCTTGTGGTGGCCCATCAGGCGTCATACGATGCTGGCTTCTTCCCTTCTAGCAGACTTGATCCATGAGCCAGCCTGGTGCGCGTTCCGAATTCACTGCCCGTTATTTCGTTGAAAGCACGGTGCCCTCTGACAGAGTGGCCGAAATCATTGCCGGAGAGCAGTCGAGTGGTACCTTTGTCACCTTGCCAGGGGAAACCGCGCAATTGAAAGAGCGCTCGCGAGCCCGGGTCACCCGTGTGCTGCCCAGTCCTGCCAGCGCGCAACCCACGCTGCACAGTGCTTTGCTGCAGCGCCAGGGGCTGGATGGGCCTTTTGAACGGGCCGAAATCGAGATTGCGTTTCCAGTGGACAACGTCGGGGCCAATTTGCCTTCGCTGTTGGCCACGGTGGCGGGCAATTTGTTTGAGCTCGGTGAGGTCACGGCATTGCGCTTGCTCGATCTGGATTTATCACCCTCTTATGCCGCCGAGTTTCAGGGGCCTGCGTTTGGCATCGAGGGCACTCGCCAGCTGGCGGGCGTGCACGGGCGTCCCTTGGTGGGCACGATTGTCAAGCCCAGCATTGGTTTAAGTGCCGAGCAAACGGCGCAGCTGGTGGATTCGCTGTGCGCTGCGGGGATTGATTTCATCAAGGACGATGAATTGATGGCCAATCCGCCCTACGAGCCGTTTGCTGCGCGGCTGGCGGCGGTGATGCCGGTGCTGCATCGGCATGCCGATCGCTTGGGGCGCATGCCGATGTATGCCTTCAATGTCTCGGGCTCGATCGATGACATGCTGCGCCAAAGCGAGGCAGTGGCGGCTGCCGGTGGCACGTGTGTCATGGTCAGCGTCAATTGGATGGGCTTTGCCGGGGTGGAGCATTTGCGCAAGAACACCGCTTTGCCCATTCATGGCCACCGCAATGGTTGGGGGGCCTTGACGCGCCACCCCGGCTTGGGTTTTTCTTTTGCGGCCTTCCAAAAGTTGTGGCGGCTGGCGGGGGTGGACCATTTGCATGTGAATGGTCCCAGCAGTAAATTTTGGGAACCCGATGCGTCGGTTTTTGCCAATGCGCAGGATTGCTTGCGTCCGTTTGCGGGCTTGCAACCATTGATGCCTGTATTTTCTTCTGGACAGTGGGCCGGTTTGGCCCCGGAAATTTACCGGCAGCTGGCCTCTTGCGACCTGATGCATTTGGCTGGCGGGGGCATCATTGGTCACCCAGACGGCACCGCCGCCGGGGTGCAAAGCATGCGCCAGGCCTGGGAGGCAGCCGTGGCGGGCGTGGACCTGCAGCAAGCCGCCGCCCATCACAGCGAGTTGGCCCGGGCCTTGTCGCATTTTGGGTGAGCTGACCCATGACTGAACCCACACCCACACCCACACCCACAAACGCCATGCGGCTGGCCTTTTATGGCGACGATTTCACTGGCTCGACCGATGCGCTGGAGGTGCTGAGCTTTGCGGGGCTTCGCTGTGCCTTGTTTTTGCAGGTGCCCAGTGCGGCCTTGCTCGAGGCGTTGGGGCCGTTTGATGCCGTGGGTGTTGCCGGTCACAGCCGCGCCATGAGCCCTGAAGAAATGGACGAGCAGTTGCCGCCTGTTTTGGCCGCTTTGGCCCAGTTGCCGGTGCCCTTGGTGCATTACAAGGTGTGCTCGACTTTTGACAGCCATCCCGATGTGGGCAGCATTGGGCATGTGATGGATTTGGCACGTCAGGCCTTTGGCTCCGGGGTGATTCCGGTGGTGGCGGCCAACCCGGCCCTGGGCCGTTATTGCGCTTTTGGTCACTTGTTTGCGCGGTCGGCAACGGATGGCCAGGTGCATCGGATCGACCGCCATCCCATCATGCATGTGCACCCTGTGACGCCCATGACCGAGTCGGACCTGACCAGGCATTTGTACATGCAAACGCGCCAAACGGTGGCGACTGTCACGCTGCCCGTCTTTGAGCGGTCTGAAGCGCAGCAAGATGCCGAGGTGGATGCTTTGTTGGCATCGTCTTGCGAAGCATTGCTGTTCGATGGCACCCGGCCGGAACACCTGACGGCCACCGGTCGGCATTTGGCGCGTTTGTCGGCTTCGAGTCCGGGGCCGATGTTTGCGGTGGGCTCTTCGGGGCTGGAGTACGCCTTGACGCAATGGTGGCGTGAAGGTGCCTCCATGCCATGGCCTGCGCAGGCCTCGTCTTTTGACCGGTTTGCGGCCGTTTCCCAGGTGTTGGTGGTGTCGGCCAGTGCTTCGGCCTTGAGCGCGCAGCAAGTCGACATGGCCGTGCAGGCGGGATTTGCCGAGGTGGCTTTGGATGTGTGTGCATGGCTCACGCACCGCGAGCAGGCCTTGGCGGACATGGCCCAGGCGATCGTGACGGCTTGGCACAGCGGGTGCAGCGTGGTGGTGCACACGGCACGCGGCACGGGGGATGCGCGCATCGGTCAATTGCGCAAGCATTTGATGGCCTCAGGGCTGTCGCAGGCGCAAGCTGCGCTGCAAGGCGGGCGCTTGGTGGGCGAGTGTCTGGGTGAGTTGACAAAGCGGGTGTTGCAAACCGTGGAGGTGCCACGTTTGCTGCTGTCGGGCGGCGACACATCGAGCGCCATCATGCAGCGGCTGGGCCCGCAGGCCTTGCAGGTGCATGCCCGCTTGGCGCCGGGTGCCCCTTTGTGCAAGCTCTTGTCCGACAAGCCCCATTTGTGCCAACTCGAGGTTGCCTTGAAAGGCGGTCAAATGGGGTCGGCTGATTTTTTTGTCCAGGCCTTGAGGGGGCGCGAGGCTTGAACGCGGGTGCAGCGGTCGAGTGGGTGTCTTTTGGGCCAATGAATAGAGGTTGCGTATGACGTTGTCAGCTTCAAATGGGCGCGTTGCTCTGGTGACCGGTGGGGCCAAAGGCATTGGCGCTCAGGTAGGCCAGGCTTTGGCTGCCAAGGGATTCAAGGTGTGGGTGGCTGATAAAGATGTGCAAAGTGCACAGGCTTGGGCGGCAGCGCTGCAACAGCAAGGGTGGCAAACCCAAGCCGTGTTGCTGGATGTGGCCGATCCAGCTTCGGTGGCGCAGGTGTTTGCGGCGGTGGGTGTGCAGGATGGGCGCTGTGATGTGCTGGTCAACAGTGCGGGTATCGCCAAGGTTTTCCCCTTCCTGGATTTTCCTTTAGACAACTTCCTGGCCACAATGGCAGTGAATGTGACGGGGACTTTGTTGTGCGCGCAACACGCCGCTCGGTTGATGGTGCCTCAGCGTTGGGGGCGCATCGTGAACATCGCGTCGGTGGCGGGTTTGCGGGCTGTGGGCAAGGGGCGCACGGCCTATGGCACCTCCAAAGGGGCGGTAGTGGCTTTGACCCGGCAAATGGCGGTGGAGTTGGCCGAGCATGGCATCACCGCCAATGCGGTATGCCCTGGCCCCGTAGACACGCCCATGACGCGCGAGTTGCACTCAGAACAGTTCCGCGGCGAATACGCCAAGGCCATTCCCATGGCGCGGTATGGCCTGACCACCGAGATTGCGGCGGCGGTGATGTACCTTGTGTCGGATGAGGCCAGCTACACCACGGGGGTGGCTTTGCCCGTCGATGGCGGTTTCATGTCGGCTGGTGCGCCAGGCTTGTGAGTGCGTGTTCATGCAAGGCGTGAGAGATAAGGAGTGACAGATGCCCTCTGCTGTGAAGTTTGTGGACACCGATGTTTTGCGCATTGGCTACCAAGAGTGGAACCCGAGCGGGCAGCGCACGGTGATTTTGTTGCACGGTTGGCCCGACAGTGTGCGCACTTGGTCGGGTGTGGCGCCTGTGCTGGCAGTGCAAGGATGGCGTGTGGTGGTGCCGGCCTTACGGGGGTTTTCGCCCACACGGTTTTTGCATGCTGAGACGCCGCGCAGTGGGCAGATTTCCGCCTTGGGTCGTGATGTGCTCGATTTGATCGAGCGGCTGGACCTGGCGCAACCGGCTTTGGTGGGCCATGACTGGGGGGCCCGTGCGGCCGCCAGCGCTTGCGCTTTGCAGCCGGGTGTGGCCAGTCACCTGGTCATGATGTCAGTGGCCTATGGCACCAATTTGCCCTCGCAAAATCTGTCCCTGATGCAGGTGCGCAACTATTGGTACCACTGGTTCATGGCCACGCCCAGAGGCCAAAGTGAGGTGCGCGAAAGGGGGCCGGCTTTTGCCAAAATCATGTGGGACACCTGGTCGCCCACCGGTTGGTATGAAGATCAGGAATTCGAGGCTACGGCCGAGGTGTTTGCCAACAAAGACTGGCCAGAGGTGACGCTTCACTCCTACCAGCACCGCTGGGGGCATGCCCCGGGCGATCCGCGTTATGCCGCCGAAGAAGAAGCATTGAGACGGGTCTTGCCACTGGATGTGCCGACTTTGATGTTGCATGGCGGCGTGGATGGTGTGAACCCCGCGTCAACCTCTGAAGGGCAAGCACCGCTATTTCTGAACCGTTATGAGCGCAAGGTGCTGCCCGCTTGTGGGCATTTCCCGCAACGTGAAGACCCTGAACAAGTGGCCCAAGAACTGATCCGGTTTTTGGCCACCTGAACGACTGGGCAGGCATGCCGCAGCCTTCAGCTTGGTGCACTTTGCGCTGAGCTGGGGTGTTCAAAGTCCCTTGCAAACCACTTGCTGGGCTTGGGCCGTGCTTTGCCGATGGGTCAAGGGGGTGTTTTGAATCCAGCGGGCCATGTCTTGCAGCGGTTCGCGCGTGCGCAATTGGCGCGTCAGCAGGTGCCAGCCTTCGGGGTAAACGACGACATCCGTCTTGTCCGTCTGTGGCACTGCGGTGTTCAGGTGCGTGAGCCAATCGCACACAGGTTGCGGCGGGATGATGCGGTCGCGCAGGCCATACAGCACCAGGCTGCGTTGGGGTGGCAGGGTGGTTTGGGTTTGGGCGCGGCCCATGAGTTCGGTCACCCCGGCCAGGCTGCCCACGCGGGTGGCTTTGATAAACAGCGGGTCGCGGCTCAAGTCGCGTGAGACTTCGGGGTCGTCGGTGGGGCGGATGCCCAGCGAGGGCAAGCCCCGGCCGGTGAAACTCATCTCGGGTGCGACCAGATTCATGGTGTACAGGCTCAGGCGTTGGTACCATGGCATGCTGTTCGCACCCCAAACAGCGGGGGCTTTGAGAATGAGTTGGTCAGCCGCAAGGCCGGGCGCTTCGCTGGCGGCCACCAGCACCAACGCGCCGCCCATGCTCTCACCCACCACCGTGAGCGGCAGGCCGGGGTGGCGCTCACGCAGTTGGGTGGCAATGTGGCGCAGGTCGGCCAGTAGCGTGTCTGCTCCGGGCCAGATGCCTGGCTGGGGGTTGGCACCAAAGCCGCGTTGGTCGTAGGCGTAGACCGTGACCTGCAGTTCGGCCACCAGGTGCTGGGCGAGTGGCTCAAAGGCTTTGCTGTAATCGTTGAAGCCATGCACCGCCAGCACGATGTGTTTGGACTGAGGGCTGACCCAGAACCTACCGGCCAGGCTTTGGCCTGTGGGCAAGTCAAAGCGGGTCGGGCTGGATGGGACGGGTTGGCTGAGCACAATTTTGTCGGGTTGTACGGGCGCGAGGGCTTGTGGTGCGGAGACCGAGCAGGCGGCCGCAAGCGCGAGGCCAGCGGTGGCGAGGCTGCGCCGGAGAAGTTGGAAGGGCTGCAGCTTGGGTTTGTGCTCTGACACTCAAAGCCCTTTGAGTTTGTGCAGCGCTGCGTGCAAGGTTTCGTCGGTTTTGGCAAAGCAAAAGCGGATGACTTTTTGGTCGAAACCATTGCCATAAAAGGCCGACAGGGGGATCGCGGCCACGCCGATCTCAGCAGTGAGCCATTGGCAAAATTCGGCTTCACTCAGGTTTTTTTCAGGTACTTGCAGATCCGAGATGTCGGCGCACTGGAAGTAGGTGCCTTCACCGGGCAAGAGCTTGAAGTGGGTTTGCGCCAGGCCTTGGCGAAACAAGTCGCGCTTGCGTTGGTAAAAAGCGGGCAATTCCAGGTAGGGTGCTGGGTCTGCCATGTAGCGGGCCAGGGCGTGTTGCATGGGGGTGTTGACGGTGAACACCATGAACTGGTGCACTTTGCGCAGCTCGGCGGTGTAGTCGGCCGGGGCGGCCACAGTGCCGACTTTCCAACCCGTCACATGGTAAGTTTTGCCGAAACTGGAGACGATGAAGGCGCGTGCGGCCAGGCCGTCGAAGTGCGCTGCGCTCCAATGCTGCAAGGGGGCGTAGACCATGTGTTCATAGACCTCATCGCTGATCAGCACCACGTGGGTGGGGGCCAGAATGTCTTGCAGGATCAGCATTTCTTCGCGGGTCCAGACCATGCCGCTGGGGTTGTGCGGGGTGTTGATCAGGATGGCGCGGGTGCGTGGTCCGATGGCCGCGCGGATGCGGTCGAAGTCGGGCCGAAAGCTGCCGGGGGTCAGGGGCACGCGCACCACGCGACCACCTGCCAGCGCGATGTTGGGCACGTAGCTGTCATAGCAGGGTTCGAGCACGATGACTTCGTCGCCAGGGTGCACGATGGCCAAGATGATGGCGAGGATGGCTTGGGTGGCACCGGCGGTGACGGTGATCTCGCTGGTGGGGTTGTAGCGGCGGCCATACAGGGCTTCGATTTTGGCGGCCACGGCCTCGCGCAGTGGGGCCACGCCGGGCATGGGTGGGTATTGGTTATGGCCTTCACGCATGGCGTCTCCCACCATGTCGGTGAGTCGGGGGTCGCACGGAAAGTCCGGAAAACCCTGGCCGAGGTTGACGGCTTTTTTCTCGGCCGCCAAGGCGGACATGACGGTGAAGATGGTGGTGCCCATCTGGGGCGCCTTGGAGATGAGGGCGGGGCTGTTGGCGGTCATGAGTATGAGAATGGCATTAGCGTTCAGAGTTCGTAATCGTTGACGTGGCCCGTCATGGCTTTGGCAATCAGCGGTGCGGTGAGGCGGTCACTCAGCAGTTCGGCAAATTGGTACACAAACTGACGCAAGTAGGCCCCGCGCTTGAAGGCCACGCGGGCCACGTTCATGCCCAGCAACTGGCCCAGGGGGCGCACGGCCAGGTCTTTGACCGGGTCGTCCTGCACGGCCATTTCGGCCACGATGCCGATGCCCAACCCCAGCCGCACATAGGTTTTGATGACGTCGGAGTCGATGGCTTCGAGGGCGATGCGGGGCGTGATTTTTTTGGCCGCAAAGGCTTGGTCAATGCGGCTTCGCCCGGTGAATGAAGGGTGGTAAGTGATGAGGGGTTGGCTGGCGATGTCTTCGAGCGAGAGGTGGCTTTTGCTGGCCAGGGGATGGCCTAACGGCAGCACCAGCACGTGTTGCCACTCGTAGCAGGGCAGGGTCACCAGGTCATCGTAGGCCGACAAGGATTCCGTGGCGATGCCGATCTCGGCCGTGTCGTCCAGCAGCATTTTGGCCACTTGGTCGGGTGCGCCCTGATGCAGGCTGATGTTGACCTTGGGGTATTTGTCGCGCAGTTTGGCCACAGGCACGGGCAGCACATAGCGGGCTTGCGTGTGGGTGGTGGCTATCGACAAAGTACCGCTGTCCTGGGCGTTGTATTGTTCGCCGATTTTGCGCAAGTTGCCCACTTCGCGCAGGATCAGCTCGATGCTTTGCAGCACGTGCAGGCCGGGTTCGGTGATGCGTTTGAGCCGTTTGCCATGACGGGCAAAGATGTCGATGCCGAGCTCTTCTTCCAACTCGATGATGGCCTTGGACACCCCAGGCTGCGAGGTGTGCAGGGCTTTGGCCGTTTCAGTCAGGTTGAGGTTTCGGCGGGCGGCTTCCTGGACGAAGCGAAATTGGTGCAGGTTCATATGATTATGGTTATATGGCTGGCCTGCATTATGCTTTAAATGTCTGATTAAACCGATCCGGCCGCGATCTCGGCCATGAGTGCCGTCATGGCAGGGTGTTGACCGATGGCGGGCAAGAGTTCAAACGACATTTGAGGGTAGGCTTCGGTCAGGTCTTGCACCAGCTCGGGCAGGTCTTCGCGGGCGTGTCGGCCCACGCCCAAAAACATGGGCACGATGCGCACACGGGCCACGCCTTGTTTCATCAGCACTTCCACGGTCTGAGGCAAGTCCGGCTCAGTCAGCTCCAAAAAGGCGACGGCCACAGGCAAGCCAGGCTGTTGGACCCGCATACGCTCGGCCACAGCGTCAATGGGCAGGCGCCAAAGCGGGTCACGCGAGCCATGGGCGAACAAAATCACGCCGCCGGGCGGTGTCATGGGGCATGTCATCGTCTTAAAACCATCCACCAAAATGCCGCCAGTGAGACGGCGCTGTAAATGAGCGCGGGTGCGGCCGAAGTCAACAGGGGCTGCCAGTTGTTCAGGTTGCCGACGTGGCTGAAAACGCTGTTGAGCAGCGAAAAGCTGATGCCTGCGAGCACGCCTGCAAAAACATGTCCGGCGATTTGCCCCGAGCGGAAATGCAAATAGGCAAAGGGCAGCGCCAGCGCCAGCATGACCAGGCAACTCAAGGGGTAAAACACTTTGCGCCAAAACTCGATTTCGTAGCGCTGGGCGTTTTGGTTGTTGGCCGACAGGTGGCGCATGTAACTGAACAACTCCCAGGTGCTCATGCGGTCTGGGCTGAGCAAAGCGGCCGCCACCATGTCGCTGCTGATGTCGGTAGGCCAGACTTTGCTGGCCAGCTTGGTGACACTGAATGGCGTAGGGTTGGCGGTGTTGGGCATGAGGATCGATTTTTCTTCCACTTCGCTCAACTGCCACTGGCCTGGTTGAATTTGAGCTTGAAGGGCTGTGGTGATGCTCAAAAGCTGGCCTTTTTCATTGAAGGCATGGATGCGCACGTCTTGCATCTGGCTTATGCCGTCAAATCGGCGCACATTGACCGCGTATTGCTGGCCTGCCTGCTTCTCGCGCAACCAGGCCCCGGTTTGACCTGTCGTCAGTTGGCCCAGAAATGGGGCCTTGAATTGCTGTGCCCGTCGCTCGGCCCAGGGCGCGGCGTAGTCACCAAAAAAGAAGGTGAGGGCCACAAACACCAGCCCCAGCTTGAGCAGCGAGGACAGCGCCATCCAGGGCTCCAGACCCCCTGTGCGCAAAATGGTGAATTCGGAACTTTGGGCCAGCCGCGCCATGACAAAGATGCTGCCAATCAGCACCGAGATCGGCAGCAATTCGTAAATGTGGTCAGGCGTCTTGAGAGCGATGAACAGCAGGGCGTGCTGCAACTGGTAGCCCTGTGCTGCATGCCGAGCGATGGCCTGCAGCTCGTCGACCAGGTCAAAAAACAAAAACAGGGCCAAAAAGCCCAAGGCCACAAAGACCACAGCGCGGATGATTTCGCCGTACAGCAGATGGCGCACAGTTTTCATGCAGAGGCCTCCAGGGGGCGGTTCACGGATGGCAGGAGGTGCCGCCAGCTCCAGTTCATGTGGCGCAGACTCAGCCACACCAAGGCCAGTGCCAAGACGCCACCGTGCAGCATCAGCATGAAGGGCAAAGCACCGATGCGCCCCACGCCGATCCAGTTTTGTCCCACGGTGAGCAGGTTGTAGTACGCCACAAACACAAACAGCGCCAAACCCAGGTGGTAGCTGCGGCCAACCCGGGGGTTGACCGCAGACAGCGCCAGTGCCAGCAGGATCAAATTGATGGCTGTGAACAGCAGACCAAAGCGCCAGGCCAATTCGGCACGGTTGGCGGGCGTGGTTTGTTCCATCAGTTGCCAAGTGGTGCTTTGGCGGCTGTTGCGCACCGAATTGAGGGGCACGGAGTTGGCATCAATCAGCAGTTGGTAACGCTCAAACTGGGTTAGCCGAGTTTCACCCGTGGCGAGGACGGTGAGCCATTGCTGGCCGTTTTCAAGAAACAAAAACCGGTCGTTGCCGACAAATTCGACCCGCCCGCGTGAGGCCGTGGTCACGCTTTCGAACTGGTCGTCACGGCTGGAAACAAACACGTTGTTGCCCGTCCGTTCACCCGGGCTGTCCTTGTCGATGAAAAAGACCCGGTTGCCGCCTGCGGACTCCTGAAACTGGCCAGGCGCGATGCGCTCGACGTCGTTGCGTTTTTCAAAGCGTTGGCGCAGGTCCTGGATCTGTTGGTGACTCCAAGGCCAAACAAACAAGGCCAGCAGGGCAATCACCAGCAAGGTGGGCCAAGCGAAGCGGAACAGGGGCTGGACAAACTGGCCCAAGCCCTGCCCGCTGGAAAACCAGATGACCATTTCACTGTCGCCATACATGCGCGACAAAGAGGCCACGCATGCAATAAACAGGCTCAAGGTGATGATGGTGGTCATGTGACCCAGCACGCTGAACCCCATGACCAGCATCACCTCGGAGGGGTTCACGCTGCCCCGGCTGGCCTGACCCAGGGTGCGAATCAGGATGATGGTCATCACGATGGTCACCAAAATGACCAGCGTGGCACCAAAATTGCGGGCAAGGTCTTTGCGTAATGAGGAATGGAATAACATTGGCAAAACAGGAAAACCCGAATTATGAACTTCGAATTTCAAAAGCTCTCTCTGTCTCATGCCATGACCGCTTCGGTGGACGCGCTGGTGGTGCTTTGGCCTAGCCAGGTGCAGCCCGATACCCAGGCGGTAGAGCCAGTCTCCCGCTTGGTAGCCCAGGCCATTGCCTACGGTGATTTTGAACTCAAGGCCGGTGCCGTACTGAGTTTGTACAGCCAGCCCGGCCTGGCCGCCCGGCACGTGGTGGTGGCCTGCAGCGCAGACCACCAGCCCGGGCAAATTCGCAGCGCCATGCAGGCGGCTTGGGGGGTGCTCAAGGCGGGCAAGATCAAACGTTTGGGCTTGCACGTGGTGGGTGAGGCGTCTGTTCAAGGCCTGCAAATGGCGCTCAGCAGTCTGGCCGATGCCAGTTACAGCTATACCACGACCTTGAGCAAGCCCAAGGCCCGCACGCTCAAACAGGTGCAGGTCAGTGCCACGCACGACAGGGTTGAACTGCGCCAGGCGGTGGTGCAGGCCCAGGCCCTGGTGGCCGGGGTCGAATTGGCCAAGGAATGGGCCAATCGCCCGGCCAACCATGCCACGCCCACACATTTGGCCGAAACGGCCAAAAGCATTGCCTCGGGCCGCGCTTTCAAATGCGAGGTGCTGGGCCCCAAAGAAGTGGCCAAGCTGGGCATGGGCGCGTTCATGGCCGTAGCCCAGGGCGCGGCCGAGCCTTTGCGCTTCATCGTCCTGCGCTACAACGGCGCGGCGGCCACGCAGGCCCCGGTGGTGCTGGTGGGCAAGGGCATCACCTTTGACTCGGGTGGTATTTCCATGAAGCCTGCGGCCGAGATGGACGAAATGAAGTACGACATGGGCGGCGCGGCCAGTGTGCTGGGTGTGTTCAAGGCGCTGGGCGAGCTCAAGCCCCGCGTCAATGTGGTCGGTCTGATTCCGGCCACCGAAAACATGCCCGATGGTCTGGCCGTGAAGCCGGGCGATGTGGTGACCAGCATGAGCGGGCAGACCATAGAAATTTTGAACACGGATGCCGAAGGGCGTCTGGTGCTGTGTGATGCGCTGACCTATGCCGAGCGCTTCAAACCACAAGCCGTGATTGACATCGCCACCCTGACGGGCGCCTGCGTGATCGCGCTGGGCGCGGTGCGTACGGGCCTGTTTTCAAGCGACGACGTGTTAGCCCTGCAACTTCAGCACGCGGGCGAGGCCTCGGGCGACACCTGCTGGCGCATGCCTTTGGATGACGACTACGCCGAAGGCCTGAAGTCGCGCTTTGCCGATGTGGCCAATGTGGCCGGTCGGGCCGCGGGTTCGGTCACGGCGGCCAAGTTTTTGCAGCGCTTTACCAAGAGCTTTGCCTGGGCGCACCTGGACATCGCGGGCACCGCTTGGCGCAGCGGCGCGGCCAAGGGCGCCACAGGACGCCCTGTGGGCTTGCTTTTGCAGTACCTGTTGACCCTTGCTCAAGAGACACCAGCGGTGAAATCCCATGGCAAATCCAAAGCCGCGGTCAAGTCGGGCGTGAAGGGCAAAGCCAAGTCGCGCACTGCGGGCAAGGCTTGAGCTTCGAGCTGGCACCCAGCCCCTGGTTCCCATGACCCGCATTGAGTTTCACTTCAATACCGGCGAACGGCTGCTGCACGCTTGCCGCTTGGTGCGCAAGGCGCGAGTACATCATTTGCGCATCGCGGTGGTGGGTGCCACCGAAACGCTCAAGCAACTCGACGCCGAGCTGTGGCGCTTTCAGGATGTGTCATTTCTGGCGCATTGCACCGCCCAAGATGCCCTTGATGTGCAGCGGGCTTCGCCAGTGGCACTTGGACCGGACCCACACGCCTGGGGCTTCGATGAGGTGCTGATGAACCTGGGCGATGAGGTGCCTTTGGGCTTCGAGCGCTTTGCCCGCCTGATTGAGATTGTTGCCAACGACGAGCACGGTCGCGACCAAGCCCGGTTGCGTTGGAAGCATTACAAAAGCCGCGGTTACGAACTTTTACAACACGATTTGTCCAAGGTGGCCGGCACATGACACCCACTGAAACACCTTCTTCGAGCCCGCCTGTCTTTCCGGATGAGATACCGACTTTGACTCAAGACATGGCGTTGGCCCAAGTGCCGCAGGCAGTGCTTGTGGCGCTGGATGCGCGGTCCGCCGAAAAAGAGGCGTTGATGGCCTTGTCATCGGATTTGCTTGAAAATCTTCGTCCAGAAATTGAGCGTTTGACGGCGGATTGGGTGCAAAGAACCTTGCAAAGTGTTTGGGACCAGCGCGCGCGCACCTTCCAGGATGTTGAGCCATGATGTTTCTGTTACGCAGGTTTTGGTTTTCCCGGAGTCACAAAAGGGCGTTTTTGCAGTATCTTTAAGGCTTGCTTGATTGAAGCAAATTTATTTTCGGAGTTTCTATGAAATTTACTGGTTCACGTGCTTTGAGCGTGGTGTCGGTTGCCGTTGCGGCAATGGTGTTGGCCGCATGCGGCAAAAAAGAAGTCGTATCCACCGAGATGGTCGTCAAAATCGGTCACGTGGGTCCTGTCAGCGGCGCCATTGCCCACCTGGGCAAGGACAATGAAAACGGTGCCCGCATGGCCATCGAAGAGCTGAACGCTGCGGGTCTGAAGATTGGTGACAAAACTGCCAAATTCGAGTTGCTGGCTGAAGACGACGCAGCCGATCCCAAACAAGGCACTGCAGCAGCCCAGAAATTGGTCGACGCCAAAGTCAACGGCGTGATCGGCCACCTGAACTCGGGCACCACCATTCCCGCTTCGCAGCTGTACAACGGCGCTGGCATTCCCCAAATCTCGCCTTCGGCCACCAACCCCAAGTACACCCGTCAAGGTTACGCGGGCGCTTTCCGCGTGGTGGCTGACGACGTGCACTTGGGCGGCACGCTTGGCAAATACGCTGTGGAGACCCTCAAGGGCAAGAGCATCGCCGTCATCGACGACCGCACTGCCTACGGCCAGGGCGTGGCTGAAGAGTTCAAGAAAGCTGTGGCTGCGGCTGGAGGCTCGGTAGTGGGCCACGAGTTCACCACCGACAAAGCCTCTGACTTCAACGCCATCTTGACCACCCTGAAGGCCAAAAAGCCCGATATCGTGTTCTTTGGCGGTATGGACGCTGTGGCTGGCCCGATGCTGCGCCAGATGAAGTCCTTGGGCATCAATGCCAAGTTCATGGGCGGTGACGGCATCTGCACAGCCGAATTGGCCAAGTTGGCCGGTGACGCCATGAAAGACGAAGGCGTGATCTGCGCTGAAGCCGGTGGTGTCGAAGGTGAGCAAAAAGTCGGCATGGACAAGTTCCGTGCAGACTTCAAAGCCAAGTACAACGCCGACGTGCAGGTCTATGCCCCTTACGTCTATGACGCCGTCAAGGTCATGGCCACGGCCATGGTCAACGCAGGTTCTGCCGACCCCGCCAAGTACTTGCCTGCTTTGAAGAGCATCACTTACAAAGGCGTGACCGGTGACATCGCCTTTGACGAAAAGGGCGACATCAAAAACGGCGCTTTGACCTTGTACACCTACAAAGGTGGCGAGCGTTCACAGATCGCTGTGGTTCGCTGATGTGTTGACCTCCATTTTTGGGGGCCTGTTTTAAAGTGTTGGACTGAAGACCCCTTTCAAACCACAGACGAAAAAAAGCCTGCACATGTGCAGGCTTTTTTTGTTCAGACGGCGCACATGCCGGGGCCTGAGCAGAGTGCAGCCCCTGTTCAAAATGGCGGGTCAACGGTGTGTGGGGCTGGCTGTGCTGGCGCTTCGGGTGTTTCGACCGTGCGCGACTTGGTCCGGGTGGGCGGGCCTGGTGACCGCGGCCGAATTCACCTGCTGGGCTTTGCGATCAAATTTTCAACGAACGATTGGATGTGGCGTCGCATGTCATCGGTGGTCGCATGGCTGCGACAAACCGCAAATGGGTTGTACACATTCATGGCTTTGCCACACTCGCCATCGACGGGGGTACCGGCCGCCCCTCTGTTCGCCGCGTCCCAGCCATGCGTCTGGTCGGGATAATGATGCCATTGGGCGGCTGACGCCAGCACCCGCTTCGGACACTCTGAGATCGGTGTCGCCGTGTCCTTGCCCCCCGTGAAAATGATCACAGGGGCTGTGTAGGGGGACAGAGCAGGGGCTGTGGGTGTGCCATGCGAAAAGCAGCCTGGATAAGCCGCGATGCCCCCGCGGTACAAGCCCTTCATGTGGCCACTGAGGAACGGGTCATCTGTGAAGGCCCTGAGAACAGTCCAGCCCCCTTGGCTGTCGCCCATGACAAACATTTGCCCCGTGTCCACTTTGTTCACGTCGCGCAGCCACTGGCCTGCTGCAATGACGTCAAGGGCCCGCATGTTGGCGCCAAAACGCGTTCTGGTGGCCCAATTTTCATTTTGACCTCGGCTCCAGTAACTGTCGAGCACCAGAACATTCGCATGGAATGTGTCGCGCAACCAAAGTGCACTGGCGAAGTTGGTGGGCACCAGTCCATGACCGCCATGCACCACCACAAATGTGGGGCGGCCTGTGGCACCTTTGGGATGAGGCGTCCAACTTGCCAAGAGCAGCCCCTTGCCATCAAACGATGGAACCTGTGCCTTCATCTCACCCAACTTGACCAAAGTGGTGTTGTTGTACAGGCTGTATTGGGTGATTGGCCTCGCAGGTGCGTGCGAAACAGTGATTGGCGGCTGGAAAAACCCCACGTCAAAAGGAATGGTTTGGCAACCCACAAGAAATGCAAATACCAACAGGACCGAACGTGCCGCGAATGCCATGGATGACTCCAATTCTTAAAAATCTTCACCCATCAAATGGCTGGCCGCGGCCTCTTTGTCTGGTGCAGTTGGGCTTAACCACTAACCGCTGGATGTGGCTGCAGGCCATGGGCGCCAGCACCCACCTTGATCGTCTAAAGATCAGCCATGTCGGGTGAATGGTGGGCTAGAAAAAACAAAACGCGCCCGAAGGCGCGTTTTTACTTGGTTTCTGGCGGAGCAGGCGGGATTCGAACCCGCGGTGGGCTATTAACCCACACACGCTTTCCAGGCGTGCGACTTAAACCACTCATCCACCGCTCCGAAGTGGGCGATTGTACCAGTGGAAAAACTGCTTTTCGCAGGCCCCCAGCAATTCTTGTGCAGGGGGCCAAGGCATGCCGTCGCGGTGAGTTTTTTGCCAATTTCTGATCTGTGTCGTTCAGCAGGGTCTTTTTGTCCTTAAACTTCGCCACAGTTTCAAATCCCTTTGGCCTTTCTTTGGCGCACAGCCCCATCAACCCATGAAATTTCGTTTCCCCATCGTCATCATTGACGAAGATTACCGCTCCGAAAACACATCGGGTTTGGGCATTCGTGCTTTGGCAGACGCCATCGTGAGCGAGGGCTTGGAGGTCTTGGGCGTGACGAGCTACGGTGACTTGTCGCAGTTTGCCCAGCAGCAAAGCCGCGCCAGTGCTTTCATCCTGTCCATCGACGACGAAGAGTTCACGCCCGGCCCCGACTTGGACCCGGCCGTGATCAACTTGCGCGCCTTCATTGACGAGGTGCGACGCAAGAATGCCGATGTGCCCATCTACATTTATGGCGAGACCAAGACCTCTCGCCATCTTCCCAATGACATCCTGCGTGAGCTGCACGGCTTCATTCACATGTTTGAAGACACGCCTGAGTTCGTGGCGCGTCACATCATTCGCGAAGCCAAGAGCTACCTGGAAGGTGTGCAGCCGCCGTTCTTCAAGGCACTGCTCGACTACGCCGAAGACGGCTCGTATTCATGGCACTGCCCAGGGCACTCGGGTGGCGTGGCTTTCCTCAAGAGCCCCGTAGGCCAGATGTACCACCAGTTTTATGGCGAGAACATGTTGCGTGCCGACGTGTGCAATGCGGTCGAAGAACTGGGTCAATTACTGGACCACAACGGCGCCATTGGCGAGAGCGAGCGCAACGCTGCGCGCATTTTCAACGCCGACCATTGCTTCTTTGTGACCAACGGCACCAGCACCTCCAACAAAATCGTTTGGCACCACACGGTGGCCCCCGGTGATGTGGTGGTGGTGGACCGCAATTGCCACAAGTCCATCCTGCACGCGATCATCATGACCGGGGCCATTCCGGTGTTCATGAAGCCCACGCGCAACCATTACGGCATCATCGGCCCCATTCCCAAAAGCGAGTTCGAGCCAGCGGCCATCATGGCCAAAATCAAGGCCAACCCTTTGCTCAAGGGCGTGGACCCCAAAAAGGTCAAGCCCCGCGTGATGACCCTCACGCAGTCCACTTATGACGGCGTGCTCTACAACACCGAGACCATCAAAGACATGCTGGACGGTTATGTGGAGAACCTGCATTTCGACGAGGCTTGGTTGCCGCACGCGGCTTTCCACCCCTTTTACGGCCCGTATCACGCCATGGGCAAAAAGCGCGCACGCCCGAAAGAGTCGATGGTGTACGCCACGCAGTCCATCCACAAATTGCTGGCCGGCATCAGCCAGGCCAGCCACGTGCTGGTGCAGGATGCGCAAAACACCAAGCTGGACAGGCCCTTGTTCAACGAGGCGTACCTGATGCACACCTCGACCAGTCCGCAGTACAGCATCATTGCCAGCTGCGATGTGGCCGCCGCCATGATGGAGCCACCCGGCGGCACCGCGTTGGTGGAAGAAAGCATTGCCGAAGCGCTGGATTTCCGCCGCGCCATGCGCAAGATCGACGCCGAGTACGGCAAAGACTGGTGGTTCAAGGTCTGGGGCCCAGAAAAATATGCCGACGAAGGCATTGGCCGTGCCGACGACTGGATCTTGCACAACGATCCACGCAAGAAATCGAGCAAGTGGCACGGCTTTGGTAAGCAACTGGCCGACGGCTTCAACATGTTGGACCCGATCAAGTCGACCATCGTGACACCGGGTTTGGATTTGGACGGCAAATTTGACAAGACTGGCATTCCAGCGTCCATCGTCAGCAAATTCTTGACCGAGCATGGCGTGGTGGTGGAGAAGACGGGCCTGTACAGCTTCTTCATCATGTTCACCATCGGCATCACCAAGGGCCGCTGGAATTCGCTGCTCACGGCTTTGCAGCAGTTCAAAGACGAATACGCCAAGAACCAACCGATGTGGAAAATCATGCCGGAGTTCTGCCAAAAGCACCCGCGCTATGAGCGCATGGGCTTGCGTGATTTGTGTCAGCACGTACACGAGATGTACGCCAAGTACGACATCGCCATCTTGACGACCGATATGTATTTGTCGGACCTGGCCCCGGCCATGCGCCCTTCAGATGCCTATGCCCACATTGCTCAGCGCAAGACAGAACGGGTGGAAGTTGACCACTTGGAAGGCCGTGTCACTGTCGGTCTGGTCACGCCTTACCCACCGGGCATTCCCCTCTTGATCCCTGGCGAGGTCTTCAACAAGAAGATCGTGGATTACCTCAAGTTCGCCCGCGAGTTCAACGAGAAGTGCCCGGGTTTCGAGACCGACATCCATGGTCTGGTCGAGATCAAAGACGACGATGGCAAAAAACGGTATTTTGCGGATTGTGTAAAGACTTGAGAACCGTGTGTGGCGGGTGAGTTGAGGCCCTCTTCGGGGGGAATTGAAAAAGCGGCTTTCGCCGCTTTTTCAAATTCGGAGCATGAGCCAGTTAAAAACCGATGTTGATCACCCGCAGCGGTGCGCCGACAAACAACCCATCAAGCCACAGCCGCTGGCTCCGCAATGCCACCGACCACCTGGCTGAAACCACCGTCGACATACGTGATCTCAGCCGTCACGCCAGCTGCCAAGTCGCTCAACATGAACGCCGCCACATGGCCCACATCCTCAATGGTCACGTTGCGGCGAATGGGCGAGGTTTCGGCCACCACCGACAAAATCTTGCCAAAGCCCTTGATGCCGCTGGCCGCCAGCGTCTTGATGGGGCCGGCCGAAATGCCGTTGGCGCGCAGGCCACGGTTTTGGCTGCCCAGCGATTCGGCAAGGTAGCGCACCGACGCTTCCAGACTGGCTTTGGCCAAGCCCATGGTGTTGTAGTTGGGCACGGTGCGGATCGCGCCCAGGTAAGTCAGGGTCAGCACAGCCGATTTGTCATTCAAATAGGGCAGGGCCGCCTTGGCCATGGCCGGGAAGCTGTAGGCGCTGATGTCGTGCGCGATCTTGAAGCCTTCGCGCGACAAACCGTCCAGAAAGTCGCCAGCAATGGCTTCACGCGGGGCGTAGCCGATGGCGTGCACAAAACCGTCAAACTTGGGCCAAGTGGCCGACAGGTCAGAGAAGAGTTTTTCAATCTGCTCGTCGCTGCCCACGTCGCAATCAAAAATCAGCTTGGAGTCGAAATCGGCTGCGAAGTCGGTGATGCGGTCCTTGAAGCGCTCACCCACGTAACTGAATGCCAGTTCAGCGCCTTGTGCGTGGCAGGCCTTGGCGATGCCGTAAGCAATCGAACGGTTCGACAGCACACCGGTGATCAAGAGCTTTTTGCCTGTCAAAAAACCTGTTTTTATCGTCATCTCTTCAACTCCTGGAAAATGTGTGCAGAATTGTCGCATGCGAAGACCCATGGCCCGTTTCTGGACACCCTGCTGCTTGGCCCTCGGGCTTGCAACAGCGGGCAACGCTTGGGCTGCACACGCTTACGCGCAATTTGGCGACATCCGCTACCCTGCAAGTTTTGCCCATTTCTCGTACGCCAACCCAACCGCACCCAAAGGGGGCGAGATCGTGCTGGTGCCGCCGACCCGCCAGTCCAACTTCGACAAGTACAACCCCTTCACCTTGAAGGGCAGCGCACCACCCTCCATGTTGAGCATGATGTTCGACACCCTGTTGGTGGGCAACATGGACGAGCCGACCACGGCCTATGGCTTGTTGGCCTCGGATGTCTCGGTGGCCAAAGACCGGATGTCGGTCACTTTCCAGATCCACCCGCAAGCCCGATTCCACAATGGTGACCCCGTGCTGGCGGCCGATGTTCGCCACTCCTTTGAGCGACTGACCAGCAAGCAGGCAGCGCCCCAATACCGTACTTATTTCGGCGAGGTCAAGGGCGCGACCGTCTTGGCCGAGCGGAGCATCCGATTCGATTTTGTGCGCCCCAACAGCGAGTTGCCTTTGATCGTGGGCAGCTTGCCCGTGTTCAGTGCCAAGTGGGGTTTACAAGGTGAGGGGCCTGAGGCAACTCACAAACCGCTGGACCAGATGGTCATGGACATGCCGATAGCGTCGGGGCCCTACCGCGTCGGGCCGGTGCAGTTTGGCAAGGACGTCACCTATGTGCGTGACCCGCACTATTGGGCCAAAGACCTGAACGTGCGCAAGGGGCAGTTCAATTTCGACCGCATTACCTATAAGATTTACAAAGACAGCACCGCGCAACTCGAAGCTTTCAAAGCGGGCGAGTTCGATTACATGCAATCTTTCATTGCGCGGGAGTGGGCCAGAGCTTTCACCGGGCGGGCGTTTGAGCGTGGTGAGCTGATCAAGGCCGAATTGCCGCATGGCAATGCAGGTGACTTTCAAGGCTTTTTGTTCAACACGCGCCGCGACAAGTTCCAGGACGTGCGGGTGCGTCAGGCCATTGCGCTGGCCATGGACTTTGAGTGGCTGAATCGCCAACTGTTCTACAACGCCTACAGCCGGGTGCGTGGCTATTTTGTGGCCAGCGACTTCGAAGCCAAGGGCCGTCCGGGCCCCGACGAGTTGGTTTTGCTTGCGCCCCTGCGGGCCAAGCTGCCCGCCGCTGTATTCGATCAAGATGTGCCCCAACCACCTCAAACTGCACTGGACCCGGCGTCGGGCCATACCTTGCGCGACCATATGCGCCAGGCCCGTGATTTGCTCAAAGACGCCGGATGGACCTACCGCGACGGCGCATTGCGCAACGCCAAGGGGCAAGCCCTGAGCATCGAATTTTTAGACAATTCAGGCTCGATGGGCCGCGTGGTCACACCCTTTGCCAAGAACCTTGAAAAACTGGGCATTCAGGTTCAGTACAAGGTGATCGACTTTGCGCTCTTGCAAAAACGCATGGACGTGTTCGACTTTGACATCATCAGCAACCGCACCGTGGGCAGCGAAGCGCCCGGCACCGAGTTGCTCGAGCGCTACGGCAGCCGATCGGCGGAAGTGGAAGGCTCGGGCAATGTGATCGGCCTGAAAGACCCGGCTGTGGACGCGCTGCTGGACAAGGTGGTGAGTGCCACGTCACGGCCGGAACTGGTGACCAGCCTGCGTGCGCTGGACCGAGTGCTGCGCCATGGTCACTATGTGGTGCCGCACTGGTATGGTGCCGTGCACCGGGTGTCCTGGCGGGCCAAGGCGTTTGCGCGCCCAGCCGATTTGCCCCGTTTTTACCAGCCTGAAAAGCTGGTCACCACCGTGTGGTGGTCGCCCAATGCCTCGACCGCACCTGCGGCCCAAACCGCCCCCAAGGCACCTTGACCCATGCTGGCCTACATTTTCAAACGCTTGCTGCTGATGGTCCCGACCTTGTTCGGGGTGTTGTTGATGACTTTTGTGGTGGTCCAGTTTGTGCCCGGCGGCCCGGTTGAGCAAATGGTGGCCCAGCTGCAAGGCCGTGACACGGGTGGGGAGGGCGCAGCAGCCCAAGGCAGCGGTTACCGGGGCAGGCAGGGCGTCGATGCCGCACGCATTGCAGAAATCAAAACGCTCTACGGTTTTGACAAGCCACCTGCCGAGCGGTTCTGGATGATGCTCAAGCAGTTTGCACAGTTCGATCTGGGCAAAAGCTTTTTCTACCCCAAAGACGTCTGGAGCCTGATCAAGGAAAAGCTGCCCGTGTCGATCAGCCTGGGTTTGTGGACGTTTTTTCTGAGTTATTTGGTGTCGGTGCCATTGGGCATCGCCAAGGCGGTGCGGGCGGGCACACGCTTTGACACACTCAGCAGTATGCTGGTGCTGGTGGGCTATGCCATCCCAGGTTTTGTGCTGGGTGTGGCCCTGTTGGTGATCTTTGGCGGTCAGTTGCAATGGTTTCCGCTGCGAGGCTTGACCTCGTCGAACTGGGAACAGCTGAGCTGGGGTGCCAAGGTGGTTGATTATTTGTGGCACATCGCCTTGCCGGTCACGGCCAGCGTGTTGGGGTCTTTTGCGGTCATCACCATGCTGACCAAGAACGCATTTCTGGAAGAAATCCGCAAACAGTATGTGCTGACCGCCCGCGCCAAGGGCCTCAGCGAAAACCGGGTGCTGTACCGCCATGTCATGCGCAACGCCTTGATTCCGCTGGTCACGGGGTTCCCGGCGGCTTTCATCGGCGCGTTTTTCACCGGGTCTTTGTTGATCGAAACCTTGTTCTCTCTCGATGGGCTGGGCCTGTTGAGTTACGAGGCGGTAATCCGGCGGGACTACCCGGTGGTGTTGGGCACCTTGTATTTGTTCACCCTGATCGGACTGGTGACCAAGCTGATCAGTGACCTGTGTTACCTGTGGGTGGACCCGCGTGTGAAGTTTGACAAATGACCTCAGCCACCACCACCACGGCCTTCCCGCATCAGACGTCGCCCTCGGCGCGGGCGTGGCAGCGTTTCAGGCGCAACCGCCTCGGCTTTGGCAGCCTGATCATTTTTATGACCCTGTTCATTCTGAGCTTGGGAGCCGAATTTTTATCCAACGACAAACCCTTGGTCGTGCGGTTTGAGGGTCAGTGGTATTTCCCGGTGGTCCAGACCTTGCCTGAACAAGTGTTTGGGGGTGATTTCGAGACGCCGGCGGATTATCTGGATCCCTTCATCCAGCAACAACTGCACAAGGGCAGCAACTGGGCCCTGCAAGCGCCCAACCCTTACCACCACAGCACGCTCGACTACTTTGCCCCCTTGCCCAACCCCGCGCCGCCAACAGCCCGCAACTGGCTGGGCACCGATGACCGGGGGCGTGATGTGCTGGCGCGTTTGCTGTACGGCTTTCGGGTCTCGGTACTCTTTGCTTTGGCACTGACGCTGTTCGGCGTGCTGCTGGGCGTGTTGACTGGCGCGGTGCAGGGGTTTTTTGTGGGCAAGACCGATTTGGTCTTTCAGCGCTTCATCGAAATCTGGAGCGCCATGCCTGAGCTCTATTTGCTGATCATTTTCTCGGCCGTGTTCGAGCCCAGTGTGGGTCTTTTGCTGGTGCTGCTCAGCCTGTTTGGCTGGATGGGTTTGTCCGATTACGTGCGGGCCGAGTTTTTGCGCAACCGGCAACTCGATTACGTCAAATCGGCCCGGGCGCTGGGGCTGGGGCATTGGCAAATCATGTGGCGGCATGTGCTGCCCAACAGCATGACCCCGGTGGTGACCTTCTTGCCGTTTCGCATGAGCGGAGCCATTTTGGCTTTGACCTCGCTCGATTTTCTGGGCCTGGGCGTGCCACCGGGCACGCCGTCTTTGGGTGAGTTGCTGGCCCAAGGCAAAAACAACATCGACGCCTGGTGGATATCGATGTCCACCTTTGTGGTGCTGGTGGTGACTTTGCTGCTCTTGACCTTCATGGGCGATGCCTTGCGCGATGCGCTCGATCCGCGAAAGGTAGACGCATGAGCACGCCCCAAGCTTTGCTGGAACTCAAAGACCTTCGCATTGCCTTTGGTGGCCAGAACGTGGTGCATGGCGTGAACCTGAGCATCCAGGCGGGTGAGCGCGTGGCCTTGGTGGGTGAGTCGGGCTCGGGCAAGTCGGTGACGGCGCTGTCTGTGCTGCGTTTGCTGGAATCGGCGCAGCTCTCTGGCCAGGTACTGTGGCATGGCCAGGACTTGCTGAAGCAAACGCCTGCTGAGATGCAACGCATCCGTGGCGATGAGATCGCCATGATTTTTCAGGAACCCATGACGGCACTCAACCCCTTGATGACGGTAGGCGCGCAGATCTCGGAAGTGCTGCAGATCAAAAAGCTCTTGTCCCGGCGCGACGCCGATGCGCGGTCCGTGCATTTGTTGTCCGAAACCGGGATCGATGACCCTGAGCGTCGGTTTGGGGCATACCCGCACCAGTTGTCGGGCGGCCAACGCCAACGCGCCATGATGGCCATGGCCCTCGCGTCCGAGCCCAGGCTGCTGCTGGCCGACGAACCTACCACCGCGCTGGACGCCAGTTTGCGATTGCAAATGCTGGAGCTGCTGGCCGATTTGCAGCAAAAAACCGGCATGGCCATTTTGTTGATCACGCACGATCTGACTTTGGTGCGCCACTTTGCCCACCGGGTGGCGGTGATGGAAAAAGGACTCTTGGTGGAGCAGGGGACTTTGCATGAGGTCTTTGAGCAGCCTCAGCACCCCTACACCCAAAGATTGCTCTCCAGCCGCCCCAGCCGTGGGGGCCTTGCGGACATGCCCTCCTTGGAGACGCCACTCATTTTGCAAGCACAGCAACTGCAGGTGCGCTATCCGAAGGCGGTGCCCGGCTTCAAAGCCTGGTTTCAAAAACACCACTTCACCGCACTGCACGGCGCGGATTTTTCGCTTTTGCCCGGCAGCACCTTGGGCGTGATGGGCGAGTCGGGTTCGGGCAAATCGAGCCTCGCGCAGGCGGTTTTGGGTTTGATCCCTTTTTCGGGCGAATTGTCGTTTGCAGGGCAAACTTGGCAGGACAGCCCCGCTCGGGACAAGGCCTTGCGCAGGCGGGTGCAGGTGGTTTTCCAGGACCCTTATGGTAGTTTGTCGCCCCGCATGACGGTGGGTGAAATTGTCGCCGAGGGCCTGCGCTTACACCACCCGCACTGGACATCAGAACAAACGGAGCAACGCGTTCGCGCAGCATTGGCCGAGGTGGGTTTGGAGGGCGAAGGATTTGCCGATGTGCTCAACCGCTACCCGCATGCTTTCTCGGGTGGTCAGCGCCAACGCATCGCCCTGGCCAGAGCCTTGGTTGTCGAGCCCGCGCTGTTGGTGCTGGACGAACCGACCAGCGCGCTCGACGTGACGGTTCAAAAACAGATCCTCGAATTGCTTAAAACGCTGCAAAAAAAACGAGGCATGGCTTACTTGTTAATTACCCACGATGTGGATGTGCTTCGGGCCATGGCCCACCAGGTCATGGTGCTCAAGTCAGGGCAAGTGGTCGAGCAGGGTTTGGCCGAGCAGGTGCTGAGCGATCCGCACCACCCCTACACCCGCAGCTTGTTGCAAGCGTTTCCTCAGACGGCGTGAACGGCAAGTCGATTTCGGACGCATCGTTTTCCTTGAAAATCACACACTTAGCGCGTTTTTTCGGCTAGAATATTGGCTTCACGACCAAACGGGCGGGTTTTCACCGCCCGTTTTTTTTGGTTGTTTCTTTTTAAACGTTGACATTCAGAAGCTCTGTGGCATTGAAGCAAATTGTTCAAGAAACCGTAACCGGCCTGGGCTACGACCTGGTTGAGATTGACCGCACAGCGGGTGGTTTGTTGCGCATCACCATCGACTGGCCCTGGCAGCCAGGTTCTGAGCTGTTCATCAACGTGGAAGATTGCGAAAAAGTCAACCGGCAACTTCAGTTTGCCCTGGAAGTCGACGGTGTGACCTACAACCGGCTGGAGGTGTCCTCTCCCGGCATTGACCGTCCATTGAGCCGTGAACAGGACTTTGTGCGGTTTTTAGGTGAATTGATTGACATCACGCTCAAAGCGCCGATGGGCGGGAGCGCTGCGGGCTTGGTTAACCCGACCCGCAAAAAATTTCGCGGCACGCTCGAGCGTGACGCCACCGGTCAAGGCTGGCAAATCGTCTGGAGCGATGCGCCTGCGGTCAAGCCCGGACAAAAGGTCAGTAAAAAGCGGATTCCTTTGCCTGTGCATGCACTGGGGTTCACGCTGGATGAATTGCGCGATGCGCGCCTCGCACCCGTGGTGGACTTCAAAGGGCGAAAGCCCAAGCAGGAAGCCTGACGGGCGCCCCATTTTTTGAGCAAACTTTCGGGCCCTGCACATGGGCCCTGTGGAACAGGAGAGTCAAGTCATGAATCGCGAAATGTTGATGTTGGTCGAAGCCATCTCTCGTGAAAAGAACGTTGAGCGCGACGTGGTATTTGGTGCCGTGGAGGCCGCTTTGGCGCAAGCCACCAAGAAGCTTTACCAAGGCGAAGTGGACATCCGTGTAGCGGTAGACCGCGACAACGGCAACTACGAGAGTTTTCGCCGCTGGCACGTGGTGCCCGATGAGGCCGGTTTGCAATTCCCCGAGCAAGAAATTCTGCTGTTTGAAGCCAAAGAGCAAATCTCGGACATCGAAGTCGACGAGTACATCGAAGAGTCGATTGAGTCGGTGCCGATCGGACGCATTGGCGCCATGGCCGCCAAGCAGGTCATTTTGCAAAAGATCCGCGATGCCGAGCGCGAAATGCTGCTCAACGACTTCATGTCGCGGGGCGAAAAAATCTTTGTCGGTACCGTCAAACGCATGGACAAGGGCGACATCATCTGCGAATCCGGCCGCATCGAGGGCCGCTTGAGGCGCAGCGAGATGATCCCTAAAGAAAACCTGCGCAGCGGTGACCGCGTTCGCGCCATGATCATGGAAGTTGACCTGACTTTGCGCGGTGCCCCGATTTTGTTGTCGCGTTCTGCCCCCGAGTTCATGATCGAGTTGTTCCGCCAGGAAGTCCCAGAAATCGAGCAAGGCCTGCTCGAGATCAAAACTTGCGCCCGTGACCCCGGCTCGCGCGCCAAGATTGCCGTGCTCTCGCATGACAAACGTGTTGACCCGATTGGCACCTGCGTGGGTGTGCGCGGCACGCGTGTCAACGCCGTCACCAATGAGTTGGCTGGCGAGCGTGTGGACATCGTGTTGTGGAGCGAAGATCCTGCCCAGTTCGTGATCGGTGCTTTGGCGCCGGCCAATGTGCAATCCATCGTAGTGGATGAAGAAAAGCACGCCATGGACGTGGTGGTGGACGAAGAAAACCTGGCGATTGCCATTGGCCGTGGCGGACAAAACGTGCGTTTGGCTTCTGACCTGACCGGTTGGAAGATCAACATCATGGACGCAGCCGAGTCGGCCCAAAAGCAAGCCGAAGAAACCACCGGCATCCGCCAGTTGTTCATGGAAAAGCTCGATGTGGACCAGGAGATCGCCGACATCCTGATCGGCGAAGGTTTCACCAGCCTCGAAGAAGTGGCTTATGTGCCCATCCAGGAAATGCTGGAAATCGAAAGCTTCGACGAAGACACCATCAACGAGCTGCGCACCCGTGCCAAAGACGCTTTGCTGACCCTTGAAATTGCGCGTGAGGAGAGCGTTGAAGACGTTTCTCAAGACCTGCGCGACCTGCCAGGCTTGACCCCTGAGCTGATTTCCAAGCTGGTTGAGGCGGGTGTCCAAACCCGTGACGACCTGGCTGATCTGGCCACTGACGAGTTGACCGACATCACCGGTCAAAACGTTGAAGAGGCCACCGCCCTGATCATGAAAGCCCGCGAACATTGGTTCGCAGGCCAGGCCTGAAGTCTGATGGAGGCTTGAACAAAATTATGTCCAGTACCACTGTTGCCGAGTTCGCCAATGAACTCAAAAAATCTGCCGATGTCTTGCTCGATCAATTGCGATCTGCCGGGGTGACCAAAGCCTCTGAAGGCGATGCTTTGACCGATGCCGACAAGCAAAAATTGCTCAGCTACCTGCAAGCGAGCCACGGAACCGTGTCCGTCGACCGCAAGAAGATCACGCTGGTTAAAAAATCCACCAGTGAGATCAAGCAAGCCGATGCCTCGGGCAAGGCCCGTACCATCCAAGTCGAAGTGCGTAAAAAACGCACTCTGATCAAACGCGATGACGAGCCTGTGGCCTCCGCAGAAGAGATCGTGGAGCCCCAACTGGACCATGCCGATTTGGCCCGCCTTGAAGAACAAGCGCGGCGTCAGGCCGAGCTGATCCTTCAACAGGAAGAGGAGTTGGCGGAAAAGCGCCGTCAGCGCGAGGCACAGGAAGCTGCGCAGCGCGCCGAGTTGGCGGCTCAGGAAGAACAAGCTCTGGCCCAGTCTCAATCTGCTGCCGTGGCCCCTGCTGAAGAGCCTGCTGCGGTCAAGCCACTTCTGAGTCGCGAAGCGCGCGAGCAATTGGCGCGGGCCGAAGCGGCCAGCATCAATGCGGCTTCTCAGGCCAAGCCTGCTGCGCCCGCAGCATCTGAGCCCGTCCAATCTGCTGCCGATGTCAAGGCTGCTGCAGCCGAACAAGCCGCTCAACTGGCGACCGCCAAAGCCGACGCCGCGAAGGCAGCGCGTGAAGCTATGGCACAAAAAGCCGCTGCAGAGTCCAAGGCCAAGGCCGATGAAGACACTGCGCGTGCAATGGATCTGGATTCACGCCGACGCAAGGCCCTGGCCGAAGCCGAAGCCATTCGGACCATGATGAATGCCCCCAAGAAAGTGCTGGTCGCCAAAAAAGAAGAGCCCAAGGTCGAGCCTAAAGCGGCGGTCAAGGGGACTTTGCACAAGCCAGCAGGAACTCCTGCGCCTGGTGCGCGCGCAGCGGCTGCGCAAACTGCGGCGCCTGCAGTTCCTGTCGCCAACAAGGAAGTCAAGTCGGCGAAGCTGTCTTCCAGCTGGGCGGGCGATCCGGCCAAGAAGAAAGCCATTCCCACGCGTGGCGACACCAGTGGCGGTGTGGGCCGCAATAACTGGCGTACCGGCCCACGAGGCCGGCGTGGCAACGAACGCGACCGTGATGACGGTCACAGCCAACAGGCAACAGCCGAGGTGCGCGTGCTGGAAGTGCACGTCCCGGAGACCATCACCGTGTCAGAGTTGGCCCACAAGATGGCCATCAAGGCCTCTGAGGTCATTAAGCACTTGATGAAACTGGGCCAGATGGCCACCATGAACCAGCCGTTGGACCAAGACACCGCCATGATTGTGGTGGAAGAAATGGGACACAAAGCTGTCGTCGCTGCGCTGGACGATCCAGAAGCCTTTACCGACGATGAAGTGTTGGATCAGCAATCCGAATTGTTGTCGCGCGCCCCTGTGGTGACGGTGATGGGCCACGTTGACCACGGCAAAACGTCGTTGCTTGACTTCATCCGCCGCGCCAAGGTGGCTTCGGGTGAAGCCGGCGGCATCACTCAGCACATTGGCGCTTACCACGTCGAAACGCCTCGCGGCATGATCTCTTTTCTGGACACGCCCGGTCACGAGGCCTTCACGGCCATGCGAGCCCGTGGTGCGCAAGCCACCGACATCGTCATTTTGGTGGTGGCGGGTGACGACGGTGTGATGCCCCAGACCAAAGAGGCGATCAAGCATGCCAAGGCAGCAGGTGTGCCCATCGTGGTGGCCATCAACAAGATGGACAAGCCCGACTCGAACATCGAACGTGTGCGTGCAGAACTGATTTCAGAGGAAGTCGTTCCCGAAGAGTTCGGTGGCGAATCGCCGTTCGTCTCCGTCTCGGCCAAGACCGGCATGGGCATCGACGCTCTGTTGGAACAAGTCCTGCTTCAAGCTGAAATTTTGGAGCTCAAGGCCCCTGTGAAAGCCGCTGCCAAGGGCTTGGTGATCGAAGCTCGCCTGGACAAGGGACGAGGTCCTGTGGCGACCATCTTGGTGCAATCTGGCACTTTGAATACGGGCGACGTGGTGTTGGCGGGTCAGACCTTTGGCCGCGTGCGCGCCATGCTTGACGAAAATGGTGTAGCCATCAAGTCCGCAGGTCCATCGATTCCGGTCGAGATTCAAGGCTTGACCGAAGTCCCGCAAGCCGGTGACGAGTTCATGGTCATGGGCGACGAGCGACGTGCCCGTGAAATTGCCACTTACCGCGCTGGTAAATTCCGCAATACCAAGCTGGCCAAAATGCAAGCCGCCAAGCTCGAAAACATGTTCACCGACATGTCGGCTGGCGAAATCAAAATGCTGCCCATCATCATCAAGGCCGACGTGCAGGGCTCGCAAGAAGCCTTGGGCGCGTCCTTGCTCAAATTGTCCAACGAAGAAGTCAAAGTCCAGCTGGTTTACGCCGGCGTGGGCGGTATCAGCGAGTCGGACATCAACCTGGCGATCGCCTCCAAGGCCATCGTGATCGGTTTCAACGTGCGTGCCGATGCTGGCGCGCGCAAGTTGGCCGAAGGCAACGGCGTTGACCTGCATTACTACAACATCATTTATGACGCTGTGGATGAGCTCAAAGCCGCGATGTCGGGCATGTTGGCACCCGAGCAGCGCGAAGAGATCATGGGCATGGCCGAAATTAGGACCGTGTTCGTGGCTTCCAAGATCGGTACGGTTGCAGGTTGTATGGTCACTTCGGGCCAAGTCACCCGCAGTGCCAAGTTCCGTTTGCTGCGCGACAACGTGGTCATCTACACGGGTGAACTCGATTCGCTCAAGCGCCTCAAGGACGACGTGCGCGAAGTCAAAGAAGGCTTCGAGTGCGGTATCAAGCTCAAGAACTACAACGACATCAAAGAAGGCGATTACCTTGAATTCTTCGACGTCAAGGAAATTGCGAGAACGCTGTAAATGGTGCGCAGAAAGCCATCGTCCGTTCCCAATCGCGGTTTCCGCGTGGCTGACCAGATCCAGCGGGATCTGGCCGAGTTGATTGCACGCGAGCTGAAAGATCCGCGTGTGGGCATGGTCACGATCAATGCGATTGAGGTCACGCCCGATTACGCGCATGCCAAAGTCTTTTTCAGTGTTTTGACCGGTAACCCCGAAGAAGCCAGCGAAGGATTGAATGCTGCAGCAGGTTTTTTGCGCAACGGCTTGTTCAAGCGGCTGCACATCCATACCGTGCCGACATTGCACTTTTTGTTTGACCGCACCACCGAACGTGCCTCCGACATGAATGCCTTGATCGCCAAGGCCGTGTCATCACGCGCCCAAGAGGACTGAGCATGAACGCGCCACGCACCAGGGTGCAGCGGCGCCCTGTGCACGGGGTGTTGCTGCTCGACAAACCGCTGGGTCTTTCCAGCAACCAGGCTTTACAAAAAGCCAAATGGTTGTTGCGGGCTGAAAAAGCGGGACATACCGGCACCCTGGACCCCTTGGCGACAGGTGTCTTGCCCTTGTGCTTTGGCGCCGCGACCAAGTTCAGTCAACAGCATTTGGACGCGGACAAGACCTACGAGACCACCGTGCGCTTGGGGCTGAAGACGAGCACGGCGGATGCCGAAGGCGATGTGATCGCGGTGCGAGAAGTGTCATGTACGGCTGGTATGGTGGTCGAAGTTTTGGACCGGTTCATCGGCCCGATCAGCCAAGTGCCCCCCATGCACAGTGCCTTGAAAAAGGACGGCAAGGCCTTGTACGAATATGCCCGACAGGGCGAAACCGTTGAACGCGAAGCGCGCAATGTGGTGATTTATGACCTGGATCTGCTGGACATGCAGCTGCAAGGCGATGCGCCTTTTTTGCGGTTGCGTGTGCGTTGCAGCAAAGGCACCTACATCCGGACGCTGGGCGAAGACATCGCCGAGGCGCTGGGTTGTGGTGGGCACTTGAGCGCATTGCGCCGGGTGATCACGGGACCTTTTGACGCGTCACAGTGCGTGACGCTGCAAGATCTGGAAGCGATGGATGAAGCCAAGCGCCTGGGCGCTTTGCTGCCCGTGGCTGTTTTGTTGCCGGGTTACACCGAGGTGAGCCTGGACAGCGACAGCACAGGCCGTTTTTTGAGTGGGGTGCGCAGACACGGCCCTTGGGTTGATTGTGATCAAGTCGCGGTGTATGGAGAACATCCTCGTGCCTTGCTGGGAACAGCAATGGTAAGTGGCGGCGAATTGGTTCCGGGTCGATTGTTGAGCCCGATGGAAATTCAACAGATTTTAGAAAGTTCACCTGCATTTGAGCCGTTGCTGGCCGAGCAGGTTTAAAGGAAGAGAAAGCATGACCAAGCAAATTCGCAATATCGCCATCATCGCCCACGTTGACCACGGTAAAACCACCATGGTGGACCAACTGCTGCGTCAGTCTGGCACCTTCGCTGACCACGAAAAAATCGTCGACACCGTGATGGACAACAACGCCATCGAACGTGAGCGCGGCATCACGATTTTGGCCAAAAACTGCGCCGTGAGTTGGGAAGGCACGCACATCAACATCGTGGACACCCCCGGACACGCGGACTTCGGCGGCGAAGTCGAACGCGCCTTGTCCATGGTCGACGGCGTGGTGCTGTTGATTGACGCGCAAGAGGGCCCCATGCCACAAACCCGTTTTGTGACCAAGAAAGCTTTGGCTTTGGGCCTGAAACCCATTGTCGTGGTGAACAAAGTCGACAAGCCCGGCGCCAACCCTGACAAAGTGGTGAACGCCGCCTTTGACTTGTTCGACAAGCTCGGTGCCAACGACGAACAGCTTGACTTTCCGGTGGTCTATGCCTCCGGCATCAACGGTTGGACATCGATGGTGGAGGGCGCACCCGGTGAGCAGTGGGGACCAGACATGTCGGCCTTGTTCAACACCGTCCTCAACCACGTCAAACCCAATAAGGGCGATCCGGCAGCCCCTCTGCAATTGCAAATTTCCGCGCTCGACTTTTCGTCCTTCGTGGGCCGTATCGGTGTGGGTCGCATCAGCCAAGGCACCATCAAGCCCAACATGGACGTGGTGGTCATGGAGGGCGAAGGCGGCTCGACCATCAAAGGCCGTGTCAACCAGGTGCTGACCTTCAATGGCCTGGACCGCGTGCAAGTGACCGCAGCCGGTCCTGGCGACATCGTGCTGATCAATGGCATTGCCGACCTGAACATCGGCGTCACAGTGACCGACCCGATCAATCCCGCACCCTTGCCCATGCTGAAAGTGGACGAGCCCACGTTGACCATGAACTTCTGCGTGAACACCTCGCCATTGGCCGGCCGTGAAGGCAAGTACGTGACCAGCCGCCAGATCTGGGATCGCCTGCAAAAGGAGCTGCAACACAACGTGGCCCTGCGCGTTAGAGAAACCGACGAAGAAGGCATCTTTGAAGTCATGGGACGCGGTGAATTGCACCTGACCATCTTGCTGGAAAACATGCGCCGTGAAGGCTACGAATTGGCCGTGTCCAAGCCCCGCGTTTTATTCCGCGATGTCAATGGCGAACGCCATGAGCCCATCGAACTGGTCACCGCCGACATCGAAGAAACCCACCAAGGTGGCGTGATGCAAGCCTTGGGTGAGCGCAAAGGCGAGCTGGTGAACATGGACCCCGATGGCCGCGGCCGTGTCCGTTTGGAATACCGCATTCCAGCGCGTGGTCTGATCGGTTTCACCAACGAATTTCTGAACCTGACACGTGGTTCTGGCCTGATCTCCAACATCTTTGACAGTTACGAAGCCCACAAGGGCGACATTGGTGGACGCAAGAACGGTGTGCTGATTTCCATGGACGACGGTGAAATTTTCACCTACGCCCTGGGCAAGCTGGACGACCGTGGCCGCATGTTCGTCAAGGCAAACGATCCGGTGTACGAAGGCATGATCGTGGGCATCCACAGCCGCGACAACGATCTGGTGGTCAACGCCACCCGCACCAAGCAGCTGACCAACTTCCGCGTGTCCGGCAAAGAAGACGCGATCAAGATCACGCCCCCGATTGACCTGACCCTGGAATACGGTGTCGAGTTCATCGAGGACGACGAATTGGTCGAAATCACGCCCAAGAGCGTGCGTCTGCGCAAGCGTTTCTTGAAAGAAAGCGACCGCAAGCGCAACAAGTGATCGGACCCAGGCCATGCGCATGACACACGGTTTGGCGGTTTGGACCATGGTGGGCTGCACCGCCCTGTGGTCTATTGCTGGGGTGGTAACGCGACACTTGGAGGAAGCCCGCAGCTTTGAAGTCACCTTCTGGCGCAGCTTTTTCACCGTCGTGTCTCTCTTGGTCATTCTGCCTTTGTGGCAGGGCAGGGGGGTGTGGTCTCGCATGCCGTGGCGCAACCGGTACTTCTGGCTGTCTGGCGTCTGCTGGAGCGTCATGTTCACCGCCTTCATGGTGGCGCTGACGCTGACCGCGGTGGCCAATGTGTTGATCACCATGGCCGTGGGGCCCTTGTTCACCGCCTTGTTCACCCGCGTGTTTTTGCGGCACCAATTGCCTTTGCGCACTTGGGTCGCCATTGTGGTGGCCGGGGTCGGGATTGGTTGGATGTATGGCACCCAGTTGAGCTTGGGCGACCCAAATTTTCTGGTGGGCTCCCTGGTGGCCTTGTGTGTGCCCATTGCGGGCGCTGTTCAGTGGACCTTGGCGCAAAAAAGCCAAAGCGATGGCCACAGTCTGGACTTGGTGCCCTCGGTTATGTTGGGGGCTGTTTTCTCTACGTTGCTCACCTTGCCCTTGGCCATGCCTTTTCAGGCATCGGCCCACGACGTGGGCTTGCTCGCTATTTTGGGTTTGTTCCAATTGGCCATTCCCTGTGTGTTGTCGGTGATTTGCGTGCGGGTGCTCAAAGCCCCTGAGGCGTCATTGTTGTGTCTGCTGGAAATCGTGTTTGGCATCGCCTTGGCTTGGTGGGGTGCCAACGAAGCCCCGCAAATGAGCGTATTGTTAGGCGGTTCCCTGGTCCTGGGGGCTTTGCTCATGAACCAATGGTTAGGCTGGAGAGGCAACAATGACTGAAGTCATCGCACAGATCGAAGGCCGCATCGGCTGCATCACCCTCAACCGCCCCAAGGCTCTAAACGCCCTGTCGCTGGGCATGGTGCGTGCTTTGTCTCGCGCCTTGCTCGATTGGCAAGTCAACCCCCAAGTGCTGGCGGTGGTGGTGCGTGGCACGGGCAAAGAAGGGCCATTTGGCGCCTTCTGTGCTGGGGGTGATATCCGTTTTTTTCACCAAGCGGCCACAGCGGACGACGCGTCATTGGGGGATTTTTTCACCGAAGAGTACCGCCTGAACCACCTGATCCACACTTACCCCAAACCTTACATCGCCTTCATGGACGGCATCGTCATGGGTGGCGGCATGGGCATCAGCCAAGGCGCGAGCGTGCGTGTGGTGACCGAGCGCACCAAGATGGCCATGCCAGAAACCCACATTGGATTGTTTCCGGATGTGGGTGGGGGCTATTTTCTGAGCCGCTGCCCAGGTCGTCTGGGCGAATACCTTGGCTTAACAGGTCAGATGCTCAACGGCCCCCAAGCGGTCGCGGCCAAACTGGCCGACATCTCGCTGGCCAGCGGGATGCTGGAGCCCATCTGGCAGACCTTGATCAGCAGCCCCTTTGAGAACGCCGAATCGGTGGAGCGATGGGTTCTGGCCCAGGCGGGTGCGATGACGCCCGAAAAGCTGACACCACAATCCCAAATCGATGAGGTTTTTGGTCTCCCCACCTTGTCTGACATGTTGCTCAAGCTGGAAGCGGCTACCGATGAGTGGAGTCAGAAAACCGCACATGTTTTGCGCCACCGTTCACCCTTGATGCTGCATGTGGTGCTGGAACAAATACGTCGCGCCCGTCAACTGAGCCTGGCTGATGATCTGCGCATGGAACGCGACATGGTGCACCACTGCTTTCACCTGCGCTCTGTGGCCGACAGCGAATCCGTAGAAGGCATTCGCGCCTTGGCTGTGGACAAAGACCACACGCCGAACTGGAAGCCTGCACGGGTGGAAGACGTGGATTTATCGGAAGCTGCACGGTTCTTTGCGAGCCCCTGGCCTTCAGACCATCACCCGCTGCGCGATCTGGCCTGATCTTATAGGTCGGTGGCTTTAGCCCCGACTGTTGTAAGCGGCCCCCGTGTCGGGGCTAAAGCCACCGACCTACAAACTGCCCTCTGGAATCAGTGACTCAGCGGTCGCGATGACGACTCTTCATGGCCCGATCGACTTCGCGCTTGCCTTCGCGGTCCTTGATGGTGTCGCGTTTGTCGTGCTCGGCCTTGCCCTTGGCCAGCGCAATGTCGCATTTGACCTTGCCTGATTTCCAGTGCAGGTTGATCGGCACCAGGGTGTAGCCCTTTTGTTCAATCTTGCCGATCAACCGCTTGATCTCCTCTTTGTTCAGCAGCAGTTTGCGCGTGCGCGCCGCTTCAGGATTGATGTGGGTCGAAGCCGTTTTGAGCGGGTTGATGAGGCAGCCGATGATGAACAATTCGCCGTTGCGAATGACCACATAACCATCGGTGAGCTGCACCTTGCCTTCGCGAATGGCCTTGACCTCCCAGCCTTCCAGCACCATGCCTGCTTCGTAGCGCTCTTCAATAAAATAGTCAAACGACGCTTTTTTGTTCTCGGCTATCTTGGCAAAGGTGGGTACGGCGGTTTTTTTTGGGGTGGTGGCCATGGGGGACAGATAGAGACGGTCTGGCCGTTATCAAGGAAATTCAAGCGGCTGAAAAGCAATGTGCCATGATGGAAAACTACAATCGCCCATTGTATGAAGAATATCCACAAGTCCGTTCTCATCTGGTACTCGCCAGAGGAAATGTTTCGCTTGGTCACCGACGTGGACCATTACCCTGAGTTTTTGCCCTGGTGCGACAAAGCCCGCGTGCTCGAAAAAGACGCCCATGGCATGGTGGCCGAAGTGGGCATCAGCCTGGGCGGCATCCAGCAAACCTTCACCACCCGCAATGACCACGAGGAAGGCCGCTCGGTCGGCATGACTTTGGTTCAAGGTCCGTTTTCCAAGCTCAGCGGCATGTGGCGCTTCACCCCTGTTGGCGATGGCTCGCAACGCGCATGCAAGGTCGAGTTGGATTTGCAGTACGGCTTTTCCAGCAAAACATTGGCCGCCTTGGTGGGGCCGGTGTTTGACAAGATCGCCGCCAGCTTGGTCGATGCCTTTGTCAAACGCGCCGAAGCGGTGTATGGCTGAGCCAATGTTTGAAGTCACGCTGTGCTGGAGCCTGGGGCCTCGGCATGTCCAAGAGCAAAGTCTGCAAGTGGCTGAGGGCAGTACCGTTCAAGCGGTGCTGGATCAGGGACTGGCCCAGTGGCTGCAAAGTCAGGGCGCTGACGCAGATGCGTCCTTGTCATCACTCAAATTTCAACAGCCTGGCATTTGGGGCCACAAGGTGGCGTGGACGCATGGCGTTCAAGCGGGTGACCGCATCGAGCTTTACCGCTCGCTCAAAGTCGACCCCAAAGTCGCCCGCCGCCAGCGCTTCAAGCGCCAAGGCAAAGGCCGCACGGGCCTTTTTGCCAAGCGCAAAAGCGGCTCAGCAGCTGGGTACTGAAAGTCGCCATGCTAGCCCTTTTGAACGTGATCTCTCAGATCACTCTGAGCGAAGACGTCCAGCGTGTTTTTCATGGACGAGGCGGCCTGTACCCCGGCTGTGAACAATGGTCGCTGGACTGGTTCGCACCCGTCTGGGTCTTGACCAGCTTCAAACCGGTGAACGATGCAGAACTGGCCCAATTCCAAATTGCTCTCGAAGCCCGCTGGAAAGCCTTGGCTCCGGGCATGCCGCTCAATTGGGTGTTCCAGAACCGGGTTTCGGGTGAAGCCGAAACGCGCCTGATGGCGGGCAGCGTGCCCGAGCGGCATGTGGTGACCGAGCAGGGCGCTCGTTACATCGTGCATCTGATGCGCGGTCAAAACCACGGCTTGTTTCTCGACATGGCTGTCGGGCGCGAGTGGCTGAAAAATCATGCTCTGCACGAAAATATTCTCAACCTGTTTGCCTACACCTGCGCGTTCTCGGTGGTGGCCTTGCAAGGCGGGGCCGCGCAAGTCGTGAACCTGGACATGAGCCAAGCCGCCCTGGCCGTGGGGCAGCAAAACCACCGCCTGAACGACTTGCCTGCTAAAGCGCGCTTTCTTGGCCATGACATTTTCAAGACTTGGGGCAAGATCAGCAAGATGGGTCCTTATGGCGTGATCGTGATCGATCCGCCCAGTTACCAAAAAGGCAGCTTCATCGCCACCAAGGACTACATCAAACTGATCCGCCGCTTGCCGGATTTGCTGGAGCCGCAAGGCCATGTGCTGCTGTGCCTGAACGCGCCTGAGCTGGACACGCAGTTTGTGCACACCCAAGTGGCCGAGGCTGCGCCCAACCTGAAGTTTGTCGAGCGTTTGGCCAACCCCGCGGCATTTGCCGATATCGATCCGGAAAAGTCGCTCAAGGTGCTGCATTATCAAAAAGCTTGAATAATTTTTCTATTCACACGTCTTCAAAGTTCGTACAAAATCTCAGAACAGTTCACCACGGTCACGTTTTTTTCGGGACTCCCATGACCTCACTCTCATCTGTTTTGCGCTCCCTTTTACCTTGGTCGTGCTGCCTGTTTATAGGTTTGAGCTTTCCTGTTTGGAGCCAAAATCAGGTGCCCAAAGACACGGAGCTCCAGAGACTGGCAGAACTTGAATCGCCACACGTCCTGGCCAGTCTGAAAGAGCTGACGAGCCACGACTCTGGGACAGGACAAGCACAAGGCATGCTCAAAGTGGTGGAATGGATTGAGCAATTCGGACAGCAATTAGGGGCTCAAACAGAACGAATCACACCTTTCGCCAACGTGGTCGGGCCTAACGTGGCCTTGGTTTTCAAAGGTCAAGGCAAGCGAAATTTCCTGTTGATCGCGCACATGGACACAGTTTATCCACCCGGCACGGCTTCGGCCAAGCCGTTCCGTATTGAAGGTTCACGTGCCATTGCCCCAGGCATAGCGGACGACAAGGGGGGAATTGCCGTTTTTCTGCATGCGATGAAACTTCTCAAACAGCGTGATTTCAAGGATTTCGGACAAATCACGTTGCTGTTTACCAGCGACGAGGAGCGTGGATCATTGGGCTCGCGCGATCTGATCCGTCGACGCGCGCAAGAGCATGATGTCGTGCTCAGTGGCGAGCCCACTGGTGTGGAAGAAATGATTGTTTTGGGCACTTCTGGCGTGGCCGGGCTCTCGGTACGGATGGCATCCTCTGGATTGGGTGTGAGTCAGGACTCTCGCCCCATCGAAGAACTGGCCGACATGATGCTTCGCACCCGCGAGGTGTCCGCGCAGGTTCCAGAGACGCGGATGAATTGGACACTTACCAAAGCCGAAGATGCGCGGCGCCTTGACCGCATGCCCTCGCCCCATATGACGGCGACTTTTCGTGTTCAGGGTAAAGCTTCTCATGCGGGCGTCAATCCACATTTGGGTATCAATGCATTGACTGAAGCAGCTGACCTCATTCAACGTGTGGGGGCAAAGATTTCCCAAATGCCTGGTTTGGCATGGCATTGGCGTTCTTGGCAGGGTGGCATTGTGACCAACATCATTCCGAATGAGTCAAATTTGGTTTTGGAGTTGTCTATTGGCTCTCAGGCTGATCGGGCAGAGATTCTAAAAACCATTGCCAGTGCGGCTGAAAAAACTTGGCTTGCCGGTGCAAAAGTTCAAGTGGACTTCAAAGAAGGGCCTTTTCAAAGTTCGGACAGCCCGCCCACTGTTTTTGCTTCTGCGGACATGCGGGTGCCTGACGCACAGGCTTATGAGAGGCTGGCGTTACGTGTACGTGATCTGTTGAATGCCAAAAAATTCACAACAGCCCATGTCAACATTCAGTCTGGGCTTGGTTTTCCCGCTTACAACGCATCCGCCGAGGGTCGACAACTGGCTGAGTTGGCACGGACGATCTATGCTGATCTGGGTGGGCGCTTGAGTTTGTTGCCTCGGACATACGGCGGTACCGATGCGGCATGGGCATCTCTGTCCGGCAAGCCGGTCATTGAATCTTTGGGTCTGCCCGGAGGCAATTACCACTCATCCGATGAGGAATTTGTGTTGATTGACCGAATTCCTAAGAGACTGGCGTTGGTTGCGGAACTGATTCGAACCATTTCACGCCGTTGACCCTGTCATCAGCACGCAATCGAGCGCATGAAATCCCTTGATCTGCACGGGTACAATCCATTTTTTGGAGCCCTCGCTTATGCGCTTACTCGGTAAAGCCCTGACTTTTGACGACGTTCTCCTCGTCCCTGCTTACTCGCAAGTCCTGCCCAAGGACACCTCTCTCGCGACGCAATTCACCCGCAACATCCGCCTAAACCTTCCCCTGGTGTCCGCTGCCATGGACACCGTGACCGAATCGCGCCTGGCCATTGCCATCGCCCAAGAAGGCGGCATCGGCATCGTGCACAAAAACCTCACCGCGCAAGAGCAAGCCGCGCAAGTGGCCAAGGTCAAGCGCTATGAATCGGGCGTGTTGCGCGACCCGGTGGTCATCACCCCTGACACCACCGTTCGCCAGGTCATGGCCCTGTCTGACGAGCTGGGCGTGTCGGGCTTTCCGGTTTGCGACGGCCGCCAAGTGGTCGGTATCGTCACGGGCCGTGATCTGCGCTTTGAAACCCGCTACGACCAAAAAGTCAGTGAGATCATGACGCCGCGTGAGCGCCTGATCACCGTGCCCGAAGGCACCACACCCGAGCAAGCCAAGCACCTGCTCAACAAACACAAATTGGAGCGCCTGCTGGTCATCAACGACGACTTTGAACTCAAGGGCCTGATCACTGTCAAAGACATCACCAAACAGCTGAACTTTCCCAATGCCGCACGCGACGGCGCTGGCAAGTTGCGCGTGGGCGCGGCCGTGGGCGTGGGCGAGGGCACCGAGGAGCGCGTGGAAGCGTTGGCCCGTGCCGGTGTGGACGCGATCGTGGTCGACACTGCCCACGGCCACAGCAAAGGTGTGATCGATCGCGTGCGCTGGGTCAAACAAAACTACCCGCACATCGAAGTGATTGGCGGGAACATTGCCACCGGCGCTGCCGCTTTGGCCTTGGTCGAAGCCGGTGCCGATGCAGTCAAGGTGGGCATTGGCCCCGGATCAATTTGCACCACCCGCATCGTGGCGGGTGTTGGCGTGCCGCAAATCATGGCGGTGGACAGCGTGGCCACAGCCCTAAAAGGCACAGGCGTTCCCCTGATCGCTGACGGCGGAATCCGTTACAGCGGCGACATCGCCAAGGCCATTGCCGCAGGTGCAGGCACGGTGATGATGGGCGGCATGTTCGCGGGCACCGAAGAAGCGCCCGGCGAAATTGTGTTGTTCCAAGGCCGCAGCTACAAGAGCTACCGCGGCATGGGCTCGATTGGCGCCATGCAGCAAGGCAGCGCTGACCGCTACTTTCAAGAGTCCAGCACCGGCAACCCCAACGCTGACAAACTGGTGCCCGAAGGCATCGAAGGCCGCGTGCCCTACAAAGGCTCGGTCGTGTCCATCATTTACCAAATGGCCGGCGGCCTGCGCGCCAGCATGGGTTACTGCGGCTGCGCCACCATTGAGGCCATGCACAACGACTCGCAGTTTGTGGAGATCACCGCTGCGGGCATCCGCGAAAGCCATGTGCACGACGTGCAGATCACCAAAGAAGCGCCGAATTACCGGTCCGAATAAAATCTGTAATTGACCATCAAGGCGTCTGCACCCCAGACGCCTTTTCACTTTTCAAAGAACGACGCTTGCCATGCAGCACTCCAAGATCCTGATCCTCGACTTCGGCTCGCAAGTCACCCAGCTCATCGCCCGCCGTGTGCGCGAAGCGCATGTTTTTTGCGAAGTGCATCCTTGTGATGTGAGCAGCGACTGGGTGCGTGAATACGCCAAAGACGGCAACCTGAAGGGTGTGATTCTGTCGGGCAGCCACGCCAGCGTTTACGAGGTGGACGACAAAGCGCCCGATGCGGTGTTTGAGCTGGGCGTGCCGGTCTTGGGCATTTGCTACGGCATGCAGACCATGGCTCAGCAACTCGGCGGCAAGGTAGAAGCGGGCACCACACGCGAGTTTGGCTACGCCGAAGTCCGCGCCCACGGCCACACCGAACTGCTGAAGGGCATTGAAGACTTCGCCACGCCCGAGGGCCACGGCATGCTCAAGGTCTGGATGAGCCACGGCGACAAGGTCACGGCCATGCCTGCCGGCTTCCAGCTCATGGCCTCGACCTCGGCTTGCCCGATAGCGGGCATGGCCGACGAGGCCCGCCGCTTTTACGCGGTGCAGTTCCACCCCGAAGTCACGCACACCGTGCAGGGCCAGGCGCTGCTGAACCGCTTTGTGCTCGACATTTGCCAGGCCCGCCCCGACTGGATCATGGGCGACTACATCGAAGAAGCCGTGGCCAAAATCCGCGAGCAAGTGGGTAACGAAGAAGTCATTCTTGGCTTGTCGGGTGGCGTCGATTCATCGGTGGCTGCAGCCTTGATCCACCGTGCCATCGGCGACAAGTTGACCTGTGTGTTTGTGGACCACGGCCTGCTGCGCCTGAACGAGGGCGACATGGTCATGGAGATGTTCGTTGGCAAGCTGCACGCGAAAGTCATCCGTGTCGATGCCAGCGATTTGTTCCTGGGCAAGCTGGCGGGCGTGAGCGAACCAGAAGCCAAGCGCAAGATCATCGGCGGCCTGTTCGTCGATGTGTTCAAGCAACAAGCGGCCAAGCTCAAGGCGGGCGACGGTGGCCACAAAGGTGCAAGCTTCCTGGCCCAAGGCACCATCTACCCCGACGTGATTGAAAGCGGCGGCGCCAAGAGCAAAAAAGCCGTCACCATCAAGAGCCACCACAACGTGGGCGGCTTACCCGAGCAGTTGGGCCTGAAACTGCTGGAGCCACTGCGCGAGCTGTTCAAAGACGAAGTGCGCGAACTCGGCGTGGCCCTGGGCTTGCCGCGCGAAATGGTCTACCGCCACCCCTTCCCAGGCCCAGGCCTTGGCGTGCGCATCTTGGGCGAAGTCAAAAAGGAATACGCTGACCTGCTGCGCCGGGCCGATGCTATCTTCATCGAAGAGCTGCGCAACTTCACCGATGAAACCGGCAAGACCTGGTACGACCTGACCAGCCAAGCCTTTGCCGTGTTCCTGCCCGTGAAAAGCGTGGGCGTGATGGGCGACGGCCGCACGTATGACTATGTGGTGGCCCTGCGCGCGGTGCAAACCAGCGACTTCATGACCGCCGACTGGGCCGAGCTGCCCTATTCGCTGCTCAAGAAAGTGTCGGGCCGCATCATCAACGAGGTGCGCGGCATCAACCGGGTGACTTACGACGTGAGTTCAAAACCACCGGCGACGATTGAGTGGGAGTGACTTTTAATCTTAGTTTCTATTAAATTCAAAAGCATTAAATTTAGAGATCTGTGAATGAAATTAATCCAAAAATTTAAAGTAGAAGTACTTGATTTAAGCGCACACAAAGATGGATTTTGTAGGTTGTTGCTTGATTTGCATAAACACTATCATCCTAGCAGTGAGTTAGGCATTGAAGGAGTATCGCTTTATTTTGATGGTGTGATGAGGTTAAATCTTACAAAATATCAAGTGTATGTTTGTTTAGATAGGGCTAATGATATTGTGGGGTTTGCCGCATGTAATGAGTCGATTAGTTTTGTGGAGTTGCAAAACGAAAAGACGATTCAACTACAACTTAAAGAACTTTTTGTTAGGCACGAGTATCGGGGTAAGGGTGTAGGTAGATTGCTAATGCAGAGAGTTTTGGAGGAAGCAAAGCGTATTGGTTGTTATAGAGTTGATTGGAATGTAAGAGATTGGAATGAAGAAGGTATTCTTTTTTATAAAAAATTAGGTGCTGAGTTTGTTGAAGATAGACTGAGTATGCGAATTAATTTATCTCTTTAGAATTTTTCGAACTGTTAAAGCCAATAGTTTTTTTGATAGTTTTTCGAGTTTTAATTAGTCTGCGACCTGTGTAAGTTAATCTCTACTTAAGCGTTGAAAACGAATAGGATTTTGCTTTGTTAAAAACAGTCCCAACTCAGTCAAGTTACACAAAAGTTACACGTACTCATTTTGATGGCTGTAACTATATGATTTATATATGTTTTTTAAACGAGTAACTATGGAGTGGGAATAAATCCCTGCGAGCAAATAGTTTCAGACTGATCCAGATGTCATTTTTTGGAGCGCCTTGACAAGCAAGGCATTGAGTCGCGCCCCCTGTCCATCCCTGACTTTGGCAGGCTGCTGGCCGCCAACTGTGCGCGCATAGCCGCGGTGGTCAAAGCCTCAGACGCGAAGATCGACTGAGCTTCAACACTTAGGCGGCGCCGCAGCCTGGCAGGGGCCGCCTTACTCCAATACGCGCTCTACCAGCCAAAACACGCCCACCGCCAAGGCCAGGGCAGAGACCCAACGCTCAAGTGTGAATCTGCCCATGCGCTGGTGCACTGCCTGGGCCCAAGTCATGTAGCCCAGTCCTCTGGAGAGCGCCAAGAACGCCAGCAAGATCAAGATTTGTCCCAATTCAATGCCCGCATTGAAGCCCAAAATGCTGGTCCATTGGTAGGCGCCATGCAATCCCAAATCGGAAATGGCCGAGGCGAACCCCATGCCGTGCAACAAGCCACACGCAAACACCAGCAGCAAGCGCTGGCCCAGCACCGCCCTGTGCTGCACCAAGTTGAGCCCAGCCATCAGCACAATGCTGGCCGCGATCAGGGGCTCCACCCACGCGGTGGGCGCATTCAAAAACCCGAGCAAGCTGGCGGTCAAGGTGATGCTGTGCGCCACCGTGAACCCAGTGAGCACACGCCACCAATAGCGCCAGCCGGAGGCCGCCACGAGGACCGTGAGCAAAAAGGTCAAGTGGTCCCAGCCCAATAAAATGTGCTCCATGCCCACCACCGTGTAGTCCCCCAAGACCTTCAGAGGTGAGCGGAACAACTGGTGGGTGCTGCGCCAGGGTGTCAACACCACGGCCTCGGTGTCCTCACCACGGGTGATCTTCAGCGTGAGTTGGCGCTCGCGCGCGGCGCTGCCAAACAGATCCATTTCTAAACGCAGTGGCTCGGGCGCGCCGGCAAAACTGACTTTCATCAGCATCAAAAAATAAGCCGCCCCGGCGCTGGGGGTCAAGGCCTTGGGCCCGCTTGCCAGGGGGGGTGTTCTTTCATCTTCCTCGGCCAGCACTTGCAATTGCTCCACCCGCCCAGGCGTTTCGCCCTTGAACAGCCGAAACCGCGCTTTCACCTGGTCTTTGATGCTGTCCAAGTGGGCTTGCACTTCGGTGTCGGACAAGCGGCCGTCGCCATCGTCGTCCACCTCGCCGAGGGCAGACACGGGCAGCGCCACCATGGCCAGCACCGTGGAGCCTTGCACATGCAAGCTGCCTTGCTGAGCCGGCATCAAATGAGCCCCAGCCTGGCCCGCCCACATCCACAAGCCCAGCAGCATCGCGGTGCATGGCAGGGCCTGGCGCTTACTCGCTTTGGGTAGCCACCACGCACAGAAAATATGAAACCAAGCGCTCATTCAAAACTCACAATGGCCAGCGGCATTTGCTCGGTGAGCCACAACTGATCATGCGGCTGCACCACCCACAGCGGATGCAGCACTTTGTGCACCTGCAATTGCGCGCGGCCCACAGGGGTTTTGCTTTGCCCTTTCGCCTGCACCAGCATGGGGGGCACATGAGGCGGGGTGGTGGACGGGATCTCCAGCAAAAAAGCATGGGCCTTGAGAGATTCGCGCAGCGCTGCAAGAGGGGGAAACTGCCACTCGCGAATCCCCACCTTCGCCCCTGTGGGCAGCACCATGAAAGACTTTTGACCCAACTCGTTGCCGGCCTTGGTCAGGGCAGTTTGCAGCACTTTGTCTGGTGCGTCTGAATAGGTCTTTAAAAAATCAGCCAGCGTCAACTGTGGCGCCAAGACCTGGTGCAAAACTTGGGTGAGGTTCAAACTCAGCGCCACCACAAACCTGTTCCCGCCCTCGCGTTGGATGTGCATTTGGTTGTAGTGCACATCGGCGGACAGTGCCCATGACGGGCAGGCCAGAAGCAAAACGAGCAGCCATGAGCGAAATGGCCTGGCGGTGAATGTCATTGGTGCCTCACCCAGCCAACTCAAGACAAATGTCTGTACGTGGAAACGACGCAATCTGACACACAGCAGCCCATTTATGGACAAACCGAGGCAGTCACCGTTCCACCCAAATATTTATTGGTATTGAAAGCGGTTTTGGCCCTGAAGCAGGGAACTGTGGTGACCTTGCCAATGTAGGCACCTTTCATCAGCACATTCATGGTCGTTGGATAGGTGGATCCCGCCGTTTGCCCCACCGGCGTGTGGTCGGTGACGGTGTGGGCGTGGAAGTGGTAGCCGATACCATCGTGGTTGTGCCCACCAAAATCATCCAAAGTGGTGGTGTAACCCAGCAGGCCTGCGTCGCTGGTGCCTCGGTATTTGCCAAACAAGGCAATACCGTCGTAGCCAAAACCAATCAAGGGCGGATGAGATTTGTTCACGTAGTCGAGGTCGTTGTACAGCGCCAGGCCAAAGCCCGGCTGATACCCATCGGCGTGGCAGTGCGGGCCGCCCCCGCCTTGCCCCACATGGCAGCCACTGGCCGACAACTCGCCGCTCAAATGGGAGGGCACCAGCGTGTTGTTGTAGGCTGGGAACATGACCGAGCCGTCAATCAATATGCCGTTGTCAGCCTCGTCCGCGTAGGTGTAGACATCGGCGGCCAATGTGGATACCGTGCGCGCCGTCCACAGGTTTTTGGTGATGACCGCTGAGTTGTCCGTCACCGCAGTGACCTGCCCGTAATCGCGCAGGGGGATCATTTGGACGTAGTTTTCCAGGTTAGAGAACCGAGTGACTTTGGAAGTGGAGTAGGAACCCGTGCCATAGCCCGGCGGGTGAGGCACATCCACCAGCCCATTGGGCGAGGCTTGGTTGCCGTAGCTCACCACCACCATAAAGGGGTGGTAAACGTTGCTGGCGTCTTTTTCGTTGGTGAAATAGACATAGGGCACCAGGTTTTGCCCCGGTGTGCCGTCGGAGATGGAGTCGCTGACCAGCTTGGTGGCCAAGGCCGCATCGCGGTAAGCCGTGTACACCCCAGGCGCATAGCGCAATTTGCCGCCACTGGCTTCCACCGTGGTTTTGATGGTCGCCAACATGGTTTCAGCGGCCAATTTGGTATTGGCGTCGGGCCCTGGCGTGGCCACTTGACTTCTGTAGGCGGCGTTGACAGACCGGTAAATGCTGCCGTTGATGCCCTCTGTTTGAGCGATGGTCACCTTGGACATGAAGGGGGCAGGCTCGTTGGTGACGAAAGCCACGTTTTTCGGGTTCATGAAGCTGGGAACGCCCAAATCGATGGGCGAGTTGTACAAATACAAAGGGGTGGCCTGCGACACTGATTGGACCAATTTGTAAACGCCGCCTGTGAAGTTGACGTAGTAATCGGCCGCACTGAAGGGGGTCACTTCGGTCCAAGTCGGCGTATTGATGCTGCCGGAGGTGGTGTAGCTGTAGGCGTAGCGCTTTTTGGCCTGCAACAGCTTGGTGCTGGAGTTGTAGGAAAAAGTCAGGTAGCCATAGAGCGATGTGGCTTTGCCAAAATTGTTGCGAAACTTCAATTTCAGGCCATCGGTGGTATCTACATCGAGCGAGTTGTTCGGGTGCAAATGCGAGTCGATCCTGTAAAAGCCAGTGCTGCCTTGGGCCACCACCAAAAACAACTTGGACAGGTAATCAGCGTAGGTGGTCGACGTGGGCAAGGTGGCCGACACTGCCGCATAACCTGCGGTAGCGCTGTAAGTGGCGCCCATGGACAGGTAATTGGCCTGGCTGCTGGCGCTGCTGGCGTCGGAGATCATGTAGCGCGACCGGTTGGCCACGCTGCTGGCCATCACCAGGGTGCCTGAAAAACTGCGCTCCATTGCCGTGGCGAAGTTGGCCGGCGTGGCATAGGCCAGCTCAGCCGTGGTCACCGACATGGCCGTTGAAGCAGCGCTGGACCCCACCGCATTGACCGCTTTCACAGAACACGAATAGCTGGTCCCGTTGAGCAAACCCGTGACCGAAATGGGGCTGGCGCTGCCTTCTGCGGAAACGGCTGTGCCATTGGCGGGGGTGCAGGTGGCGCTGAAGCTGGTGGCGGTGGCGCCCGTGCTGGCAGCGGTGAAGTTCACGCTGGCTGCGTTGTTGCCCGAGGACACGCTGACAAGGGTCGGGGACAAAGGGGCCGTGGGGGTGGGCTCTATGGGTGTGGTGGAGCCCGAGGCCGTCGCTGTCAGCGTGACCGAGGAGGTCGACACGTTGTTGCTGCCATCGGTGATGGTCAAGGTGGCGACATAGGCGCCTGCCACATCGGCTTTGAAGCTGGGGTTGGCGGCTGTGGGGCTGGCCAGTGTGGCGCTGCTGCCCGATGGCACAGACGTCAAGGCCCACGAATAGGTGTAGTCACTGCTGCTGACCACATCACCGCGCAGCACGGCCGACATGCTCACGGGGGTGGAGTTGCTGACCGCCGCACTCACACTCGCTGGCAAACCCGGGTTGAGCTTGTCGGCCACCGTGGGGGAGCCATTGAAAAACATCCAATTGGCGGTGGCCGTCTCCAAACCCACAATGCGCTTGAGCACCTTAATCGCGTCTGTCAACTCCACCATGCCGTTGCCGTCCACATCGGCGGCATAGGCCTGGTAGCCGGTCAAGGGTGCACCGCCTGCGTTGACCTCCAGGCCCACAATCATTTTGAGGATGGCAATCGCGTCGGTCAGGTCCACCGCTTTGGCTGCCACCGCAGATGGGGTGGTCGTTGACTCAACTGTTGTGGCTGCCACGGCAGATGGGGTGGTCGTTGACTCCACCGTTGTGGCAAGGGTTTGAGCTTGCAGCACCGCAGCAGCTGTGGTGGGGTTGTCAGAGGCGGCTTGGTTGCTTTCACCACCACCGCAAGCGGTCAAAAGCAAGACACAGGCACTGAAAAATACAAGGATGTTTTTTTTCATAAAAAAATGTTTTTTGTTGTATTTTTCTACAAATATACACAATTGTTGAGTGGCAGACCAGGCACCTCAGGTTGACTTTGTTTTATTTGTCTTGCGCTGGCTGATATTCCCGAATTCTGTCCAACGCATCTTGCATCGACTGACGCACCACGGCCATTTCAAAGTCGGTTTGCAGCCCCATCCAGAACTCGGCACTGTTGCCAAAATACTTGGCCAAGTACAACGCGGTGTCCAAGTTGATGGTGCGTATTTGGCGCACGATGTCGTTGATGCGCGGGGCAGGCACTTCCAGCGCCATGGACAACACGTGTGCCATGAGTTGGTAGAGTGTCAAAAGTCTTCAAGCAGCACTTCGCCTGCATGAATGGGGCGCATGCTTTCGGGTTCAACTTGATTCTTTATCTGCTGGATCATGAGCTTCATCGAAGATCCTATGGTCTTGAAGGGCACAATCGGTTACCTTGTAACAAGAGGCTGATCCATGCGCAATTGAAGCCCTCTGTTTGGTACAGTCATCACCATGTACCTCCCCCAACAATTCAACCACCCCCAGCACGCCTCGGACATCATGCGCGAGCATCCGTTCGCCAGTCTGGTCTCGACCGACGGCGAGGGTTTCCCGTTTGTCACGCATTTGCCGCTCAAGCTGATCGAAGAGGGCGGTCAGCCTGTGGCACTGTTGGGCCACTGTGCCCGTGCCAATCCGCATGCCGGGTTCTTGCAAGCACGGCCGCAGGCGCTGGTGACCTTCATGGGGCCACAGGCCTACATGTCGCCAGCCGTTTACCCCGATTTGTTGCGTGTGCCGACCTGGACTTATCTGGCGGTGCATGCCAGGGTCGAGGCCCGCATGCTGGATGGCCACGATGCCAAAGACGCCATGCTCAAACAGATGATTGCCGACCACGAGCCGGCTTACGCCGCGCAGTGGCGGGGGCTGCCCGAGAGTTACGCGCATGGCATGCTGAACGGCATCGTGGCTTTCGAATTGAAGATTTTGGACCTGAAAACCAAGGTCAAAATCAACCAACACCGCCCGGAGTCGCACGTGGCCATGCACGCCGCCTACGCCCAAGGCGGCGAACAAGAGCAAGCCTTGGCACAGTGGATGCAGCGGCTGGGCATGGTGTCTTGAGCGTGCACTCGCCAAGCCAAGACGCCCACTGGATGGGCCAAGCTTTGGAGCAGGCCCGACAGGCCGCCGCAGCGGACGAGGTGCCGGTGGGTGCGGTGGTCGTCAAGGATGGCCAAGTCATCGCCACAGGCCGCAACGCCCCGATTGCCAGTCACGACCCCACGGCGCACGCCGAAGTGGTGGCCTTGCGCGAAGCGGCCCGGGTGCTGGGCAATTACCGGCTCGACGGTTGCACGTTGTATGTGACGCTGGAGCCCTGCGCCATGTGCAGCGGCGCCATGTTGCACGCCCGGGTGGACCGGGTGGTTTTTGGCGCGGCTGACCCGCGCACCGGGGCGGCGGGCTCGGTGCTCAACCTGTTTGATCACGCTCAGCTGAACCACCAAACCCAGGTCACGGGCGGCGTACAGGCCGATGAATGTAGCCAACTGCTCAAAGACTTTTTCAGGCCCAAAAGAATGAACCTTCACCCCCTCAGAGAAGACGCCTTGCGCACCCCCGATGAGGCGTTTGCCGATTTGCCCGATTACCCCTGGCAGCCACGCTATGTGAGCGACCTGCCCAGCATCGACGGGCTGCGCATGCACTGCCTGGATGAAGGTGACGCCAATGCCCCTTTGACCTGGCTGTGCCTGCACGGCAACCCAGCCTGGAGCTACCTGTACCGCAAGATGATCCCGGTCTGGCGGGAGGCGGGGCACCGGGTGGTGGCGCCCGATCTGATCGGCTTTGGCAAGAGCGACAAGCCCAAGAAGGACAGTTTTCACCACTTTGACACCCACCGCCAGTCCTTGCTGGATTTGATCGAGCGGCTTGACCTGCAACGCATGGTGCTGGTGGTACAGGACTGGGGCGGCATTTTGGGCTTGACTTTGCCCATGGCCGTACCCGAGCGTTTCAAGGGTTTGCTGGTCATGAACACCACCATGGCCACGGGCGAGCAGCCGCTGAGTGCAGGCTTTTTGGCTTGGCGCGATTGGTGCCAAAGCCAGCCGCTGTTCGATGTGGGCAAGCTATTTGCGCGGGGTAACCGCCACATGACGCCGCAAGAGACGGCCGCCTACAACGCGCCTTTTCCGGACAAGGGCTACCGCGCCGCGCTGCGCGCGTTTCCACCCATGGTGCCGGAGTTCGCCGATTCGCCCGGCGCGGCCATCTCAAGGCAAGCACGGGACTTTTGGCGTGACGACTGGCATGGTCAGACTTTCATGGCCATTGGTCAGCAAGATCCGGTGTTGGGTGAGCCGGTGATGCGCCAATTGCAAGGCCATATCAACGGCTGCACCGAGCCCATGTTGCTGCCCGATGCAGGGCATTTTGTGCAGGAACAGGGCCGGTCGATTGCCGAGGCGGCTGTGCGACACTTTAGCCCTTGATCCGTTGCGCTTGCACCGCTCAAGGCGATGCTTTTGCTGACGCTTTGCACAACGGTGTTTGACTTTGACGAAGACTTCATGGCCCACATTTACATTTTTTCCCCTTCCAGCGCAGTTCGCGACAAAGCCGCTTTTCGCCGAGGCGTGAAACGTCTGCAAGCCCAGGGGCACGAGGTCGAGGTGGACGAAGCGGCATTGGCCAGCCACATGCGGTTTGCGGGTGACGATGCGACACGCATTGCCGCCATCACCCGGGCCGCCGCCAGCGGTGCCGACTTGGCGTTGATCTCCCGTGGTGGGTACGGCCTCACGCGCATCCTGCCCGGCTTGCCCTACAAACAGATCGCCAAAGCCATCGATGGCGGCACCCAATTTGTAGGGCTGAGCGACTTCACCGCCTTCAACCAGGCGGTGTTCGCCAAGACCGGACGCATCACTTGGCAGGGCCCGGCTTTAGGTGAAGATTTTGGCCCCGAACAGGAGCCCGACGAGATCATGCAAGCTTGTTTTGATGACTTGCTGCTGGAGCAGGGCGAAGGCACGGGGTGGCAGCTGCCCAAGCTTGATGCGGAGCGCCGCGTGCTGGTCAAACACGCGACGCTGTGGGGTGGCAACCTCACGGTGCTGAACTCTTTGCTGGGTACACCGTACTTCCCACAGATCAAAAGCGGGGTGCTGTTTCTGGAAGACGTGGGCGAGCACCCTTACCGGGTGGAGCGCATGCTCACGCAGCTGCTGCACGCGGGCGTGTTGGCCCAGCAGAAGGCGGTTTTGATCGGGCAATTCACCAACTTCAAGCTGGTGCCCAAGCACGACAAAGGCTTCAAGCTGGCCACCGTGGTCGACAGGTTGCGCAGCCAGATCAAGGCCCCGGTGCTCACCGGTTTGTCCTTTGGCCATGTCGAAACCAAGGTGCTGCTGCCCGTGGGGGCCAAGGTGGACCTGGTCACCGAAGGGCGTGACGCCCTGATGGTCTGGGGCCACATTTAAAAAGCATCAAAGCCTGAACAGGCGACACCAGAGGCGTGCGCAACGCCCACACGGAGACACCCATGAAATGGATCGGACGACTTGTTTTGCTGCTGCTGGTCGCTGTGCTGTTGGCGGGCGGCGTGGTGGCTGTGCACTTGTTGCGCAGCCTGCCGCAACTGGACGGACAGCTCAAGTTGGCAGGCTTGAGTGCCCACGTCACCGTCACCCGCGACGCCGCAGATGTGACACACATTGACGGGGCCACCGTCCTGGACACCTGGCGCGCACTGGGCTTTGTGCACGCGCAAGAACGCGGCTGGCAGCTTGAATTCAACCGCCGCCTGATGCGCGGCGAGTTGTCTGAGATTTTGGGTGTGGCCACGTTGGACACCGACAAACTCATGCGCACGCTGGGCATCATCGGCATGGCCCAAAAACAGTTGAAGGGTTTAGCGCCGGCAACGCAAGCGGCCCTGCAGGCCTACAGCGAAGGCATTCAGAACGCCTGGCAAAGCGGCGCGGTCCGGCCATCGCCCGAATTCAAGCTGCTTGGCACCGTGGCCGGTGGCCCCAAAGGCCAAGCCTGGTCGCCCGAAGACAGCTTGGGTTGGGCGCTGATGATGGCGCTCGATCTGGGCGGCAACTGGGGGCAGGAATTCGCCCGGTTGTCAGCCTCACAGGTTTTGAATAACGATCAATTGTGGCAACTCTTGCCGCCTTACCCGGGTCAAAAACCCGCCACGGCAGTGGACCTGCCGGCCTTGTATGCCGAACTGGGCGTTTACGCGGCCAAGGACAAAACCGCGTCGGCCATCGCGCCTGCGCCCAACGCCTTGGCCCAATGGTCAGCCGACTGGGTGCGCGATGTGGGTATTCTTGACGGCAAGGGCAGCAACAACTGGGTTGTGCCGGGCAGCCGCACCGTCAGCGGCAAACCCTTGTTGGCCAACGACCCGCATCTGGCTTTGAGCTCACCCGCCATCTGGTATGTCGCGCACCTCAAAGCGCCTGCAGGCCAGTTGCCCGACGGGCAGCCACACCCCGCGCTGGATGTGATCGGGGCCACTTTGCCCGGTTTGCCCTTTGTGGTGCTGGGCCGTACCCAAGGAGTGGCGTGGGGCTTCACCAACACCGGCCCGGACGTTCAGGACTTGTACCTCGAGCAGCTGGACGCAGCCAAACCCGGCCAATACCGCACCCCCACCGGTTGGGCGGCGTTTGAGGAGCGCGCCGAAACCATCCGAGTCAAAGGGCAGGGCGATGTGACCCTCCAAGTGCGCAACACCCGCCACGGCCCGGTCATCAGCGATGTGCAACCGCAATACGGCAAGCTCATCAACGGCCAGCGCTACGCAGTGAGCCTGCGTTGGTCGGCCTTAACCGAGGACAACAAAACCGTGGAATCGGGCATGTTGACCAACTGGGCGCAAACCGTGCCCGAGTTGCAAAAGGCCTTCACCGACAACCATGCGCCTATGCAAAGCGTGGTCATGGCCGACACGCTGGGCGAGGTGGCCTTTCAGGCTGTGGGCAAGTTGCCCATTCGCTCTCCGCAAAACGACATTTTGGGTGTGGCGCCAGCCCCCGGCTGGTTGGCCCAATACGATTGGTCGGGTTGGCTGCCGGCAGCACAAAACCCTGCGGTGAATCGGCAATTCATTGAAGCCAAAGGCTGGTACGCCACCGCCAACCAGAACATCCTGCCGCCCGGCTATGCCCATTTTGTGGGAGGGGACTGGACCACGCCGGAGCGTTTTGATCGCATTGAACATTTGCTGGCCGCAAGTCCCAAACACAGCCGTGAAAGCCTGCAAACCATTCAAAACGACGTCACCTCTCTGGGAGCCAAAGTGTTGCTGCCGGTCGTGATGAGCGCCAAGCCTCAACACCCGCTGGGTGATCAGGCCCTGAAAATGCTTGCCACTTTTGACGGGCAAATGACATCGGACAGTGCACCAGCCTTGGTGTTCAACGTTTGGGTCGACGAGTTGACGCGAAGCTTGCTGGTGCCGCATCTGGGTGCAGATCGATTCCAGGCGCTCTATGGCAAACGCCATTTCCGCGCCGCTGTGGATGGCATCTTGAAACGCGCGGACCCTTTTTGGTGCGGCGCTGTTGGCTGCCCAGCGCAAGTGTCTGCAGCGCTTGATCGGGCATTGGCCCGCATTGCATCCCAACAGGGCCAGGACATGCGCGCTTGGCGTTGGGGCGCTTGGCACCCGGCCATCAGCAGCCACAAGCCCTTTGGCAAAGTGCCTGTGCTGAACACCCTGTTTGATGTGCGCACCGAAAGTGCAGGGGATTTGTTCACGGTGAATGTGGGCCAATACTGGGCAAATGACCCCAAAGAGCCCTTTGCCAACCGCCACGCTGCGTCGATGCGGGCGGTTTATGATTTGGCCGACCTCGAGCAATCGGTTTTCATTTACCAGACCGGTCAATCGGGCCATGCTTTTGATCCACGAAGCCGAAACCTGTCCAAAGATTGGGCTGCTGGCCATTACCGCGCTCTGCAACAAAAAAGCCCACCCGTTCACCGATTGGTGCTGGCGCCCTGAAGCCATCATTCAAGGATTGCATCGCTTCGTGAGCATGTGGGTCTCGGTACCGATCGGGTCTTTCCATGACCACCGCAGTGACGTGCAACTTGTTGTTGCACGATTTGTGACGCTATTCGCCACTCCACTTTACTTTACATAATATACATCGTATGCAATTAAAGATCTGGTGATCGCGCCAAATTGGCTGATGTGATCGCTGAGGATCACTTGGGATTACTTGGGTATGGGTGGGATGGACGCGGCAGGTTTTTGCTGGACCGCGTTGGGTGTTGCCTGTTTTTGACGAGCCGCCAGACGTGCCAATCCAGTTTCAATGAGTTCTTTGGAATTTTGTCGTTGGCCGCGCACCGCAAAATCCAAGGCGCTCAGACCCAGTTGGTTTTTTTGCTGCAAATCAGCGCCTGCCTGAATCAGCACCTTGACGGCTTCAGGACTTCCGTACATGGCGGCCATCATCAGTGGCGTGGTGCCGTTGGGTGACTCGGCATCAATGTAGGCGCTGTGCTCCAGCAAGTACTCGATGATTTTCACATGGCCAGCAGACGCTGCGTAATGCAAAGGTGTCCAGCCAGTTTTGTTCACATCGGCATCATGCTCAACCAGTTTTTGGACCAAGCTGAAATGGCCTTTGAGGGCCGCCAACATCAACACACTTTCATCTTTGTCGTTGCGCACCTCGGTTTTGGCTGTTGGCCAACTGGCCAGCAACTCGGCCACCTTCAGAGAGGGTTCTCGCACCGCCAGCATCAAGGCTGGAACGCCCTCAGGGTTGACCGTGTTGGGGTCAAAGCCACGTTGCAGCAAGGTTTGAACGGTGCGCACATTGTCAAACTGGACCGCTTTAAAAAAGTCCTCATAAGCGCCAGATTGTGATAGCGTTGAAAAGAAAAATAGTCCAATAATGACAATGACTTTTTTTAAAGTATTGAGGTAATACATGAGATTTTATATAGATGTTTTAAGAAACAATTTCAAGAAATTTTGGGTCGTCAGATCACCAATGGCCTCAGAACTGCAACCGCGCAACTCACCCAACAGTTTGGCCACAAAGGGCACATAAGAGGGGTTATTGAGCTTGCCGCGGTAGGGGACGGGCGCCAAATAGGGGCTATCGGTCTCGATCAGCAAGCGGTCATCGGGCACAAATTTGGCCACTTCGCGCAAGTCGGCCGCCGTTTTAAAGGTCAAGATGCCTGAGAAAGAGATATAAAAACCCAGGTCTAAAGCCGCACGGGCCACTTGCTGGCTTTCCGTAAAACAGTGAAATACCCCCCCAGCGCTTCCTGCCTCTCCCACCTCGCCCTCTTCTTTCAAGATGGCGATCGTGTCATCCGAAGCTTGGCGAGTGTGGATCACCAGCGGCAAACCCGTCTGCCGAGCTGCGCGGATGTGGGTGCGAAAACGCTCACGCTGCCATTCCATGTCCGCCACGGTACGCCCGCCTTTGCGCTCGTCCATCTGGTAATAGTCCAAGCCCGTCTCGCCAATGGCCACCACTTTGGGGCGCGCTGCGCCATCCAACAGGTCCTGCAAACTGGGCTCACGCACGCCTTCGTTGTCCGGGTGCACACCCACCGTGGCCCACATGTTGTCGTTGGCCATGGCCAGCTGGTGAACTTCGTCAAACTTTTCCATCGTGGTGCAAATGACCATGGCGCGGGTCACTTGAGCGGCCACCATGGCCTGCTGGATGCTGCCGAGCTGGCTCATCAGCTCAGGAAAATTCAAATGGCAATGGGAATCGGTGTACATGGCTCAGCCCTTGGACAGCAAGGTTTGTTGGGCATCGGCGGTCAGGGCTTCGAGCATCAGACCGGTGTTGAAAGGGTGTTCGGCGGTGCGGGCCGATGTCATCAGGCGCTTGAACCAGTCGGTCAAAACCGCCACCGATGCTTGGCTTGCAGGCAATTGGGTCGCATCAAAAAAACGTGGCGCAGCGCCCGACTGGCGCAAGACCAGGTCATGGCAAAGCTTTTGCAAGGCGTCGATCGCTTGCGCGGGCGTCAAGTTGGCCAAGTGCCGGGCATCGCCCCCGCGCATGGCCTTGGGCAAAGCGGCCCACCATTCGGGCGACAAACCGGCTTCGACTTGGCGCAACACATCGGTGGGTCTGCCCCCCGCACTGCGCAACAAAGACTGCGCCACAGGGGCGGGCACGCCCTGCCCGCTCAGCCAAGTCAAGGCTTCGTCGGCCTCTGGCCACTTCATGGTGTGGGCCAAGCAGCGGCTGCGGATGGTGGGCAGCAGCATGTGCGCTGCCTCGGTGGCCAGCACAAAGCGCACGTCGCCCGGCGGTTCTTCGAGGGTTTTGAGCAAGGCGTTGGCCGTGATGGTGTTCATGCGTTCGGCGGGATACACCAGCACCGCCTTGCCGCGCCCCCGCGCGTCGGTGCGCTGCGTGAACTCCACCGCATCGCGCATCGCATCCACCCGGATTTCCTTGCTGGGCTTGCGGGTTTTCTTGTCGATCTCGTCTTGGGCTTTTTCAGACAAAGGCCAACCCAGCTCGATCATCACCGTCTCGGGCATCAGCACGGCCAGGTCGGCGTGGGTGTGCACGTCCACGGCATGGCAGCTCGGGCAGTTGCCACAAGCGCCCTGCGCTGTGGGTTTTTCGCAGAGCCAGGCCGACACCAGGGCCAACGCCAATTCGTATTGGCCCAAACCCGAAGGGCCTTGCAGCAGCCAGGCATGACCCCGCTGGGCCAGCAAATCGGTGGCCTGCCTTGTAATCCAAGCTGCGTTCAAAACAGCGCTCATGCTGCAGTCCGCTTCATCCATTCACTCACCACGCGGCCCACATCAGCGCCGACGGCGTCGATGTTTTGGGCGGCGTCGATGCGTGCAAAACGGCCAGGCATCTCAGCCATGCGCCGGGCATAGCCGGCACGAACCGCGGCAAAAAAGTCGGCAGGCTGCGATTCAAACTTGTCCGGCACGCGGGCCGAGGCCAGGCGCTGAGCAGCGATGTGCGGGTCCAGATCAAACCACACGGTCAGCTCGGGTTGGCGCAAGCCGCCACCGGGCAAGGACTGCACCATGCGCTCCAGTTGGGCCAGCACCTGCCAGTCAAAACCACGCCCACCGCCTTGGTAGGCAAAGGTGGCGTCGGTGAAGCGGTCGCACAGCACCACAGCGCCCCGCGCTAGCGCGGGCTCAATCACCTGCACCAAATGTTCACGGCGTGCCGCGAACATCAAGAGCGCTTCGGTCAGCGCATTCATGGGCTCGTGCAGCACCAACTCGCGCAACTTTTCAGACAATGGGGTGCCGCCCGGCTCGCGCGAGAGCACGACCGGCCGGCCCGCTTCGCGGAACATTTGGGCCACACGATCCATGTGCGTAGACTTGCCCGCACCGTCGATGCCTTCAAAACTGATGAACAAACCGCGTGCCATGGTGTGTGTGAAAGACAAAACCCGATTGTCGCAGGACTCGCCCCTGCAAAAGCAGCGTCCCCGTGGAGGCGGTCTCCGACCAAGAAAAAGCCTTTGCCGAATCTCATCGCGGTCAGAAACCGCTCCTACAAAAAAACACCCTTGCCACCTCCCCATTGGGAGCGGTCTCCGCCCGCGCTGATCGCGGGCTCACCTGAGCCTACTTCTGCCCACGCTGGTAACGGTTCACGGCCCGGTTGTGCTCGTCCAGCGTGGCGCTGAAGTGGCTGCTGCCATCGCCTTTGGCCACAAAATAAATCGCAGACGTTTTGGCGGGTTGCACCGCCGCCAACAAAGCTGCTTTGCCCGGCATGGCAATCGGCGTGGGCGGCAAGCCACCTCGGGTGTAGGTGTTCCAGGGGTTGTCGGTCGTCAGGTGCACCCGGCGCAAATCGCCGTCAAAAGCTTCGCCCAAACCATAAATCACCGTCGGATCGGTCTGCAGGCGCATGCCAATGCGCAGCCGGTTGTTGAACACACCCGAAATCTCTGGCCGGTCTTGGGCCTTGCCCGTTTCTTTTTCAACGATGCTCGCCAAAATCAGCGCCTGCTCGGGCGACTGCAAGGCTGCGCCGGATTGCCGAGCTTGCCAGGCCTGCTGCAACTGCTTGTCCATGGCTTTCATGGCCCGTTGCAAAACGGCCAAGTCGCTGGTGCCTTTGGCATACGAATAAGTGTCCGGGTAAAAGCGCCCTTCCGGGGCCACGCCGGTGCGGCCCAGCTGCGCCATCAAGGCCGCGTCGTCCAGAGTCCGGCTGTCGGGTCTCAGGTGCTCGGCCTTGGCCAAAGCCTGGCGCACTTGCCGCCAGTTCCAGCCTTCCACAATCGTCACGGTGCGCAGGCTTTCCTCGCCCCGCACCAGCATGCTCAGCAAACGCTTGGGCGATGTGCCGGGGGCAATTTCATAGCTTCCAGCCCGCATTTGGCGCGATTGGCCCGACAGCCGAAACCACACGTAGAGCATGGTGGGTGATGTGTCGAGTCCGGCATCGGCCACGGCCTGCGCGATGGCTTTGGCCGATGTGCCCGGCTCGATGGACAAATCAACAGCGGTGGCCGCTGGCGCGCGCAGCGGCATGGGGCTTTGCACCCAAAAATAGGCGGCAGCCGCCAGCGTCAAGGCGAACACGACCAAACCCAGCAAGCCCTTGAACAAACCTTTGATCACTCGCAACCCTTGAAAAATGTCCGCACAGAGCCGATTGACTCTGGCGGCTGATCATAATTGAGGCCTTCCAGCCTTTGCTCTGTTGCCCCATTCGGCCCCCATTGAATTGTGTGGACCTTGCCAGCGGGGATCACCTCTCACCATTTGCCATGACCACCTCATCCACCGCCCCCATCGACCACTTCGCGGCCCAGCTCCAGGGCGTTGCCGTCCTGCCCCACTTGGGCGTGATTCAGGCCCACGGCGAGGATGCGGCCAATTTTTTGCACAACCAACTGAGCAACGACGTGCTGCTTTTGCCCGTGGGCCAGTCCCGCCTGGCCGCTTTTTGCTCGGCCAAGGGCCGCATGCAGGCCAGTTTTGTCGTCATCAAAACCGCGCCCGACAACGTGCTGCTGATCATGAGCCTCGATTTGCTGGCCCAAACGCTCAAGCGCCTGTCGATGTTTGTGCTGCGCGCCAAGGTCAAAATGAGCGACGCCACCGCCTCGTGGCAGTTGCGCGGCTTGTTGGGCGACAACGCCCGCGCCGTTTTGGCTGAGGCCTCCCCTTGGCAAACCGCCAGCGCCGACGGGGCCCACGCCGTGGCGTTGTATCCCGCTGTGCTGGGCGATGTGCAAGTGCCTCGAGCTTTGTGGCTGGGCGCGCCTTCGCAAACACAGCCTGCCGGTGCTGAGTTGTCCCCCGAAGTCTGGGCCTGGGCCGAAGTCATGGGCGGCGTGACGCTGGTGACCCAGCCGCTGTTCGAGGCCTTCGTGCCGCAAATGCTCAACTACGAATCGGTGGGCGGGGTGAACTTCAAAAAAGGCTGCTACCCCGGCCAAGAAGTCGTGGCCCGCAGCCAGTTTCGCGGCACCCTGAAGCGCCGCACGGCGCGGGTACACAGCCCGGTGGCCATGGCGGCGGGGCAAGACGTGTTCACCCTTGCAGACCCCGAACAGCCTTGCGCCACCGTGGTGCTGAGTGCGGCCAGGCCCGATGGCCAGGGTTTTGATGCGCTGGTCAGCGGCACGACAGAAAGCATGCAGTTGGGCTGGCGTGTGGGCAGTTCTGACGGCGAAGCCCTGGACATTTTGGCTCTGCCCTACGCCCTGCTGGCCGACATCTGAGCTGGCGGCTCAGCGCGGCCTTTCGCGGTCAGAGACCGCTCCCACAAAAGCCCAAATCCCATTTCCCCTGTTTAGGAGCGGTCTCCGAACGCGATCAGATCGGCTGCAACGTGCTCAAAGCTTGCGCGCCATCTCGATGTGCGCAATCCCCGCATCTTCAAAAACACCCCCGTGCGGCGCAAAGCCTGAGCGTTTGTAAAAGCTCTCGGCGCTGCATTGGGCGTGCAGGATCACCTGGGTATCGCCCCGGTGCTGCGCGGCGTCCATCAGCGCGTGCAGCACGCGACGGCCCAGGTCGCTGCCGCGCATCTGCTTTTTGACGGCCATGCGGCCAATGCGGGCCACACCGGGGGCATGTTGGATCAGGCGGCCTGTGGCCAGGGGCATGCCCATGCGGTTCAGGGCGACCGCATGCAAGGCGGTGTCGTCCTCGTGGTCCACCTCCATCTCGACAGGCACTTTTTGCTCCTGCACAAACACCTCGTGGCGCAGCGGGCTGGCCAGCTTCTGGAAGTCATGCCACGAGCCCAGATGCACCTGCACCATGTCCTCGCCTCGCTCAAAGCCTTCGAGCAGGTCGCGCAATGCGGACGGGATCGGCTGACTCTTTTTGACCACCGGGTCGGCGTACACATAGACCAGCTCGCTGGTGATCAGCAACTCGTCGCCCCGAAAAATGGCCCCGACAAAGGTCATGGACGAATTGCCGACACGGTCGCAGCGCATGCACACCTCCAGAAAGTCGTCCATCTCGGCACTGGCGTGATACTCGACGCTGGCTTTTTTGACAAACAAATCGCCGCCCAGTTGGTGCATGGTCTCGGCGAAAGGCATGGCCAATTGCCGCCAGTATTCGGTGACGGCGGTGTCGAAGTACATGAGGTAGTGACCGTTGAAAACGATCTTTTGCATGTCCACCTCCACCCAGCGCACGCGCATGCGGTGAGACAAACGGAAATCTTGGCGTTTCATGGGGTTCCTTTGAAGGGGGCAATCTTTGGCTCAGCCAAAGAGGCCGTAAATTGGCATCCTATCGCGGTCAGAGACCGCTCCCACGGGGCGCGAGGTCGAAGGCTTGCCGCAGCGCCCGCCCGGCTGCAGCATGGGCGGTCAATGCGTCGGGGATGGCGCGGCCCATGGTGATGAAGCCATGCACCACGCCTTTGTAAATTTCCAGATCAACCGGCACACCTGCCATGCGCAGCGCATCGGCGTACTGCACGCCCTCGTCCACCAGCGGGTCGCATTCGGCCAAACCAATCCAAGCCGGGGTCAGGCCCGCGTGGTCAGGGGCGTTCATGGGCGAGAAACGCCAGTCTTGCCGATCGGCTTCGTCGATGTAATTGGCAAAAAACCAGTCCACCGTGTCCTTGTCGAGCATGAAGCCTTCTGCAAACGTGTGGTGCGAGCCGGTGTCTTGCCGGGCGATGCAGCCGGGGTAAAACAGCAGCTGAAGGCGCAGGGGCAATCCAGCATCACGGGCCATCAGGGCGCACACCGTGGCCAAAGTGCCACCTGCGCTGTCGCCGCCCACGGCCAATCGCGTGGTGTCCAAGCTCAGCGATCGGCCATGCTGTTGCAGCCAGTTCAGGGCGTCCCAACTGTCATGCACGGCCGTTGGAAAGCGGTGCTCAGGGGCCAGTCGGTAGTCCAGCGACACCACCGCGCAATGGCCTTGGCGTGAGAGCTGGCGGCACAGCACGTCATGGGTGGTGAGGCTGCCCACCGTAAATCCCCCGCCATGGATGTAGAGCAACACGGGCAAAGCCGTGTCGCTGTGGGACGCGTACAAACGGGCGGGCATGGCGTGGCCGTCGCGTGCCGGGATGCTGAAGTTGTGCACCCGGTCCACATGCGGCGCTGGCTGCAGGTCGAGCATCGGCCCGCCGATGTCGTAAAAGGCACGCGCTTGGGCAGGTGCCATGGCGGCCATCGGAGGACGGCCTGCGCGTTCAACGCGCTCGATCAGGCTGCGCGTGGCGGTGTTCAGCAAGGCGCGGGGGTTGGTGTGGTGGCTGCTCATGTGTGTGTGGGGGTGATCGATGCCAAAAGGGCTGGTCCACAGGGGTAAAAGCGAACAAGGGTGACAGCCCAAGCGTGGCACCAGCGCGTTCCTGCATCAAAATGGGCTTTGATCGTACAACGCCCTGCCCCGCTGTTCTGTCACTTCAGAACCGCGCCCTCTGATTGGAGTTTCAGCATGTCTTTCATCAACTACGTCACCCAAATCCAGATCGACTTCGGCGCGGTCAAGCTTCTGCAGGCCGAATGTGAACGAGTGGGCATCCGCAAACCGCTGATCGTGACCGACGCGGGCGTAAAAGCCGCTGGCGTGCTGCAAAAAGCCCTGGACGCCCTGCCCGGCTTGCCCGTCACCGTGTTTGACCAAACCCCATCAAACCCCACCGAATCGGCCGTGCGCGCCGCAGCGGCCATGTACACGCAACACGGTTGCGACGGCTTGATCGCCGTGGGTGGTGGCTCGGCCATCGACTGCGCCAAAGGCGTCGCCATTGCCGTCAGCCACGAAGGCCCCCTCAAAACCTACGCCACCATCGAAGGCGGTTCGCTCAAGATCACCGACCGCGTGGCCCCCATCATCGCCGTGCCCACCACCAGCGGCACCGGCAGCGAAGTGGCCCGGGGCGCGATTTTGATCCTGGACGATGGCCGCAAAGTGGGCTTTCACAGCTGGTTCATCGTGCCCAAAGCCGCCATTTGCGACCCCGAACTGACCTTCGGCCTGCCGCCCATGCTCACGGCTGCCACCGGCATGGACGCGGTGGCGCACTGCATGGAAACCTTCATGGCCGCGCCCTTCAACCCACCTGCAGACGGCATCGCGCTGGACGGCCTGACCCGAGGCTGGGCCCACATCGAGCGTGCCACGCGCAACGGCCAAGACCGTGATGCCCGCCTGAACATGATGAGCGCCAGCATGCAAGGCGCCATGGCATTCCAGAAAGGCCTCGGTTGTGTGCACTCGCTCAGCCACAGTTTGGGCGGCGTGAATCCACGCCTGCACCATGGCACTTTGAACGCCATGTTTTTGCCTGCGGTGGTGAAGTTCAACGCCGCGGCTGAAAGCGTGCAAAAAGAAAACCGCCTCAACCGCATGGCCCAGGCCATGGGCTTGCACAGCGGCTCGGACATCCCCGACGCCATCCGGGACATGTGCGCCCGCTTGGGCCTGCCGGCAGGGCTGGGCGCGATGGGTGTGACCGAAAGTCTGTTTGACGCCGTGATCACCGGCGCGCTGGCCGATCATTGCCACAAAACCAACCCCCGCATCGCCTCGGCCGATGAATACCGCGACATGTTGCTGACCAGCCTTTAAGTCAGCCCTGTAGGAGCGGTCTCTGACCGCGAGTGGGTCCACTGGCTCATCTTTCGCGGTCGGAGACCGCTCCCACAAATAAACGCCCATCGGCTTGCCTGTAGGAGCGGTCTCCGACCGCGAAGCATTAGACCCAAATGGCATCCCAATGCGGGTATTGCCCCGTTTTGACCACCAAACCTGCCCTCACGGGATTGGACACCACATAGCGGGCCACTGACGGCAAGTCTTCCTCTTGACGGATGGCATGGTCATGAAAACCGTTTTGCCAAATGGATCTGCCGATGCGCAATGCGCTCAATGTTTTGACGTTGCGCATGCACACCGAAAGAGTCACTTGTGGGCCCAGCTGCATCAGCCAATGCAAGTGATCGGGCATCACCACAAAAGCCAGGGTCTTGGCGTGCTCAAGCCTTTGCTGATCGCGCAACACGCCAATCAATGTTCGGGCGTTAGGGAAATCATCAAACACCGGCACCCTGTTTTGGGTCACGGTGGTCAAAATGTAAATTTGGCCCGATTGCGAATGTCGCCCTGAACGCAGCCTGTGGGCATGCGCTTGTGAGTTCATTTTTACCCTCCCTGAGCAAAAATTGTGGCACAGCAGCTTATCTTTGAGCAATAAAGAATCCTCTATTTCACACTCAGAGGCTTCGTGAACGAGTGTTGGCCCAGACGGCATCTCGTCTGGATTTGGTGACTTTCGCGGTCGGAGACCGCTCCTACAAATCAAACGCCCATTGGCCCATACCCATCAAACGCCCATCGGCCCATACAAAACACTCATCGGTCCATACCCATCAAACGGCCATCGGCTCCTTCAGAGGCATCCGAACGGCCAAGCGGATTTCATGGGGTGGGCAAGCTTTTGCGTTGCCTTCGCGCCTTCGCTTTTTCAATGGCTTTGGCCTTGGCCAAATGCCCCCGCAAAGCCGCACCCCAGGCCGACTTGGCCCAGTGAACGGCCTCTTCTGGGGCATCAAAAACCGCATCCGGCGCAGCCCAATACGACAGCGCCACGACCTTGCCCTTCATGGCGTAAGTGAAGGGTGCCAGGCCCAATGCCTCAAACTCTGGGCGGTTGACTTCATCGGCCTTGAGGTACAGCCGCTGGTCCATCACGATGGCGAACATCAGGCCCTCGTGGTACAGACCATGCCCGCCAAACATGCGGCGGGCCGATACGGGGGCCCAATCTTCCAGCAGCTCTTGCACAAAGGGAATGAAATCGCTCATGAGCGGAATCGGTTTCAGGGCGCGTCGTGGCTGGGCATCTTGGCCCCCACATGCAACTCGCCCCGCGCTTCGGCCAGCTCGACCTGGCGCTGACGCTCAGCCAGTTTTTCCTTTTGTTCGGGCGTGCGCTGGTCATGACAATAGGCGCAGCTGACGCCCAACACGTAATGCGGTGACTGCTTGTCTTGCTCACTCAGCGGCCAGCGGCACGAGCGGCACAGCTCGTGGTGGCCCAACCCCAAGCCGTGGCCCACGCTCACGCGCTCGTCGAACACAAAGCATTCGCCTTCCCAAGTGCTTTGCTCAGGCGGGATTTCTTCCAAGTACTTGAGGATGCCGCCTTCGAGGTGATACACCTCGTCAAAACCGCGCATTTTCATGAGCGCAGTGGATTTTTCGCAGCGGATACCACCGGTGCAGAACATGGCCACTTTGGTCTTTTTGGCGGCTTCGCCTTGCAGGTTTTCCTGAGCGTCCAGCCAAGCGGGCAGCTGCACAAAGTTTTTGATGTTCGGGTTGACCGCGCCCTTGAAGCTGCCAATGGCCACTTCGTAGTCGTTGCGCGTGTCGATGACCACCACCTCCGGGTCGGCCAGCAAGGCGTTCCAGTCGGCCGGTTTGACGTATTGACCCACCGTTTTGTTCGGGTCCAGCTCGGGCACGCGCAAAGTGACGATCTCTTTTTTGAGCTTGACCTTCATGCGGGTGAAGGGCGGCTTGGGGCTCCACGATTCCTTGTGCGGCAGGCTGGTCAGTCGCGGATCGGCGTGTAAAAAGGCCAGCACCGACCTGACCCCGATTTCCGGGCCAGCAATCGTGCCGTTGATGCCCTCCTGCGCCAGCAGCAGCGTGCCCTTGACGTCGTGGGTCTCGCAACAGGCTTGCAAAGGCGCCTGCAAATCGACGAAGTCGGGCAGTTCGACGAATTTGTAGAGGGCGGCGGTGAGGAAAAGGGGTTCGGTCAACATGCCGTGATTATCCTCTTTGACATCAGGGTTATGTCGAATAAGTGGTCAAAACCACATCAGCAGCCTCTTGGCGCAGAGGAATCAGGGCTTGGTAGGCGGCAGAACCATGCCAAGCCTGCGCATCGTCCGCGGAAGGAAAACGGATCACCACAATGTCAGGGTGTGGGTTAACGCCCGAAAACGTTTGAACCTGTTGTCCTCGAAACACGAGTTCTCCGCCAAAAGGCTGTACCGTGGCCAGAACTTGTCCTCGGTATTGGGCCCATTTTTCTGAATTTTTAACCATCATTTGACCCACGACATAGGCTTCAGGCATAGGACTTCCTCACAAGGGTTGAACATGCAACAAACGGGGGGTTTGCAACCACGCCCCAAATTCATCCGCCAATTGCTGGCTGGCTCGGGCCGCCGCAGTCCACACCTTCACCCGGCCCGCCAAATCGCGGTCATAGGTCATGAAATCCTTTCGGTCGGGCAATTTCCCGTTCGGCAGGGTTTTGACCCACTCGGGGTTGGGGGCCAAGACGATGGTGTCGTCCAGAAAAGGCGTTGCGCCGTGTCGCCACTTGAGCGCTTTGTCCAGCCAACCGGGCACGACGTTTTGCTGAAAATGCGGGTACAGCACGATGGACCGATCAGGCCCCTTGATTGGCGAGGTCCAGTTCAGATGCAAGTGGTAATCGGTGATGCCACCATCCCAATACGCACCATCCGGTGCCCCAGGGATGTCGTGCACGGCTTTCAGGGCGAACGGGATCGAGCAGCTCGCCTGCAGCGCTGGCATGAAGTTGCCTTCAGTCAGGCCGACTGCGCGGGTTCGAAAGTCTTGCGCGTCAAAAGGTAAGCTTGCGCCCTGCCCTGAAAAAACCACCCGCTCCAGCCAGCCACCCAGGGCGCGGCGGCTCAAGGCGTTGCTCAAAAAAGCCCCGGCGTAGCCCAGCGGTGTGCCCAGCGGGTGTTCGCGCTGCAAAATGTGCCGCCCTCGCGAGGTGACAATGTGCAGTTTGTAGCGCGGATGGCTCAGCGCCTCAGCGATGCGGCCGCCGTAGAACGCTTGCAAGCTATGACCAAACGCCTCGCTCACCTGCCTAGCACTCACACGCTTTTGGCCCGGCAGCGGTTCGTATTGCTGGTGGATGTAGTCGTGCTCCAACCGTTCAAACGCCGAAACCGAATCATTCAAGCAAGCCGTGGCCATGCGCCACGCGCCAATCGATGCCCCCACCAGGTCCACGGCTTGGCTGCTTTGCGCCAGCCACTCGCCAAAGATGAAGCGGTCCAGAGGACCCAGAATCAGTCCTTTGGGGCCGCCCGCCGCACCCGGAATAACGCCAATGTGCTCAGGCCGCAATCCGTGTTCACGGATGTGGGCCAGGGCCTTGGGGCCTGCGTGGATGTGGAGGGCTTGCATGGGGCTTATTTCTTCAACCCTTGCAGTTTGGCAAAGGCACTGGCCATGGCCGAACCTGCCGCGGCGGGTGGCGAGGTGTATACCCCAACCGATCCTCCGCCACGCTGGCGGTTGTCCCGCCCGGCCCCTTCAAATTTATTGTCTCTGGGACCATCGCGTCTGGCGGGAGCGGCATCGAGCTTCATGGTCAAGCTGATGCGCTTGCGGGACACGTCGACCTCCAGCACTTTCACCTTGACGATGTCGCCGGTCTTGACCACTTCTCGGGCGTCGGTGACAAATTTGTTGGCCAGCTGGCTCACATGGACCAAGCCATCCTGGTGCACGCCCAGGTCAATGAACGCGCCGAACTGCGCCACGTTGCTCACGGTGCCCTCCAGCGTCATGCCTTCTTTCAGGTCCTTGATGTCTTCCACGCCATCGGCCAGGCGGGCGACCTTGAAGTCGGGTCGCGGGTCGCGGCCGGGTTTTTCCAGCTCGCCCAGAATGTCCTTGATGGTGATCGCGCCAAATTTGTCGCTGGCAAACAGCTCGGGGCGAAGGGTTTTGAGCACATCGCTGCGGCCCATGATCTCCTGGATTGGCTTGGCGATTTTGACAATGATCTGCTCCACCACCGGGTAGGTTTCAGGGTGAACGCCCGTCATGTCGAGTGGGTTGTCGCCACCCCGAATGCGCAAAAAGCCTGCGCTTTGTTCGAAGGTCTTGGCTCCGAGGCCTGTGACTTTCAGCAAGTCTTGCCGGGTCTTGAACACGCCGTTGGCATCGCGCCAGCGCACTACGGCCTTGGCCACGCTGCCCGACAAGCCCGACACGCGGGTGAGCAATGGGACGCTGGCCGTATTCAGGTCCACGCCCACCGAGTTCACGCAGTCTTCGACCACCGCGTCCAGGGTTTTGGCCAGCTCGCTCTGGTTCACGTCGTGCTGGTACTGACCCACGCCAATCGCTTTGGGGTCGATCTTGACGAGCTCTGACAGCGGGTCTTGCAGGCGGCGGGCAATGCTGGCGGCGCCGCGCAGGCTCACGTCCACATCGGGCATTTCTTGTGAGGCAAATTCACTGGCCGAGTACACCGAAGCGCCCGCTTCGCTGACCACGACTTTCTGAATCTCCACGCCGTCGCGCAGCTTGGCCAGTTGTTTGATGAGGTCACCGGCCAATTTATCGGTCTCGCGGCTGGCGGTGCCGTTGCCAATGGCGATCAGGTTGACGTTGTGCTTTTCGCACAGCTTGGCCAGAGTAAAGAGCGAACCCTTCCAGTCCTTGCGCGGCTCATGCGGGTAGACGGTGGCGGTGTCGACCAGCTTGCCGGTGGCGTCCACCACGGCCACCTTCACGCCAGTGCGGATGCCCGGGTCCAGGCCCATGACCACGCGGGGGCCTGCAGGCGCGGCCAGCAGCAGGTCGCGCAGGTTGTCACTGAACACTTTGATGGCGACTTTTTCAGCGTCTTCACGCAGGCGGGTGAACAGGTCGCGCTCAGTTGACAGGCTGAGCTTGACGCGCCAAGTCCAGGCCACGCATTTGCGGATCAGGTCGTCCGAGGGGCGCGCCGCATGGCTCCAGCCCAGGTGCATCGCGATTTTCCCTTCGGCAATGCTGGGTTTGCCGGGTTCTGGCTCGACGGGAAGAACAAGCTTGGCGTCCAGCATTTCGAGGGCCCGGCCCCGGAACACGGCCAGCGCACGGTGGCTGGGCACGCGGCCAATCGGCTCGTCGTAATCAAAGTAATCGCGAAATTTGGCGACGTCGGCGTTGTTCTCGTCCTTGCCGCCGGCCAGCTTGCTTTTGAACAGGCCCTCGTTCCACAGCCATTCGCGCAGGGCCTGCACCAAAGACGCGTCTTCGGCCCAGCGCTCGCTCAGCAAATCGCGCACGCCGTCCAGCACGGCGGGCGTGGTCGTGAAGTCTGCCCCTTCAATGGCGCCGGGGGCCAGCACAAAGGCCTGCGCTTGGGCGTGCGGGTCCAGCGTGGGGTTGGCAAACAACAGGACTGCCAAAGGCTCCAGCCCGGCTTCGCGGGCGATCATGCCCTTGGTGCGGCGCTTGGGCTTGTAGGGCAAATACAGGTCTTCCAGCTCTTGTTTGGTGAGCGCAGCGTCGATGGCGGCCAGCAGCTCTGGCGTCATCTTGCCCTGCTCGCTGATGCTCTTGATCACGGCAGCACGGCGGTCTTCCAGTTCGCGCAGATAGCCCAGACGCGACTCCAGCTCACGCAACTGGATGTCGTCCAAGCCATCGGTCACTTCTTTGCGGTAACGGGCAATGAAAGGGACGGTGGCGCCACCGTCCAACAAGTCCACGGCGGTCTTGACCTGGTCAGGGCGGATGCGGATTTCTGCGGCCAGTTGGGCCAGGATTTTTTGCATGTCTCAGGTCACATCCAGATGGGAGAGCGGGCAAGTTTGCCACAAGCCATCCGTGATCCTGTTGGAAGGTGACACCAAACTGTTAATTCTCAGTTTTCGTATTCATAAACCATCAAAAAATCAATTTAACAAATAAATTCGAAATTTAATTGACACGAAATGATAAAATTGTAAAATAAACGTAAATTCACAATGAAAGGAAATAAGGAGGTTCTTGATGAATTTGCTGTTTAAAAACCTATGGTTGACGATGAAGCATTGGTTCAGTCTGGCATCCATCGGAGCAGTCCTGCTGATTTTGGCAGGTTGTCAGACGATGGGTGGCGGTGAGATCCCTGCGTCAGAGTTTGACAAATTCACGCCCAAGACCGTGGACAAGAGGATCATGAAAGAGGTGAATCTGCGCTGGGAAGTCCGCGAAGATGTGGTTCAGTACTGTGCCAAATCCATCGGCATGGGCCGCGAGCAGGCCTACATCACCCCTCCAGTGGCCTGCGCAGTTTGGCATGTAGCCACCAAGGAGTGCGTGATCATCACAGGCAAACAAACCTCTCATGTGGCTTTGGGCCATGAAGTGCGCCACTGTTTTGAAGGCCACTTCCACAAATAAATCCTGGAGACTGAGAGCTTGGGGTGCTCAGTGCTTTGGCTTGCTCTGGCTCAAGTGCTGCGCAAGGCTTGGCGAAGCCCTTCGCCCACCTCGGGTTTGGCCGCAAAGGGATCGGGCGGGTTGTGGCCCATCACGATCGCTTCCATGCGGCTTTGCACGTTGCCCAGCCCCAGTGGGTGGTTTTACTGTGCATGGCCCGCTGTCGGTGCTGGGCACAAAGTCAGCGCACGTTAACCCTTGCCCGGATGTAGCGTAAATTAATAATCAATGCCCTGGCCGCAATTCGGTCCATGGCCGCGGGCCTGCCGGGCATAGCGTAGGGTGAGTTTTTGGGCATTGGCACCGACTCATGATGTGGATCATCGGCTTCAATCATGGCATCACTGAGAGCAGCTTGGTGCTGGCGACATTCCTTGATGAGTGCGTCAATGGTCGCAGCGGCCAACCTTTGATGGCCACTGGTGAGCGCGGGAATCAGTACATCAAACTGGCGATTCAATCGGACCTGCATTTCTACGTTGACATGTTCATATTTCAGCCATGTTTGTGTGTGGGCTTGCAAACTGCGGGCCAATTGCGCAGCGTTGTACGGATTGGGGATTGGAATGACGGGAGCCAGAACCGGAACCAAGACGTGATCACGACTTTGGATTTCTTGGATTTTGTTATTCCAAAATGGCGTCTCGGGCAAATGGTCCAGCCCCCAGGGCTCTTCGGTCGAACCGGTGAGCTTGGCTCTTGCCACGCCTGGCAATTCGGGCCTGAGCACCATGAAACCATCTTGTGAGCGACCTATGGCTATTCCATCCGGATCGCTGTCTTTGAGCCCCGGGGTCCAGACCAAACTGGTCTGGCCAACTTGCTCATCCACCCTGAGCGCGGCGGTCCAGCCCCTAGGGGCTTTGAGGATGCTTTTTTCAAAGTTGCGTTTGACTGCAAGTTGATCCCATTGCTGCTTATCTTCAATTTCGGGATCTTTGAATGCAGAGGCAGTCACTGGAGGGAGGTTTGGTACTTTGTAAATCAGTGGTATGCCCCAGATTCGGAATGAGTCCACCAGTTGTTTGGCGTCGCGCCGATTGGTCACCTTGTAGCGATAGACCCAAGTGCCCGACACTTGGCCACTGACGGTGCTTTGTATGGCTGGAGATACCGCATTTTGCTGAACGTAGGTTTTGCGGACCCATTGCAGCGTTTCCGGGTCTTGGTATTGCAAAAGCCAGGTGTTTTTGGCTGCATTGTTGACGCCGAGGGAAGTGCTTATTCCGCAGCGCCCACAGGATGGCCTTCGGCAGTGTGTGCAGATGCTAAAACATGGCGATCATCTGAATCAGGCAGCTCCAAGCCTACCGCCAACGCTGTACACGCAGATGTATGAACCACCCAATCGGTAGCCGGCTAACGCGCGCCCCTCACTCTCCACCGCAATAGATCCATCCGGTCCTGTCCGAAGAACGGCTCGTCCCTCAACACAAACAGCGGCACCCCCCAGTGCCCGGCGGCGCGCTGCTCCGTTTCATGGCGCTCAATGAGCGCGTCATAGGTCACCGGGTCTCGCGCGATGTCGCTTTCCATCTCAGCTAGGCTCATACCGGCGCGCGCAACCGCGTTGGCGAGATGACTGCCCGAGTTCCAGCCGTCGATTTGGCCGTCCCAGAGCATCGTCATCACCTCCTGCGCCAGCCCATGCGCGCGGCCGTGCGGCGTGGCCCACGCACCCAGGCGTGTTAGGCGTCGAATGTAGGGTTGTTCGGCCGAAATCGCGAGTGTGCCGTCGTCCTGAACGATCGGATCGGGCCGTGGACGTCGGAACGGGATACCGTGGTAGGCGGCCAAGCGTTGCGTATCGCGTAAAAGATAAGGCCGCTGCAGTGGCGCGTTGCGCTCAAAGTACGACGGCAGTCGGATCGCGAGCGGCGTCACGAACTTCACGTTCCAGCGGACTTCGCCTTCCGCCTCCATTTCCTTCATGCGCTTGAGCGCGATATAACTATAGGGGCTTCTAAACGAAAGGTAAACGTCCACGGTAGGCGCTGAAGCGGTCATCTGTTGTCCTTGTAAAAGCTGTAAAGACGGCGTGGGTTGTGTACGAGCACCTGCTCACGCGCCTTGGGATCGGGTACCCAGTCGGCGAGCAGGTCTAAAAGTTCGGCGACGTTCATCATCCGGTCCCAGTGTGCAACATGGGGCCAGTCGGAGCCCCAGACGCAACGCGTGGGGGCAGCGTCAAGACAGGCCTGCGCGAGCGGCAGGGTGTGATGCCACGGCGCGCTGTCTAGGCGGTACGCGCCCGATAGCTTGACCCAAGCACCGTCGGTCAGCAACGACAGCATGGTGCGCACGCCTAGCCCGTCGATTCCCTCGCGCGCCGGGTAGTGCCCCATGTGATCAATCACGATGGGTACGGGCAGCGCGGCTAGCGCCTGCGCATAAACCGCGAGCGTGCGGGCGTCCACCAGTAGTTGCAGGTGCCAGCCCAGTTCGCGTGCAAGCGCCCCGTAGTTATTCAGCTGCGAGAGGCCGATGCCACCACCATAGAGAACGTTGAGCCGCAGCCCCACCACGCCGGCATCTCGCGCCGCCTCGTACTCGGTAGAGGGCAGACCCAGCGGCATAACCCCGATGCCTCGCAAGCGCTTTGGGCGCCGACGCAATGTCTGGAGCATCAGCCGGTTGTCCGTGCCATGCACGCTCACCTGCACTAGCACGCCGTTCGCCATGCCGGTGTGGTCGAGCATGTCGAGGTGGCCGCCTCGGACGCGGCGGGTGGGGTGTATGAGCGCTCGTTGACGAAGGGATGCGCCCACGGCTGGCCAATCACGTGCGCGTGGCAGTCCACCGCACCCTCGGGCACTTCGAAGCGCGAAGGAGCGCGAGGATGGGGGTCGGGCGGCGGGCATGACGGTGCGGGCGGCGCGCTTGTAGGTACATGTTTCATGCCGCCTTCCTGTCGCCGCGCGATGCGGGCGGGCACTCAAGAAGCGCCTTGATCTCGCGCTCGATCATCCAGAGCCTATCCTGGCCCCAGGTAACCCAATCGCCAAGACGGTAAGTAGGTGCCGCGTATTGGCCGAGCTGCTCGAGCTCGGCGCGGTTTCCTGCGGCCCAGTCTCGCCAACTCTCGTCCGCAAGGTGGTGGCGCAGCGCGGTCCATTCCAGCCCCGCTCGCTCGACGAGCTGGCGCAAGCCCGCTTCGGTCGCAGTGTCGATGCCGTCAGCCCAAATGCCCTGCATCACAGATAGCAGGTACGGTTCGAGCCGGCCGGCTTCGCGCGCGGGCTCGACCAGCGCCATCGCTCGTTCCAAGCCAGTGCCATACGGGTCGCAAAAATTGCCAAAGCGCATGCCGTGGCGTAGCGCCTCGCGCGCCGGATCCGCCCGGAAATACGCGGCCTTGATGGCGGGGATGGTAAATCCCGCCATCTTCATCGGCAGGATCAGGCGTGGGATGATGCGCACTGGGTAGCGCCGCTGCAATTCAAAGCAGCGTTCGGCAGCGAGATACGCGTAGGGGCTGCGAAAGGAGCAAAAGAAATCTATCTCCAGCGGCAGAGCCTGCTTTGTTTCGGTGCCAGCGTCGCGACCGGCCGCTACGTCCCAAGGCCGGCGGCGCAGCAGACCCACGCTGGCGTCAGGCCGGCGCCGGCCCGCGGCGAGCAGGTCGTGCTCCAGGTGGGTGAGCCGGTCCACACCCCAATACCAGTTGTCGCCTAAGGCGATCATGGCGCTGTTGTAGTGGCCACTTTCGAGTTGCCGCTGTTGATGGGCCTCAAGCGCCGCATTCGCCTCGGATTCTGGCACGGCTCCTTCGCAAAGGGCCTTCACCCCGGCGGCATCGCCGGCAAAGAGCGCATCTCCCAAGCGCCGCGCCAGCGCGAGGTAGCTTGGCGCGTCGTGCTCGGCGGCCAGCAGCCGTCGGCTCGCAAGGGCTGTGAGCGCCTCGGGCGGCGGCTGCCCGTTGCTGGTAAAGTCGAGTTCGCAGTGCCGTGCGAGGTCGTGCGCGTCCCGAATCGCATGACTCGCGACGAGGTCGGGTCGCGGGAAATGCTCGCGGGGCGCAAGTGGGACAGTGATGCAGCGTAGCGAGACGTCGTAGACGGCGACTAGGCGCGGCAACATTTGCAACAGCAGGTGGCTCCAAGGGTCGTCCGGACGATGATGAAATCTCAACTCCACGCCAGGCTCACTTCAGCAGCAGCTGAGCGTCCCGCAGCACTAGGCGGTTGCGCGCGGCCTCGGCAAGCACGCCGGCCTTGAAGTCGGCGCCCGGCGCATACGCTCCTTGCACACCCAGCGTCTTGAGCGTAGCTAGGTACTGTGGCGCCTTCACGGCTTGCGCACACGCGGCCTCAAGCGTGTCACGTGCTCCCGCATCGGTGCCCTCCGGCGCGATGATGCCGCCCGAGACCGAGCGGATCACGGGGTATCCCAGTTCCGTGAGCGTCGGTGTGTTGGGTGAGGAGTCGACCCGTTTGTCCGCGGCCACAGCCAGTCGGCGTAGTTGGTGCGTCTCGGCCACTGCGCTGGTGCCGAAGTACGCCTCCACTTGCTTGCCCAGCAGCGCCATCACGGCCGGTGCCTCGCCCTGGTAAGGGATGTGCGCCATGTCAATGTTCGCCTTACTCGTGAAGTCGAGCGCGGCCAAGTGTGGCAGCGAGCCCCCGCCCACGGTCGCGTAGTTGAGCTTGCCGGGATGTTTTTTCGCAAAGTCGATCAGCGTCTTGGCGCTGTCAAAGGGTGACGCCGGCGCGACGAGCAGGTACACAGGCACGTCAAAAGTGCGGCAAACATAGTCCAGCGAGTCGATGCGGTAGCTGACCTCGCGCATCTGGGGCAGTGTCGTGAGTGCTGCAACTGCAACGAAGCCGGTGGTGTAACCGCTTTTGGGTGCCATGGCGACTGTGGACACGCCGATCGCGCCGCCGGCGCCGGCCTTGTTCTGAACCACCACCGGTTGCTTCAAGGCCTCAGACATGGCCTGTGCGAGCGAGCGGCCCATCATGTCGGTGAGGCCACCTGGCGGGAAATTCACAAACATGTTGACTGGCTGCATGGGAAAAGTCTGCGCGCCCGCGACGGCTGCGGATAAGGCCAGTGCGGCCACGCCGATTGAGGAAAAAATACGGTTCATGGGAGTCTCCTTTTTTACGGTAATGTTCTCCCGATTAGGGGAGATGGGCGATGAATTTTGTCGTGAGATAGGCTTGTAAGCCTTCGGTTCCGCCTTCGGAGCCGTAGCCGCTTTCGCGCACGCCCCCGAAAGGCGCCTCGGCCAGCGAGACGCCAAAGGTGTTGATGCCCACCATGCCGGACTGCAGGCCGTCGCCCACTGCACGCGCCGTGCGCGCGGAGTCGGTGAAGGCATAGGCGGCCAGGCCATAGGGCAACGCGTTGGCGCGCGACAGTGCTTCTTCAACCGTGTCGAACGCGGCCACCGGGGCGATGGGGCCGAAGGTTTCCTCGCGCATCATGCGCGCGCTGTCGGGCATACCCGTGACGAGTGTCGGCGAGAAAAAGTAGCCGCGCTCGCCGATGCGGGCGCCACCGGTCACGAGCGACGCGCCCTGCGCGAGCGCATCCTCGACAAAGCCGTCCATCGCCGCCAGCCGCCTGGCATTAGCCAGCGGCCCCAGCGTTGTGCCGCTGTCCAGGCCCGAGCCGACGACGGCGCGGCCTGCAAACTCGGCAAAGCGCTCGACGAAGCGCGCATGCACGCCGCGCTGCACGTAAAAGCGCGACGCGGCCACGCACACTTGGCCGGCGTTGCGCAGGCGCGAGGCCGCGCAGGCCTGCGCGACGGCATCGACGTCGCAGTCGTCGAACACCAGCACCGGCGCGTGGCCGCCCAGTTCCATGGTGCAACGCTTGGCACCGTGGCGCGCCGCGAGCGACGCCAGTTGCATGCCCACCTGGGTCGAGCCCGTGAAGGTGATCTTGCGGATCGCCGGATGGCGGATGAGAAAGCCAGACACTTCGGCCGGCACGCCGAAGACAACGTTGAGCACCCCCACAGGCAGGCCCGCGTCGACGCAGGCGCGCGCCAGCTCCAGTGCGGTGGCGGGCGTCTCCTCGGCAGGCTTGATGACGCAAGTGCAGCCTGCGGCTAGCGCACCGGCCATCTTGCGCGCCGGCGTGAGCGCGGGGAAGTTCCAGGGCGTGAATGCAGCGACCGGCCCGACGGCTTCATGCTGCACCCAGTGGCGTGCGTTGGGCTGGCGCGGCGGAATGACCCGGCCGTAAATGCGCCGCGCCTCTTCGGCGTACCACTCGAAAATTTCGGCGGCGCCGGTAACCTCGCCACGCGCCTCGGCCAGCGGTTTGCCTTGCTCCAGCGTCATCACATGGGCGATCAGCTCGGCCCGTTCGCGGATCAGCCGCGCGGCTTCCATGAGAATGCGCCGGCGCTCCATCGCACTGGTGCGCGACCAGGCGGGAAAGGCAGCCTGCGCGGCCTCGGCAGCGCGCGCTAGGTCGGCTTCGCACGCGAGCGGCAAGTCGCCGAGCGACGACTCGGTCGACGGGTCTATCACGGCTTCGGCGTGCGCGCCGCTGCCGCGCGTCCATTCGCCGGCGATGAGCATGCGCAGGTCGTGAAAGCGAGCCTGGGCCTGTGTCTTGAGGGAAGTAGGAGTGGTCATTGTTCTTGATGTGTCGCAGGAAAAAAAGGCGCTCGCGTTGTCAGGCGCGGGCGATGGGTAGCGGGCTGTCGTCGGCCAGGTCTTCCATCTCCTGCACGAGCTGGAACATGAGGCAAGCCTGGTCGGCTGCATGGCGCGGGTCGTCCCAGAGGTTGCTCATCTCGAGCGGGTCGTTGTGAAGGTCGTAGAGCAAGCCCCAGGCAACGCCCCGGTAGACGGTGAGGCGCCAGCGGTCGGTCACCAGAGTGCGCATGCGCACTGGGCGATCAAAGCCGAGAAAGACGCGCTGGTTGTCCTCCTCCACGACGATGCCCTGCCGCACCGAAGTCGCACGTTCCTCCACCAGCGGCAACAGGCTGCGCCCTTGCATACCATGCGAAGGCGCAAGGCCCGCACGCGCAAGGATAGTCGCGCCGATGTCCACCGTGCCGGCGAGCGCATCGCAGGCGACGTTGCGACGCGTGCCCTGTGGGTCGGCCCAGATAAACGGGACGCGGATCAGGCCGTCGTAATGGATCGGCCCCTTGAACATGAGCTGGTGGTCGCCCATGTAGTCGCCGTGATCGCTTGTGAATACCACCACGGTGTTGTCTGCCAGCCCCAGTCGCTCGAGCGTCGCGAGGATCTCACCGACGGCGTCGTCAATCATCGTGATGGAGCCGTAGGTGAGCGCGATGGCTTCGCGCACGTCCCTCTCGTTCACGGCTTGCAGCATCCATGAATCGCGGTCGGCGCGGCCTTCGTCGCGCTCGGCGATGAGGTGTGCAAGGGGTGGCGGCGGCACGCCGCGGCTGGCTTCAAACGCGGCGGGCAGTGGCATCTTCGCCGGATCGTACATGTCCCAGTAGCGGCCGGGCGGCGTGAACGGATGATGCGGGTCGTTGAAGGAGCAGTGCAGGAAAAATGGCTGTCCGCCCCCGCCCGCCTGATGCCGCTCGAGAAAGCCAAGCGCCTGCTCCTTGATGTACGAGGTGGAGTACAGCGCTTCGGGCACGGCCGTGCGCCAGGCCTGAAGCGCGCGGATGCTCTCTTGCGGCAGCGCGTTCTGCGGCCCGACGAGCTTGTCCGCGCCAGGGTGGCGCGCCTCGCGCCAACGCCCGTAGTGGCCGTGCGCACCGTCGGCATGCGACATGGTGAGATGCACCTCCTGGAAGCCGTAGTAGGGCAGCTTCAGGTCATGGTCCGGGTTGTCCTGCCAGCGGTTGATGCGCTCCTGGTCGTAGTCGCGCGGATCGGGGCCGTGCCACACGTCTTTTAGCGTGGGCGGAGGCGGTATTGCGCCCTCTGTACTTTTCTTCAGTATCGGGCCATCACCCAGCATGGGCTGCAGATGGATCTTGCCGCTGGAGGCCGTGTGGTATCCGGCCGCGGCGAGCAGCTCGACGAAGGTGGTTGCGTCCTGCGACAACGGGATGCCGTTCGAGCGCACGCGATGCACCGACGGCATGCGCCCGGTCATCAGGGTCGCGCGGTTGGGCATGCAGGCCGGGTTGGCCACGTAGAAACGGTTGGATCGCCAGCCGCGCCGGGCCAGCGAATCGATGTGGGGCGTTTGCACAATCGGATTGCCGTAGCAGCCCAAATGATCGGCTCGATGCTGGTCGGTGATGATTAAGAGGAAGTTGGTTGTCATGACGCAATACGGTGGTCGCCGTGAATGTTGTCCAGTGTGAGCGGGCAGTCGAGCACCTGCAACGTTGGCATGCTGCCAAAGCGCGCGCGGATCGCTTCGTTAAACGCAGGCGTGAAGAAGGCTTGCGCATCGCCGGGGCTGGCCCAGAGGTAGATGCCCCCAGCGAACAGGCTGCCCGGCTCTAGGTAGTAGTGCTTGGACAGCAGGCCCTGGGCGGCGCGGTAGCGCGGCAGGCTCTGCTCGAAGAGCGCGGCGATCTCGTCGCGCTTGATTGGCGCGGTGATTTCAAAACGGGTGATGGTCAGGTGCATGGGTCTTCTTATTGCAGAGGTGGTAGGGCGACAGTAAGCGCGGTTTCGAGTGCGAGCCCGACCGGCACCATCTTCGGAATCGTTACGTCGACAAACACGCGAAGGCGCTTGCGCAACGCGGCATCGACTGTGGCGGGCGCGGGCACGGGCATCATGACCGGGTGCACGCGTGCGATGGTGCGTGAGGTGTCGACGGTGAAGGCCAGCGCACGCGCGATGTCACACCGCGAATCCAGTTGCACGAGTGCCGCCTCCACATTGCCGAGCAGTGCAGGCCAGATCGCGAGATGTCGGTAAAGGCTAGCGACGATGGCGGGTTCATCCGGTTCACCGAGGCGGTTGAGGCGGCGAACCGTTTCGCTGTCAACCGGGCTCATCGCTGCCCAGGACGGAATCGCGGGTAGCGGGATTGCGGGACGTGTTGCCGCGCCGGCACTGCTTAGGAGCGCCGTGCCGGGGACCGGTGATCGGGCGCCTTCGTCTATCAGGTGGCGGAACGCCATCAGGTTGCGGCTGTTGTTGAGGTTGTAGACGTTTGCGAGCCGTGCGGCGCCAGCGAGGTCGGACGAATGACCGGGCACGAATTCGAAGGCCCTTGGCCATGCTTCGAAGGCTTGCTGCACGCGCTCGCGCAGCAAGTAGGCCTGCGCATCGATCTCACCCGACTTGAAATGCGGTCCAAGGTTGGCCCAGGCCCATTCAAGCGCACCCGGCACCGTTGCGAGATGCCGATAGACCAAGTTGACTAGATCGACACCCAGCACTGCGCGAATGTCGCTATAGAGCGCGGCCACCGAACCGGTCGCCGCGCTTTCTGCGATCTCGGCCAGCCCCTGCGACTGGTGTTCGTGGTTACTGTGCATTCGCGCCTACTTTTTTGATGAAGAACACAGTCGGATGTTAGGATTCAAGCTTCCAGCTGAAAAGAATATATTAAAGACCTATTCAATCTGTAAAACAGATCGATCATCAGCGTACACATGGACCACCGTCAACTTCGCTACTTCGCCAAGGTCATCGAGGCCGGTAACCTCACGCGGGCCGCAGCCGCACTGCATATCGCGCAGTCGGCCGTCAGCATGCACATGCGACATCTCGAGCAGGAGCTGGGCGTGGCCCTGCTGGTGCGCAGCCGCGCGGGCGTAAAGCCCACGGCCCAAGGCCAGTTGCTGTACGAGCATGCGCGAACCATCTTGCGGCAGTTTGAACAGGCGCGGCAGGAAGTGGTGTCACTGGGCAAGGAGCCGCACGGCGAAGTGGCCCTGGGCATCCCCGCCACCGTGGCGCCCGTGCTCGTGCGGCCGCTGCTCGAACATCTGCACCGGCGCGCGCCCAAGGTGACGCCGCACATCGTCGAGGCCATGAGCGGCTACCTGCTCGAATGGCTGCACAGCGGCCGATTGGATGCCGCCATCCTGTTCGACTCGCAGCAGCTCTCGGGCCTGCGCCGTACGGTATTGGGCGTAGAGAACATGTACCTCGTCGGCCCGCCAGACGCCTTTGCCGAAGGTCAGGTGGTGACGATGGCAGAGCTAACGCGCTACCCGCTCATCATTCCGGGTCGCATGCACGGCATGAACCTGCTGATCCGCCGAGCCGCGAGCCAGGCTGGTGTTACGCTGCATATCCGCGTGGAAGTGGATTCAGTTGCGGAGATGGTGAGCCTCGTCAAGGGGGGCTACGGCTATACCGTGCTTGCGCGCATGGGCTTTCACCGTGAACTGGAAGAAAGCAAGGTGAGCGTCGCACACATCGAAAGCCCGCAGATCGAACGCACGCTCATTAGCGCGACGGTCGAGTCACGACCGCTGACACAGGGCACGGTGTTGTTGATAGAGGGGGTGGAGACGATCTTGCGTGCTTTCACAAGTGGGCAGCGGTGGACTCATGGTGGGGACGGGTCTGACGCCCATTAAGCTTCCGTTTAGTAGCTCCCGGCGTGCCGCATCTTGAAAGACATAGGATTCCAAGCTGGCCATTTGGTCGCTGCCTCCGGCTGCACAAATTAGCTTTCATCGCCTCTAACTTCGCCTAGCGAATAGTCCTAGATCCAGGGATCCGCCCAAGCTGTAACCCTCAGACGAATTTAGGTTCTTGCCCGCCCGTTACGCCGACAGGCGACCGAACAACGTGACACTGGTCACGCTCGTGGCCTTGCCTATCATTTCCATGGTGATCACCTTCTTGCGCTCCTGCTGAAATATTCAGCAGAGCAGTTGAACACCCTGGTCAATTTTGAGTCGGCACTCCTAGGTTTAGATGGTCAGTTTTCGGTCGGCGTCAACACGTAATGGTGCAACAGCGAAAAAGGCACTTGGGCCGCCCGTTCTTCACAAAACTTTTTGTAGAAAGACTTCTGTTTACCCGCAGAGACTGGGTTCTGTGCACGGGTAAAAGAAATGTCTATTTCGCGCCCTTCCCGATGCCCCGCGTGGGGGGCTTTCCAGTCTGCTCGGATGTCGTAGCGACCGCCCCACGGCAGGCTTGCATCGTTCAAGGCCACAGTGCCCCAGCCATATTCCGAAAAAGCATCTATTAAAGTACGCAGATTCTTTCGGGAAAAATCAGTCAAATAATATTGATTGCGGTGATATCGGCCATTTCCCGCGTGTGTGTGGTCCACACTGGTCAAAGCATACACATACGAGCCATCTTGTTTTCGGGGAGAAATTGGCGAAATGGGCAACAGACCCGGCACTTTGACATCGATATTGGCACTGACCGTCGGGTTGGCACAAACGCCGCAGTTGGCCGTGATCGTGTGCGTGCCCGCCACATCTGGCGCTTTAACCCGAATTTGAATGTCGCCATTGGCATCGGTGAAACCGCTGTAACTGCTGAGTGTCCCCAATGGGCGCTGGTTGTCATGGTGTTCGTGCTGACCAGAATGGGCTAAGACATTGATGGCGAATGTAATAGGTACACCTGCAAGGGGTGCACCTGCCTTCTTGACGTTTGCAAGCAAGGGGGCATCTGTATAGCCAGATAAACCTAGGGGTTTCATACATGACCAGTACACCCCAGCCGATGCTCGGTTTCATGTGTTCCCTCTCTTTCACACCATGCTGCGCGACTGTGCAAAGTGAAAGCGATCAATTCAGACTGTTGATCAAGCTTTTCATCCAGACTGGAACATTTGCTCTGGTGCTCCATATTGGACGATGTTCACGGTGTCAATTTCTCATATCCAGAAAAAAAGTTAAAGAGAAAAAATCAAATTAATACCAAGGAATACACTTGATCCAAGGATGTCAAGTCCGGGTAGAGGGCACGCTTCGACTACTGATGCAAGGCCCGGCGCAGTCCTTCGCCCAATTCAGGCTTGGCGGCAAACGGGTCGGGCGGGTTGTGGCCCATCACGATAGCTTCCATGCGGCTTTGCACGTTGCCCAGCGCTTGCGGGTGGCTGTAGATGTAGAACTGGTCAGCCGCCACCGCATCGAACACTTTTTGCGCCACGTCGGCGGCCGAGACTTTGCCGCTTCCAACCGCTTTGTCGCTTTGCGCTTGGCCGATGAGTTGGCTGGCGGTAGGTTGTTCGGCAGGCAGGTCGGCTGGGCGGTTGCGGTGGCTTTGGCTGATGCCCGTGGGCACAAAATAAGGGCACAGCACGCTGGCGCTGACCTGATCAGACACCAGCTGCAAGTCTTGGTAGAGCGTTTCGGTCAAAGCCACCACGGCGTGTTTGCTCACGTTGTAGATGCCCATGTTGGGTGGCGTGAGCAAGCCGGCCATGCTGGCGGTGTTGACGATGTGGCCCCGGTAAGCCGGGTCGGCTTTGGCGGCTTCGAGCATCATTGGCGTGAACAGGCGCACGCCGTGCACCACGCCCCAGAGGTTGACGCCCAGCACCCATTCCCAATCGGCGACTGAGTTTTCCCAAACCAGGCCCCCGGCCCCCACGCCTGCGTTGTTGAAGACGAAGTGCGGTGCGCCAAAGCGCGCTTTGACGTCAGCGGCAAGTTGTTCCATGGCCTGCGCGTTCGACACATCCACCTTGCAGGCCAACACCTGAGCGCCTTGGGCGATCATTTCGGCAGCGGCTTTGTCCAGCGCGTCTTGCTGCACGTCCACCAGCACCAGGTTCATGCCCAGTTGGGCGCCAATGCGGGCGCATTCCAGACCAAAGCCTGAACCGCCACCCGTCAATACCGCAGTTTTGCCTTTGAAGTTGTCGATCATGCAGATGCCTTTTTGAGTGTGAACCCGACACGCGGGAAGTGAACATGCACCGTGCCCGCACGCTCATCGCTGCGGCGCAGGGTGAAACGGGTGCGTGTGGCTGCGACCAGCTCACCTTCGGTGGGCTCCAGGCCAAAGTGGTCGGCCGCGATCACCACGCGGTTGCCCAAGGCGATGGCGTGCTCGTCTTGAAACGTGTCGCTTTGCAGCGCGGTGGGTGTTGCACTGCGGGCCAACGCCAAGGCTTCGTCGGCACTGCATTTGCCAGGTGTGCCATGACCGATGGCTTTCATGCGGGTCATCCAGCTTTTGACTTCGGGCGTTGCATCCAAAATGCCCGCCAAGGCTGGCGTGCGGTCTTGCGTGAACCACAGCGGGTGGTAAACCGCAAAGTCGGCCACACCAGGCTGTGCGCCAAACAAAAAGTCTTGCCCGTGCAGCATGCTGGCGATCCGGCGCAAGTAGCTTTTGTAAGTGCCAGTAGCGTCTGAGGACGCCATGCGGGCCGCGCCACCGCGCATGGCCGTGCGATCGGCCACAAAGGCCTGCACGCCCTCGGCGGGCGCGCCTGCAAAGACCTGCGCCACACCCGCAGGCTGGAAGTTGTAGGCCATGGACGCCGTGAACAAGGCACTGTCGGCCCACTGCGCCACGATGCGTGCTGCACCTTTGACGGCATCAGGATAAATGGTGGGCGCGGGGGCCAAGTGCTCCAGCACATCGCAGATCAGTGCGGTGTCACAGTAAATGTCCGCACCGATCTGCAGAACCGGCGTTTTGCGGTAGCCCCCGGTGAGCGCCGTCAGATCGGGCTTGGGCATGATCATGGGAATGAACACGCTCTTCCAGGCCAGTTGTTTGTAGCCCAGGATCAGCCGGATCTTCTCGGCAAACGGCGAAGTCGGGTAATGGTGCAGGATCAGATCGGACATGGTGCAGGCCTCAGACCAGCTTGACCAATTGTTTGCCGAAGTTCTTGCCTTTGAGCAGGCCGAGAAATGCCTCGGGCGCCGCGGCCAGCCCTTGGGCCACCGATTCGCGGGGGCGCAGCTTGCCGGTACCGATCAGGGTGCCGAGTTCTTGCAGCGCTTCGGGCCAGATTTCCATGTGCTCGCTGACGATGAAGCCTTCGATCTTCATGCGGTTGATCAGGATCAACGCTGGGGTGGTCATGGGCAGCGGCGCGCCGTCATAGCCCGCGATCATGCCGCACACCGCGATGCGGGCAAACGCATTGGTGCGCAGCATCACCGCATCCAGCACCATGCCGCCGACGTTTTCAAAGTGGCCGTCGATGCCGTTCGGACAGGCTTCGCGCAGCGCCTTGGACAGCGAGATGTAGTCCTTGTGCTCCTTGTAGTCGATGCAGGCGTCAAAGCCCAGCTCATTGACCACGTAGTCGCACTTGTCCTTGCCACCGGCAATGCCGACCACACGGCAGCCGCGTGCCTTGGCTAAAGCACCGTAAGCACTGCCCACCGCGCCGCTGGCCGCGCTGACGGTGACGGTCTCACCCGCTTTGGGCGCGATGATCTTGCACAGGCCATACCAAGCGGTCACACCGGGCATGCCCACCGCGCCCAGGTAGTGCGACAGCGGCACATGGGTGGTGTCGACCTTGCGCAAAGCACCGATCACGTTGCCATCAACCACGCTGTATTCCTGCCAGCCGCCCATGCCCACCACCGGGTCACCTGCTTTGAACTTGGGGTGCTGGCTCTCTACCACTTCGCCCACGGTGCCACCGATCATGACTTGCCCCAGAGGCTGGGGCACCGCGTAGCTCTTGCTTTCGTTCATGCGGCCACGCATGTAAGGGTCCAGGCTCATGAAGTGGTGCTTGACCAGCACTTGACCGTCTTGCAATGCCGGAATGTTGGTTTCAATCAGTTTGAAGTTGGCCACAGTGGCTTCGCCCTGGGGGCGGTTGTCGAGCACGATTTGGTGGTTGATGGGCATGGTGTTTTCCTGGTTGATCAATGGTGAAATGGTCTTACATCACGGTCAGAGACCGCTGCTACAAAAATGGGGTATCGCGATCGAAAACCGCGCTTGCCAAACAACCCGTAGGAGCGGTCTCCGACCGCGAAAGCGTAAAAAAAGGGCATAGGGCTCAGTCGGTGGCGGGTTCTTGCGCCAAGCGCGGAGCCACGTATTTGAAGGTGCCGGTCGCCGTGGCGCACAACTGGCCTGTGCCGTCGAAGATGCGGCCCTCGGCGAAGGCCATGCTGCGGGTGCGGTGCTGCAGATGTCCTTTGCCCACCAGCGATTCGCCAGTTGGCACTTTGGCGGGGCGCATGAAGCTGGTTTTCATCTCGATGGTGACCACGCCCATCTCGGGGTCCACACTGCGTGCTGCAGTGGCCATGATCACATCCAGAAAAGTCATGACCGCACCACCGTGGGTGACGTCAAATGAATTGAGGTGTTCGGGGCGCGGCGCGAAATGCAGCTCGGACTCTCCGCCTTCGAACTTTTCCAAGGTGAAGCCCAGGTGCTCCACGAACGGAATGTGGGAGCCAAAAGGGATGCTCATGTCCAGACTCAAGTGGCGCTCAGCCGCCAATGATGGCGCTCACGCCACCGTCCACCGCCAGCCATTGGCCGGTGATGTGCTTGCCAGCCTCCGAGGCGAACAAGACCGCCAAGCCCTTAAGGTCCTCGTCATCGCCCAAACGGCGCAGGGGCGCGGCTTGCGCCATCTTGTCGGCCCCGATGGTGTCCAGCAGGCCTTGGCTCATCCTGCTGGGGAAAAAACCAGGGCAAATGGCGTTGACAGTGATGCCGTGCTCGCCCCACTCTCCCGCCAATGCGCGGGTGAAGTTGATGACGGCACCCTTGGAGGTGTTGTAGGCGATGGTTTTCATCGCGGCCGGGTTGCCGGCCAGACCGGCGATGGACGCCACATTCAAAATGCGGCCCTTTCCTCGCGGGATGAAGCTTTGTTTAGCCACTTCTTGCGACAACAGAAAATAGCCGCGCACGTTCAGGTTCATGACCTTGTCCCAAGCGGCCACGGGGTGGTCTTCGGCGGGGGCACCCCAGGTGGCGCCAGCGTTGTTGACCAGGATGTCGATGGGCCCCATGCGTGCCATGGTTTCAGTGGCCAAAAGGCGGATGTCTTCTTCTTTGCCGCAATCGGCAGCGATCCAGCGGGCATCAATACCGGCAGCTTGCAGCTCGGCTGCGGCTTCTTCCAGGTCGGCCGCCTTGCGCGAGCTGAGCATGATCTTGGCCCCGGCTTCGCCCAGGGCGTGGGCCATTTGCAAGCCCAGGCCGCGCGAGCCACCGGTGACCAGGGCCACCTGTCCAGTCAGATCAAAAAGTTGTTGAACAGTGCGTGCCATGCCGGAGCTCCTTTTATTCGACGATGAAATCCATGCAGCGGCGCTCGTGCAAGAGCGCTTTCATGAAAGGCTTGATGGCCAGATGATCGGGGTGATTCTGGTAAGCCGCTAGCACCTGCGCGTCATCCAGCAGCATGTGCAGCACCAAATCATTCGTGCAGTCCATGCCGGGTGAGGCCGTGGCTACTTCAAAAGCGCGGATGCCGGGCACGACCTGCGCACACGACAGCAACAGGGATTTGGCTTTTTCGAGATTGGCAGCCTTGTCGGCCCCTTCCGCCTGCGCGTGCAGGTTCCACATCACGATGTGCCGGATCATCAAAAGGCCTCCTCGGGCAAGTCGGCGCAAGTCGGGTCCCGGCTGGACACCACATTGAGCCAAGCGCCGATCTTGGGCAATTCGTAGCGAAAGAAATAACGGCAGGCGGCGCGGCGGCCCTGCGCGGCAGGGGTCTCGTTGCCCTCCAAGCTGGACGCGACATCGAGCCAGATCCAGGCGATCACGGTGTGGCCAAAGGCTTGCAAATACGGCACGGCATTGGCCAGGGCCTGGGCGGGTTCGGCACCATCCCAAGCTTGCTGGGTGGCTTGGCCGACTTGCTTCAGGGCAGCGCCCAAGGCCGCAGCTTCAGGCCCCCAGCTGCCTTCAGCCCTGGCTGCCGTGGCCAGCATGCGTTCGGCCAGCAGTTGCAAGCCACGTCCGTTTTCCATCAGCACCTTGCGGCCGAGCAAGTCCATGGCCTGAATGCCATGCGTGCCTTCGTGGATCATGTTCAAGCGGTTGTCGCGCCAGTACTGCTCCACCGGAAAGTCGCGCGTGTAACCGTAGCCGCCGTGAATCTGGATGGCCAAGCTGTTGGCTTCCAGGCACCACTCGCTGGGGAAACTTTTAACGATGGGCGTGAGCACTTCGAGCAGCAAGCGCGCCTCATCGGCGTCTTCAGGCGCACCGGTGTGCAGTTCATCCACCAAGCGGGCGCAGTACAAGGCCAGGGCCAAAGCGCCCTCGCTGTAGGCCTTTTGCGCCAGCAGCATGCGCTTGATGTCGGCGTGTTCGATGATGCGAACCTGCGGGCGGCTGGCGTCTTTGCCCCCTGCCCCGCTGGGTCGGCCTTGCGGCCGGTTTTTGGCGTAGTCGAGGCTGGCGTAGTAACCCGCCATGCCCAGCATGGTGGCGGCCATGCCCACGCCGATGCGGGCTTCGTTCATCATGTGGAACATGCAGCGCAGGCCCTCCCCGGGTTTGCCAACGAGGTAGCCCACGGCACCGCTTGCGGCGCCGGACCCGCCACGCACGGGGTACTTGCCCTCACCAAAATTCAGCAGTGTGTTGGTCGTGCCGCGCCAGCCGCATTTGTGGTTCAGGCCCGCAAGGGCCACGTCGTTGCGCTCGCCGGTGAGTTGGCCCTGTGTGTCAAGCAATTTTTTGGGCACGATGAACAACGAGATGCCTTTGACGCCCGGCACCAATTGGCCATCGGCACCGGGGATCTTGGCCAGCACCAAGTGGATGATGTTTTCACTCAACTCGTGTTCGCCTGACGAAATCCACATCTTGTTGCCCTTGAGGCGGTAGCGTGGCCCCAATGGGTCAGCTTCAAAGCCTTCACCATCGGGTGTGGCACGGGTCGTCACATCGCTCAGCGACGAACCGGCTTGCGGTTCGCTCAGGCACATGGTGCCCGAAAAGCGCCCATTGAATTCGTTAGCGGCAAACACCTGCTTTTGCAAATCGGTACCATGCACCATCAGCAAATTGGCGTTGCCACTGGTCAGCATGCCCGAACCGATGCTGACCGAGGCCATCGCAAAAAAAGCATTGGCTGCAGCCTCCACCGTATAAGGCAGTTGCATGCCTCCAATCTCGTAGTCTTGCGCAGCGCTCAGCATGCCCGATTCGGCATAGGCCTTGTACGCATCGTGCGTAGCCTGCGGCAAGATGACTTTTTCGCCGTCAAAGTGCGGCTCTTGCGTGTCCACCAGGCGGTTGAACGGGGCGTATTTCTCCCGCGCAATGCGCTCGCAGGTATCGAGCACGGCGTCAAAGGTTTCGCGTGAATGGTCGGCAAAGCGCTCGCGGCTTTGCAGGCTTTCGACCTTCAACCAGTCGTGCAGCAAGAAATCAACGGTGGGGCGAAGTGACATGGCAAATGGGTGGTTGAGGGTTTAGGTTCTTCCAGTTATGGGAAGTGGGTTGTGGGTTGAGCTTTGAGCGTTCAGCGTTCAGCGTGAATACAAAGACTCACGCACAACACTCAACGCAGCACGCTCAACGCTCAACGCTTAACGCAGCACGCTCAACGCTCAACGCTCAACGCAGCACGCTCAACGCCAAATCACAGCACTTCAAAAATGCCACACGCGCCCATACCGCCGCCAATGCACATGGTCACGGCCACACGCTTGGCACCACGGCGTTTCCCTTCGATCAGTGCGTGGCCCGTCAGGCGTTGGCCCGACACACCGTAGGGGTGACCCACCGCGATCGCGCCGCCGTTCACGTTCAAACGGTCGGCTGGGATGCCCAGCTTGTCGCGGCAGTACAGCACCTGCACGGCAAACGCTTCGTTGAGCTCCCACAGGTCAATGTCTTGCACGGTCAGACCCAAACGCGCCAGCGCCTTGGGCACGGCATACACGGGGCCAATGCCCATCTCGTCAGGCTCGCAACCGGCCACAGCAAAGCCCAGGAAACGACCCAAGGGCTTGAGACCGCGTTGCTCGGCCAGTTTCTCGTCCATCAACACGCAAGCACCCGCGCCGTCCGAGAACTGGCTGGCGTTGCCCGCTGACACCAGCCCGCCAGGCAGCGCAGAGCGCAGGCCGCTGATGGCTTCTACGGTGGTGCCTTCGCGCAGGCCTTCGTCCACGCCCACAGTCACTTGCTTGGTGGTCATGCCCATGACCTTGTCGATCACGCCTTGCGTGACGGTGATGGGGGCGATTTCGTCGTTGAACAAACCGGCAGCTTGTGCAGCGCAGGCCTTTTGTTGGCTGGCCGCACCATAAGCGTCCATCACATCGCGACCGATTTTGTAGCGTTTGGCCACTTGCTCGGCGGTTTGCAGCATGTTCCAGTAGATCTCGGGCTTCATCTTGGCCAGGGCCAAGTCCTGCAGCATGTGGGTGTTCGCTTCTTGCTGTACGCAAGAAATGCTCTCCACACCGCCAGCCACATACACCTGGCCTTCACCCGCGATGATGCGCTGCGCCGCCAGCGCAATGGTTTGCAGGCCCGACGAGCAAAAGCGGTTCACGGTCATGCCAGAGACCGATATGGGCATGCCGGCCCTGAGGGCGATTTGGCGAGCGATGTTGGCACCCGTGGCCCCTTCAGGCGTGGCGCAGCCCATGATCACGTCTTCGACTTCGGCGGCATCAATGCCAGCGCGGGCCACGGCATGTTGTACCGCATGGCCGCCCAAAGTGGCGCCGTGGGTCATGTTGAATGCGCCCTTCCAGCTCTTGGCCAGAGGGGTGCGGGCGGTCGATACGATAACGGCGTTGGTCATTTTGAATCCTTGGTTTGGCTCGTTGAGCGTTGAGTGTTAAGCGGCGGTCAAGCAGTTAACTGGTCTTATGAAACTGGACAACGAACACTCAACTCTGAACGCTCAGTTGAATGTTTTGCCTTCGGCCGCCAAGCGCACCAACAAAGGTGCGGGTTGCCAGAATTGGGCGTCGTCGAGTGGGTTCTTGGCAAAGCGCTTCATGGCTTCGACCACGTTGAACAGCCCAATCGTGTCGGCGTAGTTCATCGGGCCACCGCGCCAGAACGGGAAGCCATAGCCGGTGATGTAGACCATGTCGATGTCGCTGGCCTTGCTGGCGATGCCTTCTTCCAAGATGTGGCAAGCCTCGTTGACCAATGAATACACCAAGCGCTGCACGATTTCTTCGTCGGAAATCTTGCGGGGCGTTAGCCCCAAAGCGGCGCGGTGTTTTTCGATCATCTCGACCACCACGGCGCTGGGAATCGCGTCACGTTTGCCGGCTTGGTAGTCGTACCAGCCTGCGCCCGTCTTTTGGCCGTAACGCCCCATTTCGCACAGCAAGTCAGCGGTTTTGCTGTATTTGAGGTTGGGTTTTTCGGTGTAACGGCGCTTGCGAATCGCCCAGCCGATGTCGTTGCCAGCCAAGTCGCCCATGCGGAAGGGGCCCATGGCAAAGCCGAATTTCTCAACCGCCTTGTCCACTTGGGCTGGGGTGCAGCCTTCTTCGATCAGGAAACCGGCTTGACGGCTGTACTGCTCAATCATGCGGTTGCCGATGAAGCCATCGCACACGCCCGAGACCACCGAGGTTTTCTTGATTTTCTTGCCAATGGCCATCACGGTGGCCAGCACGTCTTTGCCGGTCTGGGCGCCACGTACCACTTCGAGCAGCTTCATCACATTAGCCGGGCTGAAGAAGTGCATGCCGATCACGTCTTGAGGGCGTTGGGTGAAGCTGGCAATCTGGTTCACATCCAAGGTGGAGGTGTTCGAGGCCAAAATCGCACCAGGCTTCATCACTTCGTCGAGCTTCTTGAAGACAGCTTCTTTCACGCCCATCTCCTCAAACACGGCTTCGATCACCAGATCGGCTTGGCCAATGTCGTCGTAGCTGAGCGTGGTGCTCAGCAAGGCCATGCGCTGCTCGTATTTGTCTTGCTTGAGCTTGCCTTTTTTGACTTGGGCTTCGTAGTTCTTGCGGATGGTGGCCACGCCACGGTCCAGCGCGTCTTGCTTCATCTCCAGCATCTTGACCGGGATGCCCGCATTCAAGAAGTTCATCGAAATGCCACCGCCCATGGTGCCAGCACCGATGACGGCAATCGACTGGATGGCCCGCATGGGGGTGTCTGCCGGCACGTCCGGGATCTTGGACGCCGCACGGTCGGCCATGAAAATGTGACGCAGTGCGCGGCTTTCGGGAGTGAACATGAGGTTGGTGAAAATTTCACGCTCCAAAACCATGCCCTCTTCGAATTTCTTTTTGGTGGCCGCTTCGACGGCGTCCACGCACTTTTCAGGCGCAGGCAGGTTTTTCGCCATGCCTTTGACCATGTTGCGGGTGAACTGGAAGTACGCATCGCCTTGCGGGTGCTTGCAAGGCAGGTTTTTGACCAAGGGCATGGGCGAACCATCGGCGTGGGCTGCGGCCACTTTGCGGGCCATGGCCAAGGCTTCTTCTGGCAGGCTATCGGCCGATTGGGCCATCGCATCAAACAGCTTTTGGCCAGGCAGCATGGCCAGCATCTCGCTCATGATGGCCTCGCCGCTGACGATCATGTTCAGCGCCGCTTCGACACCGATCACGCGGGGCAAGCGCTGCGTGCCGCCCGCGCCGGGGATGAGACCCAGCTTGACTTCAGGCAAGGCAATGGAAGTGCCCGGCGCGGCAATGCGGTAGTGGCAACCCAAAGCCAACTCCAAGCCACCGCCCATGGCGACCGAGTGGATGGCCGCCACAACCGGCTTGGCCGAATTTTCGCAAGAGCGGATCACGCTCAGCAAATTGGGTTCCTGCGTCGCCTTGGGCGAGCCAAACTCACGGATGTCCGCACCGCCCGAAAAAGCTTTGCCGCCACCGGTGATGACGATGGCTTTGACGGCCGCGTCGTTGTTGGCTTTTTCCAGCCCGTCGGTGATGCCGACGCGGGTGGACAGACCCAAACCGTTGACGGGTGGATTCATCAGGGTGATGACCGCGACATCGCCATGCACTTTGTATTCAGCTGTCATGCTGGACTTCCTTTGCGTGATAAATTAAAAAAGAACGACCGTTCGTTTTTGAACATTGTAGACATAAAAAAACCCTGCACGGCAAAAAATTGTCGCACCAGAGACGGGGCTAAGTTCGGATCAAACCTCCAACCATTCCTTGCGAATGTAGGTGTTGGCCCGCAGCTCGTCGGGCGTGCCCATGAAGACAATGGCACCATGGCCCATGACCAAGGCGCGGTCCGAAATGCGCATGGCAATCGTCAGTTTCTGCTCGATCAGCAACACCGAGACCCCTTTGGCTTTGAGGCTGAAAAGAAATTGGCCGACAAGCTCGACAATTTTGGGCGCCAGCCCCTCGGTGGGTTCGTCGATGATGATGAGATCGGGGTCACCCATCAGGGTTCGGCACAGCGTGAGCATTTGCTGCTCACCGCCCGAAAGCACCCCGGCTTCGTTGTGTTCGCGTTCTTTGAGGCGCGGAAACATGGCGAACATGTCGTCAAACGACCAACGGCCGTTTTGCCCATTGCGTTTTTGGCCCAATTGCAGGTTTTGGCTCACCGTCAGCTTGGGGAAAATCTCGCGGTTCTCGGGCACATAACCTACCCCCAGGTGGGCGATCTCATAGGCTTTTTTGCCCTGAATGGGCTGGCCTTTCCAGTCGATGCGGCCTTCGCACTCGACCAGACCCATGATGGCCTTGGCGGTCGTGGATCGGCCTGAGCCGTTGCGCCCAAGCAAGGCCACGATCTCGCCCTGCCCCACCTCAAAATTGACGCCATGCAACACATGGCTTTTGCCGTAAAAGGCATGAAGGTTGTCGATTTTCAGCATCAGTGGACTCCTGCTTGGCTGTCTGCGACCGGAGAGCCCAAATAAGCCTCCTGCACTTTGGCATTGGCCCGCACCGCCTCAGGCGTGTCAAAGGCGATGACTTCGCCGTACACCACCACCGCGATCTTGTCGGCCAGGCCAAACACCACGCCCATGTCGTGCTCCACGGTGAGCAGGGTTTTGCCCACGGTGACGTCCTTGATGAGCTGAATGAAACGCGAGGTTTCGCTCTTGCTCATGCCGGCCGTGGGCTCGTCCAGCAAGATCACATCCGCGCCACCCGCGATGGTCACGCCGATTTCCAACGCCCGTTGCTCGGCATAGGTCAGGTTGACCGCCAGCACGTCGCGTTTTTTGTCCAGATGGATCATCTCCAGCAACTCGTCGGTGCGTTCGTTGGCGTCTTTCAGGCCCGACAGGAATTTCCAAAAGCTGTATTTGTAGCCCAGGCTCCAGAGCACCGCGCAGCGCAGATTTTCGAACACGCTGAGCTTGGGGAAGATGTTGGTGATCTGGAAGCTGCGCGACAGCCCCATGCGGTTGATTTCGTATGGCGTCTTGTTCTGGATGGTCTGACCAGCCAGCAAAATATCGCCACTAGAGGGGCCAAAGCGGCCACTGATCAGGTTGAACAGTGTCGACTTGCCCGCGCCGTTGGGGCCGATCACAGCCACACGCTCGCCTGCATGGACGGCCAGATTCACGCCACGGATGATTTCGGTCTTGCCGAAATTCTTGCGCACGTCCCGGAGTTCTAAGGCGTAACTCATAAGGCCGTTTCCCTTCGCTTGATTTCTTTTTCGATGTCGGTCTGGATCACGCCCCAGTCGCGGGCGAATTGTCGCCTGGCCAGCTCGAACAGACCCAGGCCCGTCAGCATGACAAACGCCGAGCCGAACCAGCTGTCCAGGCTCTTGGCATTGAGGGTGGCGCCCATGAACTTGACCGTGTCCCCCAGGGCCGAATTGAGCTGCAGGTGGTAGACCATCTCGATCATGGCTCCCGCCCCCGCCAGCATGACGGTGGCCGTGAGGCCCAGGCCCAGGTAACTGGTCCAGATCTGGCGCAATTTGCCAAACTTGGCCACCCGCAGGTTCATCATGATCAGGCTGGCAATGCCGCCGGGCGCGTACATGACCATGAACAAGAACACCAGGCCCAAGTACAGCAGCCAGGCTTTGGTCAGTTCGGACAACAGCACAAAAGCGATGATCATCAGCACCGCCCCGATGATGGGGCCAAAGAAGAAGGTCGCACCGCCCAAAAAGGTGAACAGCAAATAAGCGCCAGAGCGCCCTGCCCCGACCACCTCGGCCGTCACGATCTCGAAGTTGAGTGCACCCAAACCACCCGCGATGCCCGCAAAAAAGCCCGAGATGATGAACGCCATGTAGCGCACGCGCTGGGTGTTGTAGCCGATGAACTCGACCCGCTCGGGGTTGTCGCGCACCGCATTCAAAATGCGTCCCAGCGGCGTTTGCGTGAAGGCGTACATGAGCGCCACACAAACAAAGGTGTAGGCGGCAATCAGGTAATAAACCTGGATTTGCGGGCCGTAGGTGATGCCAAAGAAAGGCTGACCCGCCACCCGGTTGCCTGACACACCCGCCTCGCCCCCGAAAAACTCTGAAAACATAAGCGACATGGCGAACACCAACTCGGCCACGCCCAGTGTGATCATGGCGAAGGTGGTGCCCGATTTGCGGGTGGTGACCCAACCGAGCAAGATGGCAAAGCCCATGCCGGTCAAGCCGCCAACGATGGGCAGCAAACTGACCGGAATGTTCAATTGGCCGCCGCTCACCGAATTGAGCGCGTGGATGGCCATGTAAGAACCCAGTCCGGTGTAAACCGCATGGCCAAAACTGAGCATGCCGCCTTGGCCCAGCAGGATGTTGTAGGACAGGCAAGCGATGATGGCGATGCCCATTTGCGCCAGCATGGTGGTCGACAGGTTGCTGGTGAACACCAAAGGCGAGACCACCAGCACCAGCGCGAACAGGCTCCAGATGACCCAGCGGCCGACGTTGTAGGGTTTGAATTTGTAAACAGCAGCCATGTCTTCAAGTCTCGCGTGTACCCAACAGACCCTTGGGCCGGAAGATCAGAATCAGCACCAAAAACAGGTAGGGCAAGATGGGCGCCACCTGGGACAAGGTGAGTTTGGCAAAGGAGTTTTCTTGGGTGGCTGCCGACAAAGCCCAGCCCATGTCCTTGGCCAATGTGAGAAAAGAGTAGTCAATGGCCACAGCAAAGGTCTGGATCACACCAATCAGCACCGAGGCCAAAAACGCGCCAGACAAAGAGCCCATACCACCCACCACCACCACCACAAATATGACCGAGCCAACAGTGGCGGCCATGGCCGGCTCGGTCACAAACGTGCTGCCGCCAATCACACCCGCCAAACCGGCCAAACCTGTACCTGCACCAAACACCAGCATGAACACGCGGGGTACGTTGTGCCCCAGCGACTCGACCATTTCGGGGTGGGTCAATGCGGCCTGAATGACCAAACCAATGCGGGTGCGCGTGAGCAACAGCCACAAAGACACCAGCATGAGCAGCGCCACCAGCATCATGAAGCCCCGCGTGGCAGGAAACGGCGAGCACACCACACGGATGGTCGCATCGGCTGCACTGCACATGTCGGCAGGCGCGGCACCCCAGATGAGGCTCAAGCCATGGGTCGAGTGATTGATCAAGGTGAAAGCTGAACTGCGCAAAATTTCGGGCGGCGGAAAATCTACCGCTGTTCGGCCCCAAACCAACTGAACCAACTCCAGCACCACGTAGGACAAGCCAAAGGTGACGAGCAATTCAGGCACATGGCCAAAGGGGTGGACCTTGCGCAGCGTCAGGCGCTCGAACAAGGCACCACAGGCCCCAACGAGCAGCGGGGCAATGACCAGCGCAGGCCAAAAACCGACCCACTGCGAAAGGGTGTAGCCAAAATAGGCACCCACCATGTAGAAGCTGGCGTGCGCAAAGTTGAGCACACCCATCATGCTGAAGATCAGCGTCAGCCCGGAGCTGAGCATGAACAACAACAGCCCGTAACTGAGGCCGTTGAGCATGGAGATGATGAAAAACTCCATCACAAACCTTCCAGACCCTTGGGGTCTAAAGCATTACCGAAAGTGGAATTGCGCATGCAAATCCGGTCTCAATGGGGCCGAAAACCCATAAAAAAGCCCGATGAACCCTCAGGTGATCGGGCCTTGGCCCATCCGCCCAACCCTGAGCCACCCTTTCGGGTCGCTCAGAGATGGGCGGCGGCAGGCGTCGCGCCTCAACCAGGACGCTTCATCTGGCAGCTGGTGGGCGTGCTGGACACATACGATGGGAAATCTTTCACGGGCGCCAGCGTCATGCCGGTGTTTTCCGGGCTGTAGGGGAACTTTTTGTCCGCTTTTTGCCAGACGGTCATGTACAGAGGTTGCTGCAACTGATGGTCTGCTTTGCGGATTTCGACTTCGCCGTTGTGGGTCGAGAATTTCAGACCGGACAATGCCGCGGCCACTTTGACCGGATCGGTGGACTTGGCTTTGGCCATGGCATCACCCAGCGCCTGGTAAATCCTCACCACGGAGTGGGTGTAGAAGTCGTCGTTGAACTTTTGTTTGAATTCGGCGGACCATTTGTCCATTTGGCCGCCCATGTTGTAGTGGCCATAAGCGATCTGGTAAACGCGGCCAGCACCGCCTTGGCCCAAAGCGGTGGGCGTTCCCGTGACGCCGGTGTAATAAGTGTAGAACTTGCCATTAAAGCCACCTTCGTTGGCCGCCTTGACCAGCAGCGCCAGGTCAGAGCCCCAGTTGCCAGTGATCACAGTGTCGGCACCCGAAGCTTTGATCTTGGCGATGTAGGGCGAGAAGTCGCGCACCTGGGCCAGGGGATGCAGGTCTTCGCCCACGATCTTCACGGCCGGCATCTTGCGCGCAATGTTTTCCTTGGCAAACTTGACGACCTGATGGCCGTGCGAGTAGTTCTGGTTGAGCAGGTAAACGTTCTTGATGTCTTTCTGATCCTTCATGAAGGTGGTCATGGCCTCGATCTTCATGGAGGTGTCCGCGTCAAAGCGGAAATGCCAGTAGCTGCACTTGCTGTTGGTGAAGTCTGGGTCGACCGCAGAATGGTTCAGGAAGATGATTTCCTTTCCGGGGTTGCGCTCGTTGTGCTTGTTCACGGCCTCAATCAGGGCGCCCGCAACCGATGAGCCGTTGCCTTGGGTGATGTAGCGCACGCCTTGGTCCATGGCGGCCTTGAGCGCGTTCAAGCTTTCAGCGGGGCTGAGCTTGTTGTCGATGCCGATGACTTCGAACTTGACACCGGCTGGGTTGGTTTTGCTGAATTTTTCGGCAAAAAACTGGAAGCTCTTGAGCTGGTTGCTGCCCACGGGGGCCATCAGGCCAGACAAGGGGTCGATCCAAGCAATTTTGACGGTTTCGCCCTTTTGCGCATAGGCGCCCAAGGAGCAGGCAGCCAAGGCGGCTGCGGCGATCAAACGGGTGGTGGTTTTCATTCAAGGTCTCCTGCGTTGTGAATCTGAACACGTTTAGCGTAACCGCTGAAATCACGAATGGGCTCGGGGTTTGCACCTAAGGCATATCACCCAAGCGACTGCCCTGCACAACTTGTCTGAGCGCGGGCTTGCTGGGCATCAAAGTCCGGGCAAAACGTAGTCGGCCAATTGCTCGCGCAATTTGGTCTTGAGCATCTTGCCGGTGCCGCCCAAAGGAATGGCGTCGACAAAGACCACATCGTCCGGAATCTGCCACTTGGCGGTCTTGCCTTCGTAAAAAGCGATCAGCGCTTCACGCGTGACCTCGGCCCCGGGCTTCTTGACCACGCACACTATCGGGCGCTCATCCCATTTGGGGTGGCGCATGCCGATGCAGGCGGCCATGGCCACGGCCGGGTGGGCCATGGCGATGTTTTCCACATCGATCGAGCTGATCCATTCGCCGCCGGACTTGATCACGTCTTTGCTGCGGTCGGTGATTTGCATGAAGCCATCGGTGTCGATGGTGGCCACGTCACCCGTTGGGAACCAACCGTCCACCAAGGGGTTGCCGCCTTCTTGTTTGTAGTACGACTCAATGACCCAGGGACCTTTGACCAGCAGATCACCTGCGGCTTTGCCATCGTGCGGCAAGGCTTTGCCCTCGGCGTCCACGATCTTCATGTCAATGCCGAAGATGCAGCGGCCTTGCTTCATGCGCAGCTTCATTTGCTGTTCGGCTGGCAGGCTCAGGTGCTTGTTTTTCAGGGTGCAGACCGTGCCCAGCGGGCTGAGTTCGGTCATGCCCCAGGCGTGCAGCACATCCACGTTGTAGTTCTGACGGAAGGCGTCGATCATGGCGGGCGGGCAAGCCGAGCCGCCAATCACGGTGCGGCCAAGTGTGCTGAACTTCAGGCCTGCGGGTGCCATGTGGCCCAGCAGCATTTGCCACACGGTGGGCACGCCGGCCGCAAAGGTCACGCCCTCGGCCTCGATCAACTCGTAGACCGACTTGCCGTCCAGCGCAGGGCCAGGGAACACCAGTTTGGCCCCCGCCATGGCCGCGCTGTAGGGGATGCCCCAGGCGTTGACGTGGAACATGGGCACGACCGGCAAGATGGCATCGCGGGCAGAAATGCACATGGAGTCGGGCAAAGCAGCGGCGTAAGCGTGCAGCACGGTGGAGCGGTGGCTGTACAAAGCGCCCTTGGGGTTGCCGGTGGTGCCGCTGGTGTAGCACAAGCTGCAGGCGGTGTTTTCATCGAGCTGCGGCCAGGCGTAGGTGCTCGGCTGCTGGCCCATCCAGGCCTCGTAACTCACCAGGTTCGGGATGCCGGTGTCCGCAGGCAGCTTGCCTGCGTCGCACAAAGCCACATAGTGGGTGATGGTTTTGCAATGGCTGTGCAGCGCCTGCACCAAGGGCAAAAACGTCATGTCAAAGCACAACACCTGGTCTTCGGCGTGGTTGGCGATCCAGGCCATCTGCTCCGGATGCAGGCGCGGGTTGAGGGTGTGCAGCACGCGGCCCGAGCCGCTCACGCCAAAGTACAGTTCCAGGTGGCGGTAACCATTCCAGGCCAGCGTGGCGATGCGGGTGCCCTGAGGCAGATTTTGCGCATCCAGTGCGTTGGCCACTTGGCGCGAACGGCGGGCCACTTGGGCCCAATCACTGCGGTGGATGTCACCTTCGACGCGACGCGAAACGACCTCGCTGTCGCCATGGTGTTGTTCGGCAAATTCAATCAACGCAGAAATCAAAAGCGATTGCTGTTGCATCAGTCCCAGCATGGGGTGTCTCCTGTCAGGTGGGTGGTTCTCAATCGGTTCATTGTGCACCCGAGTTCCACGCCAGTCGGGCCTAAAACCCGCCAAACCGCGGGTGCTTGTCAAGGGCGTGACAATCCATCCCCATGTCATCTTCCCCTTTGGCCCCGCCCGTCAGTCATCCGCACGACTTGCCTGTGTTGCACTGGACGCACCGCCTGGCCCAACTGGGTCCCCGATTTTTCACCCCCTTGCAGCCCACACCCGTGGCCGCGCCGCGCTGGGCCGCGCGCAACGAGGCTTTGCGCGCCGAGTTGGGCTGGCCCAACGCGCTGTTTGACGACGATCACTTGCAAGCCTTTGCGGGCAATGCGCTGATGGTCGGCTCTCAGCCGCTGGCCACGGTTTACAGCGGGCACCAGTTTGGCCAATGGGCAGGCCAGCTGGGCGACGGCCGCGCCATCTGGCTGGGTGAAGCCCAATCGGCGCAAGGCCCACAAGAAATCCAACTCAAGGGCGCGGGCCGCACGCCCTATTCGCGTGGCGGCGATGGCAGGGCCGTGCTGCGCTCCAGCATCCGCGAGTATTTGTGCAGCGAAGCCATGCACGGTTTGGGTATCCCGACCACCCGGGCCCTGAGCTTGGTGGCTTCACCCGAGCCCGTGCGGCGCGAAACGGTGGAAACCGCCGCCGTGGTGGCCCGCGTGGCCCCCAGCTTTTTGCGTTTTGGGCACTTCGAGCATTTTTCGGCCCAAGGCGACACGGAAAGCCTGCGCGTTTTGGCCGACCACGCCATGACCCACCACCTGCCCGAATGCCGCGAGCGCGCTGCGCTGTGGCAGGGCAATCTGTATGCAGCCTTGCTGGACGTGGTGCAAGAACGCACGGCCAAACTGCTGGCGCAGTGGCAGGCGGTGGGTTTTTGCCACGGTGTCATGAACACCGACAACATGAGCCTCTTAGGCCTGACGATCGACTATGGCCCTTTCCAGTTCATGGACGGCTTTGATCCCGGTCACATTTGCAACCACTCGGACCACCAAGGTCGCTACGCCTATGGCCGCCAGCCGAATGTGGCTTACTGGAACCTTTACTGCCTGGCCCAGGCCCTGGCCTCTTTGATCGACGACCAGGAGATGACGCTGCAGGTGCTGGAGGGTTACAAGACCCTGTTCCCGCGCTGCCTGGGCGACGCCATGCGGGCCAAACTGGGACTGGTGGGCGAATTGGCCCACGAATCCGAGCGTGAAGCCGACTGGACTTTGGTCGAAGACGTGATGCAGCTCATGGCCGCAGAAAAAGTGGACTTCACGGTGTTCTGGCGACAACTGAGCCAAGCGGTGGTGCAGCAATCGACAGCTTCTGCTTTGACCGATGCGGGCTGGAGCGCCGTGACCGACTTGGTATTGGACCGCCCTCGCCTGCTGGCCTGGCTGGCGCGCTACACCGAGCGGGCAGGTCAAAGCCACTTCGCGGCCATGGGCCAGCAGATGCTGCGCACCAACCCCAAGTTTGTGCTGCGCAACCACCTGGCCGAAATGGCCATCCGCCAAGCCCAGGCGGGCGATTTTTCAGAAATTGAGACCTTGCACAACTTGTTAAAGTCCCCCTTTGACGAGCATCCAGGCTTTGCAGCCTATGCCGACCTGCCGCCCGACTGGGCGGGTCAACTGGAAATCAGCTGTTCATCATGACCAAAATTGAAAAATCCGCACAAGCGTGGCGCGAGCTGCTGGCCGCCAAAGACGCTGAGCCTGTGGCCTTTGCCGTCACACGCCAAGCCGCCACCGAGCGCCCCTTCACCGGCAAATACGAAGGCCACTGGTCCAAAGGCACTTACAGCTGCATCTGCTGCGATGCGCCCTTGTTCAGCTCCGACACCAAATTCGACGCTGGCTGCGGCTGGCCCAGCTTTTCGCGAGCGGCCAGCGACAACGCCATCGAAGAGCGTGTGGACGTCAGCCATGGCATGCGCCGGGTCGAAACCGTCTGCGCCCAGTGCGGCGCGCACTTGGGCCATGTGTTCGAGGACGGCCCCGCCCCCACGGGCTTGCGCTACTGCATGAACTCCGCTTCGTTAGACTTCAAGCCTTCCTGACCGCATTCGGCCGCGCCCTGTTGACGCGGCCCACTCACGCCCCACATGAAACTCATCCTCGACTTTTTCCCCATCCTGCTGTTTTTTGGCGCGTACAAGATGGCCGACATCTACACCGCCACGGCGGTGCTGATGGGTGCGACCGTGCTGCAAACGGCCATGATCTACAAGATGGACGGCAAACTGCAGACCATGCACAAGATCACGCTGGTGCTGGTGCTGGGCTTTGGTGCCTTGACGCTGGGCTTGCACGACGAGCGCTTCATCAAGTGGAAACCGACCTTGCTGTATTCGGGCCTGGCGATTGCCCTGGCCGTGGCGCACTGGTTTTTGAAGAAAAACTTTTTGCACATGCTGCTGGGCACGCAACTGCAACTGCCCCACGCCGTGTGGAACCGCCTGAACCTGTCGTGGATGCTGTATTGCCTGTTCATGGCCGCCATCAACGCCTATGTGGCCCACTACTTCAGCACCGAAGACTGGGTGAACTTCAAGCTCTGGGGTTATGCCTTCCCCTTGGTCTTCATCCTGGGACAGGGCTTGTACATCTCGCGCTATTTGCCCAAAGACGAGGACAAGCAGCCATGATCCAAGCCACTTTGCCCCTGAGCGAACAAATCCACGCCCGTTTGAGCGAACGCCTGCAACCCACCGCGCTGCGCGTGATCGACGAAAGCGCCCAACACGCGGGCCACATGGGGGCCAACGACAGCGGCGTGGGCACCCACATGCGGGTGTGCATTGCTTCGCCTTTGTTTGTCGGCATCGGCCGCGTGCAGCGCCATCGCCTTGTGTATGATGCGCTGCAAGATTTCATTGATCAGGGCTTACACGCCCTGGCCATCGAGCTGATCTGAAACCGGGCGGTCACCCTTTGGTGACAGCCCCTTTTTTTGAACCCTTGACCCACACCTGACACCCCGTCTCTTAGGAAAACACGATGAAAAAGCAACTGCTCAGCGCCGCTTTGGTGGCCTTGCTGGCGTCCCCCGTTCTGGCGCAAAACCTGGCTGTGGTCAACGGCAAACCTGTGCCGACTTCGCGCGTCAAAGCGCTGCAACAGCAAGTCGAGGCCTCAGGTCGCCCCGTCACCCCTGAAGTGCTGGACCAAATCAAGCAAGAGCTGATCGCCCGCGAAGTCTTCATGCAGGAAGCCCGCAAACGTGGCCTGGACGCCAGCGAGGACTACAAAACACAGCTGGAACTGGCCCGCCAGACCATCCTGATCCGCCAGCTGTTTGCCGACTTCCAGAAGAAAAACCCGGTGACTGACGCCGACATCAAGGCCGAATATGACAAGTTCGTCAAAGAAAACGGCGGCAAGGAATACCGCGCCCGCCACATCTTGGTGGAGACCGAAGCCGATGCCAAGGCCCTGATCGCCGACATCAAAAAAGGCGGCAACTTTGAAGAATTGGCCAAGAAAGCCTCCAAAGACCCAGGCTCTGGTGCCAACGGTGGCGACCTCGATTGGGCTGCTGCGGGCAGCTACGTGGCCGAATTTTCCGGTGCCATGGTCAAACTGGACAAAGGCCAGATGACCGATACGCCTGTGAAGACCCAGTTTGGCTTCCACATCATCCGCGTCGACGATGTGCGCGACGCCCAATTGCCCAAACTCGAAGAAGTCAGACCCCAGATTGCCCAGCAGTTGCAACAACAAAAGCTGAGCGCTTACCAAGAAGGTCTGCGCAGCAAAGCCAAGATCCAGTGATCGGGTCTTGGCTCACTTGAAAAACGCGACTTCGGTCGCGTTTTTTGCTTGGGCGGTGGTCGCAAGGAAAGTGCGTTGACACACCGAAGATGTCGGACCTGAAGGCACCGACCTACGAAAAACGGCATGCCCCCGCATTGGCGCGACGCACCCCGTAGGTCGGGCCTTTACGGTCCGACAGCCATCCCTTCGCGAAGCGACATTTTCAAAAGGCGGTGGCGCACCGAAGATGTCGGACCTGAAGGCACCGACCTACGAAAAACGGCATGCCCCCGCATTGGCGCGACACGCCCCGTAGTTCGGGCCTTTACGGTCCGACAGTCATCCCTTCGCGAAGCGACATTTTCAAACAGCGGTGGTGAACAACGTCGGACCATAATGCACCGGCCTACGAAAAACGACATCCCCCGGCGAGCAAGCTGGGATAATCCCGAGCCATGCAGCCTCACCACCTCGAACTCCTCGCCCCCGCCCGCACCTTTGACATTGGCATCGAAGCCATCAACCATGGGGCCGACGCGGTCTACATTGGCGGCCCTTCTTTTGGGGCGCGCTCCGCGGCCGACAACAGCCTTCAGGACATTGCCAAGCTGGTGCAATACGCCCACCGCTTTCACAGCCGCATCTTTGTCACGCTCAACACCATCTTGCGCGACGACGAATTGGAAGGCGCGCGCACACTGGCCTGGCAGCTCTACGACGCAGGCGTGGACGCGCTGATCATCCAGGACATGGGCTTGCTGGAGATCGACATGCCACCGATCCAACTGCATGCCAGCACCCAGACCGACATCCGCACGCCCGAAAAAGCCAAGTTTTTGCAAGACGCGGGGTTGAGCCAGATCGTGCTCGCCCGAGAGCTGACGCTGCCGCAGATCAGCGCCATCCGTGACGTGATCGACACCGAGCGGACGGTGATCGAATTCTTTGTGCACGGCGCTTTGTGCGTGGCCTACAGCGGCCAGTGTTTCATTAGTCATGCGCACACCGGGCGCAGTGCCAACAGGGGCGATTGCTCGCAAGCTTGCCGCCTGCCCTACGAGGTCAAAGACGCACAAGGCCGCATCGTGGCGCACGATAAACATGTGTTGAGCATGAAAGACAACAACCAAAGCGAAAACCTGCGCGATCTGGTGGATGCGGGCATCCGCAGCTTCAAAATCGAAGGTCGCTACAAGGACATGGCCTATGTGAAAAACATCACGGCCCATTACCGCAAGCTGTTTGACGAGGTGCTGAACGAGCGCCAAAACTCCTCAAATCCGCTGGCTGCCGCTTCGCATGGCCACACCACCTTCAGCTTTGAGCCCGATCCGAACCAGAACTTCAACCGCGAGTTCACCGACTATTTTGTGCAAGGCCGCAAGGATGACATTGGTGCTTTTGACACACCCAAAAACCCCGGCCAACCCATTGGCTGGGTGAGCAAGGTGACGGCTGAGCACGTCGAGATCACCACCGACGACCCGACGACCGAGCTGCACAATGGCGATGGCCTGTGCTACTACGACCTGCAAAAAGAATTGGTGGGCTTGCAGATCAACCGCGCCGAAGCACAAAAAGCCAAGGGTGTTTGGCGACTGTTTCCCAAAGACCCGATGGACGGTTTCAAAGACTTGCGCAAAGGCGTGCAAGTCAACCGCAACCGCGACATGAGCTGGGTGCGCACGCTGGACAAAAAATCCGCCGAGCGGCGCATGGGCGTTTGGATGCAATTGGTCGAAACCGAGAATGGCCAAGGTGAAGGTCTGCAACTGACCCTGACCGACGAAGCGGGCCACACCAGCATGGCGCAACTGGCCATCGCTTGGCAAGCCCCAAAAGAAGCCACCCAAGCCCAAGGCAAACTCAAAACCGCTTTAGGCAAACTGGGCGACACCCTATTCGAGCCGCTGGATGTGCAAGTGGCCCTGCCCCGCCCTTGGTTTGTGCCGCCCTCACAGCTCAACGCCCTGCGCCGTGACGCCGTGCATGCGCTTGAAGCCGCACGCGCCCAAGGCCTGCACCGACTGCCTCGTGCGGTGCCGGTGGAGCCGCCTGTCGCTTACCCCGAAGACACGCTGAGCTACCTGGCCAATGTGTTCAACCAAAAAGCCCGCGACTTTTACGCCAAGCATGGCGTGAAGGTGATCGATGCCGCCTACGAAGCGCAAGAAGAGTTGGGCGAAGTCAGCTTGATGATCACCAAGCACTGCGTGCGCTTTAGCCTGAGTCTGTGCCCGAAACAAGCCAAAGGTGTGACCGGCGTGCAAGGCACGGTGAAGGCCGAGCCCATGCAGCTGATCAATGGCAAAGAAAAGCTCACCCTGCGCTTTGACTGCAAACCCTGCGAAATGCATGTGGTGGGCAAGATCAAAAAATCGGTTTTGAACGCCGTGCCCGAAAGCCCGCTGCAGTTTTACAAATCACGGCCCGTGGTGGGTTTGCACTGAACAAGCTTCAGCGGCGCATTTTGCGCACCCACTGCAGCACCCCTACCAACACCGCCCCCGCGAACAAGCCCGCCAAGCCGCCAGCCAGGTTGCTGACCAGCGCACCGCCAAAAGCCAAGCCCTCGGCCCAGTGTTCCACCGCATGCCCCAGCGCAGGCACGCCGTGCAACAAGATGCCACCCCCCACCAAAAACATGGCGGCTGTGCCCAGCACCGACAGGGCTTTCATGAGCCAGGGTGCAAACACCAAGAGGCCCCGGCCCACGGCCTGTGCGGCGGCGTTGCTTTTTTGGGTCAGGTAAAGCCCTGCGTCGTCCAGCTTGACGATGCCGGCCACCAAGCCATACACCCCCACGGTCATGACCAACGAAATGCCCACCAGTACCGCGACTTGCTGCGCAAAGCTGGCCGCAGCCACAGTGCCCAGGGTGATGACGATGATTTCGGCCGACAAAATGAAGTCGGTGCGCACCGCGCCTTTGATTTTGTCTTTCTCAAAAGCCACCAGATCGACCTCGGGATTGGCTACGGCCTGCAACCGTTCGGCATGGTCAGCTTCAGTGGCTTCGCGGCTATGCAACCAGACGTGCAGCAGTTTTTCGGCCCCTTCAAAGCACAAAAACAAACCACCCAGCATGAGCAAGGGCGTGATCAACCACGGGGCGATGGCGCTGATGGCCAAAGCGGTGGGCACCAAGATGGCTTTGTTCAGAAGCGAGCCTTTGGCCACGGCCCAGACCACCGGCAGTTCGCGGTTGGCTTTGACGCCTGAGACCTGCTGGGCGTTCAGGGCCAGGTCGTCGCCCAGCACCCCGGCGGTTTTTTTGGCGGCCATTTGTGTCATGGCCGCCGCATCGTCAGCCGCTGCGGCGCTTTGGCGGGCAGCCACTTTGGTCATGGTGGCCACATCGTCAAGCAAGGTGGCGATGTCGTCGATCAGGGTCAGCAAACTGGAGGCGGCCATTGGGTGTCTTTTTAAGGGTTTTCAAAAGCGCGTCAGCGCAAGAGGTTTTGCAGGGCTTGGCCCTTGCCGTCACGGTAGACATCAAAGTCTCGGTCTATCGACACCACGTGGCGAATGCCCAGGCGTTCGGCGGCTTCGGCCACCGAGGCGTCGGCCAAGTCCAGCGGCAAGTCGGCAAAGCGCTGGCAGATGGCCAGCACGCTGGTCAGGCTCCAGTCGGCCGGCGCATCAAGTTGCACCGCGCCGCGCTGCACCCATTGCAAAAAGTCCAGCGCCGCCCCGTTGTGGATGCGCCGTGCCAGTAAGGCACACACCTCGGTCAAAACAGGCCAGGTGCTGTGCAAGCGCACTTGCGGGTGGGCCTGCAACCAGGCCACGGTGGGCGCGTGCCATTTGTCGCTGCGGTTGAACAAGGCCAACAAGGGGCCGCTGTCAATGAGGGCGTCTTGCACAGGCAGCTGATGCCAAAACGGGGCATGCGGTTCTTGCGCGGTCAAAGCCTCCGGGGGGGTGGCCAGTTGGGCGCTCATGTCCGTCGCCCCTGTTTGTCCTCCCAAACGTCAAGCAACTGGCTTTTGCGGTTTTGGGCCAGATCCATCGGGCCACTGAATCGCCCAAAAACGCCCTCGCCCAATGCAAATGCCGAGGCGGTAACCGCAGGCTGGGCAAGGTAGGCGGTCAGGGCGTCGCGCATGACTTCGCTGATGCTGCGGCCTTCTTGGGCGCAGCGCTGGCGCAAGGATTTTTCAAGAGGGTCTGGTAACTTGACGGTGGTGGTCATGGCGGCATCTCCGAGTAATAAAATTATTATTACCGATCCAGGCGCTCACGTAAAGCGCTGCATCAGTCCAACCAATTCCACGAGTCAAGGCTATACGCACCATCGGGTTGCCGCCACACCTTGGCCTTGACTTGACGAGGTGTGCCATCCATTGTCACTTGGAGATGCAGTTCAAAGTTGAGACCTGCCACCACTTGCTGGCGCGCTTGCTTCACGTCTTTGTAAAGTACCCTCGCCTTGTTTTGAACCGCGAAAGTTTGCACCGCAAAGCGGGCCGCTTCTTGCACAGTGGCGTCGAAGGGGTCGGTGGGCGACCATCCGCCCGGCACAGGGTAAGTCGCTGAAGGCGCAATGGAGGACGAAGCGCCCGGATGTGCCGACATTGGCACGACGGCGGGTACATCAGGCTTGCAAGCGATCAACAGCCCCAGCATGAGAACAGACAGGGATTTTGGCCGCATGTCCAAGCCCCCTGTTCAGCCCAGCGGCTTGAAGAGTTCGTTTAAGTCCGACTCGCCAAACAGCGGTTCTTTGCGCTGCACCGCCCCCGAATACATGTCTTGCGCCAGTTGGGCTTTGCGCTCTTGAAGGGCCAACATGCGTTCCTCAATGGTGCCTTGGGCCACCAGTTTGAGCACCCACACGCTTTGGGTTTGGCCAATGCGGTGGGCCCGGTCGGTGGCTTGGTTTTCGACAGCGGGGTTCCACCACGGGTCGTAGTGGATCACGGTATCGGCTTGCGGCAGGTTCAACCCCACGCCGCCCGCTTTCAGGCTGATGAGAAACAGCGGCACCTCGCCGCTGGTGAACCGGTCAATGATCGTGTCGCGGTTTTTGCTTTGGCCTGTGAGCTTGACCCAGGGGATGCCCAAGCGCAGCAGCTCTTGCTCGATCAGGCTGAGCATTTGGGTGAACTGCGAGAACAGCAAAATTTTGCGGCCCTCGGCCACCATCTCGGGCAGCATGTCGAGCAACTGCTCGAGTTTGGCCGATTGCTGCACTTGGCTGGCCGCGCCCAATTTGAGCAAGCGCGGGTCGCAACAGACTTGGCGCAGCTTGAGCAGCGCATCCAGAATGGTGATTTGCGATTTGGCCAAACCTTGCGCATTCAAGGCGTCACGAACGGTTTTTTCCATGCCCAAACGGATGGTTTCGTACAGATCGGCTTGCTTGCCTTGCAGGGGCACCGGCATGAGGGTTTCGATCTTCGGTGGCAACTCGCTGGCCACCACATCCTTGGTGCGTCGGAGCATGAAGGGCGTGATGCGCTTGCGCAATTGGTCCATTTTCTCGCTGTTGCCCTGGCGCTCAATGGGGTTGCGAAACAGCACACCAAAACGCTTTTGGCTGCCCAGAAAACCGGGCATCAAAAAGTGGAACAGGCTCCACAGCTCACCCAAGTGGTTCTCCATGGGCGTGCCCGACAAACACAGGCGGTGACGGGCCGGGATGTCGCCCACCGTTTGCGCCGCATGGGTGTTGGCGTTCTTGATGTTTTGCGCTTCATCGAGCACCAGCAAATGCCAGTCGGTGGCCAGCCACAGCTCGCGGTCACGGTGCAGCAAAGAGTACGGCGTGAGCACGATGTCAAAACCACTGAGGTCTTGCGCGGCCCCATGCCGCAGCAGACCATGGTGAATGTGGGTGCGCAGACTGGGACAAAAGCGGGCCGCTTCGCGTTGCCAATTGCCCAGCAAGCTCACCGGGGCCACGATCAGGGCCGGATGCGTCAGGCGACCAGCCTCTTTTTCGGTCAGGATGTGCGCCAGGGTCTGCAGAGTTTTGCCCAAGCCCATGTCGTCGGCCAGGATGCCGGCCAGTTGGTGCTGCCGCAAAAACTGCAACCAGTTCAGGCCCTGATGTTGGTAAGGCCGCAAGGTTGCTTGCAAACTGGTGGGCACGCTCACCTCGGGCAAGCTTTCAAGGCCACGCATTTGCTGCAACAAATTCATCAGGCTTTGGGCACCCGCCCAGGCCACACCCTGGCCCAAGGAGGCGGCGGTGCGCAAGGCTTCCAGGCGTGACAAGCGCAGCCCATCTCCGCTCCAATCGCGTCCGCGCTCGGAGACCAACTCCATCAGGGTGTTCAGCCAAGGTTCGATCTTGGCGGTGGGCAACTTCACAAAGCCCTGGCCTTGCAGCTCGGGCAGGTACAAAAACGGCGGCAAAGTGGCGCTCTCTCCCTCGGCGTTGCGCACGCTGATGCGGGCCAAAGCCGTCAAAATGGTGGGCACCCAAGGCAAGATGTTGACACGCTGGCCATCGATGTCCATGCCCAGCGACAAATCAAACCAGGGGGAAGTTTCGGGCGTTTCGGCGTTGCCCGACAGGTCGATGTGCACATCGTCGGCCTCGCGCAGCCAAGTGACCTCGCCTGATACAAACCGCACGTCCAGGCCCGCTTGGCGCAGGGGCGCGAAGTCTGTTTCCAGCCATTCCAACCACTGCTGAGATCTGCTGGGAGGCAAGCCCAGCATGTTCCCTTCGAAAGCGACCATGCCCAAGGCCTCCAAGGCGGTCCAGGCTTTGAGTTCGCCAGGCAAGTCGCGCACCAGCATGCGCGCTTGCGTGCCATGACCGAGCAGGACGCGTTGGGCGGTCCCCGTCCAAAAGCCGCTGTGACCGGCGTAATCAAAGGTCAACTCGGCCATGAACAGGCCGTGTGTGTCACGCTCACGGGGATGGACCGGTGCGATGTCGAGCACGGCACGGGCTGGGACATCCCGGATTTCGGGCGTTTGCGCGATCACGGGCGGCAGGGGCACGGGCCCCAAACGCGCCATCAACTGGTTCTGGAACTTGAACACCACGCTTTCAGGCAGCACGGGCGCATTGGACATCACCTGCAGCTCGTTGGCGCTCAGGCCTTGTGTATTCAGGGGGCCGCAGTGGCCTTGCAGCGTGTCCATGTAAAAAGGCGGCTCGTTCAGGCCATAGAACACACCCGCACGCTGGGGTTGCATGCTCAGCTTCCAGCCGCCGGGCAAATTGTCTTGCGCAGGCACTTCCTGCCAAGCGCCGACCAAAGCTTCGGCAGCGTCGCTCCACTGCAGGCTGACCGCCGCCTCGGCAGACATCAGGCGGCCGGTCTGGCTGCACAGCTTGAGCAGCAGTTGCCCGGGCATGCCGTGCAGTTTGACCTCTCCCTGAAACCCATAAGAGCTGAAACTGCTGGCCGCCGGACAGGCTTTCATCAGGTCAAAAATATCCCGGTCCAGCGGGCTGCTGCTGACCCAGATCGGGTCATGCGGCGAGGGTTCGTTGCTGACTTTCTTGGGTTTGGCCCACTCGCCATTGCGCTTTTGTGCGGCCCGCTTGACGCTCAGGTGGAACAAGGGCTTGTGCCCCAAATAGGCCACCGACAACAGGTAGAGAAACTGGTCCTGACTGGCCCCGGGCAAGCTGTAAGCGGCCGGACCGTTGGCGTTTTCTAGCCGGGTCAGCCATTCGCGGGCCTGGTATTCGGCATGGCTCAGAGCCCGCTCTTTTTCCATCTGGTTGCGGCGCACCTGCACCTCGGGCGAAGGCCCGTCGCTGCCCCATTCGTCGAGCAAAGCCAGGCCTTGCATGGACGCCAAAATGCCCAAGGCCGCGCCGTGTTTGCAATAACGCCCGACCGGGCAGGTGCAGCCGCTGCGCCATTCACTCAGGTTGCCGCCTGGGCTGACGCGCAGCTCGGCGTTCACGGTGTAGGGACGCGCCTCGCTGCCTTCCACCTGGCCTTGCAAACGCCAGCCTTCGCCGTCGGGCGTGAGCTGCGAAGAAATCACCTTGTTTTGCAGGTACAGCGTGGTGCCACGCGACCAAGCACCCTGGTCAAAGTAAAAGGCCAGTTGAGAAGGGGGGAACCACTGCCGTGGCGTGTCGGACTTCATGCGTTCACGGACTTAGCCCACCCACTTGCGGGCGTTTTGCCACACGCGCAGCCAAGGGCTGGTGGCGGCGATATCGCCGCTCGTCCAGCTCATCTGCACGTTGCGAAACACCCGTTCGGGGTGCGGCATCATGGCCGTAAAACGTCCATCGGCAGTGGTCACGGCCGTGAGGCCGCCCGCGCTGCCATTGGGGTTGAACGGGTACTGCTCAGTCGCTTGGCCATGGTTGTCCACAAACCGCATCGCGCCAATGGCCTGCGCTGGATTGCCCCGGTGCTTGAAGTTGGCAAAGCCTTCACCGTGCGCCACGGCAATCGGCAAGCGGCTGCCCCCCATGCCTTGCAAAAACAGGCTGGGCGATTCCAGCACCTCGACCATCGACAGACGCGCTTCAAAGCGCTCGCTCTGGTTGGTCGTGAAGCGCGGCCAGTCTTGCGCGCCGGGGATGATGTCGGCGAGTTCCGCAAACATCTGGCAGCCGTTGCACACGCCCAGACCGAAGGTCTCGGTGCGGCCAAAGAAGCCTTTGAACTGCTCGGACAGTTGCGGGTTGAAGGTGATGCTGCGCGCCCAGCCGATGCCTGCGCCCAAGGTGTCGCCGTAGCTGAAACCACCACAAGCCACCAGGCCCTGAAAGTCGGCCAAGTGGGCACGGCCAGACTGCAAATCGGTCATGTGCACGTCGTGCGACTCGAAGCCCGCTTTGTGGAAGGCGTAGGCCATTTCCACATGGGAGTTGACGCCCTGCTCGCGCAGGATGGCCACTTTGGGGCGCGACAAATTCAAGAATGGCGCGACCACGCTCTCTGCCGGATTGATGGCCGGGTCAAAGCTCAGCGCCACGTGCATGCCGGGGTCGCTGGCCAGACCTGCGGCGGCGTGTTCGGCATCGGCACAAGCCGGGTTGTCGCGCTGCTGGCAAATCTTCCAGCTCACGCTGTCCCAGACCTGGTGCAGGTCTGGGAGCTTGGCGACAAACACCTCTTTGGTGTCGCGCCAGATGCTGAGTTCGCCTACGCCTTTTTGGATGGTGGAGTTCGATGGACGGGTCTTGCCAATCACATGCGTGTGCTTGGACAAGCCGTGTTCGCGCAGGGTTTGCAGCACCGCATTGCGCTCTGCCGTGCGCACCTGCAGCACCACGCCCAACTCTTCGCTGAACAGGGCTTTGAGCGTAAGTTCTTCGCGGCGGGCGCTAACCTGCCCTGCCCAATTCTTGGCGTCGCCGTGGTCAGCGCGGCTGTCGGTGATGCCGTCGCCCTCCGTCACCAGCATGTCCACATTGAGGGCCACACCCACATGGCCCGCAAAAGCCATCTCGGCCACAGCAGCCAACAGGCCGCCGTCGCTGCGGTCGTGGTAGGCCAGAATTTGGCCCTTGGCGCGCAAGGCGTTCACGGCATGGACCAGGCTGACCAAAGATTGCGGGTCTTCGAGGTCAGGCACCTGGTCGCCAAACTGTCCCAACACCTGACCCAGCACACTGCCGCCCATGCGGTTGCGGCCTTGGCCCAGGTCGATCAGCAACAAGCTGGTGTCGCCCTCTAGCGCATCGAGCTGCGGAGTCAGCGTGCCACGGACATCGGGCAAGCTGGCAAAGGCGGTGATGATCAGGCTCACGGGCGAGGTGACCTTGTGTGTCTGACCGTTGTCGGTCCACTGCGTACGCATCGACAAACTGTCTTTGCCCACGGGGATCGAGATGTCAAGCGCTGGGCACAACTCCATGCCCACGGCCTTGACGGTTTCGTACAGCGCGGCGTCTTCGCCCGGCTCGCCGCAAGCGGCCATCCAGTTGGCCGACAGCTTGACTCGGGGCAGCTCAATCGGCGCGGCCAGCAAATTGGTGATGGCCTCCGCCACGGCCATGCGGCCAGAGGCAGCGGCGTTGAGCGAGGCCAACGGCGTGCGCTCGCCCATGCTCATGGCTTCACCGGCAAAGCCTGCGTAGTCGGCCAGGGTCACGGCCACATCGGCCACGGGCACTTGCCAGGGGCCAACCATCTGGTCGCGGTGCGTCAGGCCCCCCACGGCCCGGTCACCAATGGTGATCAAAAAACGCTTGGAAGCCACGGTGGGGTGGCTCAGCACGTCGATCACGGCCTTTTGCAAGGACACGCCAGTCAAGTCCATGGCGGGCGACTGGCGCGCCACGGTCTTCACATCGCGGTGCATCTTGGGTGGCTTGCCCAGCAGCACGTCCATGGGCATGTCGACGGGTGATTCTTGGCCTTTGTCTTCCAGCACCAGTTGGCGCTCGTCGGTCGCCACACCGATCACGGCAAACGGGCAGCGCTCGCGTTCGCAAAAGGCTTTGAACTGCGCCAAGGACTCGGGCGCGATGGCCATCACGTAGCGTTCTTGGCTTTCGTTGGACCAAATTTCTTTGGGCGACAAGCCAGATTCTTCAAGCTGCACGGCGCGCAAATCGAAACGTGCGCCACGGCCCGCGTCGTGGGTCAATTCAGGAAAGGCGTTGGACAAACCGCCTGCACCCACGTCGTGGATGGCCAAAATTGGATTGTGGGCCCCTTGCGCCCAGCAGTGGTTGATGACCTCTTGCGCACGGCGCTCGATCTCGGGGTTGCCGCGCTGCACCGAATCAAAATCCAGTTCGGCCGCGTTGGTGCCGGTGGCCATGGAACTGGCCGCACTGCCGCCCATGCCAATGCGCATACCGGGGCCTCCCAGTTGGATCAGCAAGCTGCCCGCCGGGAATTCGATCTTTTGGGTTTGCTCGGCGTCGATCTGACCCAGACCGCCCGCGATCATGATGGGCTTGTGGTAACCACGCACCACGCCGTCCACCGTTTGTTCGTATTCACGAAAGTAGCCCAACAAATTGGGGCGACCAAACTCGTTGTTGAACGCCGCGCCACCCAGCGGTCCTTCGGTCATGATCTGCAGCGGGCTGGCGATGTGCTCGGGCTTGCCACCCGCTTGGTCGGACATACCCCCCCAAAGTTTGGACACGGTGAAACCGCTCAAACCCGCCTTGGGCTTGGAGCCGCGACCGGTCGCGCCTTCGTCACGGATCTCGCCGCCTGCGCCCGTGGATGCGCCAGGGAACGGCGAAATCGCGGTCGGGTGGTTGTGGGTTTCCACCTTCATCAGCACATGGTGCAGGGCTTGTTCTGATTGGTAAGCCGCACCCTGCTCACCGGTTCTAGCCACAAAGCGCTCAATGTTGTGGCCTTCCATCACCGAGGCGTTGTCTGAATAGGCCACCACCGTGTGCTGAGGGCTTTGCTGGTGCGTGTGGCGGATCATGCCGAACAGGCTCTTGGGCTGGGCCACGCCATCGATGGTGAACTCGGCGTTGAAAATCTTGTGGCGGCAGTGCTCGCTGTTGGCCTGCGCGAACATCATCAACTCCACATCGGTGGGGTTGCGCTTCAGACCCGTGAAGGCAGTGACCAAATAATCGATTTCGTCCTCGGCCAGCGCCAGACCCCAAGCCTTGTTGGCATCCGCCAAAGCCGTCTTTCCCATTTCAGGGCCACCCCCTAACACATCCACATGCGCCATGGGTGCGGGCTCCAGGGCCGTGAACAAGGCCGCCGCCTCATCGCGGCTGGGCATGGCCGACTCGGTCATGCGGTCGTGCAACACGGTCGCCACCTGGCCCAGTTGCTCGGGCGAAAGCTTGGCAGTTCTGAGCAAGCCAGATTTCATGGTCAAACGGTATTCCGTCAGGCGCTCCACGCGGCGCAGCTCCAAGCCGCAGTTGTGCGCAATGTCGGTGGCCTTGGACGCCCAAGGCGAGACGGTGCCCAAGCGGGGGCTGACCACGATCACGGGGCCGTCAACAGGTCCGGCATAGGGCTGGCCGTAAGTCAGAAGTGCGGAAAGTGTCTGTTTTTGGGCCTCAGCCAAAGGCGTGGTCGTAGCGACCAGGTGGACAAAACGGGCCGAAATGCCCTGAATTTGCGGCGAAATGGCGGCTAATCGGGGCAAAAATTGGGCAATTCGAAATTCGCTGAGGGCGCTGGCGCCTTCAAAAGTCGTGATGTGCAGGGACACAGGGTGGCCTTGTAAAGGGACAGAAAACCGTCATTCCGGGGCCGCTGACTGGGGCTGGCCGGCAAAGGCGGTATTTTAGCGGGGGAAACCCTGATTTCTGTGCTCGATAGGCAGATCAAAGACAGATCATGATCACTTTTAAAAGGGACCGTCAGCACCACTTGGTCAATCCGGCCCAATCAAGCACTGAACGGTCTTTCAAATTGTAGGTCGGCGGCTTCAGCCCCGACATGGACCATTGCCCAATCCGAAAATGTCGGACCTGAAGGTGCCGACCTACAGCGGACCCTTGTACTGCTGCACGACGTTCTCTCTAAGCTCATCCCAGCACCGAAGTCGCCTCCATCTCACGCCGGATTTTGTAAGCATGGGTGTGGGTGTCCATGGCCACGTCGTCCCAGGTCAGGCTTTGGCCTTTGGACACGGAGCGCAGCACTTTGACGCCGTGCGCCAAGCCCAGCGGTACGCCGCCCATGCGTTTTGAGGTGGCGGCCGGGAGCAGCTTGCCCCAAACGGTGTAGCCGCCCTCGCCGTCCAGCATGTCGCCGGGCTTCAAGTCGCGTTTGGCGGTGGCGACCACGTCGGCGTTCCAGCCTGTGGCCACACCGGTGGGTTCGTTGCGCAGGGCAACACTCGCCACGCTCACGCCCACTTCCAGGCCAATCAAATGCCAGCGTTTGTAGAGGGTGAAGTAGCGGCCCGAGGGGTCGGTGTGGGCGTTGTATTCTTCAAAGCAATTCTTGATGTAGTCGGTCTCGGCCTCCACCGTGACCCACACGCCCATGCGGATGTCGTAGGGGATTTTTCGGCCGTCGGTTTCCAAACTGGAGATGACTTCGACCATGCCCTTGCGCTCGAGCACGCCGCCTTCCGAGACCGGGCGGGTGACATACGGGATGTCTTCCACGCTGGCTGGGGGGTAGAGCAAGCCGTTGCTGGGCACGCCCAAGCCGGTGGCGTTGGACACGGCGGTGCTTTCAATGGAGGGCTTGGAGCCATCCAGAAAGCTGTTGAACATTTTGGGGTTCAGGCCACCGCGTTCGGCTTGTTCGGGCGTGAGGCCGTAATAGCCCCACACGGTCTCGGGGGTGGATTCGCAAAAGTGCGGCAGCCATTTGTGCCCACGGCCTGCTGCCACCACCGGAAAGCCGCAGGTGCGGGCCCAATCGACCAGATCGCAAATCAGCGCAGGCTGGTCACCAAAGGCCAGCGAATACACCACGCCAGCCAATTGGGCGCGGGAGGCGAGCAAGGGGCCGCAAAAGGCGTCGGCCTCCACCGTGACGTTGACCACATGCTTGCGGTGGGCAAAGGCTTCCAGAATGTGGTCCACCGCGTGCAGGGGCGATCCGGTGCACTCGACGACCACGTCCACGGCGGGGTGGCGCACCAGGCTTTGCCAATCGTCGCCCACATGGGTGGTGCCGTGTTTGACCGCATCGTCGAGGCTCTTGGCCGTCAGACGCTCGGGGCTCCAGCCCACCCGGGCCAGGTTGGCGCGGGCGGCGTCGGGCGACAGGTCGGCAATGCCGACCAAGTGCACGCCGGGGGTGCGCGGGATTTGCGCCAGGTACATGGAGCCGAATTTGCCCGCACCGATCAGGCCGATGCGGATCGGGCGGTTTTCGGCAGCGCGTTGCAGGAGTTTGGCGTGCAGGTTCATGCGGCTTCTTTCAACTTTTCAAGGGAAGTCTGTAAAGCGCTTTCGGGCATGCCGTTTAACCAGGGCAAGTCCACCGGGTAGCTGTTGACCAGGCAGTCGTCGGGCAGGCAGCTGATGGGCGTGAAATCGCGGTGGGCGATGTATTCGGGGCGCTTGTGGCGGCCGATGTGGTTGGACACGGCGCACAGACTCAGGTAGACGCTCACCCGGTTCCAGGGCGAGAGGTTGCTGGTAGAAGCGTGCACCAGGCAGCTGTGAAACAAAATCATCGAGCCGGCGGGCCCGGTGGGGCTGACGATGCCGCCATCCTTGTCACCCGCGCGCTGCACCAGCTGGCGGATCAGGTCGTTGTCGACGGTCCACAACGGGTAGCTGGTGGTGGACAGGTCGTGTTTGGCCTCGACCACGCCTTTCTTGTGGCTGCCGGGGATGAACATGAGCGGGCCGTTGAAGGCGTTCACATCGTCCAGGAAAATTGCCACGTTCATGGCCCGTTCGGTGGGCATCAGATCGTCATTCAGCCAGGTGCCGTAGTCCTGGTGCCACTGCCACACGTCGCCTTCAAAGGCCATCTTGCCGTTGATCTTGAACTGGTGCATGTAGAGTTCTTCGCCAAACAGGTCTTGCACCGGCTCGATCATGCGGGGGTGGCGCGCCAGCTTGGCAAAGGGCTCGCTGTACAGGTGGGCGGCAAAGTTGGTGCGCACGGCATCGCTGCCTTTTTCGCGCACGTTGTAGGCCTCGCGGCGGCTGTACAGCTCGGGCACGGCATCGTTCAGGTTTTTGGTTTCTTCGGGCGTGAACAGGCCAGGGAAAAACAAATAACCGTCGCGGTCAAATTGTTCCAGTTGTTCGGGGGTCAGTTTCATAGGGGTGCTCCTTTTTTGCGGTGTTGAATTTGTTCGGAAAGTCGGGCGGTGAGTTGCACGCTGGCCTGGTGGGCGTGTTCTTGCACCAGGCGCACGGCCAAATCGGCGTCGTTTTTGGCAATCGCATGCGCAATGGCTTCGTGGTCGTCCCACACGGTTTGGCGCTGGTGAGATGACTGCAGCACCGCCCCCATCACGCGCTTGAGGTGGTGCCAATGCAGGTCAATGCTTTGCGCGATGAGTGGGTTGCCCGAGGCTTGGTAAATGGCGCGGTGAAAGGCCAAGTCGGCCTGGATCAGGGCCTGCACATCGCGCCCGCTTTCGGCCAGGCGCCCCTGGCGCAGCACGTCCGGATCCAGCCGGGCACCGCGCTCGGCCGCCAGCCGCACGGCCAACGCATCCAGGCTGCCGCGAACTTGGTAGACCTGGGCGATCCAACCCACATCGAGCTGCGTGACGCGCACGCCGCGGCCCGGCGCGTCTTCCACAAAGCCGTCTTTTTTCAGCAAGCGCAGGGCCTGCAGCACCGGCTGGCGGGACACGGCCAAGCGCTGGGCCAGGTCTTCCTGCGTCAGACGCTCGCCCGGCGGCAAGGTCCCTTCGCTGATGGCGTCAAGCAAACGGCCGTACACCTGTTCAACCAGGTCCGGGGCCGCAGTAAGTTGGAGAAGAGAGGAAGTCATGTCTGTATACAGAATACAAACAGACCGCTCGACGCAAAATTGGGGTTTACCCGGGGTTTTCTGAACAAGCGACGCCGATGGTTTTCAAGCACCGCCATGGCGTGTGCCAGGCCCCAATGGGATAATCGCTCCCCATGACCATCACCATCAAAAATGCCGACGACATCGCTGCGATGCGCGTAGCTGGCCGCCTGGCCTCGGAAGTTCTGGACTTCATCACCCCCTATGTGAAGCCCGGCGTCACCACCAACGAACTCGACAAGCTCTGCCACGACTACATCGTCGATGTGCAGCGGGCCATTCCGGCCCCGCTGAACTACGCGCCCGGAGGCTACAAGCCCTATCCCAAGTCGATCTGCACCTCGGTCAACCACCAGGTGTGCCACGGCATCCCGAACGACAAGCCGCTCAAAAAAGGCGACTCGGTGAACATCGACATCACCGTGATCAAGGACGGCTGGCATGGCGACACCAGCCGCATGTTCCATGTCGGCGAAGCCTCGATTGCCGCCAAGCGCCTGGCCTCGCTGACCTACGACGCCATGTGGAAAGGCATTGAGCAGGTCAAACCCGGCGCGCACTTGGGCGACATCGGCCATGCCATCCAGAAGTTTGCCGAAGGGCATGGTTTTTCGGTGGTGCGCGAGTTTTGCGGCCACGGCATTGGCCGCGTGTTCCACGAAGAGCCGCAAGTCCTGCACTACGGCAAACCCGGCAGTTTGACCGAGTTGGTTCCCGGCATGGTCTTCACCATCGAGCCCATGATCAACGCGGGCAAGCGCGACATCAAAGAAATGGGCGACGGCTGGACCATCGTGACCAAAGACCATTCGCTGTCGGCCCAGTGGGAGCACACGGTGCTGGTCACCGAAACCGGCTACGAAGTTCTCACCGTCTCAGTTGGCACCCCCGCCGTGCCCGCTTTTGTGACCGCCCCAGCCACGGCCTGACATGAGCGTCCAGGCCCCCATGCCAGATCTAGCCGAACCGGCCAATCTGCTAACGCTGCGCGAGACTTACAAGCGCGACAAGGCCGCCGTGCTGCAGGTCCTGGCCGACAGCGGCTCGGCCGTGCGGGGCCTCAAACAAACGCTCAAGCAACTGGCCATCCTGGCCGATGGCCTGCTGATCCAGCTGTGGCAAAACGCAGGTTTCGCCCCCGAGCTGACGCTGGTGGCGGTGGGCGGTTTTGGCCGCGCCGAGCTGTTCCCGCACTCGGATGTGGATGTGCTGGTTTTGCTGCCCGCGGGCCAAACCCCGGAGGGTGACCCCGCGCTGCAGGGGCAGCTTGAGCGCTTCATTGGCAGCTGCTGGGACACCGGCCTGGAAATTGGCTCCAGCGTGCGCAGCCTGGACGAGTGCCTGGCCGAATCGGCCAAGGACATCACAGTGCAGACCTCGTTGCTGGAGTCGCGCCGGGTCACGGGCAACACCAAACTGTTCACCGAATTCCAAAAGCAATTTCAGGCGGCCCTGGACCCGCAGGCCTTTTTGGTGGCCAAGACCCTGGAAATGAACCAGCGCCACACCAAATTTGACAACACCCCTTACGCCCTGGAGCCCAACTGCAAAGAGTCGCCAGGCGGCTTGCGCGACCTGCAGATGATTTTGTGGGTGGCCCGCGCCGCAGGCCTGGGCCACAGCTGGGACGAGCTGGCACGCAAGGGACTGGCCACGACGCTGGAGGCCAGGCAAATCAAGCGCAACGAAGCCCTGCTGGGATTGGTCCGAGCCCGATTGCACCTGCAAGCCAAAAGGCGTGAAGACCGCTTGGTGTTTGACCTTCAAACCAATGTGGCCGAGACCTTTGGCTACGCCTCAGACATCACGCCCGAAGGGCGGCTGGCCTTGCGCGCCAGCGAAAAATTGATGCGCCAATACTATTGGGCCGCCAAAGCCGTGACGCAGCTCAACCAGATCTTGCTGCTCAACATCGAAGACCGCCTCAAAACCGAGCGTGGCCAGAGCATCGACCCTTTTCGCCCCCTGAACGAGCGCTTTTTTGAAAAAGCCGGGCTGATCGAAGTGGCCAGTGACGACCTGTACCAAAAGCACCCGCACGCCATCCTCGAAACTTTTTTGCTTTACCAGGCCACGCCGGGGCTCAAAGGCCTGTCGGCACGCACGCTGCGCGCGCTGTACAACGTGCGCGCCATCATGAATGGGCGTTTTCGCGCCGACCCGGTGAACCGGCAGACGTTTTTGCTGATCCTGCAGCAGCCCCAGGGCATCACCCATGCGATGCGCCTGATGAACGAAACCTCGGTGCTCGGGCGCTACCTCTGGGTGTTCCGGCGCATCGTGGGCCAGATGCAACACGACCTGTTCCATGCCTACACGGTGGACCAGCACATCCTGATGGTGCTGCGCAATGTGCGGCGCTTTTTCATGGCCGAACACGCCCACGAATACCCCTTTTGCTCGCAACTGGCCAGTGGCTGGGACAAGCCGTGGATCTTGTACGCTGCCGCCTTGTTCCACGACATCGCCAAAGGCCGGGGTGGCGACCACTCGCAACTGGGCTGCACCGAGGTGCGCACCTTCTGCCGCCAGCACCAGGTGGGCAAGGAGGACGGGCAGCTGATCGAATTCCTGGTCAGTGAACACCTGACCATGAGCCGCGTGGCACAAAAAGAAGACCTGGGCAACCCCGAAGTCATCGCACGTTTTGCCAAGCGCGTGGGCAACGAGCGCCGTTTGACAGCCCTTTACCTGCTCACCGTGGCCGATATCCGGGGCACCAGCCCCAAGGTCTGGAATGCCTGGAAAGCCAAGCTGCTGGAAGACCTGTACAAAGCGTGCTTGCGCGTGCTGGGCGGTCGCGCCCCCGATGCCACTGCCGAGGTGGAAGCGCGCAAACGCGAGGCCCTGATCGAGCTGGCCCGCCAGGCCGAGCCTCACGAAGGACACAAGGCGCTTTGGGACACGCTGGACCTGAGCTATTTCATGCGCCACGATGCGTCCGACATCGCCTGGCATGCGCGCCAACTCTCGCGCCATGTGGCCTTGCACGCGCCAGAGCAGTCACGCACCATCGTGCGCGCCAGGCACTCCCCGGTCGGTGAAGGTTTACAGGTGTTGGTTTACACGCGCGACCAAGCGGATTTGTTCGCCCGCATTTGCGGACATTTTGACCAAGCAGGCTTCAGCATCCTGGACGCCAAAATTCACACCACCCGCACCGGCTGGGCGCTGGACACCTTCCAAATCGTCACGCCCATGCTGCCCGAGCATTACCGCGAGCTGATGAGCATGGTCGAGTCGGGCCTGACACAGACCCTGGACCAGCACGGCCCCCTGCCCTCGCCGTCTCGCGGCCGGGTGTCGCGCCGCGTCAAGAGTTTTCCGGTCACGCCCCGGGTGACGTTGAATCCGGACGAGCAAGGCCAAAAATGGTTGCTCAGCATCTCGGCCAGCGACCGCATCGGTTTGCTCTACAGCGTTGCCCGTGTGCTGGCCCAGCACGGCATCCACCTGCACCTGGCCAAGATCAGTACTTTGGGCGAACGGGTCGAAGACAACTTCCTCATCAGCGGCCCGGCCTTGCAGCACAACCGTGCACAAATCGAGATCGAAACCGAGTTGCTGCATGCCTTGCAACCGGTCTGAGGCCCGATCTTTTTTGACGACCCCACCTTCTCTGCTTTAAGTTTTGGGCTCAGGGCTCAGGGCTTCCAGCAAAGCCGAATGGAAAAGCGCCGCGGCTTCATATTGCACCCAATGACCGGCACCCGGCACGACATGCCAGCTGCCCCATCGACTGGCCATCAGGGGCAAGGCTGCCGCCAGCTCTGACAAGCGGCCCCGGTACAGGGCGTCATGTTCGCCAAATATGGCACTGACCCTCGCTGTCACCTGCGGCAAAATCCGCGCCACGATGTCGGTAGAAGACAAGCGCCGGCGGGGCATGCGGTCGCGCTTTACATTGGCGATGTGCAAACGCAGCGCCAGCTCGTCCAACGCCTGGGGGGCCTGCAACATCAGGGCCAAAAGGTTGTGGCGGTGAACCGCCTCTTGCGCCAGGGCGCTTTGCAGGTGCCGCCAACCCTTCAAAGGCGTGCGATCGGGCGCCGCCAGGCCCATGCCTGGTGCGCCCACCAGCACCAGTTGCACTGCATCCTGAGGGTGCTCGGCCAACCACAAGGCCCCGGCCATGCCGCCAAATGAAAAACCCGCCACGCTCACTGGCCCGGCGCAAAGTCCAGCGCCTTGCAATTGGTGCAAGCCTGCATGCAAATGCGCGGGCAAGTCGTTCACATCGGTGCAGCCCGCAGGCAAGTCAGAGTCGCCAAAGCCCGGCAAATCGGGCACCAGCACGCGCCAACCCGCATCGCGCAGCGGTGCAATGGACAGCACCCAATGCGTCCAGCTGCCACTGCCGCCATGCAGCAAGACCAGCGTTGGCAGAGCGACAGCCCCCCACGCGTGCCAAACCATTCGGGCCGATTGGCAAGAGGTCTCGTGGCGCTCGGCCCCGGCCAAAGACAGGGCCAGTTCGGCGGGCAGAAAATCAGGCAAAACGGCGGCAGACAGGGGTTGGGATGGCATACAGAACTGGGCGAAGGTGAACATTAACGGGCTGGGATGCAGACCCAAGCGGGCATCAAAAAGGGGGGCAGACAGCCCTGACGATTCAGCCAGGCACCTCGGGCTTGGGGTGCTGCAAACGCCAGACCTTGTAAGCCGCTGCGGTGGCCACAGCGCTGGTCACCATGCTGGCCACAAACACACTTTGCAAACCCCAACGCTCACTGAGCAAACCGCCCATCAAAGCCCCGATCACGCCAGGAAAACCATAGGCCATCACGGTATACAAAGCCTGGCCACGTCCGCGCATGCGGCCCGGAAAATGGTGCGAAATCAGGGCGATGCACACCGTGTGGTGCGTTGCAAAGGTGATGGCATGCAGGGTTTGCGCCAACAACAAAACCCACAGCACATCGGCCCAGGTGGCGGTCATGCCCATGCGCAGCAGCATCACCGCCGAGCAAGCCACCAGCCAGCCGGTCAAGGGCACGCGCGGCAGCCACCTGGACTGATTGAAAAACCACAACACTTCGACCGCCACCGACAGCGCCCACAGCACGCCGATCATGGTTTTGCTGTAACCCAAAGAGTCCAGGTACAGCGAGAAGAAAACGTAGATGCCGATATGCGAGAGCACATGGAAGAAAGTAGACGCAAAAAACCACTGCACCGCCTTTTGCTTGAGCACGGGCATGACCGACACATGATCGCGCACCGGGTGGGCGGTCTCCTTGATGTCGGGCATCCACCACACGCTCAGCAGCACCGCGCCCAGGCTGAACACGGTCCAACCGGGAAAGTGCTTCATCCCGAAAGCCTCGAACCAGGCCCCGGCCACAAACACCGTGACCAAAAAACCCATGGAACCCCACAGCCGCACCCGGCCATAGCGCTTGGAGTCAAACGCGCCGTTTTGGCTGACCAGGTGCGCCATCGCCGCCTCGCTCATGGGCATCATGGCACTGGTGTGGGTGAACATCAGCAGCAAAACCAGACCCAAGCCGACGGGCCCCCAATCCCAAAACAGCAAGCAGGACGTGGCAAACGCCACCCCCGCCCCGATGCGCAGCAGCTTGACCCGCTCACCCGTGCGGTCGCTGATGGCACCCCAGGCATAGGGCGCAAACAAGCGGGTGGTGGCTTGCACCGCCGTGAGTACACTGATGGTGAGCAAGCTCAGGCCCATGTCCTGCAACCACAGCGGCAAATAGGGGTTAAAAAACCCGATGTGCGCGAAGTAACTGGCCGACAAGGCGGCAAAAGGCATGAGCTGACGGCGTTGCGTCATGCCTCAAGGCTTGGCTGCAGCGATGGGCGGCAAGTCGTGCGCCACATCACCGCACTGGGCGCGGTGCTGCAAGGCATGCTCCATGACCACCAGGGCCAACATGGCCTCGGCTATGGGCGTGGCACGGATGCCCACACAAGGGTCGTGGCGGCCTTTGGTCATCACTTCCGTGGGCAGACCCATCGCGTCAATCGAGTCGCGGGCAATCAGGATGGAGCTGGTGGGTTTCACGGCAATCGACACCTCGATGTCTTGCCCGGTGCTGATGCCGCCCAGCACGCCGCCTGCGTTGTTGCCCACAAAGCCCCCGGGCGTGAGCGTGTCGCCCGCCGTGCTGCCCTTTTGTGTCACGCAGCCAAAGCCTGCGCCAATTTCCACGCCCTTGACGGCGTTGATGCCCATCATGGCGTAGGCAATGTCGGCGTCGATCTTGTCAAACAGCGGCTGGCCCAAGCCCACGGGCACGCCACGGGCCACCACGCGCAATCGCGCACCACACGAATCGCCCGACTTGCGCAGCGCACTCATGTAAACCTCCAAGGCCGAGACATCGGCCACTGGGGCAAAAAACGGGTTGTTCGGCACATGGTCCCAACTCTCAAAACCAATCGGCAGCTCACCGATCTGCGTCATGCAACCCACGAAGGTGGTGCCCCACTTTTCTTTCAGCCACTTCTTGGACACCGCCCCCGCCGCCACCATAGGGGCTGTCAGGCGCGCCGACGAGCGGCCACCGCCCCGTGGGTCGCGCAGGCCATATTTGCGCCAATAGGTGTAGTCGGCATGCCCAGGGCGGAAGGTCTGCAGGATGTCGCCATAGTCCTTGCTGCGCTGATCGGTGTTGTTGATCAGCAGGCAAATCGGGGTGCCAGTGGTCAGGCCCTGGTACACGCCCGACAGGATTTGCACCGCGTCGGGCTCGTTGCGCTGGGTGACGAATTTGCTGGTGCCAGGGCGGCGTCGGTCCAGGTCGGGCTGGATGTCGGCCTCTGAGAGCGGCATGCCCGGGGGGCAGCCGTCGATCACGCAGCCAATGGCTGGGCCGTGGGATTCACCAAAGTTGGTGACCGAGAAAAGTTGTCCGAAGGTATTGCCGCTCATAGATGGGCATTATCCCAGAGCGGGCCCACGCATTGGCTGTGCAGGCTTTTACGGGGACTGGATGGCCAGCTGATTGACGCTTGCCCAGCATAGCGGGCATGGTCATCACGTACGGTTAGGTAAGGGTTATCGCACTGTGTTGAGGCGGATCCATCACCCCATGCTCAATATGTCGGGGTTGCTGAGCGAATCAGGTGGGGGCCGTGTTGCTTTCTTGATCGGGCCAGTCGCGGATGTAGGCTTTGAGCATCTTGTTCTCAAAGTCCTGGCTGTCCACCACGGCTTTGGCCACATCGTAAAAGCTGATCACGCCCATCAAGGTCGGCCCATCCATGATGGGCATGTAGCGGGCGTGGCGCTCGAGCATGATGCGGCGGACCTCGTCCAAATCGGTGTCACTGCTGCAAGTCATCGGCTGGGCGTCCATGGCCTCAAGCACCGCGGTCTGGCCCACTTGACCGCCATTTTTAACCACTTGCTGGATCACCTCGCGAAACGTCAGCATGCCCACCAGTTGTCCATGGGACATGACCACCAAAGAGCCGATGTCTTTTTCGGCCATGGCGTTGAGAGCGGAGGCCAACAGTTCATCGGGCTTGACCGTGAACAAGGTGCTGCCCTTGACGCGCAAAATATCATTGACTTTCATGGCATCTCTCCTGTGGTTTGTGTGTGACTGACGAAGATTCAATATAGCCCACAATGTGTGGCCTGCACAGCCTTTCGTCGACGCAGGCCTTTTCTTTTTTTCGGAGACAACCCATGGCTGGTTACAGTGATCCCGGTTTTGACACTTTGGCTTTGCATGCGGGGGCGGCCCCTGACCCGACCACGGGCGCTCGGGCAGTGCCCATCCACTTGACCACTTCTTTTGTGTTTGAGTCGAGCGACCAGGCCGCAGCCCTCTTCAACCTGGAGCGCCCAGGCCACGTTTACAGCCGCATCAGCAACCCCACCAACGCGGTGCTGGAGCAGCGCATCTCGGCGCTAGAAGGCGGCATTGGCGCCATCACCACCGCCAGCGGGCAAGCGGCTTTGCACTTGGCCATCGCCACCCTCATGGGTGCGGGCTCGCACATCGTGGCCTCGTCGGCTTTGTATGGCGGCTCCCACAACCTGCTGCACTACACCCTGAGCCGCTTCGGCATCCGCACCACCTTCGTCAAACCCGGCGACCTGGACGCCTGGCGCGCCGCCGTGCAGCCCGACACCAAACTCTTTTTTGGCGAAACCGTGGGCAACCCCGGCATGGACGTGCTGGACATCGAAACGGTCAGCGCCATCGCGCACGAGGCTGGCGTTCCGCTTTTGGTGGACTCCACCCTGACCTCGCCCTGGCTGATCAAGCCTTTTGACCACGGGGCCGATCTGGTTTACCACTCAGCCACCAAGTTCTTGTCGGGCCACGGCACGGTGGTGGGCGGCGTGGTGGTCGATGGCGGCAGCTTTGACTGGGACAAATCGGGCAAATTTGCCGAACTGAGCCAAGCCTACGAAGGCTTTCACAACATGGTCTTCAGCGAAGAAAGCACTGTGGGCGCCTTTTTGCTGCGCGCCCGGCGCGAAGGCCTGCGCGACTTCGGCGCCTGCATGAGCCCGCACACCGCTTGGCTGATCTTGCAAGGCATCGAGACCCTGCCCCTGCGCATGGCCCGCCATGTGGAAAACACCGCCAAAGTGGTCGAATTTTTGGCCGCGCACCCGCTGGTCAGCCGCGTGGGCCACCCGATGCTGGAAAGCCACCCCTCACACGCGCTGGCGCATAAACTCTTGCCACGTGGAGCCGGCTCGGTGTTCAGCTTCGACATCAAGGGCTCACGCGCCCAAGGGCAAAAGTTCATCGAAACCCTGAAAGTGTTCAGCCACCTGGCCAACGTGGGCGACTGCCGCAGCCTGGTGATCCACCCGGCCAGCACCACGCATTTCCGAATGAGCGATGAGGCGCTGGTCACCAGCGGCATTGGCCCCGGCACGATCCGGCTGTCGATTGGCCTGGAAGACCCGGCCGATTTGATTGACGATCTGAAAAAAGCGCTCAAAGCCGCTGAAAAGGCTTGATCCATGAAAATTCGCGCCTACCAAACCTCTGACGAAGCCGCCGTGGTGGCTTTGTGGCAAAGCTGTGATCTGACCCGACCTTGGAACGACCCTTACAAAGACATAGCCCGCAAACTGCAAGTTCGCCCAGACCTGTTTTTGGTGGGTGATGTACATGGCCGCTTGATGGCCAGTGCCATGTTTGGCTACGAAGGCCATCGCGGTTGGGTCAATTACCTGGCCGTCTCGCCTGACCACCAGCGCCAAGGCCATGCCAAAACATTGATGCAGCACGGCGAAGCGCTGCTGCTTGCCTCGGGCTGCCCCAAACTGAGCTTGCTGGTTAGAGCTGGCAACACCTCGGTGGTGTCTTTCTACCAAGCTCTGGGCTACCAAGAAGACGTGGTGGTTTGCCTGGGCAAACGGCTGATCCCAGACCATTGAGAACCGATAACCGCTATGCACATCACATTGCCTCTTCACCGCCTTTACGCCTACACCGGCGGCAAAGAATTCAACCCCGCCCAGCCCACGGCCGTGTTCATCCACGGCGTGCTCAACGACCACAGCGTCTGGATTTTGCAAACCCGTTACATGGCGCACCACGGCTGGAACGTGCTGGCGATTGACCTGCCGGGCCACTGCAAAAGCGAAGGCACACCGCCGCCAAGCGTGGAAGAAGCGACCGACACCGTCATCGCCCTGCTCGATGCGATGAAGATCGACAAAGCCGCGCTGATCGGCCACAGCTTTGGCTCGCTGATCGCGCTCGAAGCCACCGCCCGTGACGCGGCATCGCACCCGGGGCGAGTGAGCCATCTGGTGATGGTCGGCACCGCCTACCCCATGCGCGTGTCGCCTGCCTTGCTCGACCTGTCGGTCAGCGCCCCGTTCAAGGCGATCGACATGGTCAACAGCTTTTCGCATTCCACGCTGGCCCCACCGCCTTCAGCCTTGGGCCCTGGCACCTGGCTGTATGGCGGCAGCAAAGCGCTGATGCGCCGCGTGCTGGCCAGCAACACACAGGTCAATGTCTTCCATACCGGCTTCAAGGCTTGTGACGATTACCGAGGCGCTGAAGCCGCCATGCCCAAAGTCACTTGCCTCGTCCTGTTTGTGTTGGGCAGCGCCGACCAGATGACGCCACCCAAGGCCGCACAAAGCCTGATTGACCTTTGCCCAAAGCCCAAAGTGGTGAAGCTGCCCGCAGGCCATTCGCTCATGACCGAAGCACCCGAGGGCGTATTGCAGGCCCTCAAGGATTTCTTGAAACCGTGAGCTGAACAGCCATTCGCGCACAGGGGTGCGCACCTACAACATGAACACATTGACCGCCCACATCACCCCACCCTTGTCGGCCGAGAGGGCCAAGCACATCGCCCAATCGCTGGACCTGCGGGCTTTGCCGCGCGACTTTCTGGACAACCCGTATCCGGTCTATGCCGCGTTGCGCGAGGCCGAGCCCTTCAAACGCATGCCCGATGGGTCGTATTTCCTCACGCGCCATGCCGATTTGGTGGCGGTGTACCGTGACGCCAAGGTCTTCAGCTCCGACAAACAAGTCGAGTTCGGCCCCAAATACAACCACGCCCCGTTCAACCAGCCACCCTACGCCACAGCCAGTGGTGTGGCCCCGCTGTTCGAGCACCACACGAACAGCCTGGTCTTCAATGACCCACCGCTGCACACCCGGGTGCGCCGCCTGATCATGGGGGCGCTGACGCGCCGCGCCATTGAAGCCATGGAGCCGGGTTTGGTGCTGCTGGTGGACAGCCTGCTCGACAAGATCGAGGCGAAGGGCGGTGGCGACCTGATCGAGGACTTCGCCTCGGCCATTCCGGTCGAGATCATCGGCAACCTGTTGGGTGTGCCGCACGCCGAGCGCGAGCCCCTGCGTGCTTGGTCGCTGGCCATTTTGGGCGCGCTGGAGCCTGCCCTGAGCCCTGAGCAAGAAGCGCTGGGCAACCGCAGCGTCACCGAATTTCTGGCCTATCTGCGCGAGTTGGTGGCGGAACGCCGCCAACACCCGGGCGACCCGGAGCACGACGTGCTGACGCGGCTGATCCAGGGCGAGAAAGATAGCGAACAGGGTGGCGACGCCCTGAGCGAAGTCGAGCTGTTGCAGAACTGCATTTTTTTGCTCAACGCCGGGCATGAGACCACCACCAACCTGATCGGCAACGCCCTCATCAGCTTGCAAGAATGGCCCGAGCAGCGTGAGCAACTGAAAGCAGACCTGAAGCAAGCGGCCAACGACGAAGAACGTGATCGGATCATGGGGCTCGCAGTAGACGAGTTTTTGCGCTTTGAATCGTCCAACCAACTGAGCAACCGCCGCGCCTTGCAGGCCACACAGGTCAACGGTGTCGAACTGCCCGCAGGCGCGTTACTCACGCTGTGCATCGGCGCAGCCAACCGCGACCCGGCGGTGTACCAAGACCCCGAACAACTAGACCTGCGCCGCACCGGCAACAAACACCTGGCCTTTGGCTTTGGCGTACACCAGTGCGCGGGCCTGAGCCTGGCGCGCTTGGAAGGCCGCGTGGCCATCGGCCGCTTTTTGCAACGCTTTCCCGATTTCCAGCTCACCCAAGCGCCCCAGCGCGGCGGGCGGGCCCGGTTTCGAGGCTTTTTACACGCCACTTTTTCGACCCTTTAAACGCCAGAAGACGAACCTTCAAGCTGCACTGCAGGCAGCAAGGACGCCAGCCGAACTTGGTCCAAACCGGTTTGCAGCCACAGCGGGTCGGCTGCCGAGGCCCGCAGCACCAGCAAGCGGTTGGCCAGAGGGGCCACAAGGGCCTGGGCCGGGTCGATCAGCAAAACCTGCCTTGCTTGGGCCTGGTCGTTTTGCTCAGTCAGACGGCCGACCCAATCGAGCGCATGCAAAACGGTCAACACTTGCTGCAACTCGCCCAGCTCCACCCGCAAGCGGGCGGCCAAAGCCCCGGCACTCCAGCCCCGCTGCTGCGTCAACTTGGCGGCATTGAGCTCAGCCAAGACCTCCAGGGCCAACCTGAACGACCAGCCCGCGCCTTCGGGTTTGCGCCAATGCTCACGCCCCAGCTCTGGCAAGCTGGACGCCAGCACCGCCCCCAGCAAGACCAACAGCCAGGTCACATAAATCCAGACCAGTAAAATCGGTACCGCAGCAAAGGCCCCGTAGACCAGTGAATAGGTGGGCACTTCCAGCAGATAAAAGGCCATGCCTTTTTTGGCCAACTCGAGCGACGCGGCCACCAAAAAACCGGCGGTGATGGCATGTCGCCAACGCACCCGGGTGTAGGGCACATAAAAATACAAGCCACTCACACAAGCGGTCAGCAGCAAAAATTCAAAACTGTCGAGCACCCAGCGCACCGAGCCGGGCAGCACATTGACCACATCCCGCGACGCCGTGACCACATACGAGCTGATGGCCAGACTCGCCCCCAGCAGCAAAGGCCCCAGCGTGATGGACGACCAATACAGCAACACCTTTTGCGGCAAGGGCCGCTGCCGCTGCACCCGCCAGATCTGCCCCAAAGTACGCTCGATCGTCACCATCAGAAAAACCGCTGACAAAAGCACCGCCGCCAGACCCGCTGTGCCCAGACGGCTGGCTTTGCGCGAAAACTGGGTCAGGTAACTGAGCACCTGCCGGGCAATGCTTTCGGGCACCAGACTTTCGATCAGCCAGCGCTGGATCATGTCTTGGAACTTGCCAAACATGGGAAAGGCTGAAAAGACCGCCAAACCCAGCGCAAACAAGGGCACCAAGGCCAACACGGTGGTGAAGGTGAGCGAACTGGCACTGAGCCCCAAACGCGCGTCGCGAAAGCGTTCGGCCAAAACGCCGCCCATTTGTCGCCAGGGAAAATCCGACAGCTCTTGCCACCACAAACGGGTGTGTTCGCGCAGGCCGGTCTTGGACAAGGTTGTTTGCATGCCCGGTATGATGCCATCGCAATGAATCCGAACCCCGAAATCTCCCCCCTCCCCCCCCAAGAAACAGCCCCAGCGGGCCTGGACATGACGCGTTGGTTGGCCGTGGGCAGCTTGCTGGGCCTGATCGTGCTGGGCCTGGCTTGGGAAATCTTGCTGGCCCCTTTACGCGAGGGGGGCAGCTGGTGGGCCATCAAAGTGCTGCCCTTGTGCATCCCAGTGGCAGGTTTGCTGAAAAACCGCATGTACACCTACCGTTGGGTCAGCCTTTTGGTGTGGCTGTATTTCACCGAGGGCGTGGTGCGCGCCTGGGGTGATGCCTGGCCGTCCTCAGGGCTGGCCGCGCTGCAAACCTTGCTGTGCACCACCTTGTTTGTGGCGTGCGCGCTGCATGTGCGCATCCGCTTCAAGGCCGCCAAAGCCACGGGCAACTTTGTGCCTGTGCCCCGCGACTGAGCGGCACCGCCACAGCCTGTCTACTCACTTGTGACTGCCATGACCGATCTGACCCCTTCCCAAACCGCCCTGATCGCGCAACTGCGCGCCCTTTGTGGTCATGCCAACGTGCTCACCCACGCCGACCCCGGCGCTGACCTGAGCCCCTGGGAGCAAGACTGGCGCAAACGCGTCAAGGGTCGAGCGCTTGCCGTGGTTCGCCCCGGCAACACGCAAGAAGTGGCCGCCGTGGTCAAAGCCTGCGCGGCGGCCAGTACGCCCATCGTGCCCCAAGGCGGCAACACGGGTCTGGTGGTGGGCGGCGTGCCCAACGGCTCGGGCAACCAGATCGTGCTGAGCATGACGCGCATGAACGCCGTGCGCGCCATCGACCCGGCCAACCTGACCATCACCGTGGAAGCCGGTTGTGTGCTGCAAAACCTGCAGACCGCCGCTGGAAACGCCGGTTTTTTGTTCCCCTTGAGCCTGGGCGCCGAGGGCAGCTGCACCATCGGCGGCAACCTGGGCACCAACGCGGGCGGCACGCAAGTCGTACGCTACGGTAACACCCGCGAGCTGTGCCTGGGCTTGGAAGTCGTCACCGCACAAGGCAAGGTCTGGCACGGCCTGACCGGGCTGCGCAAGGACAACACAGGCTACGACCTGCGCAACCTGATGATCGGCAGCGAAGGCACGCTGGGCATCATCACCGCCGCCACGATGAAGCTGTACCCCCAACCCGCGGCGCAGTTGACCGCTTGGGCCGCCGTGCCCAGCATGGAAGCGGCCGTGCAGCTGCTGGGTCTGGCGCACCAGCGCCTGGGGCCAGGCCTGACAGGCTTTGAGGTCATGGGCCAGTTCGCGTTGAGCTTGGTCGACAAACACTACCCGCAGCTGCGTGTGCCCTTGTGGCAAGAAACGCCTTGGTGCGTGCTGTTGGAAAACTCCGACAGCGAAAGCGAAAGCCACGCTCGGGGACAGTTTGAAGCCCTGCTCGAAGCTGCCCTAGAAGCCGGCTGCGTGACCGATGCCGTGGTCGCCGAAAACCTGACGCAAGCCAAAGGGCTGTGGCACATCCGCGAAAGCATCACCCTGGCCCAGGTGCAAGAGGGCCTGAACATCAAACACGACATCAGCATTCCGGTCTCTCTCATCCCGGCCTTTGTGGCCGAAACCGATGCCTTGCTGGCGCTGGAGGTACCTGGTGTGCGCATGGTGGACTTCGGGCACTTGGGCGACGGCAACCTGCACTACAACGTGCAGGCGCCCGAAGGCGCCGATGAAAAAGCTTTTTTGCGCGAATGTGAAGACAAGATCAACACCCTGGTGTTCGACCAGGTCAAACGCTTTGGCGGCTCGATCAGCGCCGAACACGGCGTGGGCGAGCAAAAAGTGAACAAGCTGCCGCTGTACAAAGACCCCACGGCTCTCGCCATGATGCGGGCCGTGAAAAAAGCGCTTGACCCTCAGAACCTGCTCAATCCAGGGCGGGTGCTGGGCTGAAGTGCCCAGCTTCAGCCATCACTTCACCACCGCCGCGTCGGTCAGTTTTTTGAGCAAAGCAGCCCGGCGGTTTTGCACCACGGCGGCTTGCACCAGGTTTTTGCTCTCGTCAAAGCCGGGCACCTGGTAAGGGCGCTTGGCGGTCAGTTTGACCACATGCCAGTAAGGACCGACCTGGATCGGGGCGGCCGACACCGCGCCCGGGGCCAGGTTGACCACCACATTGGAGATGGCGGGCGCGATCTGGTCGGGCAAGAACCAGCCCAGCTCACCCCCCTTGTCTTTGCTCGGATCCATCGACCGGGTCTTGGCCAAGGCGTCAAACGCCTGACCGCCACGCACCGCCGTCATCACTGTGCGTGCATCGGCCTCTGACGACACCACGATGGTCGAAATTTGGTACTGCTGCAAATCTCCCGCAGACTTCAAGGCCTGGACCTGGCGCTCGTACTCGGCTTTGAGCTCGGCTTCGGCAATCAGGTTTTTGGTGAACTCGTCGTTCAACACCAAGTCAATCAGCAGGTTTTGGCGCATCGCAGTCAATGCGTCTTGCGTGGCGGGCAACTTGTCCAGGCCCCGCTTTTGCGCCTCTTGGGCCATCAACTCACGCGCCACCAGCTCTTGCTTGAGCGCGGTACGCAACTCGGGCGTGTCTTTTTGGCCCTGGGCCACATTGGCCTGGACGTTGCGGTCCATCAAGCGTGCAGCAATCGACACACCGTTGACCACGGCCACAGGGGTGTCGGCGGCCTGTACGGCAAAAGACAGCAAAAAACCGGCGCCTAAGCACAAGCATTCAATAAAACCAAGACGAAAAAAAGCCATGTTTGGACCTTCAAAATCAATGCAATCAAGCCTTAAGCATAGCGCTTATTCGTGCCTTAAACTCAACGGTCATGAACACCCCTACCCACCCCATTCGCAGCCAATACGAAGACTTCATGCGCCACGTTTACACGACGGGCGTACAAAAAGGTGACCGCACCGGTACCGGCACGCGCAGCGTGTTTGGCCACCAAATGCGGTTTAATTTGAACGAGGGCTTTCCGCTGGTCACCACCAAAAAGGTGTTTTTGCGCGCCATCATCGTGGAGCTGCTGTGGTTTTTGCGCGGCGACAGCAATGTGAAATGGCTGCAAGAACGTGGCTGCACCATCTGGGACGAATGGGCCCGCGAAGACGGGTCGCTGGGTCCGGTTTATGGCGTGCAATGGCGCAGCTGGCCCACGCCCGGCGGTGGTCACATCGACCAGATTCAGCAGGTCATGGACACGCTCAAAAACAACCCCAATTCGCGCCGCATCATCGTGAGCACTTGGAACGTGGCCGAACTGGACCAAATGGCGCTCATGCCTTGTCATGCGTTCTTCCAGTTTTATGTGGCCCCTGCGCAAAACCCCGGCGAAAAAGCCAAACTCAGCTGCCAGCTGTACCAGCGCAGCGCCGACATCTTTTTGGGCGTGCCCTTCAACATCGCCAGCTATGCGTTGCTGACGCACATGGTGGCGCAGCAGTGCGACATGGACGTGGGTGACTTCATCTGGACCGGCGGCGATTGCCACATCTACAGCAACCACCACGAACAGGTTGAGTTGCAGCTGAACCGTACCCCCATGGCCTACCCGACGCTCAACATCCAACGCAAGCCCTCGTCGATACTGGATTACGAATTCGAGGATTTCGAAGTGCTGGGTTACGAATGCCACCCGGCCATCAAGGCCCCTGTCGCGGTCTGATGAAGCTGCACCTCATTTATGCCCGAGCCCGCAACGGCGTGATCGGCAAAGACAACCAAATGCCCTGGCACCTGCCCGAGGACTTGGCGCACTTCAAGCGCGTCACGCTCGGTCAGCCGGTCATCATGGGCCGCAAGACTTGGGACTCGCTGCCTTCGCGTTTTCGACCGCTGCCAGGGCGATTGAACATCGTCGTCACACGCCGAAGCGACTGGCGTTCCGATGGCGCACTGCGTGCAGCATCGATTGGAGACGCCATGCGCCTGTGCAGCGATGTGCCCGATGCATGGATCATGGGCGGTGCCGAGATTTACCGCCAAGCCGAGCCCTTGGCCTGTACGGCAGTGGTGACCGAGATCGATGCAGACTTTGAAGGCGACGCCTTCGCGCCCGAACTGGGCGCCCAGTGGCAAGAGGTTCAACGCGAACAGCACACCACGACGAGCGGCTTGGGCTTTGCTTTCGTCACCTACCAACACAACATCAAGCCATGAAAATTGCCACCTGGAATGTGAACTCCTTGTCCGTGCGTCTGCCGCAAGTGCTGGACTGGCTGGCCGCCAACCCGACCGAGGTGCTGGCTTTACAAGAACTCAAGCTCACGGACGACAAATTCCCTGTGGCAGCTTTCACCGAGGCGGGTTACCAAGCCCAGTGGTTTGGCCAAAAAACCTACAACGGCGTGGCGCTGATCTCCAAGGCGGCAGGCAGCGATGTGGTGAAAAACATCCCTGGCTTTGAAGACGACATGTCCCGTGTGATCGCCGCCACCTACCCCGATGAGGCGGGGGGCACGGTGCGGGTGATCGGCGCTTATTTCCCGAATGGCCAAGCACCGGACAGCGACAAGTTTGTCTACAAAATGCGCTGGCTGGATGCCCTGCGCGACTGGGTGCAAAGCGAGATGCAAAAGCACCCGATCCTCGTGCTCACGGGCGACTTCAACATCACCTTTGACGAACTCGACATGTGGGACCCGGTGGGCCTGGCGGGCACCATCCACTGCACCGTGGCCGAACGTGAAAAGCTGCAAGCCCTGACCGATTTGGGCCTGGCCGACAGCTTCAGGCTGTTTGAGCAGCCAGAGAAAAGCTACAGCTGGTGGGACTACCGCGAGTTTGGCTTTCGCCGCAACCGGGGCCTGCGCATCGACCACATCTTGATTTCGCAAGCCCTCACAGCACGCGCCAGCGCCTGCGTGATCGACCGCACCCCCCGCAAAAACGAGCGACCCAGCGACCACACGCCTGTGGTGCTGACGCTGTCCGCCTGAGCTGCTGACCATCAGGATCAGGGCCCCTTGCCTCGGATCAGGGAGGCACGGTGTGGTGCCAATACCGCCGAGCCCAATCCCTTTCACAGTGCACCGCTTCGGGTTTTGAGCTGACCCAGCGCGCAGCGCCGCAGCGGGTGTTTTCAACCAGCTTTATGCCCAACGCCCTGTAACGCTGAACTACAGGCTCTGCCGGATGGCCGTAGCGGTTGCGGTAGCCGGCTTGAACCACGGCCACTTGGGGCTTCAAGGCTTCGATGAATGGGCCAGTGGACGATGTTTTGCTGCCATGGTGTGGCACCAAGAGCAGGTTGACGGGCTGAAGGCCAGACGCCACCAAGGCCAACTCTTGCGGGGCCTCAATGTCACCCGCCAACAAAGCCGAGGCTGTGCCGTGGCTGATGCGCAGAACACAGCTGACCGCATTGGGCTTGGTTTTTTTGTCCAGCGGCATGCCTGTGGCTTGCGCAGGCGGATGAAGGATCTCAAAAAGCACCCCATCCCAGACCCAAGATTGCCCGGCTTGGCAGCGCGTCCAACCAGGCCGCAGGCTGTGCAAAGCATGCTCATCTTCCAAAGAAGACCACAGCGCCGCTTGAGGCGGCATCGACAACACGGCGGCTGCACCACCCGTGTGGTCGCTGTCACGGTGGCTGAGCATCAACACATCCAAGCGTTCAGCCGATTGGGCCAACAAGGGCACCAACACCCGATGCCCTGCATCACTTTCGGATGAATAACGCGGCCCTGCGTCGTACAGCAAGCTGTGCAGAGCGGTTCGCACCAGCACCGCATTGCCCTGACCCACATCAGCGGCCAGCAACTCAAAAGTACCCGCGGCAGGCCTGGGCGCTTGCCAAAAAAGAACGGGCCACAGCAGCGGCAGGCCAAGCAACTTCCAAGACAAGGGCGCTTTGAGCACCAGCACCACGGCGCCTGGAAGCGCCAATGCAGCCAGCGCCCAAGGCGCCATGGCCAGTGACACCGAGGACATGGGCCATGAAGCCATCCAGGTCAGCACCATCGACAGTGGCTGCAAGGCCCAAACCGCCAACTCCCAAGCGCCCGACCAAAACACCCCCAGCATGGCCAATGGCGTGACCAAAAAAGTCACCCAGGGAATGGCCAGCAAATTGGCGAGCAAGCCCACCAAAGAAACCTGCCCAAAAAACAACAAGCCCAGCGGTGCCAAGGCGACTGTGACAATGCACTGCTCCCGAAGCAATGCCCCAGCCCGTCCCATCCAAGCACTGGCCCCCTCTGGCTTTTGCCCCGGCTCCCAGACCTGGCCCGTTGCCATCAAAATCCCCACAGCCACAAAACTGAGCCAAAAGCCCGGCTGCAACATGGCCCAAGGGTCCCAGGTCAGCACCACCGCCCCGGCCAAAGCCCAGACCAAGTGCCCAGGCCAGAGCCGGGCCGACAGTTTGAGCACCACCACCACCGCCAGCATCCACATCGTGCGCTGCGCGGGCACCCCCCAACCGCTGAACAAGGCATAAAAACCCGCCAGCACCAGCCCTGCCAACGCCCCCACCTGCGGGGCGGGCCACCGCAAGGCCCCAGCAAACCCCCAAAGCGCCGATCGGCGCCAGCCCCAAGCCACGACCAGCGAAGCCAACCAGGCAAACATGGTCACATGCAGACCTGAAATGCTCATCAAATGGGCCACCCCGGTGGCCCGAAAAAGGTCCCAATCGCTTCGCTCGATGGCCGCCTGATCGCCCGTGACCAAAGCGGCAACCACGCCACTGTGCTGGGCAGACGCCGCCCCCCCGGGCAGCGCGGCCAGATGGGTCAGTAAACGATCCCGAACCGCCTGCCTCCAGCCTTCTATGGGGTGACGCCCTGTGCTGGCCAGCCGCTCAGGGCTCGGGTCTTTGACGCCAGTTCGGACATACCCGGTGGCGCGAATGTTTTGCTCCCACAGCCACAGCTCGTAGTCAAAGCCCCTGGGGTTCAAATGGCCATGCGGCGCTTTCAGCCGAACACGCAGTCGCCATCGTTCGCCCGCCTTCACCGGCTCGGGCAATGCCGACAAATGCCATCCACTGTCGTTGTGGCCCTCATGGCCATACCACCCCAAATACACCTGAGAAGGCAGATCGGTGTCCAAGTCCAACTGTTGTCTTTGGCCTGATTTTTCAACCCACCAGGCCTGCTCGATGCGAAAACGAAAACGCCACCCCACGTCTTGCCGCTGGGGCATGGCTTGCACCACACCCACCACATCCAAGTCTTGCCCCTCCAGCGCGGGGTCGATGGCCAGCGACCGCGACAGCGCATGCAGACCCGTGAGCGCAAACGAGAGACAGACCAAGACGCCCCACGCCACCAGGGTTCTGGCCCCAAAGGTCGGTTTTTGGCGGTGGACCCACCAACCCGCGCCACACGCCAAAGACACCATGGCCGCATAAACCGACAAGGCCCAAAGCGACTGTTGCTGCAGCTGCAGCGCGATCCCAGCACACCATGCCACGAGGCCCCAAAACCACCCGTGCCCCGTGCGCGCGCTCATGGACAAACCCGGCGCGTGAAGCTTGGGCATGGGGGCCGGCTTGAAATGAGCTTCATGACAGCTTCCTTGAATGGGCGGGTAGCAAGAATCGCTCGGCGGGATGATGAGCGTACTTTTTACATCAGTTTAGACAGGTCTCATGCCCTTTGTCTTGATCTGCAGGCGAATGCGTTTCGGCGACAATCCAAACACCGGCGCTGTGATCAGCGCCGAACCACCTCCATCTACCCACAACAAGAGCCCACGACATGAACGTCTATGACACCCTGAAGTCCCTGAACATCGAACTCCCCCCCGTGTCCGTGCCCGCTGCGGCCTATGTGCCTTTTGTGCAAACCGGCAACCTGGTCTTTTTATCGGGCCACGTCGCCAAAAAAGACGGCAAAGCGTGGGTGGGGCAATTGGGCAAGAACATCGACACCGCCGAAGGCCAGCAAGCCGCGCGTGCCGTGGCGATTGACCTGATGGGCACCCTGCACGCGGCCGTGGGCGATCTCAACAGGGTCAAGCGCATTGTCAAAGTGATGAGCTTGGTCAACTCCACAAGCGACTTCACCGAGCAGCATCTGGTCACCAACGGCTGCAGCGAATTGCTGGGGCAGGTTTTCGGACCCCAAGTGGGTGCCCATGCCCGCAGCGCCTTTGGTGTCGCCCAAATCCCGATGGGCGCTTGCGTTGAGATCGAACTGATCGCCGAAATCCATTGAACGACCGAGTCCCATTGGCATTTTTGAAAAGAGAAACACCATGACCATTTCCATGTCCAGCGCCACCCTGCCAGTCTGCACCCGCATGCTCACCAACCTGAGCCATATTCTGGCCAAGGCCGAGCAGTTCGTTGAAGCCAAAAAGATCGACCCCACAGCGCTGACCACCTACCGATTGGCGCCGGACATGCTCCCTTTCACCCGCCAAGTGCTGATCGCTTGCGACGCGGTGAAAAACGGCGTGGCCCGTTTGAGCGGAGTCGAAGCGCCCAAATTTGACGACCAGGAGACCACCCTGGCCCAGCTGCAAGAACGCATCCAAAAAACCCTGGCCTTCATCGCTGCCGTGCCCGCCTCTGCACTGGACGGCACCGAAGACAAAGAAATCACCTTTCCGGCAGGCCCCGGCAAAACCCGCACCCTCAACGGGCAGGACTACCTGACCGGCTGGATGCTGCCCAACATGTACTTCCACATCACCACGGCCTACACCATCCTGCGCCACAACGGGGTCGAGGTCGGCAAGATCGATTACCTGCTGGGAGCTCAGGGCTGAACTGGGCGCTCAGGGCTGATTTGGCGAGGTCAAGCCTGATTTTTCCCCACAGCCCGCGCCCAAAGCTGTGGACAAGTGCAGGGAGAAGCCGCCAAAGGCCCGACCCGCATGGGCCGGCGGGGGATGCTTAAAAAAGCATCACTCGCCCTGGTTACTCCACCCGCGTGACCCGGTTCGGCTTGAAGCCCAGATCGGCCACACGGCCCTTTTTGGCGCGCGCAGCCTTGGCATTGTTCAGGCTACGAATTTCGAGCGTTTCTTCGCGCGCTTTGCCACCGCGCCCAATGCCTTCGATCTTGATGCTGCGGGTGTAGGCCGCAGCACCTGCCAAGGTGTCTTTGGCTTCCAGGTCGATGAGCATCAGGCCCCGGCCGCCTTTTTCCATGGTTTTGAGTTCGCTGATCTCAAAGGTCAACACACGGCCGCCCGTGCTGGCGCAGCACACGCTGTTGGCTACCGGCATGGCTTGTTTGTCGGCCGGCACGGTGGCGCTGGAGCCACTCACATGGCTGGGGGCGCAGACGGTTTCGCCATCGCCCAGGCTGATGAACGCCTTGCCCGCCTTGTTGCGCGAGACCATGTTCTCGACCGAGGCCATGAAGCCGTAGCCACCCGAGCCGCTGAGCAACAGCATAGCGTGGGCCGGGCCGGCAAAGTAGTGGGTAATTTGCGTGGTGGGCTCCAGCTCAATGAGCGTGGTCACGGGCTGACCGTCACCCCGTGCGCCGGGCAGTGTGGCCACAGCTACGCTGTAGATGCGCCCATTGCTGCCAAAGATCAGCAAGGTGTCGACCGTGCGGCATTCAAAGGTGCCGTAAAGGCCGTCGCCCGCCTTGAAAGCGAAGCTGGTGGCGTCGTGCCCGTGGCCAGTGCGCGCACGCACCCAGCCTTTTTCGGACACGACCACCGTCACAGGCTCGTCCACCACCTTGACTTCGGCGATGGCTTTTTTCTCTTCCTGGATCAGCGTGCGGCGCGGATCGGCAAAGGTCTTGGCGTCTGCTTCAATCTCTTTGACCATCAGGCGACGCAACGCGGCGGGACTGCCCAAAATCTCTTCCAGCTTGCCCTGCTCACCACGCAGTTCACTCAGCTCTTGTTCGATCTTGATGGCTTCCAGGCGGGCCAGTTGGCGCAGGCGAATCTCAAGGATGTCTTCGGCCTGGCGGTCACTTAAGCGGAAGGCTTCGATCAGCGCAGGCTTGGGCTCGTCGCTCTGGCGGATGATGCGGATCACCTCGTCGATGTTGAGCAAGACCAGCTGACGACCTTCCAGAATGTGGATGCGGTCGAGCACTTTGTTCAAGCGGTTCTGGCTGCGGCGGGTGATGGTAATTTGACGGAAAGTGATCCACTCCACCAGCATCTGACGCAGCGACTTCTGGATCGGCTTGCCGTCGATGCCCACCGAGGTCATGTTGATGGGGGCCGAGGTTTCTAAGCTGGTGTGGGCCAGCAAGGCGGTGATGAGTTCTTGCTGTTCAATGCGGCTGGTTTTGGGCTCGAACACCAGGCGCACGGCGGCGTCTTTGCTCGATTCGTCACGCACCACATCCAGCACGGCCAGCATGCTGGTTTTGAGCAAAACTTGGTCAGCGCTGAGCGCTTTTTTACCAGCTTTGACTTTGGGGTTGGTGAGTTCTTCGATCTCTTCGAGCACGCGTTGTGAGCTGACGCCTTGCGGCAGTTCGGTCACCACCAGCTGCCACTGTCCGCGAGCGAGTTCTTCGATCTTCCAGCGCGCGCGCACTTTCAGGCTGCCACGACCGGTGCGGTAGGCGTCGGCAATGTCGCTGGCCGGGCTGATGATCTGGCCGCCACCGGGGTAGTCGGGGCCGGGGATGATGGCCTGCAGTTCGCTGTCGCTCAGCTTGTCGTTTTTGATCAGGGCAACGCAGGCGTCGGCCACTTCGCGCAGGTTGTGGCTGGGGATTTCGGTGGCCAGGCCCACCGCAATGCCACTGGCCCCATTGAGCAAGCTGAAGGGCAAGCGGGCGGGCAACTGGCGCGGCTCTTCGGTCGAGCCGTCGTAGTTGGGAATGAAGTCCACCGTGCCCATGTCGATCTCATCCAGCAGCAAGCTGGTGATTCGGGACAAACGCGCTTCGGTGTAGCGCATGGCAGCCGCGCCGTCACCGTCGCGTGAGCCAAAGTTGCCCTGGCCGTCGATCAGCGGGTAACGCTGCGAAAAGTCTTGCGCCATGCGCACCAACGCGTCATAGGCGGCGGTATCGCCGTGCGGGTGGTAGCGGCCCAGCACATCGCCCACCACGCGGGCGCTTTTGACGGGCTTGGCGGCGGTGTTGTTGTTGGGCCCGCTGTACGACAGACCCATGCGGTCCATCGAATACAAAATGCGCCGCTGCACCGGCTTTTGGCCGTCGCACACGTCGGGCAAGGCGCGGCCTTTGACCACGCTCAGTGCGTATTCCAAATAGGCGCGCTGGGCGTAGGCGCCGAGGTGATCGCCTTCGGGGGCGGCGGGTTGCAGTGAAGCTTCAGGGGTCAGCAAATCGGTCATATTTTGTGCAAGTTCTTGGGTTTGCGTTCGGGTGTTGGGGGCAGTTGGGCGGGCATGGATTGGCCAGGCGGCAAAAAATGACTTCCCATCACTTGTGCGCCTGCACGCTCAAGCCCGTCCATTCTTGGTGAATGATGTTGGTGAGCAGCGCGAATTCGTCGGCCTTTTCAACGCCACTTTCTTTCCAGTAATCGGTCAACTTGTTGCGGGTTTCTTGCCCCGTCATGCGCTGCTGAATCCATTTCGTGCTGCGTCCCAGCTTTTGCCAGTTCTCGCGGGCGCGGTCCAAGCTTTGCGCAGGGTCAGCCATCTCTTGCATGCGCTCATGGCCCACCTTGGCCAGCCAGCGCTTGAACGGCTCAGCTTTGGGCGAGGGGATGGACTGGATCAGGCGCAAGAGTGTGGGCACATCGGCGGCATCGGTTTCGCGCAAACGGCCGTCGGCAGCGAGCATTTTCAACCGTACGATTTCTTCGTACGGTTGGCCAGATTCCTTCTCCAACTTGCGGCGCAAGTCGCTCCAATAGCGTTTGGGAATGGTGCTGTCGGTCAACACCTCCACCACGTCCACCACAGAGAAATACCACTTCTGTTGCGCAGCGTCCCAATGCGAGCGCACTTGAACGGACTCAAACAACTTGACTTGCGGCTGGTTCGTCATGGTTTTGACCTCTCCCTCAGCTATGGGCTTGATGGCTTTTGTCGTACCCAACGCTGGCCCAGCCATCGGCTTGCGGTTTTTCAAAGCGGCGGTTGGCCTGAGCCCTGCAATAGCGTTCGCTTTTCATAGGCACAGCAAAACCATTATGGAACGAGCACCTTTGGCACCCAACCTTTTGCAATGGCCCGCTTGGCAAAGCCTTTGGCATCAAAGGTGACCAGCGCATCGCAATGGCGGCTGCTGGCGTGGTGCAAGGCATCGGCAAAGTCGAAACCTTGGCTCAAGGCATCACAGGCACTTTGCAAGGCTTGGCGGTCTTGCATTTGCACCTGGGGCATGCTGAGCAAGTGGTTCAACACCTTGGCCACCGTGCGTGCCTCCAGTTTGTAGAACCCACGCAAAACCCACTCCAACTCCAAGGCCACGGTGGTGGCCACGAAGAGGGGTTTGCCACTCTCCAGCAAGGCACGGGCATGTTCACATTGGAGCGCCGTGGCGGCATCGGTTTGCTCGGCCTGCACGTAATAACGCGCCAACACATTGGTGTCCAACGCCGTCAGCTGCGAGGTGCGTTGCTTCATGGCTTGAGCGCTTGAGCCGCATCCCAATCGGCAGCCACGTGCGACCCCTTGACTTTGACCATGCCAAAACCCGGTTGGGGCGACTTTTTGGCAGGTACTGCGGGGCGCAAGGTGATACAAGTGGCGTCGGCGCTGAGGTCAAAGGTCACCGCTTGCCCCGGCATCAAGCCCAGCTGCTGGCGCAGAGCTTGCGGAATGGTGACTTGGCCTTTGCTGGTCAGTGTGGAAAGCATGGTTGACCTCATAGTTGATCTGGGTGCTGGTGAAAGCACCATGGCATTGTATTACCGAGTAAGAATTGACACCGATTTACACGTCGATTTCGATCGAGTCGCCGTGCAGTTCCATCAGCTCACGCCGTGCGGCAGCTTCGCCTTTGCCCATCAGTTGCATCATCAGGTTTTCGGTGCCCGCGTTGTCCAGCGGGCCCAACTCGATCGGCAGCAAGCGGCGCGTGTCGGGGTTGAGTGTGGTGTCCCACAACTGCTCGGCGCTCATCTCGCCCAGGCCCTTGAATCGGCTGATGCTCCAGCCGCCTTCTTTCACGCCGTCTTTGCGCAGTTTGTCGATGATGGCAGTGAGCTCGCCGTCATCCAACGCATAGGCTTTGGACGCCGGTTTTTTCCCGCGTGCAGGCGCATCCACCCGGAACAGTGGCGGCCGCGCTACATACAAATGCCCCGTTTCGATCAGTTTGGGGAAGTGGCGGAAAAACAAGGTCAGCAGCAGCACCTGGATGTGCGAGCCGTCCACGTCCGCATCAGACAAGATACAGACCTTGCCGTAGCGCAGGTTGCTCATGTCGGGGTTGTCGTTGGGCCCGTGCGGGTCCACGCCAATGGCCACCGAAATGTCGTGAATTTCGTTGTTGGCAAACAAGCGGTCGCGGTCCACTTCCCAGGTGTTGAGCACCTTGCCGCGCAGGGGCAAGATGGCCTGGCATTCCTTATTGCGGCCCATCTTGGCGCTGCCGCCAGCCGAGTCGCCCTCGACCAAAAACACCTCATTGTGTAAAAGGTCCTTGCTTTCGCAGTCGGTCAGCTTGCCGGGCAGCACGGCCACGCCGGAACTCTTGCGTTTTTCAACCTTCTGGCCCGCTTTTTGGCGGGTTTGCGCGGCTTTGATGGCCAGCTCGGCCAACTTTTTACCGTAGTCCACATGCTCGTTCAGCCAGAGTTCGAGCGCCGGGCGCACGAAGCTGGAGACCAGCCGCACGGCGTCACGCGAGTTCAGTCGTTCCTTGATCTGGCCCTGAAACTGCGGGTCCAGCACCTTGGCGGAGAGGACGTAGCTGGAACGCGCAAACACGTCTTCGGGCATGAGCTTGACGCCTTTGGGAAGCAGGCCATGCAGCTCAATGAAACTTTTGACTGCGGTGAACAGGCCGTCGCGCAAACCGCTGTCGTGCGTGCCACCCGCGCTGGTGGGGATCAGGTTGACGTAGCTCTCTCGCACCGGCGCGCCATCTTCGGTGAAGGCCACCGCCCACGAAGCGCCCTCGCCCTCGGCAAAGCTGTCGTGGTTGGAATCGGCAAAGCCCTCACCCTCAAACAAGGGGATCACCGGGTCGCCGTTCAGGGATTGCGTCAGGTAGTCGCGCAAACCGGCTTTGTATTGCCACAGCTGGGTTTCTTTGGTTTTCTCGTTCACCAAGGTCACCGTCACGCCCGGCATCAGCACCGCCTTGCTGCGCAGCAGGTGCGTCAGCTCGTTCATGGGCAGGGCGCTGGATTCAAAATATTTGGCGTCGGGCCAGGCACGCACGGTGGTGCCTTGTTTGCGGTCGCCTTCACCCGACTTGCGGGTCACCAGCTGTTCGGTCACATCGCCGCCCGAAAACACCAAGCTGGCCACTTGGCCTTCGCGGTAGCTGGTCGCCTCCAGGCGCTTGGACAGCGCATTGGTCACCGACACGCCCACGCCGTGCAAACCGCCCGAGAAGCTGTAGGCACCGCCCTTGCCCTTGTCGAACTTGCCACCGGCGTGCAATCGGGTGAAGACCAACTCGATCACGGGGGCGTTTTCTTCGGGGTGCATGCCAAACGGAATGCCCCGGCCATCGTCTTCGATGCTGACCGATCCATCCACGTGCAGGATGACTTTGATCTTTTTGCCGTAACCCGCCAGCGCCTCGTCGGCGGCGTTGTCCAGCACTTCTTGAATGATGTGCAGCGGGTTGTCGGTGCGGGTGTACATGCCCGGGCGTTGCTTGACGGGCTCTAAGCCCTTGAGAACACGGATCGAGCCTTCGGAATATTCACTCGAGGCGTTGGAGGTTTTGACAGTTGATTGGGTGGCCATGGTGGCGGATTGTAGTGGGATTTACGAAAGACCACTGGATGAATAGACAGTGGCTGGGCCACAGCAATTTCGCGAGGCATTTGCGAGACGGTTGGCGTTCAAGCAATTGGTTAAAGTCGGCGGATGCAAAACAAACCCCTGTCTCTTACCCAGGTGCTCCTGTGTGGCGCGGCCATCGTCACCCTGTCGATGGGCATTCGCCACGGCTTTGGCCTGTGGCTGCAGCCCATCACCCAGGCCCAAGGCTGGGGACGTGAAGAATTCGCCTTTGCCATGGCCATCCAGAACCTGTCTTGGGGTTTCATG